>TARA_B110000459_G_scaffold77704_1_pt1 | contig 12614 bp, 10 predicted proteins | sample TARA_B110000459 | Tara Oceans TARA_B110000459 (sample SAMEA4398296) | marine metagenome | biome: Polar Biome; feature: [SRF] surface water layer (ENVO:00010504); material: water (ENVO:00002006), including particulate matter (ENVO:01000060) such as... | depth 5 m | reverse complement strand
TTATGGAATTTTCACAAAGTACACCACTCTGTAAAAGAAATGGGCTTTGCGGCTCATCTAAGGTATCATTGGATGGAGACAATCGTATATAGAACTCTAGAATATATTCCACTAGCATTTATTGGTTTTGGAATAGATGATTTTATTTTAGTCCATTTATTTACCTTAGCTATGGGGCATTTTAACCACAGTAATATTTCCATTCCTTTAGGAATTTTTAAGTATATTTTTAACAATCCTCAGATGCATATTTGGCATCACGGAAAGAAGGTCCCCAATAAATTTGGCGTTAATTTTGGCCTAACATTAAGTATTTGGGATTATCTTTTTAAAACCAATTATATTCCTTCAAACGGTCGTGATATTGAATTGGGATTTGAAAGTGATGAGAAATTTCCAACAGACTTTCTTGGGCAAGAAATATATCCTTTAGGTCAGAAAAAATAACCATTATATTTTATGGAGCTTGTTTGTATAAACTTCTTAGTAAAACTTCAGCAGGCTTGTTTTGTGGTGTAAATCTATTGTTATTCTCTCCTCCTACTTCAGTGTGTTTATGAAACCATTTCCATATAAAACCTCCTAAAAACCAGTCTTCTTTCCAAAACTGATTGTGAATAGCCTGCAACCCATTTTTTTGAGCTAACAAATTAATTGAGCCAGTAATTCTTTTAGAATCCCAAGGTTCTTTACCTGTAAAATCTATACTTCTATAGCCGTATTCTGTGAACAAAATAGGTTTGTTAAATTTATTTTGAATTTTTTGAATTTCAATTTTATGTGGTCGCCACCCTGCTTCAAATTCTTCAATAGTGGGTGTCTTTTTATCTGTTACTGGAAAATATGCATCTATACCAATACAATCTAATTCTCTCCAAAACGGAACACGTTTAAACTCATCCCAATTGGCTGCATAGGTAAGTTTGCCTTTGTATACTTTTTTAATTTCTTGAATTAAAACGTTCCAATAAGCTGGCCTACTAATCACAAATTTTTCTAATTCTGTACCAATGCAAAATAAGGCTGCATTTGTTTCTTGAGCAATAGCAGCATACATAAGAATAAAAGATGAATATGAATCTTCTAAAATATTCCATTGAATTTCTGAATCCATACTAATATGACCTGTAAACTGGCCTCTCCAAACCCAAATTTGAGGTTTTATCATAAACTTAATTCCTTTGTTTTGAAGCTCTTTTGCGTACTGACGAATACCTTGTTCTCGTTCGCCAAACCATTGTCTTTTAGAATTGAAACGAATTTCTGGAGAAGACAACTCTTTAATAAACCCGAAAGGCATTAGTGCAACATAATTGGCATTTACATCAATTACAGAATTTACATGCAAGCTTGTAATACTATCTCTTGATGCAACTAAACTAACGCCATTAATTTTTTGTGCACTAACCAGCATCGAAAAACTAACAAGTAAAACTGTAAAAAGAAAATGTTTGCTTCTGATCATAATTATCTCCTAATTTAATAGATTTTTGAGGAATATGAAGACCAATACACGTAATATATTCTAGATTTATTTATACTCTTTCTAAATTAAAGAATCGTTTAAGAAATTCTCATTAACTTCGACAGATAAGTAAACTAATGAAACATATGGATCACATTGTTATTATTGGAAATGGAATTTCTGGAGTTACGCTTGCTAGACATATTCGCAAGAATTCAGAGAATGAAATTACGATAGTATCTGCAGAAACAGAATACTTTTTTTCACGTACTGCACTGATGTATGTTTACATGGGGCACATGAAATTTGAGCACACACAACCATATGAATCTTGGTTTTGGAAGAAAAATAGCATTAATTTAAAGAAAGGCTATGTAAAAGAGATTGACACAAGTAATAAACAGCTTATATTCTCTAACAATGAACTTCTTTCCTATGATAAGTTGGTATTAGCTACAGGTTCTAAACCAGCAAAATTTGGTTGGCCAGGACAAGACTTAGAAGGTGTTATGGGAATGTATCACAAACAAGATTTAGAAAACCTAGAAAAACACGCTCCAAATAATAAGGTTTGCAAAAGAGCCGTTATTGTAGGTGGTGGATTAATTGGAATAGAATTAGCAGAAATGCTGCATTCTAGAAATATTCCTGTCACTTTTTTAGTTAGAGAATCTAGTTTTTGGAACGGAGTTTTACCAACTGCAGAAAGTGAAATGATTAACAGACATATTATAAATAATCATATAGACTTACGATTAAACACCAATCTAAAAGAAATAAAATCTGATGAAAATGGCTGTGTAAAATCAGTTATTATTGAAGAAACAGGAGAGGAAATTACCTGTAATGTAGTTGGCTTAACTACAGGGGTAGCTCCTAATATAGCTTTCTTAAAAAATTCTAACATAGAAACTAACAAAGGAATATTAGTAAATAGATTTTTAGAGACAACTATTAAAGATGTTTATGCAATAGGAGATTGTGCAGAACAACGAGAGCCCATTGGAAATAGAAGACCAATTGAAGCAGTTTGGTATACAGGAAGAATGATGGGTGAAACACTGGCGCAAACAATTTGTGGAAATAGAATTGAATACAAGCCAGGAAATTGGTTTAACTCTGCCAAATTTTTTGATATTGAATACCAAACCTATGGGTGGGTATTTGGAGAAAAAGGCAGACCAGCTTATGAAAAACATTTTCATTGGAGCCATCCAGATGATACAAAATGTATTACCATTGCATATGATGAAAATTCATCACTTTTTTTAGGAATTAACACCTTTGGAATTAGAATGAGACATGAAATTTTTGACAAATGGTTAACTGAGAAAAGAGACGTAAATTATGTCATAGAGTTTTTAGCTGATGCCAATTTTGATCCAGAGTTTTATTCACTTTATGAAAAAGAAATTACCACAAAGTTTAACCAAGAAAATGGTACTTCTATTACATCTAGAAAGAAAAGCTGGAAACGAATTTTTACCAAAGCTTAAAAAGATATGAAAATACTAAAACAAGCAGGCTTCGTCATATTTTTAATTGGGTTATCTATCTTTACAGGAACATTATTTCCAGGAACTTTTAATCTAACATCGTCTGAACTAGCCTCTTTTGTAACTGAAAAAGGCTATAAGAATGAGTTAATTTTAGACGAACTCACCAAGGCTGTAGTTACAACTGAAGAACTAACTATTTTTGAATTCTCTAACCGTGTTCGTAAGGCTTATAAAACTTCTAATGATCATTATGATGCATTAATTGCAAGCTTTGATGCAGATAAAAACTGGGATAAAAAGGGAGAACAATATCAATATAAAATTTACGGAAAACCACATACATTAAGTTTTGAGCTTGCTAAAATAGCTGGTAAAGGACCTGCTAAAGAACATGCAGGCATTCTCTGGCTGCTTACTTTTGGCTTGGGAATTATAGGAGCTTTACTTTTTATACTGCCTAATTTTGTCTTACTTGGAAAAGCTGGTATTAAAAATAATGGCATCTATTTAGAGGCAAGTACCAATCGGGGTTTTATTGCTTGGTTGGTTTTGGTGTATTTAGTTTCATTTTATTTGGTACTGTATTTCATGCCAGATTATGTGGTAAATTGGACGTATATTTTAGACCCAATTAGCAAAACACTTAATGGAGGTCTCGCTTCTCAGTGGTTTGTATACGGGTTTCTATATTGTATCATTATGCTAGTAATGGCTTCGCGTATGTATATCAAATACAGGCACAATAAATACCAACTCATTAGAACAACTTCTGTACTATTCTTTCAAATTGTTTTTGCTTTTTTAATCCCTGAAATTATGACTAGCCTTAACATGCCTGGTTATGATTTTAAAAATGCTTTTCCTTTAGATTATGATTTCTTTTTTGATTGGAATTTAGACAGCTTAAGAAATAGTGGAGGAATTGGAATCTTTATTCTTGTTTGGGGAATTGTTTTAACGCTAATTATTGTTCCAGTAATGGTCTATTTCTTTGGAAAAAGATGGTATTGTTCTTGGGTTTGTGGTTGTGGAGGATTGGCAGAAACTTTAGGAGATCCTTACAGACAGCATTCAGACAAAAGCTTAAACTCTTGGAAGTTAGAACGATGGTTAATTCATTTTGTATTGTTATTTTCTTTAGTAATGACTCTAGTAACCTTATACACATATTTTACTGGTACCGATTCCTTTTTAGGGATCAATTCTCAATGGATTAAAGATACCTATAGCTTTTTAATAGGTGCTTGGTTTGCTGGAGTAATTGGTACCGGATTTTATCCAATTTTTGGGAATAGAGTTTGGTGTCGTTTTGGGTGCCCATTGGCAGCTTATTTAGGGTTTGTGCAACGTTTTAAATCTAGGTTTAGAATTACAACCAATGGTGGTCAGTGTATTTCTTGTGGTAATTGTTCTACCTATTGCGAACAAGGTATAGATGTAAGAGCCTATGCCCAAAAAGGAGAAAATATTGTTCGCTCTAGCTGTGTAGGCTGCGGTATTTGCTCTGCTGTTTGCCCCAGAGGTGTTCTTAAATTAGAAAATGGCCCAGAGAATGGAAGAATTAATCCTACAGATATTTTATTAGGAAACGATGTAGATTTAATGGAGCTAATAAACAATAAGTAATGTCTTTTAAAAAACCCTTTTTATGTCGGTTTTTATTTTCTTTGTACAGATTTCAAACAACAAAAAACCTGGAGGATTTAGAATAGATGACACAAAAAATTAAGGTAATTATACCTGCATATAATGAGGAAGACTCTATAGCCAAAGTAATAAATGACATCCCAACTATTGTGGATGAAATTATTGTTATTAGTAATAATTCAACAGACAAAACTGAAGAAAATGCTGCCAATGCTGGTGCTACAGTTTTAAAAGAATCTAAAAGAGGTTATGGATATGCATGCTTGCAAGGAATGAACTATATTTCAAGCCTTCAATTAGATGAGCAGCCCTCTATCATTGTTTTTTTAGATGGTGATTATTCTGATTATCCTGAACAATTAACAGAGCTTGTTGCACCAATTATTAATGGCAATATAGATCTTGTAATTGGATCACGAGTAAAAGAGTTAAGAGAGGCTGGTTCTATGACACCACAACAAGTATTTGGAAATTGGTTGGCAACTTTTTTAATGAATATTTTCTTTGGCGCAAAATTTACAGATTTAGGGCCATTTAGAGCTATTAAATACCAAAAATTACTTCAACTAAAGATGGAAGATAAGACCTATGGATGGACCGTTGAAATGCAATTAAAGGCAATCAAACAGCATTTTTCATATAAAGAAGTTCCTATGAAATATAGAAATAGAATTGGTATTTCTAAAGTATCAGGAACTTTAAAAGGCTCTATATTAGCAGGTGTAAAAATTTTAGGTTGGATCTTTAAATACAGTTTTAAATAATGATTGTAGCATACACCATCATTGTTGTTTATTCGTTAGCGCTCATTCTTATTTTCATGTATGCGTTGGCACAACTAAATCTATTGTTTAACTATAGAAGTGCTCAAAAGAAAGAAGATACTTCACCAAAATTTGATTTCACAAATTCAAAAGAAATTCCCAGAGTTACTATCCAACTTCCTGTGTATAATGAAATTTACGTAATGGAGCGTTTGTTAGACAATATTGTAACATTAGAATATCCAGGAGATAAGTTAGAAATACAAGTATTGGATGACTCTACAGATGAGTCTATTGTAACTACTGAAAAGCACATCAAAAGACTTCAAAAAAGAGGAATTAATATACAACATATCCGAAGAAGCAACAGACATGGTTTTAAAGCTGGTGCTTTAAAAGAAGGCTTAGAAATTGCAAGAGGAGAATTTATTGCCATTTTTGACGCCGATTTTTTACCTCAAAAAGATTGGTTATTGCAAACTATCCCGTATTTCAAAAATGCAGCCATTGGGGTTGTTCAAACTCGATGGGGTCATATCAATAGAAATTATTCTACACTAACTAAAATACAAGCTTTTGCTTTGGATGCTCATTTTACCCTGGAGCAAGTTGGAAGAAGTGCCAAAGGACATTTTATCAATTTCAATGGAACTGCAGGTGTATGGCGAAAAGAATGCATTTTAGATGCTGGAAATTGGGAAGGAGATACCTTAACGGAAGATTTAGATTTGAGCTACAGGGCACAGCTAAAAAAGTGGGAATTTAAGTATTTAGAACATGTAAAAACTCCAGCAGAATTACCAGTTATTATTAGTGCTGCGAGGTCTCAACAATTTCGCTGGAATAAAGGTGGAGCCGAAAACTTCCAAAAAATGACAAAGCGTGTTTTAGTAAACAAACATATCTCCATAAAAACAAAGATCCATAGTGTATTGCATTTACTAAATAGCTCTATGTTTTTAATGATTTTTTTAGTGGCTGTTTTAAGCATTCCAATGCTATATATTAAAAATGAATACGCCCATTTAAAATCGTATTTCTATATGATGAGTTTCTTTGTAATAAGCTCTGTTATATTTTTTATTTGCTACTGGTACATGTTTAAAAAAAGTTATGGAGGCGGACTCAAAAGTTTTTTTAAATACACAGGTACTTTTTTTACCTTCTTTTCTATTGCCATGGGATTTTCCTTACACAATAGCATTGCTGTTTTAGAAGGTCATTTTGGTAAAAAAAGTGATTTTATAAGAACACCAAAATTTAATATTAAAACGCTACAAGATTCTTGGAGAAAAAATAAATATATTACTAAAAAACCCTCTATTAATATACTTGCTGAAGGGGTCTTAACTCTTTATTTTGCTTTTGGTATGTATAGTGCTTTTAAGGTTGGAGATACCGGTGGAGATTTTGGATTGTTCCCTTTTCACCTGATGTTGTTTTTTGGCTTTGGCTACGTGTTTTATACCTCAATTTTTACAAAATCTTAAGACATGTTTTCATCACAAAAAAATAGAACAATACTCCTTATTAGTGTTGGTATTTTGTTTTATTTCTTAACGGCCTATTTCTTAGACAGAACAAATTTTACTCAATTAATAGTTCAGTACTTAATTTTATTTATTCCATTTTGGTATTTAATCACAAAAGAAAAAAATAATTTCACACTTCTCGTCGCTATTTCCATTTTATTTAGATTGGTGTTTTTATTTGCTATCCCTAATTTATCACAAGATTTTTATAGATTTATTTGGGATGGTAGATTAATTCTTGAAGGGTTAAATCCTTATATTTCTTTGCCTGAAACCTTTATTAAAAAAGGCAATTTTCCAATCATTGAAGCAATTGATTTATATGATGGAATGGGTACTTTAAACGGCAGTCATTACACCAATTATCCACCTATAAATCAGTTAAGTTTTTTATTGGCAGCAATCTTTGCAAAGACAAGTATTCTATGGTCTATAGTTGTATTACGATTGCAAATTATTTTAGCTGATATTGGAATTATTTATTTTGGAAAAAAAATTCTAGAAAAATTAAATATTCCTATTCATCATATCTTTTTATACGCTTTAAACCCCTTTATTATTATTGAATTAACTGGTAATTTACATTTTGAGTCTGTAATGTTATTCTTCTTAGTTTGGAGTTTGTATTTATTACTTCAAAGAAAATGGATTTGGGCCGCCCTTATTTTTGGACTTTCTGTTTCTGTAAAATTAATTCCATTATTATTTTTACCCTTGTTTTATCAGTGGTTTACTAAAGACAAAAAAACAACAGGAGTTTTAAAATTCTTGTCTTTTAGCGCCATCATCATCGGATTAAATGTGCTGCTATTTCTTCCTTTTCTATCTTCAAATTTGCTAAGCAATTATCTAGATTCTGTAGGATTATGGTTTCAAAATTTCGAATTTAATGCTAGTATCTATTATATTGCACGAGAAATCGGAACCCTATTTAGAGGCTATAATGAAATTGCCATTATTGGAAAAATTTTGCCTGTTTTCACCATTATTTTTCTAGCTATTATTACATTTTTTAGAAAAAACAACAGCCCTCAACAATTGTTAACTGCTTTATTATTTGGGCTCTCTTTTTATTATTTTATGGCAACTACTGTTCACCCATGGTACATAGCAAGTTTGGTTTTATTATCTGTATTTACCAAGTATAGATACCCAATTGTATGGAGTGTTGTAATAATTTTAAGTTATCAGGCGTATGCCAACAATCCTTGGCAAGAAAACGCATGGTTTATACTCCTAGAATACCTCCTTGTTTACGGTGTTCTATTTTGGGAAATTATACAGCTAAAAAGAAATTCTTTATCAATTAAATAACATATCACTGATTCTTTTTTAAAATGAATCTCTTACTTTTAAAGCAAAATATTTCAATGGATTTATCAAATATAAAAATGATTGTTTCAGATATGGACGGAACCTTACTCAATTCTAAAGAACAGGTTAGTCATTTATTTTTTGAACAGTTTAACAAACTGCAAGAGCTAGGAATTCACTTTGTAGCTGCTAGCGGAAGACAGTATAACAGTATTGCACAGAAACTTCATCCAATAAAGAATCTAATTACTATTGTTGGTGAAAATGGTGGGGTAATAAAAAGAGAAAACAAAACACTTCTTTTACAAACGTTTGACCCACAAAAAGTAGTTGAATTAATTCCTGCTTTAAGAAATATCAATAATACTTCTATTATTTTATGTGGAGAGGATACCGCATTTATTGAATCTGAAGATCAAAATTTCATCAGCATGTTTCAAGAATATTATAGTGCTCATGAAATAGTTAAAGACTTAACAACAATACCTCATAAAACCCCTATTATTAAAATAGCTTTGTATCATACTGTATCTTCAGAACAATTTATTTATCCTTCAGTTAAAAAATTTGAAGAGACTTTTTTATTGAAAATATCAGGTAAAAACTGGTTAGATATTTCCAACCCAACTTCTAATAAAGGAACCGCCATCCAATTTCTACAAAAAGAGATGAACATCACTCCTGAGCAAACCATGGTTTTTGGAGATTATCTAAATGATCTAGAAATGTTAGAAGCCGCCTACTATAGCTATGCCATGAAAAATGCTCATGAAAATGTTAAGAAAACTGCTCGTTTTATAACCGAAAGCAATACTAATTTGGGTGTTGAAAAAATAATACAACAAGTAATTAAAGCAAAGGCTGGTTAATCACTAAAATAAACAGTGCTCTGACGTTCTCTATTTACTTCTAATTTAGTCACATCTGGTCTAGAATAATGCCCAACTACATCAAAATTTTGACGCTCTTGTAAGACCTTAGAAAAATCTAAGGTTTCATAAAACAATCCTTCTTTATTAATCACAGGTTCTAAAATCCATTCTCCATCTGGACCAGCAATACATGAACCGCCATTTACCAAAATCTCTGGAGCATTTTTTACAATTTTATTAAAATGAGGGGTGTCTTTAGGAACATCTGTTTTGTTCATTAAACTAGAAACAGAAATTACAAACGAACGAGATTCTCTAGCGATAAAACGAGTAATATCTTTGGTGTTGTGGTCACTTCCTGGCCAAACGGCAATGTGTAAATTTTCTCCTTGACCGTATAATGCAGCTCTGGGTAGTGGCATCCAATTCTCCCAACAATTTAATCCACCAACGGTAAAGTTTTTTAATGGATGAACCCTTAATCCGTGCCCGTCTCCTGGTGCCCAGGTTAATCGTTCATCATAAGTTGGCTGTAGTTTTCTATGCACAGATTTTATCTCTCCTTCTTGGTTTATGTATACCAAGGAAGCATAAATACTATGCCCGCCTCTATTTTGAGCACGTTCTATAATGCCCAAATAAATAGCAATATTATGTTCTTTTGCAAGCTTGCAAATAGTCTCTAATTCTCCTTTTTCTATTGTAATAGAATTTTGCACATAATGGGCATGAATTTCTTTTTGAACAGAAGAATTCCATGCTGCGCCATTAGTCAATCCAATCCAGAACGGATAACCAGGAAGTAATGCCTCACCAAATACAATGAGTTCTGCTTTTTCTTTGGCTGCATTTATGATAGCATTTTCAATTTTTTGAATGGTCTGTTCTTTCTGTAACCAGACAGGTGCTATTTGTGCCAATGCTACTTTTAAAAAATTAGATTTTATCATGTTTTTATAATTTTGGACTAAGTATATCTGATGATTACTAAGTGTTTAGTACATTTATTCGAACAACAACACCCTCATTAGATCTTACATTAAATACCCTTTGATCTTCAAAAATTAAATATTGTCCTTTAATACCTACTAATTTACCTGTATAGTTTTGTTCTTTTACAATGTTTAAACTTTTAGGTTTTTCTGGATATTGATGTACAGGGAAATTTATTTGTGTCTCTGTATTGTTTTCAATAAAATATTCTTGAGCTTCTTCTGGAATAAAAGATCGTAATTTATACTGCCATTCTTTTAGATCTACCGCTTCAATATCATTCTTTAACATCTTTCTCCAATTAGTTTTATCGGCTACATGTTCTTTCAATGCTACTTCTGTGATTCCTGCTAAATATCTATTTGGAACTTCTACAATTTCAATGGCTTCATGAGCTCCTTGATCTATCCATCTTGTAGGAACTTGCTGTTTTCTGGTAACCCCAACTTTTATATTACTAGAATTTGCCAGATATACTATATGTGGTTGTAATTGAACAGATTTTTCATAAGCTAAATTTCTATCTTCCTTACCCAAATGTGCAGTACTTAATTCGGGTCTCATAATCCAATCTCCTGCGCTAGGTGTTTCAAAAAAACACGATTTACAAAATCCTTGACGGTAAATTTCTTTTTCTAAAGAACAACTCATGCATTGATATTTCACAAAACTAATGCTTAAAGTACTGTTTAATAGCTGATTGACATTTATGAAATCAGTCTCTAACTCCATATAATATTGAATTGTCTCGCTATTTTCGGTCAGCATTTTTTTTAAAACTCCTTGGTATTCCATCTAAAATATTTTTCTATTTTTAAGGTTGTCTAGTAAGACGTAAACAAACTTACGGAAAAATCAATTTACGAAACTCAGAAACGCCATGGCAATTCCATTTGTTAATTCTATTATTTCATGGTTTCTCAAAAAGAGAAAGCATCAGATGGAGTTATTCATAAAATATCCTGTAGATGTTCAAGAAGAATTACTATTTCGTTTAATACAGTTTAGTAAGAATACTGAATTTGGTGAACACTATAATTTTTCATCAATTAATACCTATAAAGATTTTGCTAGTAAAGTACCTATTCAACAATACGAAAGTATAGAGCCTTTAATTGAGCGCTGTAGAAAAGGAGAACAAAATTTGTTTTGGCCAACAAAAATTAAATGGTTTGCAAAATCTAGTGGAACAACCAATGCTAAAAGTAAATTTATTCCAGTAAGCGATGAAGCAATTGAAGATTGTCATTTAAAAGCTGGAAAAGACATGTTGTGTCTTTACATTAATAACAATGAGGAAACCGAGTTATTTAACGGAAAAGCATTACGATTGGGTGGAAGTGCAGCCGTCTATGAAGACAACAATTCTTACTTTGGAGATTTGTCTGCCATTATTATTGAAAACATGCCTTTTTGGGCAGATTTTAGTTCAGCTCCTAGTCAGGAAACAGCTTTAATGAGTGAATGGGAAACAAAAATGGAGGCTATTATTAATGAGACCATTCATGAGAATATTACAAGTCTGGTGGGTGTTCCTTCATGGATGTTGGTATTATTAAATAGGGTTTTAGAAAAGACAGGAAAAGATAATATATTAGAAGTTTGGCCTAATTTAGAAGTCTATTTTCATGGAGGTGTAAACTTTAATCCCTATAGAGAGCAATACAAAAAACTCATTCCTAAGAAAGATTTTAAATATTATGAAACCTATAATGCTTCTGAAGGTTTCTTTGCCTTACAAGACATTAATGGTTGTTTAGACCTGCTGTTAATGTTAGATTATGGAATCTTCTATGAATTTATTCCTATGAGTGACTATACTGGTGAAAACTCTGTAGCGATTCCTCTATCTGAAGTAAAAAAAGGAGAGAATTATGCCGTTGTTATCTCTACAAACGGTGGTTTGTGGCGATATTTAATTGGTGATACCGTTAAATTTACCTCATTAGCTCCTTACAGAATTAGAATTACAGGAAGAACCAAGCATCATATTAATGTATTTGGTGAGGAATTGATTATTGAAAATGCAGAAGAAGCTCTAAAGCTAGCTTGTAAAAAAACAAAAGCAACCATTACAGATTATACTGTTGGTCCCATTTTTATGGATGGTAAAAAACAAGGAAGTCATGAATGGATAATTGAATTTGCAAAAGCTCCAAAAAATTTAGAATATTTCACAGAACTACTAGACAATGCCTTAAAATCTATTAACTCAGATTATGAAGCCAAGCGCTATAATAATATGACTTTGGTAATGCCAAAAATTCATAGTGTAAAAAAAGGATTGTTTTATTCTTGGCTAAAGAAAAAAGGGAAGTTAGGCGGACAACATAAAGTACCTAGACTGTCTAATAAAAGAGATTTTGTTGAGGAATTGTTAGGTCTTTAAATCTTACGCTCCACCACATAGTCAATCATTTTAATTAAAGAAGATTTATAATCAGAATCTTGGTAATTATCTAAAATTGCCAATGCTTTGGTTTTATAATCGGTCATTTTTTTGATGGTGTATTCTATACCTCCACTTT
>TARA_B110000459_G_scaffold50871_1_pt1 | contig 12629 bp, 7 predicted proteins | sample TARA_B110000459 | Tara Oceans TARA_B110000459 (sample SAMEA4398296) | marine metagenome | biome: Polar Biome; feature: [SRF] surface water layer (ENVO:00010504); material: water (ENVO:00002006), including particulate matter (ENVO:01000060) such as... | depth 5 m | reverse complement strand
AACACTGAAATCACGGACAAGTTTAAGAAACGCAAACAAGAACACGCCGACGCGAAAAGGGATGTCCCCGAGGGTGAAAACACGAAAAGAGCAAAGAAAGTTGTGAGTGCTCCTTCGAACCCAGTTGCTGCGCGCAAAGTCGTTATTGAAAACACAAACAAAAAAGGCAAACATAGAGGCGACAAGCGCGACACAACCGACGATTTGATTGACAAGCACTTGGCGAGCGCAATGTCCGAAGGATTATCAAATTGGCTATGAATTAGCACTAGTTTAACTAAATACTATAACGAAGCGAAGCGTCACATCCTTTGGTTTCCGGGCGCAATCAACACCGCCCGTTCAATCGCCTCTCCGTTTTCGAAAACATCATCATCATCGTCCTCGTCCTCGTCGACTCTCGTATTGTTATTCATCGTACTAAACTGCCCGGGAGCGGGAACATTCGCTATTTGCCGAATCGTTACCGGTAATAAGCACGGTGCGAACCTATTCGTCACCAACGCGACTCTCGCCAACCGGTTAATCCAAGACGGACACTTACTCTTCTCACCGTGACTACTGCTACTACTTTCTCCACCGTATAACAAACTCGACAAGCTTAAACTCACCCCTCGATTCTCCTCTAAACTCTCATCTACCAGCTCTTCGATCAGCCTCTCCACGAAGTGGTTGCAGTTCCTCCTCAGCAAGTCGTACCTCGTTCCCAAAAACTCCTCCGCCCCTAACACTTGCACGATACGTTCCACCTCGCGTTCGTTTTTCCTCGTAAACCCGACGCATTGCGAGATTCGAAACTTCGCCGGTGGTGGCACCGCTCGCGGCGCGCAATAAAAACACCCGCTCGTGTTAAACTCGTGCTGTCCAAACGACCACTCTTTCTCGTGGACGTGGACGCCCGAGTGGAATATCCCTAACCCGAACGAGTACGTGTACTCGTTGATATCGTTTAAATCGTACACGTTTATCACCACCGGGTATCTGCGCGTTTGTTGTGTTGTCGTTGTCGCTGCCGACAGAGTGGGTTTCGTCGTTCGATGATCACGGTCAAAGCTAGACATTATCGTTCGTGTAAATCAAGTGAAGACCATCGGGGAGAAATTCCCCAAAGTTAAGTAACGGCTTTACCAATAAACACTTTAAACACACACGTAAGTAAACTAAACGCACGCACAGTAGAAAGAGAGAAAGAGCGAGAGACAAAGAATAATGGCGATCAAATTTATCTTATTGGTGAACAAACAAGGCCAAACGCGATTGGCGCAATACTTCACCGAGTCGATTCCAACGTCAGAGAAGCGACAACTCGAAAGCGAAATCGTTCGCAAATCCCTCTCGCGAGGATCGGATTACGCGAAAGGGATGCACGCGTATTGCGCGTTCTTACGACACAATTCCTATAAAATATGCTACCGAAGATACGCTTCCTTATTTTTCATCGTCGGGGTGGACGACGACGAGAACGAGCTCAGCATGATGGATTTTATACACTGCTTCGTGGAGACGTTAGATTGGCACTTCGGGAACGTCTGCGAGTTGGACATCATGTTTCACTTAGATTCGGTGTACGTGATTTTAGACGAGATGGTGTGCAACGGACAAATCGTGGAGACGAACAAAAGAATCGTACTCGGAGAAGCGAGCAAGTTTGAAACGTAATTCATGGTGTGCGATGTAGATTTAGTAGCAGCAGCAGCACAATTGTATTTGTATAGCGTAATAGAGATACGTAGTAGCATATCGTCATCACCTACTAAGGCCAATCGTCGAACACGCGTTTCATGTGTTTTCGCTTGAAGCGTTCAAAGACGGGCGGGAGCTTGTCTTTGGAATGCAAATATAGGAAAATGGAAGATAAGGCAGCGACGACGACGAAAACTTTCGCGAGAATATTCAACGCCACGATGTGTCCTCCTCCTTCTCCTCTTCGATTTCGTTTGGTCGACAAACTCGTCGTCGTCGACGCGGACGATGTCTTCACTTTGACCAATTTAGTTCGCGTCGAACGCGGTCGCGGCTTGTTGTTTGCTAAAAAATAAACCTGCAAAAACTTCAGCACGTTATCATCGTTCCAAGAACCATCCGTGTGTCGACACTTTGCGCACGATTGTACATCTGGCCATTGCTGTTTGGGGTACTCGGGATCGCCCGCCGGATCCCCTTCCGTGGCCAATCGCTCGTTGACATCGTTGTGTCTTCTCCAAATCCAAAACGCAATCTCTTCGGGAGTCTCGATTTCGAATCCTTTCGTTTCTTCCGCCATTTTCAAAAAATGTTCGCGACATTCCAGACAGTTGAAAAAATTTCGAATGAACCCGTTTACGAACGCGTCGCACCAGACGTGACCACCCTGGTGCTTATCCAGCTCTTTCGATCGAAGCGCGGTGGCGTGAAGTAACATCCAGACGCCACAAGTGTATCCCCGTGAACTCGAATTCGGGGAGGACGGCTTGCAATCGTTCCATTCCGGCGCTTTGACGCGTCCACATGGAGTGAATGTCTTGGCGGCAAATTGGGAAAGGCCGTTCGTTTCCTCGTCCCAGAAGAGATGGTGGTGAATGGTGATTGTTTTCCTTCTTTTCCCTCCTCCTTTCTTCGACGAAAACGATGAAGCCATGGCGAGCAACGGATCGTCCGCACTTTCCAACGCTTCTTCATCGATACTTTCTGCATCGCTATTACTACGGTTACTGCTACTCTCGTCTTCTATTTCTTCCTCTTCACCTTCGGTCCCGTCGGCTCCTGGAAGCAATCCCCTAAAGGATGCTCGACATTCCGCGATCGGATGCGTTTTCGAAAGCGCGTGAATGAGTGAACCGATTGCATTCTTAATCGTTTCTACATTACCTCTCGCTTTATCTGCCAGCGTCGAATGCGTCACGTCTCCTCCTTGCGCATTCGCTTCGATCGAAGAAGCGCTATTCGTACTACTTTTCAAACTACTCAACGCTAAGTCGTTCAATTCTCGACTCGCGATTTCTGCATCGTACACAATCTGATTCCACATCTCCACCGTCGCGCGTTCTAAATCGTCTTTACTCGCCATAGTTCTCACGGTTTTATAATCAAGCCCTTTCTTCTGGTCGTTTTGAAATGCCAACCGCGCTAAATTTTCATTCTCTTTCGTCGTCGTCGCCGCGCCGCCGCCGTCCTTCTTCGACGTCGCATCCAACTCCTCGTCACTAAAATCATACTCCGTGCTCGGTATCACTAACCCTCCGACAAACTCTACGATCTGTTTTGCTCCCGTCTTTGTCCGTTTCTCCTTTTCTTTCCATTTAATCTCTTTCACGTCGTTCGCGCGTTCCCCGGCGAATTCAATCGCCGTTCCGAAAAACACCGCCGGGTACCCATTAATCTTCCATCTCGCGCATAACTGTTGCTCTTCCGCGCAATCCACCGCAAACGCGGTAACTTTCGGTTCCGGTCGAGGTGCGACGTTGAAATATTTCGCCACGAGTTCGTACTGCGGCGCAAACGCTCGACAGGCTGGACACCAGTGCGCGTAAAATTCTAGAACGCAGAAACTCTGCGGCGAGAGATTCGAAAATTCTTCCTCGAAGGTTTCGTTTGTGAGGTGGATAGCGGTCGGTGCCAGTTGACGGTAATCTTTTGATATCACGCGGATCGCGAGAGACGACAACGTGTGGGAAGAGATGATGGCGATGAGGAAAAGGAATAGTAATCCGACATCGAGTTTTGAAGACATCAGATATCGAGGAGTGAAGAAGTGAAGAGTTTTTGGGTATTTCAGTTACTACGAGCGCAATATATACATCGAGCGCGATAGTATACAACACAACTAAACACAACTAAAAATCCTCATTCTTTGGTTTCGTCATCATCCTCTTTCGAGCGACGTTTTGTAACGCGTTCATCAGCGCGCCGTTCGTCGTCGCGGAAACTTTGTTCGCGTTGCGTCGTAAAATAGATTTCAACGTCGAGAGTCGAGCCGTGCGCTCAAACGCGTCGGATAACGCTTTGATTGGTTTGGCCGCGGCGGATTGAACCGCGTACGCGGCGATGCGTCGGGCGTCTTCGAGATCTGCAGCAGTCACTTCCTTCGTTTCTTTTTGTTCTTCTTCTACCGAGTCGTCGTCGTCGTCGTCATCATAGAACTGTTCACGAATCTCCTCCCGAAAAGATCCACCGTCCGCTAAATACTTTTCTAAATCCGCCGAGGATATCGCTAACTCTTCTTCTTCGCTACTACTACTACCGTCACTCCTACTATCACTACTCATATCCTCAACTAACGCATCATCATCTTCAATCACCACCCCGGGAGGCGTCCATCTTTCCCCTTCTCCGATCACCTCCGCGCCGAACCCGCTCCTCGAGCACAAGAACAAAACCACGTCCGCGCTCACGCCTTCGACGACCGGCATCAAATCCGTCTGCTCGCTTATTAACACGGACGCTCTCAAAGCGTCTCGCATGGATGCGAAGCATAGAAAATCGTTTCGAGGAACGTCGAACTCTCTCGAAGATGTCGTGTACAACGCCTCGTTCGCCTGTCCGGAGTTGAACACTATCAGAAACACCTTCTCGAGTTTTGCCAATTTTGCCATTCTTCTGTCGTTTTCGTCCTCGTCATCCTTATCGTTTTGCTTTGCTCTGACGACGACGTTTCGGACATTTTTGCTCCTAAAAGCCCTCCTCGTCTTTCTTTTCTTCCCTCCTTTGTTGTTGTTTTTGTTTTTGTTGTTATGCTTGTTGTGACTCGCGCTTACACGCATCGCTTTTGGGGGTGTTGATGTTAGGGGTTGCGCACTCACTTTCATCATCATCTTTATGCTCGTACACTATATGCGCGCAACAACGAAAAGGAAGAACTTTTATTACGAAAGGTGATGCTGCACTTTGTACTCGTTATTATGGTGGTTCGAATACTATGATGCGTTTTTCTCTCTCTCACTCGTTCCTTCCCTCTTTTCGCGCGAGAAAAGTGAAGAAGTGAAGAAGGCACCTCTGACGGGAGAAAAAACGTCAAAAACAACTCTCAAATGGAACCATTGATTGAAAACCTGGTCATCTTTGGCATCGTCGGCGCGATTCGAACAACCCAGTGGCTGTATTCCACGCACGAAGAACGAATCAACCGAGAGGTGGAACACATCCGGATGTATTTGAAACGATGCGGGGATAAGATGAAAGGTTTGAAAGGATTTGATTTATCCTTCGAGGAAGTGTTAGGGGACGTCTCAACGGCGAACAAATGTTTAGAAAGCGACGGGTTGAGAAACGTACTGGACGATAAAAAGTTTAGGTTGCGAGTGACGCCGGTGTTTCGAGGGAACGGGAACGTGTTCGTGAAACTGCTGAAATATAACAGCTCTTTCGCGTACGCGTTCGGGAACGTGGAATTTGATTTCGAGGTGGTCAAGAGAAGGAAGGACAAAGAGGAAAAAGAGGAGGAAAAGAGAGAGTGGGAGAAGCGAGAGGAAGGCGGATTTGTTCGATCAGTGGCCGCCACGAGAGAGGGGGAGAGCGATGTAGACGACGACGACGTGGATGGAAACGAAGAGTTTGAACACGTGCACGTCGTCCGCCGATGTTCGATTGAGACGTTTTATCGCGTGGTCGTTCCGGCGTTGCGACAAATCTCCGAAAAGTACGAGAACAGAGAAAACGAAGAGACGAGAAGACTATTAGAAGTAGAAGATGTAACCACCACTCGCACGGACCGAGGTGTCACCGGCGAAGAGTGCTCGATATGCCTCGACGCGAGTTTAGAAGTCATCGCGAGGTGCGGCCACGGGTTTTGTCAGGAATGTTACGCGCGGTGGTTACGACGATCTGGAACGTGCGCGTTGTGTCGCGAACGATTACCGACCACCGACCACGGCGGCGCGTTCAGCTTAGTCTCCTTCAGCGAAATTTCCACAGAAGTTCCTTTATCCGCTTCTTTTTCGCAAACCAATCATCGTGGCGACGCAGAAGACGAAGAAGAAGAACCAGAAGAGGAAACGCTCGAGAATTTCCAAATCTGTTTCGGCAACGAAGCTTCGTTGGAGTGGTTGAAACACCGGTTGAGTACGTTCGACGTCGTGTGTGAACAAGACGTGAGCGCGTTTCGGAAGTTTAAACAGACTCTTTTCATTAACAAAAGATAGATAGACTCAGAGAGATAGATTATAGATGTAGTATTGTTAAATGTGATTTTATTCAATTTGAGCACCCTGTCTTCTTTCAAGTCCTTTTTCGTCTCTTTTTTTCTTCTTCACAAAAAGCGAAGACGCAGACGCGAAGATGAAAATTTGAAAAACAATCTTCGAAGATGAGAGATGAGAGTTGAGATGACTCTCAGTGCGATGCAAAACGAACAACAACAACAAGGACAACAACAGTGCGTTTTACCGGCTTCGTCGGTTCCTCCTTCGGCTGTTCCTTCGTTTCGTCAGCCGCGGAGTTCTTTCCAACACGAACAGCAGCAGCAACAACACGTGATGAAGAAACTTTTTTCCGACCCAATCGTGCAACTGGAATTCATCTCCGACGAGGATGTTATTTTGACGTGCACGTCGGAACCGAGAGTCCCTTCCATCGTGAAAGCGTTGCAAAGCGCGAAACCATTTCTTCCGTTTCAGTTTGTGCCGAAAACATCCACGAATAACGACCGAAACTGCGCGTTTTGGATGTTTCCGAGAGAAGTGGCTGGGAAAGTCCAGTCGGTGTTGTACGAGAAGAACGTGTTACCTCCTCGGGAGAAGAGCTGTAATCGAGGGGAGATTCCGGCGACGACCTTGAAGGTGTTCGGAAGAACCACCACGGGAGAGGGGAAGGAGCATCATCACCCGGGGTACGAGGACGAGTTGGCGAGGAATTTTGAGGTAGGTTTGAGTCGGATACCGAAAGAAACGTTGGAGAAAATGTACAAGTTTCAAATCGAAGGCGTGAAGTACGGTTTGTCTCGAGGCGGGAGAGTGATGATTGCGGACCAGATGGGCGTCGGAAAGACGTTGCAAGCGATTGCGCTGATGTGTTGTTACGAGGTAAAGGAAGGCCCAGTGTTGATTGTCGCTCCGGCGAGCATGAGGACGGTGTGGGCGAACGAATTGGAGAGATGGATACCGGATATTGGACCGGAAGACGTGGTCGTCGTGGAAGGTTCCACGGCGAAGTGGGATTTAGAAGCTTTAGGGGAGGCGTATAAGAAGAACGAGAGAGAAGGGAGAGAGTATAAAGGAAAGAGAAAAATAGCGGTGAGCTCATATCACATGTTGAGTAATTTACGAACTTCGTTTTTAAACATCAACTGGGGTACGATTATATGCGACGAATCGCACGTGTTGAGCACGTCGGTGTACGGAAGCGAGGCTGCGTACACGGCAATCGCGACGCAGTTGTTAAAGACACGATCGAGGCGGGCGATTTTATGCACCGGGACACCGTCGTTGGTGAAACCCTTCGATATTTTCAACCAGCTTGATAGCTTACGACCAAACATGTTTGGCACGAAGCAAGAGTTTGGGGTGAATTATTGTCGATTAGTTTTAGCGCAAGCCTCGAGGTCGGGGAATAAGTTTTGGAAATCTTTAGGCGGTCGCCGATTGAACGAGTTGCACACGCTGTTAAAGCACGCGGTTATGATCCGTCGATTGAAGTGCGAGGTGATGGATCAGTTACCCCCGAAGCGAAGACAGGTGATTTACTTGGACATCTCGAGCGAGTTTACGCACTGGATGAAGGAACACGCGAAGAAGTTCGCGCTGTTGCGGAAGCAACTTGGTGTCGGCGAAGGCGGTGATGACGAACGAGAGCACAGATACGTGGTGTCCGACGAAGACGAGGAACCGATTGTCGTTTCGCAACGAAATACGTTCGAGGAAATAGACGAAGAGAAAGACGATTTGAACATCGTTACCGATACCGATGGCGAAGCGCAAGCGATCGGGAAACTGAAAGTGAAGAAAGCGGTGAAATTTCTCGAAGAGTCTATTTTAATCGATAAATCGCAACAAGTCGTCGTATTTGGTCATCACCATTCCGTATTGGATGAAATTTACGCCGGATTGCAAAAAGTTCTATCGCCGGAGGAGATTGTCTGCGTGGATGGACGAACAGATGCAGTTGAGCGCCGCGAGCGCGTGGATAAATTTTACGGGGGCAAATCGCAAGGCTTCGAAGAGGACGGGAAGACGCCTTCGCCGGCGAAAGTTCGCGTGGCTGTTTTTGGCATCACTTTAGCTGTCGGGATTGATTTGTCGTCGGCATCGACTGTATGTTTCGTCGAGTTACCGCAAAAGCCTGCCGATTTACTCCAAGCCGAAGACCGAGCCTGGCGAAGAGAACGGAACGGGAAAAACTCAAAGACGTGCGTTAACATTTACTATTGCATCGCGAAGGCGGAAGGATGCGCTTTCGATACCGATCGTTGGCAAAGATTAGGTAGGAAGATTGAACAAAACACAATGATGACGGATGGGTCCGACGACCGTGACGGCCGCGAAAATTTAGACTGCGACGAACACGGCTCGCAAGTCATGCTCGAGGCGCCGCAGGTTTTGTTCTCCGAGACGGAACAGCAGCAACAACATGAACACCTGGAAACAGAGGCCACGCAAGTGTGCGGCTTGACCCAAACTCAAACACATCCAACGCCACACGAATCGGGCATCAAATCCTTAGTCAAACGCAAAAGGTCCTTGGAAACGAAGATTCGGAAGAAATCCTTCTTTACCGAACCGGAACGCGTGCCTATTTGGTTCGTCGTTTCCGAGCACACCGATCGCGTACATTTACACGACATGCGCTTGCTGCCGAACGAAACCCGATTGAACTGCTCGGTGAAGCAAGTGGACGTGTTCGTTGCTTGGGATAAGCTGACAAAGTTTCTTGAAAGATATAGACGCGGCCAAGAAGAAGACGAAGTCAGAGACGTTACGTGTAAAACCATGTCTCCTGCTTTGCGCGAAAAAACGCGAGAGCTTTTGCGCAACTTTGTTTTACCGGATGCTTTAATCGACGACTGCGACGCGCTCAACTGTTGTAAATTTTTTATCGAAGAATGGAACTGCTTGTTGTCGCGAGATAAAAATATCGTCATTCAATCGCGAACGCCAGTTCAATGCGGCGGCGTCGCGCAGTTGCTTCGAGATTTGACGATAAAGAAAGAGGAAGAGAGTACGCTTATTAAAACGAAGAAACAAAAGAGCACGACGAGACACGGCACTGGGATAAAACTGGGCACCCTTCCAAAAGACGCCGTTTCGCGAACAGTTCTAGTGCGCAAAAGCAATTTCGGATTCGAAGCGCGCGAACAGTTTATAATACTTCATTCTGGTGATGAGGAATCAACGATGCAGCTTCAAGTGCTGTGCGATTGCTGCTGCAAACCGTACGCGTTCAACGACGACGTAAAGTTGAAGAAGAAGAAGATGGTTCTCGCCGATGGTTCCAATTCTCAACAGCAAGAGCAACATCCGCTTTCTTTACACGATCTCTTTTGTTCGAAGGATTGTTTCGAGTACCACGTGCAGTCGAGATCGGGGAAGACGTTACGCATGGCTGTTTTTGAACGCGACCGAGGCGTGTGTGAAAAATGCAAACTCGATTGCCACGCGTTGGTCTCTCGCATTAAATGTTTGAAGCCGCACCAGCGCTTGCCAATTATTGAAAGTTTAGCGCCACAATTTACGCGCGCGCAAAAAGACAAGTTAGCGAGAGACGCGTACGAAGGGTCCGCGTGGGAGGCAGACCATATTCTTGCTGTGAAGGACGGGGGCGGCGAGTGCACGGTGGACAACATGCGCACTTTGTGTCGCCGATGCCACGCGCAAAATACGAAAGAGCAACACAAACGATGGGCGTGGGAAAACAAAGCGAAGAAGGATAAGAACCAACGGACGCTGTTGGAGGTATTAGCGAACCGCATCGTCAAAGGCGACGGCACGAGTGGAAGACGATTAACTTCTATCAAAGACGACGACGACAACAACGACGTTAAAATCAATACGAAAAAAAGCCGCGCGAAGGACACGCCTTCGAACAGCGCGAGCTCCTTCCCGATATCCGAGGATTCGGAAGAGGACGACCCGGTATCAAAATCTTTCCGCAAAAACCACCTCTCGGCTATTCGAGACATCGACAACCTCGTCTCCAACTGCGAAAAAGATGACTTTAACGTTCAACTCGACGACGATACCGATGTCGACGACATCGTCCTACCTCTCGCCTCTTCTCAAGAAGAGGACGAAGACGAGTTTGAAAACGCCGCGCCGTGGCGCAAAAGAAGAAGACACGCCAAAGACGACGACCCGTTGAGGTTACGCATTTTAAAACAACTCGAAGACACGCAAGAGGATTCTCCGAGCGCTTGGTAACGAAAGATTACCACGGCAACGAAGGGAGAAATATTAGTAGTAAATAGTATGCGAGATTTTAGACGACTCGAAAGTTTGTATTTCATTCATTTAAAGCGAGCCTTGAAAAAGGCTCTCATCACTCATCAGCCTCACAGACAAATTTTACGCGCGACGAGAACACAAGTTTCATCTTCATCAAACTATTATAAACTTTCTTTCGATTGATAAAATTTTTTCAAGCGAAAAACGTCAGACTTTGTTTCCCTCACTTTGTTCGTGTTTTATCCATTTTATTAGAACGCACGAGAACAAACGACAAAGACAACAACAACAACAACAACAAAGATGGCGGCATTCGAGGACGAACAACCGGAGTCCGAGTACGGCGCGGTGAAAAAAGTCTCCGGCCCAGTCGTGATCGCGGAGAACATGTACGGCGCAGCCATGTACGAGCTCGTCAGGGTCGGAGGAGATCAACTCATCGGGGAGATCATTCGGCTCGAAGGCGACACGGCGACGATTCAGTGTTACGAAGAAACGGCAGGTTTGACCGTCGGGGATCCGGTGCAACGGACGAGACAACCGTTGTCGGTGTCCTTAGGCCCAGGCGTGATGGGGAACATCTTTGATGGGATTCAACGGCCGTTGGAAACGATTGCGCAATTGAGCGGCGACTGCTTCATTCCGAGAGGGGTGAACGTGCCGGCGTTGGACATCGCGAAGACGTGGGAGTTCCAACATCCCAAAGGCGGAGAGAATAAGAGGTATAAGGTTGGCGACCACATTTCTGCCGGGGATATTTTTGCAGTCGTTCCGGAAAACGTGTTGATTAGTCACAAAATCATGTTACCACCGAACGCGAAAGGGAAAATCACGTACTTGGCGGAGGAAGGCGAGTACGATTTGAAAGAGAAAGTTATCGAGGTCGAGTTTAATGGCGAGAAGAAGGAGTTTACGATGTTGCAGCAGTGGCCAGTGAGAGCGCCAAGACCGACGGCGGAGAAATTAGCCGCGAATCATCCGTTGTTAACCGGTCAGAGAGTGTTGGATATTATGTTCCCTTCGGTGCAAGGCGGAACGTGCGCGATTCCAGGCGCGTTTGGGTGCGGAAAGACGGTCATTTCGCAAGCGCTGTCGAAGTATAGTAACTCTGACGGGATTATTTACGTCGGTTGTGGTGAACGAGGGAACGAGATGGCGGAAGTGTTGTACGAGTTCCCGGAGTTGACGATGACGTTGCCGGACGGTTCGGAAGAAAGCATCATGAAGCGAACGACGCTGGTGGCGAACACGTCGAACATGCCAGTCGCGGCGAGAGAGGCTTCGATTTATACCGGGATCACCTTAGCAGAGTATTTTAGAGACCAAGGGTATAACATCTCTATGATGGCAGATTCCACGTCTCGATGGGCCGAGGCGTTGAGAGAGATTTCAGGGAGATTAGCGGAAATGCCGGCGGATTCTGGTTATCCGGCGTATTTAGGCGCCAGATTGGCATCGTTCTACGAGAGAGCAGGAAGAGTGAAGTGTTTAGGTTCGCCGTCGAGAGAAGGTTCCGTGACCATCGTCGGCGCGGTTTCTCCTCCGGGCGGGGATTTCTCCGATCCAGTCACCTCCGCAACCTTAGGTATCGTCCAAGTCTTTTGGGGTTTGGATAAAAAGTTGGCGCAGAGAAAACACTTTCCTTCCGTCAACTGGTTGATTTCGTACTCGAAATACAACAACGCGTTAGAACCGTTTTATGAGAAGACGGATCCGACGTTTTTGAAGACGCGCGCGAAAGCTCGGGACGTTTTACAAAAAGAAGACGAATTGAACGAAATCGTTCAATTAGTCGGTAAGGATTCGTTAGCAGAGAGCGATAAAATTACGTTGGAAACTGCCAAGTTTTTGAAGGAGGATTTTCTTCAACAAAACTCGTTCACGCCGTACGATAAGTACTGCCCGTTTTACAAGTCCATCGCGATGTTGAAAAACATCGTCTTGTTTTACGATTTATCCAACGCCGCGGTTGAGAGAACACAAATGACCGACGGAGCTAAGATTACGTTTAACGTCATCCAAGCGCGAATGGGAGATTTGATGTATAGAATTGCCAGTCAAAAGTTTGAAGACCCGGGGGATGGAGAAGACGTGGTGCAACAAAGATTGACGCAATTAGAAGCCGATTTGATCGACGCGTTCAGAGCGTTGGAGGACGAGTTTAGATAAAAAAAGAGAAGAGAGAGAGAGAGAGAGAGAACAATAAAGAGAGAGACAAAACACCAAATGTAACTATATACACGTATTATTCCATAACATCGTAGATTTTATACTTTATAT
>TARA_B110000459_G_C16625517_1_pt1 | contig 12673 bp, 7 predicted proteins | sample TARA_B110000459 | Tara Oceans TARA_B110000459 (sample SAMEA4398296) | marine metagenome | biome: Polar Biome; feature: [SRF] surface water layer (ENVO:00010504); material: water (ENVO:00002006), including particulate matter (ENVO:01000060) such as... | depth 5 m | reverse complement strand
GCAGCAAGTACTCGCTATGACCTGGGTTCTAAAGGAATCTATGCTGGAGGGGAAATAGATATTGATATAACCACAGATGGTAAACGAAATACCTTAATTAAGTTAAATCCATTTTCTTTAGACCCTCACTTTGGAATTAAAATTGGTTTTAAAGACCTCGTTCAAGTTCGAGGAGGTATTTCAAATATTCAGCAGTTTTCCAATATTGATGAAAGTCAGTACTGGGGTATTCAGCCTAATCTAGGATTGGGAGTTGGTTTCAAAGGCTTTTCATTAGATTATGCTTTTACTAGACTCGGTGCTAGTGATGCCAATTACTATACGCACATTTTCTCCATAAAACTAAGACTCGATAAACCTAAAAACGCTGGAAAATGAGAACCGTAATCCTGCTTTTAGTTTCTTTATTCTCTTGCTTCTTACTGAAAGCGCAAACCTATGGAAATGAATGGATCTCTTATGGCCAAGAATATTTCTCATTTTCTGTAGTTGAATCGGGTATTCATAAAATAGAATATGCTGCAATGGTAAACGCGGGAGTACCGTTGGCTAGTATTAGTGCTGCTAATCTTCAAATATTTGGAAGAGAAAAAGAAATTCCATTGTACATTGAAGATGGCGGGGATGCTGTAATTGATAACGGTGATTATCTTTTGTTTTATGCAGAAAGGAATGATGGCTGGTTGGATTCAACGCTTTATGATGAGCAGGATTGGATCGGTAATCCAAAATATAGTCTCTACAATGATACGATTGAATATTTCTTAACCTGGAATTCACTAGAAAGCAATTCTAGATTTGGGATTGAATCGGCTGTTGATTTTGAAAATTATGACGCAGATGACTTTGTAATAGAAGAGCAGTTCAGTTACTATTCCAGCAGCTATAATGAAGGTGAAAAATCATCCGATGCTTCTAGTTCTTTTTATATGCCAGGAGAGGGGTGGGGAAGTGCTCCGAAAAATGGAAATACGGGTTATACTTGGGATTTCAGTGCTTTAAATTTTGAAGGAATTTTTCAAGGAGTTACGGCACCTCTCATAAATTATGAGTCTGTTGTTGTCGGCCGTTCAAATGCAGCAGAAACGACTTCAGGTTCAGGCAACCACCATACCCGTCATACCATTGGTAGTAGCAATTATGTGTTAATTGATTCTGTTTTCTCTGGATATAAAAGTGTTTTTATCAATGGGGAATTTCCCGCAAGTGTTATTTCTTCTGATGGCGCTTCTGATTTTAAGGTGAAAATTATTGGGGATTTAAGTGTAGCAACGGATTATCAATCTATAAATTATTGGTCCTTTAAATATCCCCGTTATTTATCATTCTTTAATGAAAGTAGTATTGATTTTGAGGTACTGAATTCCAATAGTCTAAAATCTAAAATTGAAATAGAGGGTGGTTCTTTCGTAAATGCAGTTGGCTTTATTGTGGGGGGTGAATCTTTTAAATTAACCTTGGTTAATGAAAATGATGTTGTCAAGTTTCTAGTTCCTAACGCGACTTCTCTAGATCGTCAGAAAATAGTGATTCAAAGCATTGCATCTATTCAGAATATAGCCCTTCTTGAGCCGGTCAATCAAACTGGTTTTTTTACCAATTATGAGGCGATTCCCAATACCCAAAGCATGTTGCTTTTTGTGTACAATAAACAGCTCGGATTGGTAGCTAATGAATATGCAGCCCATCGTTCTTCAATAGAAGGAGGAATGTATAATGTTGTTATGGCTGAGGTTGCAGAGTTGTACCAGCAATATGGTGGAGGTATTCCTAAACATATTAATGGAATTCGGCGTTATGCGCATCACATGTATGATGTAGCAGATGAGAAACCAGTGGGTCTGTTTCTCATCGGTAAAGGGATTCGAGAGGCCAATATTACTTCCTTGACCAGTATTGGTCCAGGAACAAGGTCAAGTATTTCGGCTTATCAAAACTCTTTAGTCCCCTCGTTTGGACAACCCTCATGCGATGCTTGTATTACATCAAATCTTACAGGAACTGACAAATGGACACCATTAATACCAACAGGTCGGATTTCTGTTAACACACCAGCTGCGCTTCAAACCTATCTTTCTAAAATTAGGGCCTATGATGGGCAGCAAGATCTTAATGTCCCTTATTCTACAAGCACAAAGGATTGGCAGAAGCATATATTACATTTTTCTGGTGGTGGTGATTTTCAGGAGCAACAGGCTTTTCAAACTTACCTGAATACAATGGCTGTAAAGGCTGAGGATTACTACTTTGGAGGTACGGTTGACCTTGTTGCTAAAGAAGATAACGATCCAATTAGCCCTAGCGAGCTGCAGTCAATAAAAGATAGAATCAGTCAAGGTGTCTCAATTATGAACTTTTTTGGACATTTTTCAACAACTGAAAGTGGCTTTGACATTAACTTAGACGACCCCGTTAATTGGGGCAATCAGGATAAATACCCTGTCCTAATTGCAAACTCATGTTATAATGGAAATATTTTTCATAATGCGACATCCAATTCTGAAAGCTTTGTGCTTACTCCTGATGCAGGTGTTATAGCATATCTGGGGACTCTTAATTATGGCTTTACAGGTGCGCTTCAGTCTTATTCCAATCATTTTTATGATCAATTCTCTAGGACCAATTACGGAGGTACAATAGGAGAACATATTAAGGCTACAATAGGTGCTGTTATGAATGAAAATTCTAACCTTATTTATGAGACTACTTTCATGCAAATGACGCTCCATGGAGATCCCATGATTAAGATCAATTCTCATGAATTCCCTGAGCTTGAGTTAACAGATTCGCGTATTGCTTTTGGGCCGGAAGATATTTCTTTAGCCACTGACTCTATTGAGATGAGTGTTAGGATAAGGAATTTAGGAAAGGCAATCGTCGATACCTTCGATTTAACGGTGAATAGAAATTTCCCAGGCTCTTTAATTGATTCGAATTATGTGTTTAATATCCCAGGTCTGAATTATGAAACAACCTTAGATATTAAACTACCATTTCAAGCAAGTCAAGCGGTGGGTATCAATCAATTTACAATTAAGGTTGATCGTCCTGACTTTGTTACGGAGCAATATGACGAGCTTGTAAATAATCAAGTGATTAAGAATTTTTTAATTAATGTAGATGGTATCGAGCCGGTTTGGCCTGAGAACTTTGCTGTACTCCCCATTGACTCCGTCTCGGTCAAGGCTTCTACCATTGATGCATTGGCGCCTTTTAATACTTACCGATTTGAGCTTGACACAACTCCTGATTTTAATAGCTCTTTTGCAAAAATAATAAGTAAAAGTGCTTCAGGTGGTGTTTTAACTGTGGATCCCTCTGAGTGGCTATTAAAGTCGTCAGGGTTTTCATCTCCATTAATACTTGAAGACAGTGTGGTTTATTTTTGGAGAACAGCTCTGGATGATTCGGATTTGATTTGGAAACAAAGGTCTTTTCAGTTTATACCCAATAAAAGAGGTTGGGGACAAGATGTATATGGACAATTTGTATCTAATTCATTTAATGGGGTAGAGCTTAGTTCTACGAATTTTTATCGCGAGTTTACTCCCATTGAAGCCAATATTTCATGTCTATGTAAATCTACGACACTATCCCCAGGCCACTATGACAATGCTTGGTACCTGAATAGCGTTCAACAAGATTATAATATCTGTACCACAGCCCCTAAATTCCATGTTGCTGTCATCAATAAGTCAACGCTTGAAGCTTGGGGCACGCGTTATGTAAATCCTAACGGAACCATTGTGAACCCCAATAATGACTTTGGTAATAACAATGACAATGGCGAATGTGAGAACCGGGTCATGAAGTACTTTACCTTTAACCAGAATAGTGCAGTTGAAATAGACGCTTTTCAAAATTTTGTGGAAAATGAAATTCCTAATGGGGATTATGTTTTAATCTACACTCCAATGACTACGCGCTACGATCTGTGGGATAATTTAGACGCAGGCTTATATTCAACCTTCACGAATTTAGGGTCAGACAGTATTGTTCCTGGTCGGGATAACCGTCCCTTTATTTTCCTTACTCGAAAAGGCGACCCTAATTTTGTTTTAGAAATTTTCTCTCAAAACAACGAAGATATATTTATCGACACGCTACTTACAGGTGCCGAGGTTGTTGGTTTTGAGATGCCGCCCGTTATTGGACCCGTGCATGAATGGAGTGAGCTTCATTGGAAACAAGATCCATTAGAGTCGAACTCTGATGACACAACCTTTCTAGAGATTCAGCTCTTGGATGCTTTGGGTAATTATCAGTCCTCAATCGATATCTTGTTTACACAGCACGATTCGATACTGAATTTACAGACACTTATTGATGGGGGAGTTTACCCTAAAATAAAACTGATCGGAAGGTATAAAGATGCAATAAACCAAACACCTGCGCAAGTTGATTTTTGGCATGTGCTTTATGAGCCTATTCCTGAAGCTGCTATTGCAGCGAATGGTGCGTTTCTTTGGGAGCCATCAGACACCCTTCAAGAAGGTCAAGTTGGCCGATTTTCAGCTGATATATTGAATATAAGTGATGTTGCTATGGACTCGTTACTCATTTCTTATTTTATCCTTGATGCAAATCAAGAAAAGCATTACATAACCTATGGAAGGCAAGATTCTTTGCGTGTATCTGATCTACTTAGAGATACTATTTCTTTTGACACGAAAGACTTGGTAGGAAATAATTTCTTTTGCATGGAGGTAAACCCATATGTTAACGCTTCTTTAACGCTCACTGATCAGCTAGAATTGTCGCACCTGAACAATATACTACAATACCCATTTAGGGTTATTGAAGAAGACATCAATCCTATTCTCGATGTGACCTTTAATGGGATGCATATCTTGAACGATGATATTGTCGCTCCAACAACTGAAATCAATATTTCATTAAATGATGAGAATCCATATTTACTATTAGATTCTGACATGGATACGTCTCTTTTTGGTGTTTACATTACTGATCCTGATGGGTTAACCTCTCGTATCCCCTTTATGGATGCTTCAGGGAATATGGTAATGTATTGGACGCCAGGGAATGAGAATCAGAATAAGTTTAAAATATCCTACCCTGCCTATTTTGAAAAATCAGGCACCTATTTACTTCTCGTTCAAGGTTCTGATAAAATAGGCAATGAATCGGGTGATTTTGAATATGAAATTTCTTTTGAGGTCATTCATGAATCAATGATTACCAAGCTTTTAAATTACCCAAATCCTTTTTCAACGAGCACCAGATTTGTTTTTACATTAACAGGAGATTTGATTCCTGATGAGGTTTTGATTCAAATTATGACGATTAGTGGACGGGTGGTTCGAGAAATTTCCGAAAGTGAAATAGGTCCTATTCAAATTGGAAGAAATATCACCGAATTTGCTTGGGATGGTAGGGATCAGTTTGGTGACCTTTTGGCGAATGGAGTCTATTTATATCGGGTAAAAGCGCAAATAGATGGAAAGGATATTGATCTGTTAAATTCTGGTGCCGATCAATATTTCCATAAGGGGCTAGGTAAAATGTATATCATACGTTAACGTATATAATCTTAGAGTGTTTAGAAGAATTTGCAACTGAAAATTGCCGTATCATCCACAAAATTTAAGTTTCCTCTCCAATCATCTAGTTTTGAAAAGATAATGTTGTTCATGTCCTCCATTTTTAAAGGGGAATATGATTGTGCTGCCTTGACGAGCTGATTGACTCCAAACTGTTCTCCTTCTTGGTTTTCTAGCTCGATAATTCCATCGGTATAAAGAACAAAAGTTGAATTTGGACTTAATTCAATTGTTCCTACATTTATTTTTGGAATTTCGTCTAACATTCCTAATCCTATACAGCCTTTGTCAAGCATGAATATTTTTTTTCCATGTAAAATAAAAGGGTGGTTGTGTCCCGCGTTTACATACTTCATTTGTCTTGTGTGCGCGTTATAGTGGGCTATAAAAAAGGTGATGAATTTTTCTCCTTTAGCACTGCGCATGACTTTTTTATTAAGTTCTTCAACCAAAAAAGGCATTTCGAATCTTTGATACTTAAATAAAGTTCGAATCGTAGCTTGGAAATTGGCCATCAGGAGGGCTGCGCTAATCCCTTTTCCCGACACATCCGCAATACAGATGATATATTCATCATCTCCTAAGGGAATAAAGTCGTAGTAGTCTCCTCCAATCGCATGACGTGGTATATACTTGGCGGAGAGGTCCATTTTACGATTTGAAGGCAGCTGAGAAGGGAAGAGGAGCTTTTGCATTTCAGAGGCTACCTCTAGTTCTTTTGAAATTCGTTCTTTGATGATGTTTTGTGCCCCGAGCCTTTTGTTTTCCACGGCAACGGCTATAATATTGGTGAGGGTTTGGACAAAGGAAAAATAACTTGTTTCAGTTTCGCTATCTAGATTACTCGAAAGCAATAGAAAAGCGAGCGGTTTTTCTGAATGAAAAACAGGAATGATCACTTGGAACTGATGAAGTATTTTAGACTTTGAGGATTCGATAATGGTGATTTCCTTAAATCTGCTAAACTCTTCATCTATAGCATCAAGATCAATTTTGCCTTTAAACCCAATTTTAACGGGATTGCTCCATTTTTTCTGATGCATGAGCAGTACGAATTTTGAAAACCCGAGTTGTTCTTGCATTATAAAAGTAAAGATCTTCATCAAGTGCTTTACTGGTGCATTTTCGTTGATTGCATTCGTGATTTCCAACAAAGACAATAGCTTGATTTCTTTCACCTCATTTTGGTACACTAAATCTTGCTCTCTTGTTGTATACATCTTTATTTTTTCAATAGGTTGGGTAGGTTTCTTAAGGCTACAAGCTCACGGAATTTCTGCTTTGATTCAACACATGGTGAGCCAAAATAGCTCTTTCCAGGTTCAAGATCTTTGGAAATACCAGATTGAGCAAACACAACAACATTTTCTCCGATAGTCACCTTGCTCGTGCAGCCTACTTGTCCCCAGAGGGTTACATTATTTTTGATCGTAACGCAGCCCGCAATTCCGGTGCCTGAGGCTATGATACAATGTTTCCCAATAACGGTATCATGGCCTATTTGTACGAGGTTGTCAATTTTGGTTCCCTCGCCTATACTTGTAAGAGAAGATACTCCCGAATCAATGGTACATGAAGCTCCTATTTCAACGTCGTCATCAATTTTGACACCCCCAATACTGTTCATTCTTGTATGGGTTTTATTCTTGGTGTTGTAGTAGAATGCGTTATGTCCAATCACAGAATTTGGTCCAATCACAACCCGGTCACCAATTTCTATATGATCCATAATCACTACGCCTGGAAGTATAATGGAATCAGCCCCAATTTTGACATGATTGCCAATCGTTACATTTTCAGCAATCGTTGCACTTTCATTAATAATTTGATTCAAATTAGCTGCTAAAGGATTTTCGGCAAAATAGTGTAGGGTCAATTTGTTGTAATCCTCAAAAGGATTTTCGGATAGGATGATGGCTTTCCCTTCAGGGATTTCTATCTTTTCATTAATTATAATTGTATTGGCTACAGATTTTATTGCTTTCTGAAAATATTTTGGATGATCAACAAAAATTAAATCACCCTGTTCGACTTGGTTGATTTCACTTAGGCCAAGTACTTCATGTGCCTCAGGACCAATAAATTCCCTCTTGAGATGCGCTGCAATAGCTTCAATGTATTTGGGTGAAGAGAATCTCATTATAGGTCTTTTTTCAAAAATAAGAATTGATCGCCATCCTCTGATGTATTTTGAGAAGACTTATCCCCTTAACGATGTTCAAACCAAAACAATAATAATTCATTAAAAAACTTGATGTTATTTAAAAAGAAATTCTTATTTTTGCAATCCATTTTTGAAAGTTCTATTATGAGAAAAGATATACACCCAGATGATTACAGACTCGTTGTTTTTAAGGACATGTCTAATGATTACGCCTTTTTATGCCCTTCATGCGCTCCTACAAAAGAGTCCATTAAATGGGAAGATGGCAATGACTATCCATTAATAAAGTTAGATATCTCACACAAGTCTCATCCATTCTTTACCGGTGTTGCACAGTTTGTTGATACTGCAGGAAGAATTGACAAGTTCAAGAACCGTCATGGAAGACATATGAAATAATTTATTTCTAACAGATATTTAAAAGCCCTTTCATTAGGGCTTTTTTTATGCCTTGTTTTTTTGAATAGCCCTTCTGATTCTATCATTTATAGAACGGCCCAATTCTATTTCTGGAACAAATTCTATCAAGATGGCTTCGTGATTTTTACCATCCATCATATGAAAAGAAGCATATAATTGTGAAGCAGCTTCTTTAAGATCCCCATTTTTACTAAGTAAAAATTGGTTCTCGGTAGGTATGTCTTTGTCTATTTTATTGAAACCAATGAAACCACATTTCTTCAGATTCATCTGATGACTTTTGTTATTTATATGGTGCATCGGTGTTTTGGGAGCATAATGATGCTTTACCATGCCGCTGGCAAGCGGCTCTTCTTCTACTTTGCTATTCTTATAGGTGGATATTTTTTTATTTAGGCATTTTTCTAACGCTTCAAGATCAATACCCCCTAATCTATACAATACAACTTCACCATCATCAAAGCCTACAATGGTTGATTCTATGCCCTTTTTACATTTGCCTCCATCTAGAATGTATGGGATGCTGTTCTTTAACTGGTTCAGCACATGGTCTGCAGAGGTAGGACTAATACAGCCATATAAATTGGCACTGGGGGCTGCTAATGGAAAATCTAAGCTTTCGAGTAAGTTCATCGTTAGCGGATGGTTAGGAACCCTTACGGCGACCCGATGTTTTCCAGCTGTTACAGTGTCAGGTACATGGTTTTTCTTTGGCAAGAGCATAGTTAGAGGTCCTGGCCAAAAGGTTTTCGCAAGTAATAGAGCCTGCTCAGGTATGTCAATGGCATCATTAAATGCGGCTTGAGCATTTTTGTAATGGAGTATAAGCGGATTTGATAACGGTCTTTTTTTTGCTTTAAAAATTTTAGTGACCGCAGCTGGATCATGACCATTTGCAGCCAATCCATATACTGTTTCGGTTGGAATTGCAACGACTTGCGAGCCGGCTAAATACAATTTTGCTTTGTTAATATCCTTTCCGATTTCGGTTTGAATCATACTCAAAAGTAAGGATATATTGGCTTTCTGTCGTAAGTATTTAATTAGAGAATGATTTAATTTGTTAATTTTTTACTTGTTTATGAAGTAGTTTTGTATTTTTGTTTAGAATTAATCTAAATAAGATGACGATTATTCTTGCCGATAGTAATAATTTAGTTAGAGCTGGTTTGCGCTCAATAATTGCTACGCAGACAGATATTTCTATAGTTGGTGAGGCTAGCAGCAATGAAGAGCTAATCGAGCAATTGAAGTCTTTTCAAACTGAAATCGTCTTAATAGATTTCACCTCCACCGGCTTTAATATTGATGTTATTTCGAAGATACAAAAACTGAATCCCGCTATTAAATTTATTGCGATTACTCCCGAGCAAAATGCGCAGACCTTGGTTGATGCCTTAAGGTTAGGGGTTATGAGTTATGTAAAGAAGGATTGTGAATTGTCTGAAATAGTGAATGCTGTAACTGAAACAAATCATGGAAATAAATTCTTTTGTGGCCAAATTTTAGAGACTATACAAAAGGCTGAGATTGATGTTAATGATCTTGATTTTGATTCTTTTTCTTGTGAGGCGGTTATATTAAGTCAGCGGGAGAATGAAATCATCAAACTTGTTGCAGAAGGGAATACAAATGGGAAAATAGCTGAGCTTTTGTTTTTAAGTAACCATACTGTAAATACACATCGCAAGAATATTATGGCGAAGCTAGGAGTTAAAAATACAGCAGGAATTGTGATGTATGCTGTAAAGATGAATATTGTATCTCCCAATAAGTTTTTATTCGCGCCAAGTAATTAAAACCTAACAATCATTTTAAGGTTAAATCTTCTTTGAGTTAAATAATTCGGGATTGAATAATACTTTCCGCTTACATCTTGAATCCATTGTTTCGAAAGAACATTGTTAATCCCTAAAAGGTTAAATATTTCAAGAGACAAAAGTGCTTCGGTAAAGTTTTTCTTCCAAAATGAGTGTTTAGGAGCTTTTCTGATAAAGTCATAGGACATCCCAAGGTCTACTCTGAAATAGGATTTCATTCTTAAGGTATCTTTGTATCTCGTTGGGTCCGGAGGCCCATATGGCAAACGTGTTCCAAATTGCATTCCCATCTGAACCGTAAAGCTCTCCAGTCCGGGCATCTGGTCTTGAACAAGCGCTCCGAAGTTAAATAGTTGATCCGTCGGTCTCGGGATATAACCTGGGTATATAACTGCGCTATCAACGACCACTTGGTCATCACTGTAGCCAAAAATAATACGATCTCCAGCAGCATTATAAAATTCAGTATACTGGTCATCCAGTATATCTTCTTTGGTCGAAAGCAAACCGAATTTAAAAAAGGACTCTATGCCCTCTACAAATTCCCCATGAATATTCACATCAAGCCCATAAGCATACGCTACTGCATTATTATCGGCATAGTAACGTGTTCGCACATTCTCAATTTGATAGGGGTTTACATCCCATAAATATTTATAATAGACCTCGCCTGAAAATTTAAACGGGAGTTCTCTCTTCCACATGTTAAAATAGAAATCGGTTCCAGCGACGACATGTACTGATTTTTGAGATTTCACATCTGTTCTTAGCGTGCCGTCAAAATACCTGAACTCTCTATAAAAAGGAGGTTGGTAGTACATTCCAGATGATAACCTGTAGGAGATGTTTCGCTTTTTTAAGCTTTCATTTTGAACGACAAATGCGCTAGGGTAATAAACTAAAGCAACACGAGGGGTAAGGTAAAGCTCGTTATTTATGGTCGTATAGCCCCCTCTAGTCCCTATGCGTAATGCTAATTTTGAGCTCGCTTCCTTTACGGTGTCTTTGAGCCATATTTTTTCTTTTTCACCATGCTCTCCTACTTTATAGCTTCGTTCGATGACGACATTCTTTTTTGATTTGGCCCAAATTGAATTGAATTGAAAAAAACCAGTATACCTCTGGTTACTTAATGAAAGATCGCCTTTAATGGTCTCAAAAAGTTCTATTTCATTCGAGTTGTTTTGCGGGAGACTATAGCCTGCAGAGTCAATCATTCTCCATTCACTCAAAACATCTTGAAATTCATCTGCCTGAAAAGAGATACCCCAAATTAGGCTTCGCTTTCTGTATTTTATGCGTTCTTGATCAATAAAACCATTGAATAAGACTTGTTCACCGTTATGGTAAATATTTATGATTGTTGCGTCCAATCGGTTGCGTGCGTGGTTAAGAAATGTGCCGATTCCCAGAACGGCTATGGAATCTCCATATTCTTCCTTTGATGGGTCCGTTTCTAATTCGTTAATGAAATACTGGCCTTGAATATCAAAATACTCTCTTTCTGTTGTTTTAAAAGCAGTCGCGTAAAGGTCCAGTTTCGTATTGTCACTAGGTTTCCAATTTAGTGATACACCGCCCATCATGGTTTGAAACTTTGTTTGCTCTTGACCATCAAAATAAATCACAAAAGAGTAGGCCTCATTAGCTGTCCCAAAATCTGTTTCTGATGTTTGCGGGCTAAAACGATAATTGTTAGAGGAGTAGTGAACTAATGTGTTCAGACTTAAGGTTTTTGAGATTTTTGTTTCCGTAGCAACTTGACCGTCCATAAAAACCGGGTTATAAGCCCCTTTTGTAGGTAATGAATTTAGAAAATATCCATTGGACCTATATCTTGCTCCTGCGATATAGCTGAATTTATCATTTACTTTTTGTTCTGCATGGGCTTCAACTCCCAATAGAGATAGCATTAATGAAGACTTAAAGGCACCTGGGTCTTTATAGGAGATGTCTAGTACAGAACTTAATTTGTCTCCATATTGTGCATCAAACCCACCTGCGGAAAATCGAACGGATTGAACAAGTGCTGAATGAATAAAGCTCATTCCCTCCTGTTGCCCACTTCTCGTTAAAAAGGGCCTGTAAACTAAAAAGCCATTTACATAAACCAAATTTTCATCATAATTCCCACCTCTTACATTATAATTTGATGTAAGCTCATTGTTTGAGGTTGCAGCAGTTGTAAGAACCAAGCTTTTTTCAACGCTTCCAGTAATCTTTTGAGCATCTATGATGGGTAGCATTTCTAATTCAAAAGGAGTTTCACGATTCTTGATTACGTCTACACCTTGCTGTTGCTGTATAGGGAAGCGAACATCGGGAAAAGTCTTGAACCCCTCAGTTATCCAAACTCTTTCTTTTTTAATGAGCTCATTGGCCTGGTATACGACCTCAATGGAGTCGCCAACGTTTAAAAGAAATGAATACATTCCTTTTACATTACTATATGAGGTTTGAACGGGGTCTGTATTGATTTTAATGAATACATTTTCTAGAGCATTTCCTTTCTCGTCGAAACAGTAACCCTTTACCTTATTGGCTTGGCTAAAATGGTGGAAGGCCACCAGAATGAATAAAATACTGCTAATTGTTTTCAAGACTGTAAAGTTAAGACCATAACGATTTACAAACGTATTTATTTTGTTTAATTTTTATGACAAGAATTTATTATATTTGTCGCCACGAAATGGTGGTTGTAGCTCAGT
>TARA_B110000459_G_scaffold56709_1_pt1 | contig 12676 bp, 8 predicted proteins | sample TARA_B110000459 | Tara Oceans TARA_B110000459 (sample SAMEA4398296) | marine metagenome | biome: Polar Biome; feature: [SRF] surface water layer (ENVO:00010504); material: water (ENVO:00002006), including particulate matter (ENVO:01000060) such as... | depth 5 m | reverse complement strand
TTCTTCCTTGAATCTAGAGCTTTCGGGAAAAATATCGTCTGATTTGAGAATATTAGCTTCTGTATCAGATGCCAATATTCCTATACAGCCTCAAGGCAATACTAATAAACTTCAAGAATTTGATAAAGTATTTATTCAAATCTATAATGATAGACTTAAATTAATCGCCGGGGATTTCTGGCTGTCTAAGCCGACGGGATATTTTATGAATTATAAAAAAAGAGCACAAGGGTTAAGTGTGAATTATAAGTGGAATAATAAAGAGGGTAAAGAGTGGAAAACGCAATTAAGTGGCGCGCTTTCGAAAGGGAAGTTCAACCGTCAGGTTATCCAGGGAATAGAAGCCAATCAGGGGCCGTATCGATTAACAGGTGCAGAAAATGAGCCCTTTATTATCGTTTTATCGGGAACCGAAAAGGTTTTTATTGACGGCCGTCTTTTGGAGCGAGGACAGGAATATGGCTATACGATTGATTACAATACCTCAGAGCTTGTTTTTACATCAAGAAACTTGATCACCAAAGACACTAGAATTGTCGTTGAGTTTCAGTATTCCGATCAGAATTATGCCAGGTCTTTGGCTCAGCATTCTATTTCTTATCATTCTTCTAAGTTAGAGTTTTGGCTGAATTCCTATTCTGAGCAAGACGCTAAGAACCAGCCTTTGCAGCAGGAATTATCGAGTGATCAGCGTTCTTATCTTTCTGGAATTGGGGACGATTTGAATCTTGCCTCTGTCAATTCAATTGATTCAGTTGGTTTTTTTGACAATCAGAATCTATATAAAAAAATGGATTCTTTAGGATATGATTCTATCATGGTGTTTAGTGTGCATCCAGATTCGGCCTTTTTTAGGGTTTATTTTGAGTATGTCGGAGAAGGCAATGGCGACTATGTTTTAGACAACTATAATGCATTGGGTAAGGTTTATAAATGGGTCAAACCTGAGGTCGGTTTGTCTCAGGGGGATTATCGAGCATCTAGAAGTATTATCACTCCGAAAAAGGAACAAATGTTTAGCAGTGGGATCAAGTGGAAGTATGCTAAATATGGGTTTTTAGAGTCGGAGTGGGCTATGAGTAATCTCGATGTAAATACCTATTCAAATTTGGATTCTCAGGATAATGTGGGCTATTCGAATCGCACAAGGTGGATGAATACTTCTTATTTTGGGAAAGTTGATACACTATCTATGTGGTCTCTGAAAACCAAAGCCGAATTTGAGTTTTTGTCAACTTCCTTTTCGCCTGTGCAGCAATACCGGTCTGTTGAATTCGATCGAGATTGGAACACGCGGTTTCGGGGCTATGGAGGGCACCAAATCTTGGGGACTATTGGTGCGAAGCTAGGTCATAAGGAGCGCGGTGCGATGGCATTAGATGCCCAACATTTCTCCATAGGGTCTGATTACAATGGCCAACGTATTTCTTCTAATGGAAAATGGAAAGACAAGCGATGGAATGCTGTTTGGGATGGAAGCTACTTGTCTTCAAAAGCGGAGTCTTCAAATAGTTTTATAAGACACAGGCTCGACTTATCAAAGAAATTAGGTCCCTTGAAAATAGGCTACAAGGATGACCATGAAAGGAACAGGTATGCGGACACAGTCTTGTCTGGATTGTCCCAAAGCTATGAGTTTTTTGATTATCAATTCTATATTGCAAATCATGATACAAGTCAGGTGGAATATAAGGTGTATTACCGTCAAAGATATGATAGGCGCCTAGAATTGGGTCTCTTTAAAAGAACGGCACTTGCCAAAACTACGGGAGCCGAGCTTCGTGTCAATAAGTTTAAAAATCAAAAAATCACATTGATTTCGGGGTATCGTGCGCTAGATGTTTTAGACACACTTCTTATGAACCAAAGGCCTGAAAATTCGCTTATTGGCCGCCTAGAATACCAGTTAAAGGCATGGAAGAATGCGATTCAATGGTCTACGTTCTATGAGGTAGGATCTGGTTTAGAACAAAAAAGAGAGTTTCTCTACATTCAAGTCAATGATGGCCAAGGCGTTTATACTTGGATTGACTACAACAATGATGGTGTTAAAGACCTTAATGAATTTGAGATCTCCCAATTCATTGACCAAGCTAATTACATTCGAGTTTTCACCCCTAGCAACAGCTATGTCACGACGTATTTCAATGAGTTTAATCAAAGTATTTATATCAGACCAGAGCGCGTTTGGTCGAGAAAAAAAGGACTCCTTAAGTTTCTTTCTAGGTTTTCTGACCAAGCTAGATTTCGCATCAATAAAAAATCTAATGCATTCTTAAATGGTGCTGTTTTTAACCCCTTAGATAATAGAATAGCTGATACCAATTTAATATCTACTGCTGCTTTTTTAAAAAACACACTTTTTTTTAACCGTACTGGGTCTGTATTTGGAGCAAGATATATTTTCCAAGAGAATCAGTCCAAGACGCTACTCGCTTCGGGATTTGATTCTCGTTTGGCGTCATTTCATGAGGCAAATATGAGATGGAATCTGACGCCGAAATTTTCGATTTTATTGACGGCTCAAAATGGAACGAAAATGTCTTTGGCTGATTATACCTCGGGAAGGGATTACTCCATTGAATATTCCTGGTTAAAATCTTCCTTTAGTTTTCAACCTAGTACAAATTTCAGGGTGACGTTAGATTCAAGAATAGCAGACAAAGACAATGTTATTCTCGGTGGAGGGGAGACCTGTGTTATTAAAGATATAGGAAGCACGTTTAAATTTAACCAAACGGATAAGGGCAGCTTTCAAGGTGCCTTTAAGTTCCTTAAAATTGATTTCACAGGAAATGAAAACTCTGCGGTTTCCTTTGAGATGCTTGAAGCACTAAGGCCTGGGGTTAACTATACCTGGAATCTTGGATATCAAAAAACAGTATCAAAAAACCTTCAGATCACCTTTCAATACTTGGGCCGTAAATCAGAGAATACCAGAATGATTCATTCTGGTGGCATGGAGCTGCGTGCTTTTTTTTAAAATCTTTGTATTTTAATGGCGGAATAACGAATTATGGCGGAATACGGAAAGATTTTATTAATTGCAATGCCTGCATTCCTGGTACTTGTGCTCTTAGAGAAGTTATATGGCTTCTTTAAAGGAGCAGATACCGTTCCTTTAGATGATGCAGTATCAAGTCTGAGCTCTGGCATGACAAATGTCCTTAAAGATATTTTAGGCTTGTCGGTTGGTATTGTTTCTTACGAATGGCTTTTTTCAAAGTTGGCTCTTTTTACTATTGAAAACACCATTATAGTCTACGCCGTAGCTTTTATTGCCATAGATTTTTATGGCTATTGGACCCATCGTTTTTCACATAAGATTAATTTATTTTGGAACCAGCATGTGATCCATCACAGCAGTGAAGAATTTAATTTGGCTTGTGCGTTGAGACAGCCTATATCTACCTTTGTCAAGTTTTTTACATTTTTACTAATTCCTGCGGCAATTTTAGGTGTGCCCTCTGAGGTTATTGCGATTGTTTTGCCCTTGCATTTATTTATGCAGTTTTGGTACCATACCAGACATATAGGTAAGCTCGGGTTCATTGAATATATTCTTGTAACCCCATCACATCACCGGGTTCATCATGCGATTAATTCAGAATATTTGGATAAGAATTTAAGTCAGATATTTATTTTTTGGGATTTTATTTTTGGGACGTTTCAAGAGGAGCTAAATGATGTGCCTGCTGTTTATGGAATATCAAGACCTGCTTCTACTTGGAACCCATTTAAAATCAACTTTCAGCACCTTTTTATTTTGATTAAAGACGCCTGGAGAGCAAAGCGATTCTTTGACCGTTTTACGATTTGGTTTCGTCCTACAGGGTGGCGGCCAAATGGGTTTGAAGACCGTTACCCAATTTTAAAAATCGAGAATGTTTATGATTTCCCAAAGTACAAGCCAAAGCTTTCTAAAAAGCTTCTGTTTTGGAGTGTCGCCCATCTCTTTATTGTAATGTTTTTTCTTCTAGATCTTTTTTCTAGATTGGGTGCGATGCAGTTGTCTCATATATTAATTTATGGGTTCTATATTTTCTCAACAATATATTCGCTAACGGATCTAATGGATAAGAACAAGTGGAATTGGTCGCTGGAGGTACTTCGTTTAGCAGGTGCTTTAGTCATTTGTTTTTGGTTAGGCAGCTGGTTTGGGCATTCGGGAGTCTTTTATTTTGTTTTGATTTATCACTTGATATCACTTGCTGTTTCTTTCGCTGCTTCTCTTGAAGCGAATGGTAAAACTACTTTGACCGCTTCAGGATGAAACAATACGGTTTGTTTGGTTTTTTCTATACCTCCTATCTTTGCTTTATTTACCTTGGTTTTGAGGAGCTGGCCTTTTATATGAAGCCCTTTCTCATTCCCTCATTGATTCTTTTGGTAGTTGCGAAAAGGGCTATAGGAGGAAATAAGATGCTTCTTTTGGCCATTTTGTTTTCCACTATTGGAGATATTCTATTAATGTTTACTGGACAACTCTTTTTTATTTTGGGTTTACTTTCTTTTTTAATAGCCCACCTGATTTATATTGTGATTTTCAAACAGCTACTAGAGCCACTTAAAATGAGTTTTGTTGCGTTTGGAGGTGCTGTTTTTGTGTTGGTTTACTATGTTGGATTGGTCTCCCTTTTGTGGCCATATCTACATGAAATGAAGCTTCCTGTGCTGACTTATGCCTTGGTTATTTCAATAATGGCTTGGCTTTCATTACATTTTTATAATGGTCGGTCTGGTTTCAAATGGTGGATTATTTTTGGTGCTATAATGTTTGTGACATCAGACAGTTTACTTTCCATTCAGCTTTTCTATGGTGATTTTGACGATTCACACTTTTATGTAATGCTTTCTTATCTCCTTGCACAATTTTCATTGGTTTATGGTATTCTTAACATGCAACGCTTCGAATCTAAATAACGAATACGCAATCGGGTCTTTATCAATTGATTTCTGGAAGATTTGGTTCCCGTTAAGTACAGTAACGAAAACTGGTATATACCCCAAGGTGCATCTACAGGATTTCCTGAGGTGATTGAGCAAGGGTCGTCATTTTCATTTGTCTCATCTAATTATATGGTTTGGGGTTGATTAACAAGCTTTAGTCAATTTGGGTCATTAGGAGGTTCGTTCCAACTCCTACCTGTTGAATTGATCGCTTTTCAAGGAGAATGTTTGGATGGCTTGGTCACATTAAATTGGTCTACTGATTCTGAATTCAATAGTGCCTATTTCGATGTTGAAAAATCTGTAAACGGAATAGATTGGCAAATTATAAACAGTCAAATAGCTGCTTTAAATTCTTCTTCTCAGATCGAGTACCATTTTTTTTTGATCTAAATAAATCATTTGGTGATGTCTATTACCGCTTGAATCAAGTCGATATTTATGGTGCTTCTGAATACTTCGGGCCTGTTCACTTGACTTGCGAGGATCAAAATCGGGTAATGATGACGTTCCCAAATCCTTCCTTAGGAAGCTTTAATGTTGGGATTGTGGATGATAGGTTTCTTGGAGATGTAAACGTGAAGGTTGCGGATGCTTCAGGTAAAGTTGTAGGGGAAAAAGACTGTGTTCTTATATCGGGGATGAATATTGTTCCCTATGCAGGAGATTTACTTGAGAGTTGGCTCTATTGTATTTATATTACCTCCGATCATCATGTTGAAATCGTCAAGCATATTAGATCTGACTAAATCAATAATGAATTGATTTTTTTCTTGTCTGATAAACGATTCAAAACCTTATTTTTACTTTATGTCTGAAAAAAAAGGGATAGCCATTCTTGGTGCAACAGGCTCTATTGGTAAAAAGGCGTTAGAGATTATAGCCGCTTATCCATCTTATTTTGATTTACAAGTAATTACAGCGAATAAGAATGCTGATTTACTAATACAGTTGGCTTTATTGCATAAGCCCAATACGGTTGTGATTGTTGATGAGAATCAATATAAAAAAGTAAGCGAAGCACTTTGGAACGAAGATATACATGTTTATGCGGGAAAAGATGCGTTGTGTCAGGTGGTCGAGTCTGGTGAGATTCATACGGTATTAACTGCAATTGTTGGATTTTCAGGCTTAGAGCCTACAATTGCTGCGATTCGAGCGAAAAAACAAATTGCTTTAGCGAATAAAGAATCCCTCGTAGCCGCCGGTGAGCTGGTGACACGTCTAGCCAAAGAAAATGGCGTGAATATCTATCCCGTGGCTTCAGAACATTCTGCGATATTTCAATGCCTATCCGGGGAATTCAAGAATCGTATAGAAAATATATATTTAACGACTGCGGGTGGGCCTTTTCGTGGCTTTTCTGGACCGCAGCTTAAAAATGTCACAAGGCAAGCAGCTTTAGCTTCTTCAAAATCGGTTTTAGACCCAAAGCTTGCTATAGATTCGGCAACATTTATGAACAAGGGTTTTGAAGCAATTGAAGCCAAGTGGCTTTTTAATCTGAAACCAAAACAAATCGAAGTCGTGGTACATCAGCAATCCATCGTTCATGGAATTGTACAGTTTGAAGATGGCAGTATGAAAGCCCAAATGGGACTTTCTGACATGAGGCTTCCTATTCAGTTTTCTTTAACCTATCCTGATCGCTTTCAAACTGATTTCCCTAGATTTAATTTCATGGACCATCCCGAATTCTCATTTGAAAAGGCAGACCTAGAGGTGTTTAAGAATTTAAATCTTGCTTTTTCTGTTATAGAAAAAGGAGGAACTGCGGCTTGTGTTTTAAATGCGGCGAATGATGTGTTCGTTCATGCTTTTTTAAATGAAAAAATTAGTTTTGTCGACATTGCTCATTTCAATGAAGCAGTTGTCAACGCCCATTCTGTTATATTGAAGCCTGGTTATGAAGATTATGTAAATACTGATCTTTGGGCTCGTGATTATGCCTCTAATTTGATACAATGATATATTTAAAAGCGATAGGTTTCTCATTTGTATTGATGGTCTTATTTGGGTCTTGTAAACATCAAGTAGTCATTTCTGCTGAGATTTTTGATCCACATTGCGGCGGCGCACCTCCATCTTTAGTCCGTTCAAACAGACCTTTATCAGCTCAAATAATTATTATGAGTGAAAAGGACTCTTTAGTTGTTGCATTAAGTGATGCCGGAGAAGCTAAAATCCCTTTAGCGCGTGGTTCGTATCAGTGGTATCAATTTTCTAAAAGTTTAACTGTAGAACAGACTTATGCTGTCGTTATGGAAGCCGATCGTGCTCTATTTGAATTTACCGGGATACCCTGTATTGAGCAATGGAAAAAAACGGTTGATGGTGTTTTCTCAGTAGATTCAGATGTGGATACTTTGAAGCTGGTCTTGAGTTCTAATTGTTATTCAAGACTTGTTCCGTGCCTTAAATATACGGGGCCTAATTATGAATAGTTTCTATCTTGTTCAGAACCATTAGTTTTGAATAGGCGTCTTTAATATCTGCAATGGGTTCAATAATAAGTCTCAGTCTTTCCTGTTTTTGAATGAGTCTATACCCATTTCCTTGACTCGTAATTTCTTGTAATATTTCGGTAAATGTATTTGATTCATAAAAAGGAGAATTTCCATCTGAAATGAATGAGCAGACCATTTTTTCTGACTTAATAACCAATCTTTCTAGGCCCATTTTTTTCGCCATCCATCTTAATTCAAATGAAAAGAATAAGGCCGCTACTGGCGCAGGGATTGGGCCAAATCTGTCTTTCATTCTCACTTCGAATTCGTTCAATTTCTCCATGGTTTCTATGTTGTCGAGTTCTTGGTAGAGACTGAGCCGTTCGGCAACATCATTAACGTAATCATCGGGTATTCTTACTTCGTAATCTGTTTCAAAAACACATTCTGATGCGTAGGTTGTTAGCTGGTCGCTTGTTCGTTCATTAAATAGTTCTTTAAATTCTTTTTCGCGGAGCTCTTTCATGGCTTCATTAAGTATTTTCTGGTACATCTCGAATCCTATTTCTGAAATGAAGCCGCTTTGCTCTCCTCCAAGCATATTTCCTGCCCCTCGAATGTCTAGATCTTTCATGGCGATATTGAATCCAGCGCCTAGGTCGGAGAATTGCACCAATGCTTCTAAGCGTTTTCTAGCCTCTGAAGTCAGAACACTTACTTTGGGTGCGATGAGGTAACAAAATGCTTTCTTATTACTTCTTCCTACTCTTCCCCTAAGTTGATGGAGGTCACTCAGTCCGAAATTCTGTGCATCATTAATAATAATCGTGTTTGCATTTGAGATATCAATTCCAGATTCTATAATGGTCGTTGCGATTAGTACATCGTACTTCCCTTCAATGAAGTCCATCATGTTTCTTTCTAATACTTTTCCATCCATTTGACCATGCCCTACAACAACACGAATACCCGGGCACAAACGTTGAATCATTCCAGCAATTTCTTTGATGTTCGAGATGCGGTTGTTCACAAAGAACACCTGCCCTCCTCGTGCTACTTCATATGAAATAGAATCACGAATCACCTCTTCGTTAAAGGAAACAATTTCAGTTAATACGGGCTGTCTATTTGGTGGTGGGGTATTGATAATACTAAGATCCCTGGCTCCCATGAGCGAAAACTGAAGGGTTCGGGGGATAGGAGTTGCCGTTAAGGTAAGGGTATCTACACTAGACCTTAATGTTTTGAGCTTGTCTTTCACAGAGACACCAAACTTTTGCTCTTCATCGATGATCATGAGCCCTAAATCCTTAAATTGAATCCTGTCAGAAACGATCGCATGGGTTCCAATTAATATGTCTATTTCACCAGTTTTAAGCTTCTTTATTGTTTCAGTCGTTTGTTTTGCGCTTTTGAAGCGATTGATATAATCAATGTTGCAAGGAAATTCTTTTAAGCGCTCTTTAAAGCTTCTAAAGTGCTGCAATGATAGAATTGTTGTAGGAACCAATATGGCGACCTGTTTACTGTCCGCTACAGCTTTAAAAGCGGCGCGCACTGCTACTTCTGTTTTCCCAAATCCAACATCACCACAAATCAAACGATCCATAGGTGTTTTGGATTCCATATCTTTCTTTACGTCTAATGTTGCTTTGTATTGATCAGGTGTATCTTCGTACATAAAAGATGCCTCAAGCTCATTCTGTAAATATGTATCTGGGGTAAAAGAAAATCCGGGTTGACTTCTACGTTTTGCATAGAGCTGAATCAGATCGAATGCAAGCTCCTTGATTTTCTTTTTAGTCTTATTTTTGAGCGTGCTCCAAGTTTGTGTGCCAAGCTTATTCATTTTAGGAACAGAGCCATCTTTTCCAGTAAATTTTGAAATTCTATGTAAAGAATGAATACCGACATAAAGGACATCTCCTTCTTTATAAATTAGTCGAATGGTTTCTTGAGGTTTTCCATTCACGTCAATGGTTTCAAGCCCAGAGAACTGACCAACCCCATGGTCAATATGGGTGACATAATCCCCTTTTTGAAGGTTGTATATTTCTTTGAGCGTGAGGGCTTGCTTTGCTTGACGAAAACCTTCTTTTAACCTAAATCTATGGTAGCGCTCAAATATTTGATGGTCTGTATAGCAAACCATTTTCAATTCTTTACAGATGAAGCCTTCATGTAAAGCAGAATGCATCGGGGTGAATTCAACAGTCGCTTCTATATCCTCAAATATTTGATAAAGCCGTTCAATTTGCTTTGGTTGGTTGGAGAAAAGGAAATTGGCATGTCCTTTCTTTTGGTGTCCCACAAGATCTTGGGTGAGGAGGTCAAAATTCTTGTTAAAGCTCGGTTGAGGGGAGAGTAAAAAATCGATCTGACAGGAGTTCTTATAGTATTTTGAATTGCTATATTCAATAAGTCTTGTCGTGTCAAAAACATTGAAGCAATCCTCTTGATTGATAAAGATGTTTTCTGGTTTACTTTTTCTTTCTTGGTCTGTAAAGTTGCTGTAAACTTCTTTGGCTTTCTCAAACTCTTTTTGAATGCTTTCTATTGTTCTTTCAATAGAATCGAGCCATATGACCTTGTCGCCTTTAAGATACTTGAAGAAAGAATCCATTCCCTTCGTAAGCATTTCGCCTTGTATATTAGGAACAATACTAAAAAAGGAGTGGCTGCTTATTGAAAGCTGACTCGCCGCATCAAATGTGCGTATAGACTCGACTTCGTTTCCGAAAAACTCAATGCGATAAGGCGTGTCGGATGCATAAGAAAATACATCCACGATCCCTCCTCGGATTGAAAATTGCCCCGGCTCATAAACATAATTTACTCTTTCAAAGTGATGTTCAAGAAGGAGCTCATTGATAAACTCTATGGAATAGGTTTTTCCTACTTCAATTTTCATCGTATTAGAAACGAGTTTCTTAACTGATAAAACTTTTTCAAATAAGGCCTCTGGATAGGTAATTACCCAGCAGTTTTTTTGTGAATTGAGCTTTTTGAGAGCTTCTGTTCTTGCGACAACATTGGCATTGTCTGTATCTTCAATCTGATAGGGTGTTTTATAGGATGCGGGATAAAAAACAATTCGTTTGTCATCTGGAAACAGTCCCTGAATATCATTTAAAAAGTAAGCAGCATCTTCTTTGTTGTCCATAATAAAGACATGATGTCCTGGACATTGATCCGCTACAGCTGATGAAAATATTGATTTTGATGAGCCTACTAAACCGGCCCAATTCAATTTAGATTCTGCTCTTTCAAGCGTGTGAAGAGTAGGGAGCACCTTAGGGTGTTCCTGAACACGTTGAATAAAGGTTTTTAGGTTCATGTTAACTCAAAAAACTCATGGCTTTTTCAACCATGTTTTTTGAACCAATGAAGAACGGCGCGCGTTCATGAAGAGCTTCAGGTTCGATATCTAATATACGTTTACGTCCAGTGGTAGCTAGTCCTCCTGCGTGCTCCGCAATATAGGCGAGCGGGTTACATTCATATAAAAGTCTCAGCCTACCCTTTGGCGCACTTGGAACGTCAGGGTAGATATAAATACCTCCTTTGATAAGACTCCGGTGAAAATCTGCGACCAAAGAGCCGATGTAACGACCAGAATATGGGCCATTGTAGTCATTGTCATCGCTTTGGCAATAGGAAATGTAATCTGCAATTCCCGATTCACAAACTTTTATGTTTCCTTCATTCATAGAATACAATCTTCCTTTTTCAGGCATTTTCATGTCTGGATGTGAAAGCCTAAATTCATTTGATGACGGATCTAGGGTTAAGCCTTGAACACCTGCTCCCCATGAAATCACGAGCATGGTGGATGTTCCGTAAAGGACATAGCCTGCAGCAACTTGTTTGTTTCCCGGTTGAAGCATGTCCTTGAGGCATGCTGGGTTTCCTAATGCTGAGGTTCTTTCGTAAATGGAAAATATAGTACCTACAGATACATTGACATCTATATTACTCGACCCATCAAGAGGATCAAATAGCACCACATAATGTGCATTGTTAGATTTTTCTGTATTAAAAGCTAAAAAGTCTTCATTTTCTTCTGATCCAATTCCTGTAACGGCACCGCAGTTTTTAAAGGCATTGATGAAAGCAACGTCAGCAATTACATCAAGTTTCTGTTGTTCTTCTCCTTGAACATTTTTCCCTCCTTGAGCACCTAAAAAGTTGTCCAAAAGAGCCGCTCTGTTAAGGTCATCACTTACTTGAACTGATGCTTCTGTTATGGCTTTTAGTACAGGCCAAAGATTTTGATTAGAGCCTGAGTTTTTTTGCTTGGAAGCAAATAGGTCATGAAAAGTCATGATGTTGAATATTGAAGTTGAGTTAAAGCTTATTTAAAAGCGAAAAAATCTGTTTTAAAACATGCTGTTCAATCCGTAACCTTCTTTGTAAACTGGGTTTACAATCAGTGCTGGAATAAGCGCATCGTTGGTCATGATATATTGCTCATAATGTGACGAAAGTGCATGGAATAAATTGCTCTTATTCAAGTTCATGATTGCAATGAGGTCAGCGTCAACAGATACTGCATATTTCACAACTTCTTTATCAAAACCAGTTCTTGAAATCATTGAATATTGCATTTCAACCCCTCTGTCTTTAAAGAATCTTTTTGCAAAAACGATATTAGATTTAACTTGGTGTTTTAAGAAGTCATCAGATTCATCTGGAATCACAACGTGTACTTTTGATCCGAAATATTTAGCAAGCCTTGAAACTATTGTGAGTTTCTGCTTGGTTTCTTTGTTTAAATCCATAGGAACTACGATCGAGTCATAGCCTGTTTCTTTAACTAGTTTCTCTTGAACAATAATGAAAGGAACCGAAGAATTTGTTACTACTTTTAAAGCGTGGCTTCCTGTTACGTGTTGCCATCCATGTGCACCATGTGTACCCATGAAAATAAGTTTCGCTTCATGCTCAGCGGCAAAGTCCCCTATATCCTCGAAGATACTTCCAATTCTAACGTTCGGAATTAATTTCACATTGTGAGAACCGAATTGTTCGACAATTGCTTCTAGCTTTATATTGGCCTCGTGGACTTGGTTTTGTTTTGATATTACATGAAGTAATTGAACTTCAGCTTCCAAAGGTTTGGCAGTGGCAATAGCATGTTCAAGAGCAATATCTGCTACTTTTGTAAAATCATGCGGTACAATAAATGTTATTTGACTCATGAACAGATTTTAGGTAAAGTTATGATAAAGTAACGAAAAATAATACGTTTTTGTATCTTTATTTTAGATTAGTAATTA
>TARA_B110000459_G_scaffold38747_1_pt1 | contig 12701 bp, 9 predicted proteins | sample TARA_B110000459 | Tara Oceans TARA_B110000459 (sample SAMEA4398296) | marine metagenome | biome: Polar Biome; feature: [SRF] surface water layer (ENVO:00010504); material: water (ENVO:00002006), including particulate matter (ENVO:01000060) such as... | depth 5 m | reverse complement strand
ATACGCTACTTAACATAATATTAATTATAGGAAAAACGTATATGTATCCCGTAGTATCGATAATTTGTATGATACAATAAATGATTAAAGTAAATAATACTATCTAGTAAATGTTAAACGCTCACCACATCCTTGACGGAAAAGTTGAGTCTTATAATCATAGACGATTTTTCCATTCACAATGGTATTGACATTCTTTCCTTTGAATGTTTTTCCTTCTAGTGGAGACCAACCACATTTATAAGCAATATTATCTGGCGCTACCGTAAATTCTAAATCAGGATCTATGATAGCAATATCCGCTTTGTAACCTTCATCTATATATCCACGATCTCCTATCTGGAAACAAATGGCTGGTGTATGACACATCTTCTCAACGATCTGCTCTAGAGTAAATATACCATCTTGATACATGTCTAACATTATGTTAAGTGCGTGTTGGACTAATGGTAATCCAGCTGGCGCATGGCTATAAGGTCTTTCTTTCTCTTCTAAAGTATGTGGCGCGTGATCCGTAGCGATAATGTCTATGGTGCCGTCTATTACAGCTGCGCGTATCGCGTCTCTATTATGCGCTGCTTTTATTGCTGGATTACATTTGATCTTATTGCCCAATCTAGAATAATCATCCGCAGTAAAGTACATATGATGAACACATGCTTCACTAGTGATACGTTTTTCAGCTAGTGGGATCTTGTTTGTAAATAGCGCTATCTCTTCCGCTGTACTTATATGTAGTATGTGAAGCCTTGTATTGTGCTTCTTTGCTAGAGTTGATGCAAGAGTTGATGATATGAGACATCCTTCCATATTTCGAATCAATGGATGATGTGTAGCATTCAGATTATCACCATATTTTTCTTGAAATGCGGCCATATTGGCTCTTATCGTCGCTTCATCTTCACAATGTGTAGCGATCAACATATCTACATTAGAAAATATATTGTTAAGGACTTTCTCATTATCCACAAGCATATTACCCGTACTAGAACCCATAAACACCTTGACACCGCAGACACTCTGTGGATTAGTCTTGAGTACATCTTCAATATTCTCATTGGATGCACCCATAAAAAAGCTATAATTGCTGTAAGCAGATCTATATGCTATATCATACTTATCTTGAAGCAGCTCTTGAGTCAGAGCTGATGGCTTAGTATTAGGCATTTCCATGAATGTAGTAACACCACCAGCTATAGCTGCACGAGATTCGCTCGCGATATCTGCCTTATACGTCATTCCTGGCTCTCTGAAATGCACTTGATCATCAATGATCCCTGGAATCACCCATTTTCCTGTGGCATCGATTACGGTATCTGCCACTATATCAATTGTAGAAGCTATTTTCTCAATACGATCATTCTTGATGAAGATATCACCGAAAGAAATGACTCCCCTATTTATGATTTGGCCATTTTTGATTAATAATGTTGAATTAGGCATAGCTAAATATTGTTTTTCGATTAGAGCAATTTTCGAAGATTACAAACTGATGTTTGGAACTCCGCAGAAAATTAATTAACAGACTAATTCAATTTAGTTAATTTATTTTTCGCAAGTTTTTTTAATTTTTTCCCTACGTCTAGTTCCGAAAAAAATGCAAGACATTGAGAGTCGTTAGTTTTCTTAATTATATTAAGAAGCAATCGATTGTCTTTATATTTTACTTTATAATCATAGCATAATTTAAATAGAGCTGGAGACATTCTCTCACGATTCACTCTTCTGGTTAAAACCTCTCTTGTTATTAATTTTTCAGTCCATTCACCGAATTGAGGTAATTTGAGTTTTATAATTTCAAACTGTTCATCTGATATCTTGTCGGAAAGAAATAGATCTTTGATTGCTGATCCAGACATACGATTATCTTTATCATCCGTACATAACACTATAAAGTTATTTATCTCTTCATTGTTGAGCGCCTCCTTTCCTTTTAGCCAGTTCACAAATGACGTATATCGATAATGTTCAACTGGTTTAGTACCTTCTTTTTCAAACTCAGCAATCTGCTTAGACAGAATCTCCTCAGTTAAAAAACCGTAGTCAATCCATTTTTTTGTATATCCTAGTTTCAATATATCCATATAGTATAAGTTGTTGTGATACTCTGCTGAAATGTAAGCTAGCCCGAAAGATAGTATATTATTCGATATAGATATAAGTCTTATTGTCATCCAATCAGTGCAAAAAAGCAATGAATCAAATCTGGTTAAAAAATATTTTGTCTCAGTTGACACCATACAGTGACATTCCATTTTTGTATAGCTTAGATGCTTTAATTTTCATTCAATATCAATTTATCATATTCTTTTGAACAACTTTATTTTATACTCTGATAATATTCGCATTGTTTTTTTTGGATACGGGTCTGTATTGTGTCTTAGAAGTGTGATTAAGGATAACAAAAAAATGTGTGCGCCCTTTATCTCGTCATAACTATTTTTAAAAATTGGGCAATGATTTTTTCGTTTTAGCCCTACTTTATTAAATTAATTTCTCAGTGATTTTAAATGGATACATGGAATTACCTAATATATGGCCTTACAGATTTTAATTTTTCCTCAATCATGAGTCCTAGCTTCATGTGGAGTGCGATGACCTATTATTATTTTCCAGAACTAATTATCTCAGTTCTAAAAGACAAATACTCGCATTTAAAGTTATCTATATAATCTATTAGATTACAGGTACTAAACATATCTTTGCATCTCATAAGAAGAAATATAGAATATAACTCTTGAGCTATACAAATCAAAAAATAGGTGTTCTCGGTGGAGGCCAATTAGGTAAAATGCTAGGTCAATCAGCATCTATGATGGGTCTACAGATGCATGTACTAGATACTGACAAGTCATTTCCTGCTGCTGCATCATGTATGACATTTACAGAAGGATCTTTCAAAGACTATGATACTATCATGGCTTTTGCTGCAGATAAAGACATCATCACTGTAGAAATCGAACTGGTAAATACTGATGCTTTGTACGATTTAGAAAAGCAGGGCAAAAAGGTATATCCACAGCCACACCTACTCGATATGATCAAGGATAAAGGTTTGCAAAAGCAATTTTATCAAGAACGAAGCTTGGTGACTTCCGATTTTGTATTGGCTGCCGACGCTAGTGAGATCAAGCAATGGGTGTTAGATGGTAAACTTGCTATACCATTTGTGCAAAAAGCGAGAACGGATGGCTACGATGGTCGAGGTGTACATATCGTAAGGAGTTTATCCGATTTATTAGACTTGTTAGATGTCGAATCGGTCATAGAACCCTTAGTAGATATCGACAGAGAGATAGCTGTAATAGTTGCTCGAAATCCGCAAGGTGACATATCATCATTTCCTGTGGTGGATATGGAATTTCACCCTACAGCCAACTTGGTAGAGTACTTATTTTCACCTTCTAGAGTAAGCGAAGAGATCCAGACAAAGGCCATCCAATTAGCAGAGTCGATAGCCAAAGAGATGAAGGTTATCGGACTATTAGCTGTAGAATTGTTTCTCACTAAGGATAATGAATTACTGATCAACGAAGTAGCTCCTCGTCCTCACAATAGTGGCCACCATACGATAGAAGCCAATATCACCTCTCAATATGAGCAACATCTCAGAGCGATATTAGGTATGCCTCTTGGCGATACTGCACTGATACAACCTGCGGCAATGGTCAACCTATTAGGTGCTCCAGAACATACTGGAGAAGCACATTACGAAAACATCGATGAGTGCCTCGCTACCTCAGGAGCACACATACATCTATATGGCAAAAGTACAACGAAACCTTTCCGTAAGATGGGGCATGCAACTATCGTAGACAAAGATCTAGATAAGGCAATTGAAAAAGCTACATTTGTAAAAGATACTCTTAAAATAATCGCTAAAATATAATCCATGAGTAAAGCCAAAGTCGGAATCATAATGGGATCAGACTCTGATCTACCCGTAATGCAGCCAGCAGCTGATTTCTTATCAGATATGGGTATCGATTTTGAGATGACCGTAGTATCTGCTCATCGAACACCGGACCGCATGTTTGAATATGCTAGAGCGGCCAGAGCTAATGGAATCAATGTAATCATAGCTGGAGCTGGAGGAGCAGCACATCTCCCTGGCATGGTAGCATCACTCACTACCCTACCAGTAATCGGTGTACCAGTCAAGTCCTCTAATAGTATCGATGGTTGGGATAGTATTTTATCCATACTTCAAATGCCAAATGGTATTCCTGTAGCGACAGTAGCCCTCAATGGCGCTAAGAATGCAGGCATATTATCAGCTTCAATAATTGGAGCTTTTGATGAAGATGTCGCCCAAAATATGGAGCGCTATAAAAATGATATGGCGAAGGCTGTGTTGGTCAAAGCCAAGAACGTAGAAGAAAATAATAGCTAGTCGTTACTAATTTATAATATTCATGTAATTAGTATTGTCAATTTAACTTCCTATGTTGAAATCGTGGTCATTTCGAAGTTTTCTATTAGTTGTAATTGCGATTAGTACACTTTCAGTGGCACATTACATGAAAGGACCTATCAGAGTAATCGACTATGATGTGTCAGGGTATTATGCTTATCTGCCTGCCATTTTCATATATGATGATCTTAAAGATCTTAATTGGAGACCAGAAATAATAAAAAAATATAACTTCAATGGTCTTGATGATTGCACCCCTGAAAGAGAGTCAGGTGCTACGGTTATTAAGTATCCCGTGGGCATGGCCATTTCCTATTTACCGGGATTTACTGCAGCTCATCTATATGCTACACTCTCTGACTCCACGGCAGACGGATACAGTATACCATATCACCTTGGATTAATTTTGATCGGTTGGTTATACATGCTTATAGCCTTGTGGTATTTACGAAAACTCTTGTCTATTTATTTTGAAGATTGGATAGTCGCCTTGACACTGATTATTATAGCCTTAGGTACCAATTACTATATATACGCTGGAAGTCATACGATGATGTCTCATGCATTTCTGTTCATGCTATTTGCATTGGTTATCTATCATACGACCCAATGGTATCGAGATCCGACTTTTAGAAGAATCACAGGTATTGGATTACTCTTGGGATTGATAAGCATTACTAGACCTACAGAAATTATTCTTACTCTTGTTGTTTTATTTTGGAGTGTATATAATCTTCAAAGTTTCAAGAGTCGAATAAAGCTACTCCTAGAATGTAAATTACATCTATTAGCCGCAATGATAGGCGCTGTAATGGTGATTAGTATTCAATTAATATATTGGAAATACTCGAGTGGAGATTGGATTGTATATAGTTATGAAGGTGAAGGATTTTCATGGGATGGGAGATATATCAAAGAATGCTTCATAGGTTTTAGAAAAGGATGGTTAATATATACGCCTATTATGCTTTTCGGCATCATTGGACTATATCCTATGTATAAGCAAAAGAATACGACTAAGATTTCTCTTCCAATTATCTTATTCCTATTGATCATCACTTATATCATATTCAGCTGGGACAACTATTGGTATGGTGGAGGTTTTGGTCAGAGAGCTATGATCTCTTCTTATGTATTATTCTCTATAGCTATTGCCGCGTTATTACAATTCCTTTCACAGAAGTCGAATTGGGTAAAATGTTTTTCTGGAGCTTTTATACTATTCTGTGTCTGGCTTAATATTTTCCAATCTTTTCAAGCGCAAGTTTGGGGTGGATTTGAGACAAGTAATATGACGCAGAAGTACTATTTCAAAATATTTGGAGAGCGTGATGTCAATCCAGACTGGAAAGTATACTTAGATAATAAAGATGCGAAGATGGGAGCAATTAAAAAATCAACTCCGCTATTTAATGTCAATTTTGAAAACGAATTAGGAAGTATAGAAAGGCGTTATAAAGGATCAAAAACTGTCAAAATAACTAAAGGGGTTAACACGCTTTTATTCCAATCTATCTCTTCGCTCAAAAAAGGTCAAAGGCTGAGAGCAGAAATAATAGTTTCTGGAATTCGACGTAATTGGAATAGAGAGAAGATGACTAATTTTCATATTCAATTATTATCTAACGGCGAAGTAGTTAGAGACCAAAGTATTAGGTTACAAGATGTATCTCGTAACAAAGAATGGAAAATCATACACGTAGATATTAAAGTAAAGCAAAACAATATCGATCAAATAAAAGTACTTACAAGGTCTAACTACGAAGAAAATGTAGTCTTTGTCGACAATCTGAAAGTATCTATAATCGAATAGTATTTAGAACTATTAAGTTATGCTTGAAGCTCCTCGATTTGCTTGGCAACTTCTTCCGCTTCTGCCCTTTTAGCATCACTTGCGCTTCTATCTGTAGTAGATAGACGAAATGATTCTTCCATTAACTTTTTGTATTCAGCTTGAAGCTTGTCTATTGGTGATTTCTTTTTGAATAGTCCGAACATAGTTTTATTAGTTGTATGTAGTAAACCACAACTGAATAGAATGGTTTAATAAAAGACGATATCAATTAAAACTAGTTAAATCATATTTTGCACAGATATAATCAAGACCTTTTCTTAATACTCCATATAAGATCTAACTGTCCTACGACCACACCATCAGACATCCTTCCGATAGTTCTCATATTGATGATTTGAGGCTCACCAGTTCGTTCTGCATCATTGATAGCATTTTGAATCTTATGCCCATCTTCACAAGTATAAGTAATACCACTTATTGCTTTTTTAGTAAACTTAGCATTGAAGTCAATCACTAACATACTCCAGCTACCTCTACCTCTAAGCATGGCATCCAACATGAGACCAGTTGAGATCTCCCCCACTCCACATTGTGCGGCGAAATAAATAGAATTGAATGGATTCTGTGTCGACCATCTATATGGTACGTAAATCTCACATCGTTCAGAGTCAATTGCTTTTACTTTAGCTCCCCAAAAGAATATACTAGGAATCTTTTTGAACATAGCAAATTTAAACTTCATAGGATTCAATACTTCATTAATATATTGTTGTCCTAGCTTGGTAAATGTCATATATAGTAAGATTATATTATAAATATACGAAGAATGCTACAAAATTTAACTCAAGGTTTAATTTTTTTGCTTCCTCTAAAAGACAAGAAAGGTTATCTTTGTACCCAATACTAAAATGTAATATGGATTATAAAAACAACATCCTTGAAACTATAGGAAATACACCATTAGTAAAACTTGGAAAGACCGTCTCAGAGGTAAATGCCTTAGTACTTGCTAAAGTCGAAACATTCAACCCTGGACATTCAACTAAGGATAGAATGGCGCTCAAAATGTTAGAAGTAGCCGAAGCTGAAGGAAAAATAAAGCCAGGTGGTACAATAATCGAATGCACTTCCGGTAATACAGGAATGGGCTTAGCTCTTGCGGCATGTGTCAAAGGGTATAAAACGATACTTACAACGAGCGATAAACAATCTCAAGAGAAATTTGATATACTAAGAGCAGTAGGAGCAGAAGTAATAGTATGCCCGACTAACGTTGCTCCAGACGATCCGAAATCTTATTATTCTGTAGCAGAAAAACTAAGTAAAGAAATACCTAATTCGGTATGGCTTAATCAATATGACAATCTCGCCAACAGGCAGGCGCATTACGAAAGTACTGGACCAGAAATCTGGAAGCAGACAGATGGGAAGATTACCCACTTTGTAGTTGGTGTAGGTACTGGAGGTACTATATCTGGTGTAGGTAAATATCTCAAAGAACAGAATCCTAATATTAAGATATGGGGAATAGATACTTACGGATCAGTATTCAAAAAATATCATGAAACTGGTGAATTTGATGAAAAGGAAATCTATTCTTATATCACAGAAGGAATAGGAGAAGATATACTACCGAAGAATGTCGACTTCGACCTTATCGATCATTTTGAAAAAGTATCAGACAAAGATGGAGCTGTATTAGCTAGAAGATTAGCCAAAGAAGAAGGATTATTATTGGGTTATAGTGCAGGCTCAGCATTGGGTGGAATACTCCAGATGAAAGATCAACTCTCTGAGGATGATGTAGTAGTTGTATTATTTCACGATCACGGAAGTAGGTATATTGGTAAAATCTACAACGATGATTGGATGAAAGAGCGTGGATGGTTAGAAGTGGATCTTACTGTAAAGAATTTGATCAATGGAAAGCATTCAGATAATTTCATATCTATAGATCGTACAGAGAAAGCAAGAGCAGTACTCACGTTGATGAAGGAGCACGATTTATCTCAGCTTCCTGTAGTGGAAAATGATGAGGTACAAGGATCTATCACTCAGAGTGCACTACTGGAGTTTATACTAACCAACCCTATGAAGAATAGCAATAAAGCGATATCCGAAATTATGGGTAATGCATTCCCTATTGTAGATGCAGATATGAATGTCAAAGAATTGAACAAATATATATCTAAAAGTAATCCTGCCGTAATAACAAAGGATGAATCTGGTAAGATGCATATCATTACGCAGTACGATATTATACAAGCGTTGTAAATACTTGTCAAAATTGTCAAATGATAAATAGAAATGCCTTCACAATTTTTAACTTGAAGGCATTTTTTAGGATAAAAAACTGTTGCCGTATTGGTATGCACACAAACACAGAACAAAGTTCACTTCTGACCTTGATATTATTTAAGTTGTCGCCTTATTTGTTTTTACTTGATCTTGATTCTTGAATATGAACTTTCTAAAATATCCCTTTCACACTTATACTTGGTATGATAGGTAGTTGATCTTGTCTCTCGTACTCTACTCTATCGAAGAAGAATATATTATCTCTATTATAGGCATTCGTTACAGCAGCGGTTATCTCTAATCCAAATAAATTAGAAATCTCTAACTTCTTTTTAACTGATAAATCTAGTCTATGATAAAATGGAAGTCTCCCACCATTACGCTCTTCTGAGTATATGATACCAACATCATCAGGATTAGCTGTAACCACATCTGTATCCACACCTCCAAGAAGGTTTATGAAATTGTAAAATCCTTGCGTCTGTGTAAAAGGAAATCCAGAACCTAGATTCCATCTTGCACTAACTTGCCAAGTACCTGCTTCGTCTACATCAATAGTAGCTAGTAAATTAGAGTTGTGCCTTCTGTCAAACACAGTCGGATACTCTTGTTCTCCATCAAATCTATTTACATATCCGTGCGAATATGTAGCATAGAAGTATGCCCTAGGCAATGTATACTTAGCGGTAAAATCAATGCCATAAGCATCTCCAGTCTCTACCGCATAGTTAGGATCAGTATTAGATGTTTTGTTTCTATTCAATACGATTAGCTGAGGAAAGTCTTTGAAGTAACCTTCTATATTTATTTCAAAATTATCCGTAAAGTTATATTCAAATCCAGCAATCAAGTGACTACTCTTCTGTAATTTATCTTCTAGCTTCTTACCGTCAAATCCAAACACTTGAGACTCAGGACCTGTCAAGAATCCCGAGAATAGATTTACAACATCACGCTCATTAGATGTAGAAAGTATATTCTGAGTATATACTCCAGCGGCAGCTTTGAATCTTAGATCGTCTGTAATATTATATTTTAAACCTAATCTAGGCTCTATACTCAAGTTACTCTGAGAGGCATAATAGTGAAATCTAACAGAAGGTTGAAATATTACTTTGTTAGAGAAGTTCTGTTTAAACTTAAAATATGTCGCTAGCTCAGTTGTATTCTGTGTATTGTCAATTTTTATATTAAATGGATTAGTGAATTCAAATTCTGTACGTACCGATCTAATCTCAATACCATAATTAAATTCACTACTAGACCCATAGAAAGTAAAATCGAAAGCTCCTAATATCTCTCTGATATCTGAAGTACGTGGATCATTATCTTCTATTAAACTGATGCCATAATTAGATACGCCTAGAGTACCTCCCATCACTAAATTACTCTTAGCAGGAATCAATCTAAAATTTAATCCTCCACCATTATTAGTCCAGCTTATGTTGGCTAAAGCTGGATTATTGTAATCATCAGTAAAGTTAAATCCAAAAAAATTGAAATTACTTCCTGTACTAGTATTTATAGATACCTTGCCATATGTATCTCTGAAGTCAAAAGGAAAACCTTGCTCAGGATCATCCAGAGCATATTCATATAAAGTTGGAGATGTATTATTGATAAGTGATTTTTTCGATGTCAATATAAATGAAGCACTATTACCACTGTCTTCATCAAACGTGGCCAATGGTCCTTCTAATACTACTTTAGCAAGGAATGGGCTCAATGATACAGAGCCACCTAGTTCTTTTTTATTACCATCTCTTGTCTGTATATCCACTACAGCCGACACACGTCCGCCATGCTCTGCACTGAAACCTCCAGAAAGAACATCTACATTTTTGATGATGTCTGTTTCGAATATTGAAAAGAAACCTATTGAGTGAAATGGATTGTAAATAGTCAATCCATCGAGTAAGATTTTGTTCTGTACAGGAGATCCTCCTCTGATATATATCTGACCTCCTTGATCACCCGTAGATACGACTCCAGGCAATATCTGAAGATATTGTGCGATATCAGGCTCTCCACCTGCTGAAGGCAGCGCTTTGATCTCCCTCGGTGATATGCTGACTGTACTTACTTGCACTTCAGATCTTGACCTTTCTCTTCGAGCACTGATGTTTACAGATTGGAGCCTTACAGAGTTCTCTGACATAAATAGATTCTTATTCTCTATTCTATTATTTTTGATAATTACCTCTGATCGGACTGTATCAAATCCAATAAATGAAGCTACCAAAATATACTCCCCCACAGCTACATCTGTCAAAGTGAAAAATCCATTAACATCTGAATTCGTACCTGTAGTAGTACCGTCTAAGTACACATTGGCATAGATTACGGGCTCACCAGTATCCTTGTCAAATATATTTCCTCTCACAGTTCCCTTCTGTGCTGATACGGTGGCTAAGAATAAAAAACTACAAACTATAGAATATAAAAATTTCATATTTTTCTCTTATCGAAATGGCTCAATTGCCTTTATGTATTATTTAATGTTAATGGTCTGCAAATGTAAGTATCTAGTCTCTCACAATTTGTCGTCGTTAGTATCAGTATGCAGTTCTCAGTCTTCAATCAATAACTTGCCACTGCCGACTACCAACTACTCACTGCCGACTGCTTACTGCCTAATGCTAACTACTTTTTCTGTTTCTTGTTATAAGAATCCTTCAAGCTCACGGTCAAATTAAATATCTGCTTATCACTCGTACTATCACGATCTACTGTGTAGTATCCCTTACGCATAAACTGAAACTTGCTTTCGTCATTCGCATTCTTCAATGCTGGTTCCATCAACGCTTTGTCATTGATCACCAATGATTCTTTATTGTAAAACTCTAAGAAGTCCTTATCTTCATGCGATGTAGGCGTTGGGTCTGTATACAAGTGACCGTAATTTCTCACTTCACATGATATCGCCTTATCAGCTGATACCCAATGAATTGTACCTTTTGACTTGATACCAGAATTATCTTCTCCACTCTTAGTATTGTCATAGTAGCTAGCGTATACAGTCTCTATATTGCCATCAGCATCATATTCTGCCCTTTCGCAGTTGACGATATAAGCAAACTTCAATCTTACATTACGCCCTGGACTCAGTCTATAGAATTTCTTTGGTGCATCCTCCATAAAATCATCACGTTCGATATATAGCTCTCTACCAAACGGCATCTCTCTATATCTTGGCTCTTCATCCTCAGGGTTGTTAAGCGCTCTGAGAGACTCGATTTGTGCTTCTGGATAGTTAGTGATCACTAGTTTGATAGGATCTAAAACTACCATTACTCTATCCGCAACTTTATTGAGTTCATCTCTTACGCATGACTCTAGTAAATTAATTTCTATAAGGTTATCCCTCTTAGCGACTCCTACTTTATCACAGAACATTCTGACCGCAGCTGCAGGATAGCCTTTACGACGTAAGGCTGATAAAGTACTCATTCTTGGATCATCCCATCCAGTAACGAGCTTCTCTTCAACTAATCGCTTAAGTCTACGCTTACTTGTGATCATATACTCTACATTCATACGAGCGAACTCTATCTGTCTACTTGGAAAAATCTCAAGTTTATCGATCATCCAATCGTATAATGGTCTGTGGTGTATAAACTCTAAACTACAGAGTGAATGAGTTATTTTCTCGATGCTATCTGACTGCCCATGAGCGAAATCATACATCGGATAGATACACCAATCATCTCCAGTTCTATGGTGAGTGGCATGCTTGATACGATAGATTACAGGATCACGCATATGCATATTAGAGCTACTCATATCTACTTTAGCTCTGAGTACTCTTGCGCCATCTTCAAATTCTCCAGCCTTCATCTTAGTGAATAATTCAAGATTCTCCTCTACGCTTCTTTCCCTAAATGGACTATTGGTTCCCGGCTTAGTTGGTACACCTTTTTGCTCAGAGATCTCTTCTACAGTTGAGTCATCTATATAAGCGTTTCCATCCTGGATCAACTTTATCGCGTAGCCATATAAGGTATCGAAATAATCTGATGTATAGTACGCTTCATTATCCCATTCGTATCCCAACCAAGAGATATCTCTTTTGATTGCATCTACGTACTCTGTTTTTTCATTTGTAGGATTAGTATCATCAAATCTAAGATTTGCCTTACCACTATATTTCTTAGCCATCTCAAAATTAATGCAAATCGCTTTAGCATGACCTAT
>TARA_B110000459_G_scaffold81921_1_pt1 | contig 12708 bp, 14 predicted proteins | sample TARA_B110000459 | Tara Oceans TARA_B110000459 (sample SAMEA4398296) | marine metagenome | biome: Polar Biome; feature: [SRF] surface water layer (ENVO:00010504); material: water (ENVO:00002006), including particulate matter (ENVO:01000060) such as... | depth 5 m | reverse complement strand
TTCAAGGAAGCCAAGCGCACTGCTGGCCTGACCGGTGAGAACCTGGTTGAGCTACTAGAGATGCGACTTGATGCCCTAGTTCTTCGTTCGGGTATGGCTCGCACGATTGCTCAGTCACGCCAGATGGTTGTTCACCGTCACATCCTTGTGGATGGCGAACGAGTTGACCGTCCGTCCTTCCGCGTCAAGCCTGGACAGATGATTCACGTTCATGACAAGTCAGAGCGCACCGAACCTTTCCAGGTAGCGGCAGCCGGAGGTAACTCCGATGTTTTGGCCAAGACTCCCGAGTATTTGGCAGTCGACCTCGACAAGCTACAGGTGACTCTTCTTCGTCGCCCAAAGCGCGAAGAGGTTCCTGTGACGTGTGAAGTTCAGCTTGTAGTTGAGTTCTACGCAGCTAGGTAGTTAGAGACATGACAGGCGGCGAAATAGCAGTGGTGATTTTGGCCGCTAGCGCCGGGCTGTTGGTCATTCTGTTGGGATTCCCTCTAGTCAAGCTCGGTAAGTTACTGGATCAAACAGCTGCGACGGTCACCACCTTCAATGCTGAATTTGAACCCATTCTCGCCGAGGCTAAAACGACCTTGGCCGAGGCGAATAAGCAGCTAAAACGCGTTGACAACATAACAAGAGATGTAGAGCAAGTAACGACAAACATCAGCTCACTAATTGCAGTCTTCACCGCTTCGATCGGTGGACCGCTGACAAAATTATTCGGCGTCGTTCAGGGCGCGGCTAAAGTGTTCGGCAAACGGAGGTAGTTATGTCAAAACTAGGTTGGTTTTTAGCAGGCATTGGAATGGGTGTACTCGCGTTGCAGCAACTTCGGGATAACCCGAGGGCACAAGGTGCCGTAGATGAAATACGGATAGCCGCAAAAGATTTTTCGGATTCAATCGCCGCGGGTTACCAAGAGCGCGAAGCTGAACTTCGAACTTCAGCTAAAACTAAGAAGTAGCAAATGAAGACTGCCGAAATAAGGCGTCGGTGGCTTTCCTACTTCGAGAGCAAAGGGCACACGATTGTCCCCAGTGCTCCCCTCATAAGCCAAGACCCGACACTGATGTTCGTGGTCGCCGGGATGGTACCTTTCATCCCTTTCATGTCCGGAGTCTTGCCATCCCCGTATAAGAGGGCAACCTCGGTTCAAAAGTGCGTCAGAACTCTTGACATTGATGAAGTAGGGAAGACGACCCGCCACGGTACCTTCTTCCAGATGAACGGAAACTTCAGTTTCGGTGACTACTTCAAAAAAGAAGCCATTAGTTACGCCTGGGAATTACTGACTTCGTCAGTCGAGACTGGTGGGTATGGATTTGAACCCGAGAAACTCTGGGTAACGGTCTATGAAGACGACGAAGAATCGATTCAGTTGTGGTTGGACCACACAAATGTACCCATGGAGCGAATTCAAAAGCGCGGAATGGCAGATAACTACTGGTCAACTGGTCAAAGAGGACCCGCCGGCCCGTGCTCGGAAATATATTTTGATCGAGGACCTGATTATGGGGTTGAGGGTGGTCCGGCTGCCGACGAGGATCGTTACATTGAAATCTGGAACCTTGTGTTTATGCAGTATGAGCGAGCGGACGGCGGCACCAAGGACCACTTCGAAATCATAGGTGACCTACCGGCGAGGAACATCGACACTGGAATGGGTCTGGAGCGGGTCGCATTCTTGCTTCAAGAAGTCGAGAACATATATGAAATTGATCAGATACGTCCACTAATAGATCTAGCAAGTCATCTAAGTGGAAAAAAATACGGAGCCCTCGAAATAGACGATGTTCGGATGCGGGTCATCGCTGACCACATTCGATCCTCTCTAATGCTGATGTCCGATGGCGTAAGCGCCTCCAACGAAGGACGCGGATATGTGCTTCGCAGGCTGTTGCGGCGGTCAATTAGAGCCCTGAGGCTTCTCGGTGTAACCGAGAGCAGTTTCGAGAAGCTGTTTACGGTTAGCAAGGATGCCATGGTTGAGGCATACCCCGAGCTAGAGGAGAACTTTCCACGAATTCTTAGAAGTGCTCTCTCCGAAGAGACGGGATTCGCCCGAACCTTAGAAACCGGAACTTTAGTGCTTGAGCAGGCAATTGTTGAGGCAAATGGAATCCTGTCAGGCGCCACAGCGTTTGAGTTGCACGACACCTACGGTTTCCCTATCGACCTAACCGTCGAAATTGCTGCCGAATCGGGCCTCGAAGTAAATCGAGAAGGTTTCGCTGAGCTCATGGATCAACAGAAGCAGCGGGCCAAGCAGGACGCCAAGGACAAGAAAATGGGCGGAGGGTCACTTCAGGTTTATAGCGAAGTTCGCTCCCGGGGAGAGACGCAATTCACCGGCTACGACTCTTTAGAGGGCTCCGCGACGATTATTGGTCTTGTTAGGGATGGCGTCTCTGTCAAAGCTCTGAGCCAAGGGCAAATCGGGGAAGTTTTTCTGAACTCGACGTCCCTGTACGGAGAGTCGGGCGGACAGGCAGCCGACGCCGGAATCATAACTGGCGACGGCTTTACACTCGAGGTTTTGGATGTTCAGAAACCAGTCAAGGGTCTATTCGCCCACAAGGTAAAAGTTTCTTTCGGTGAGGTTGCAGTAGATTCTGCAGCGACCACCATTGTTGATGCAGATTGGCGTCTTGGGGCGTGCCAGTCGCACAGTGCCACTCATGTCGTCCACGCAGCAATCAGGCAGGTGCTGGGACCTCAGGCATTGCAATCGGGGTCTTTTAACCGCCCGGGTTACATGAGGTTGGACTTCGCGTGGGGCGAAGGGCTAAGCGAGGCCACCAAGGGCGAAATCGAAGAGGTTTCGAACCTAGCTATCAGATCAGATTTGTCAGTTACCGCGCAATTCATGACAGTAGCGTCGGCCAAAGAGTTCGGGGCAATAGCCCTATTTGGAGAAACCTATGACGAACAGGTAAGGGTTGTTCAAGTCGGTGGCCCATGGTCAAGAGAACTCTGTGGTGGCACACACGTCTCAAGAACTGCTCAAATTGGCTTGGTGAGCGTCTTGTCTGAGGCGTCTGTCGGTTCCGGATCGAGAAGGATAGAGGCGCTCGTTGGCATGGACGCACTAACTTCACTTCAGGCCGAACGCGATCTAGTTAGAAGACTGGCGCTTCAGCTGAAAGCTCCGGCTAGCGAGGTCGAGGCTCGAGTCGCCGAGTCGCTGGCGGAACTAAAAGTTTCGAACAAGGCAGTCTCAGACATGGAAACGGCAAAGCTTCAGACTCAAATACCTACCATGGCTAAAGCTTCGACTGCAGTAAACGGAATTGATCTTCTCGCACTTGAGGTGGACATTTCAGACGCAGATCAGCTTCGAACTTTGGCAATGGGCCTAAGGTCTCACCTTGGTGCAGCCTCTATAGTAATTTTAGGCAGCAAGGCAACTGGCTCGGCCGTGGTAATTGTTGTGGCTGGCAGCGCAGCCGTGACAAAGGGCTATAAGGCTGGCGAACTAGTTTCGGTGGCCTCAAAAGTCCTAGGTGGTGGCGGTGGCGGAAAGCCTGAGCTTGCCCAGGGCGGCGGGGCTAACGTTGAAAAGCTTTCTCAGGCAATCGCGGCGGCTGCCGCAATGGTGTGATGAGAAAAATTGCCGTAGATGTTGGGCTAGCTCGCATCGGAGTTGCCATTTCTGTTGACTCGCTTGCAATTCCGCATTCCGTTATTGGTCAAGGCCAGACTGCAATTGCTGAGCTTGTGGATATTTACAACGAGAAGAATGCCGAGTGCATATACGTCGGCCTCCCTCTTTCTCTTCGAGGCGGTCATACGGCCAGCACCAGAATGGCAATTGATTTCGCCGAACTCATTGCCCTACAAGGTATTCCAGTCAGACTTATCGACGAAAGACTCACCTCGAAAACCGCCCAGCAATCTCTTCGACAAGCCGGCAAGAATGCAAAGCAGCAAAAGGCAATAATCGATGCCTCGGCTGCTTGTCTTATATTGGAGTTCGCGCTTGCTTCAGAGAAGCACGGGGAGTTAGCCGGAAGAGGATTGGATAATTTGGATGACTGATGGTTTGGAGCCAATGCCACCAAAGGGGAGCTCGAAGCGTTCTTGGCTCGCTGCCATTATTTCGATTGTCATAGTCGGGGCGATAGTCGGCGGCGGTTTATTTGTCGCAAGCGCCAATGTTCAGGAGTTTCTGTCTCGTTTCCAAGTAGAAGATTATGACGAGCAAGCTGGCCCCAGCACGGTGCTAATAATTTCACCGGGGGATACTGGCGAGGACGTTGCCAAAAAAATGGTCGAGGCCGATATCATCAAGAGCTTCGACGCGATCTATCGGGATATGCTGAACGTTGATTTGGTAATTTTCCCGGGGAGCTATGCGTTTCCTACCAAACTATCGGGCTCCGCGGCTTTAGAGCTTTTGATGTCTGGAGCTAATCGACTTAGTATTTCAACAACCATCCCCGAGGGTCTCGGCGTGGCCCAGATTTTACCTAGGTTGTCCGAGGACTTAGGTCTTTCCATCGCAGAGCTCGAGCAGGGAATTGCGGATCAGCTGTCGAGAATTCCAGTTGAGGCACCGAGCATCGAGGGCTTTTTATTTCCAGCAACTTACAGCTTTGACCCAAATCCGGACGCAGGCGAAGTGGTCAAGGCGATGGTTGACCGCATGGAACAAGAGCTCTTGAAATACGAGATTCCACTAGCCGACTCTTTGCCTACGCTCACTCTGGCCTCGATGGTCGCAAGTGAAGGCAGATTCAAGGAGGACCTATTCAAGATCTCCCGGGTCTTTCTAAACCGGCTTGACATAGGTATGGCGCTTCAGTCCGACCAAACCGTGAAATACCGATACGAGGGAAACCTCGAGTCATTCCAGGAGGGTCTCAGGGATACCGAATCACTGTTCAACACATTCAGTAATTCCGGATTACCAATTGGGCCGATAACCAATCCAGGCAGTTTGGCCATCGAGGCTGCGCTTCGACCCGCTGAGGGCGCTTGGCTTTACTTCGTAGCAATAAACCTTGACACCGGGGAAACCGTTTTCTCAGAGACCTTACGTGAGCACGAAATTGCTGCTGAGGTTTACAGGCAATGGCTCCGGGATAGCCCCGATTATGACTAATCACTACGCGGTTCTTGGGTCGCCGATTTCTCACTCTAAGTCACCGTTGATACACAGCACGATCTTTAGTCACCTAACTACCGATGCCGACTACACATCTCATGACGTAATCGACTTGGCAGGTTTTTTGAAAAGTAACCGCGGGCTTTCTGGCCTCAGCGTCACCATGCCGCTGAAGGATCAGGCCTTCGCAATTGCTAATGACCTCGATTTTTGGGCGCAGCGCACAGAGTCAGTTAATACTCTGAAAAAAACCGAATCTGGGTGGGCCGGTTACAACACCGACGTCTTCGGACTGCGTCAGGCCGCCAGTAACCTGACTTTTCAATCAGTTTCAGTGCTTGGAACTGGGGCAACCGCTAGATCAGCCCTAGCGGCCTTCCAGGACTCAACCTTGATGCTTTGGGGTCGTGACCAAGATTCAGCAAGCGAACTTTCAGGCAGATTCGATGCACAAAGTAAAGACCTTGAGGCCGCTCTTTCAGCGGACCTAGTTGTTAGCACGATCCCTGGTCGGGCACTATCTGGGCTAATTCCGCAGGACGCCGAGTACCCGGGGACGCTATTCAGCGCCGATTACGGACTCGAAGCCCATGAAGCTGGTGCGTCATTCAAGAACTTCGTATCCGGTTTGGAAATGCTTATCTGGCAGGCCGTAGGTCAGCAAAGGATTTTTACGGGACTTGGCCCAAATGCTCCTCTACGAGATGAAGAACTTTTGATAGAAGCCATCAAGCAAGCACTAGACATGGCAAAATAGACAGATGCTTAGATGGATAACTGCTGGTGAATCACATGGCCCGGAACTAATTGGGGTCATTGAAGGCCTCCCTGCTGGAGTGCCAATTCTGGACGAGGACCTTCAACAGGCCCTTGCCAGAAGAAGGCTCGGCTACGGCCGAGGAGCAAGGATGAAATTCGAACAAGATCTCATCTCGCTATCTAGCGGAATCAGATTTGGCCTTTCTCAGGGTGGACCAATAGCAATTCGGATAGCAAATACCGAGTGGCCAAAGTGGGAAACCGTAATGAGCGCGGCACCAGTGGATGCTGAGCAGCTAAGCGGGGGTCGTGCTGCACCCCTAACACGTCCTCGTCCCGGTCACGCAGACTTCACGGGCATGCAAAAGTACGGCTTTGATGAGGCCAGACCGGTTCTTGAAAGAGCCAGCGCCCGGGAAACCGCAACTCGCGTCGCATTGGGAGCCATAGCTCAAAAGTTTTTGTCGGAACTCGGTATTGAGCTAGTTACCCATACCGTTGCAATCGGCTCAGCGATTTCAAAAGCTGAGGCTCTTCCTGGCCCCAAGGACTTGGCCTATTTAGATGCCGACCCGGTCAGGTGCTTCGACAAGGCGGACTCAGAAGCAATGGTCGCCGAAATTGATGACTGTCATTCAACCGGGGACACAGTTGGTGGAGTTTGTGAAACTCTCGTTTATGGTTGCCCACCAGGACTCGGCAGCTATGTCCACTCGGATCGACGATTAGATTCTCAGTTAGCCGGGGTTGTTATGGGCATACAAGCCATGAAATCCGTAGAAATTGGCGACGGGATCGAAACCACGAGACGTCGCGGCAGCGTCGCGCACGATGAAATCGTGAATAGCGATCAGGGCGTTCAGCGCCTAACCGATCGAGCTGGAGGTATCGAGGGCGGCATGACCAACGGCGAGATAGTTCGCGTTAGGGCCGGCATGAAGCCAATAAGCACTGTTCCAAGGGCGCTGCAGACAATAGACACTGGCACGGGTGAATCAACCACCGCCCACCACCAGCGCAGCGATGTGTGTGCCGTTCCGGCATCTGGAGTAGTCGTAGAGGCCATGGTGGCTCTTGTTATAGCCAATGCCGTACTGGAAAAGTTCGGTGGGGATTCAGTCAAAGAGGTTCTTCGCAACATGAACTCTTACCTCGAAAGCATCCCAGAGGCATTGCAATCGAGGATTGTCAGACACTAGTGATGGGCTCAATCGTATTAGTAGGCCCCATGGGCGCTGGTAAGACGACGCTTGGCAAGCGCCTTGCAAAAGTTTTAGATCTACCTTTTGTGGACACTGACAAGATGGTAACTGCCGACCATGGCTCAATTAAGAATCTCTTCGCAATGAAGGGAGAGGCTCATTTTCGAGATCTTGAATCAGCGGCCCTGGTTACAGCACTTAATAATCAAGGCGTCGTTGCTACCGGGGGCGGAATAGTCTTGTCTCAAGAAAACAGAGCGCTACTCAGCCAAAATGCGACAATCTTTCTAGATACGAACATGGAGTTTGTTCTTCGTTCGCTAAATGTCTCCAAACGGCCCCTGCTGAAAGATAACCCGGAAATGTGGGAGCAGATATATCGGGACAGGCTCGAGTTTTACAGGGAGGTCTCAGTCGCTACCGTAAACACCGCAAACACTTCAGTTGGCGCCATCATGAAAAACTTAGAGTCAGAGGTCAGAAAATATGTCTAACATCTTGATTGGACGAGCTTTATTGAATGAGATTCCTAGCACTCTCAGTGGAGTTAAAAAAGTCCTGATTGTCTATCCACAACCTCTCGCGACAACTGCAGAAGCATTGTCGGAAAACCTAAAGGATTCCGGGTTCGAGGTCCTGCTCGCCGAGGTCCCCGCCGCTGAGGACGCGAAGCGCGTAGAGGTAGCCGCATTTTGCTGGCAGATTATGGGGAAGTCAGATTTCAACCGGAATGACGCCGTAATTGGTCTTGGTGGAGGCTCGACTACCGATCTAGCCGGTTTTGTTGCCGCAACTTGGCTAAGGGGAATTCGGTCAGTGCTAATACCAACCACTTTGCTCGGCATGGTCGATGCCGCCATTGGCGGGAAAACTGGAATTAATACAACGGAAGGAAAGAACCTAGTCGGCGCTTTCCACTCGCCTCACAGCGTTGTTATAGATCTTGACACCCTTCATTCCTTGGCAAGAAATGAGCTCTTGGCTGGAATGGCAGAGGTAGTTAAATACGGCCTCATTGCTGACCCATGGATACTAGAGACCTTGGAGCATGACCCCGCTGCTACGGATCCGTCGTCGAGCGTCTTCGAAGAGCTGATTAGGCGTTCGGTGGCAATCAAAGAAGGCGTTACCTCTAGAGACTTCAATGAAAGCGGCGAACGCGAGTTCCTGAATTATGGGCACACCCTGGGACATGCAATTGAACATGCCGAAAGATATAAGTGGCGACATGGGGCAGCAATCTCCATTGGCATGGTTTTCGCCGCCGAGCTATCAATGCTGTCGGGAAAGCTATCGGAAGCCGATGTCATTAGGCACCGTAGCGTCTTTGAAGCACTCGGACTTCCAACTTCTTACCGGGCTGATCGCTGGCCACAGCTTTTGGACACCATGCAAAAGGACAAGAAGGCAAGAGCTGGGTCACTGAGGTTTGTAGTGCTCGACAAAATCGGTAAGCCCTCAATGCTAAACGCTCCCACGCCCGAACTTGTCTTCACGGCTTTTCAAGCAATAGTTGAATAGGGTTTAGGTCATGTCGGTAATTTATGTTCTAAATGGACCAAATTTGAATCTGCTGGGCTCTCGGGAGCCCGAAGTGTACGGAAACTTTACTATCGGTGACCTTGAGGCTTCTTTGCAGGAGTGGGCACTTTCCCGTGATCAGGAGATCAAAGTGCTGCAAACCAACAGCGAAGACACGCTCATTGGCTGGGTTCATGAGGCGATCCTAGAAAAATCACCAGTAGTCCTAAATCCTGCCGCATTTACTCATTACAGCTACGCACTGAGAGACGCTTGTGCCGCGCTTACCGGGGCAGGGCTTCTGCTCATCGAAGTTCACATCACTAATCCCCACACCCGCGAAACCTTTAGGCATAACAGCGTTATTTCAGGGGTGGCCTCGGGTGTCATAGCGGGGTTTGGTGTCGATAGTTACCTACTGGCTTTAGAACAACTAACCCGCCGCTAGAATTTGCAAGGCGCTAAGGAGAAAACAATGGCCAGCTCAAACGACCTAAAAAATGGCATGGTTCTAAAAATTGATGGACAGCTGTGGGCTGTCATCGAGTTTCAGCACGTAAAGCCCGGCAAGGGGCCCGCTTTTGTTCGGACGAAGCTCCGAAGCGTTATTTCAGGGAAAGTCGTTGATAAGACCTTCAACGCGGGCGCAAAAATTGAAACCGCCAACGTTGACAGACGCGACATGCAGTACCTTTACAACGATGGTTCTGGCTATGTCTTCATGGACGCCTCTGATTTTGATCAGTTGTCAGTTCCAGCCGAGGTAGTGGGCGACGTTGCTAATTTTCTGCTGGAAAACCAGAGCGCCACGGTAGCTCTTCATGAGGGCTCCGCACTCTACGTAGAACTTCCACCATCGGTGGTACTAGAAATCACATACACTGAGCCCGGCTTGCAGGGCGACCGGTCGACCGGCGGCTCGAAGCCAGCTACTTTGGAAACGGGATACCAAATCCAAGTACCTTTATTTATTGAGAACAACACCAGGGTTAAAGTCGACACCAGAACCGGTGATTACCTAGGACGCGTGAACGACTAGTTGAGTTCTCGAAGCAAGTCTCGCAAGCGGGCACTTGACGCACTATATGCCTCCGAAATTCGAAACAGTGACGCCACGGAGCTCTTGCAGGACACGGCGGCAGGCGTGGCTGACAGACAGAATCAGGCAGCGATTTTTGACTATGCCGAGGCAATCGTGATCGGCGTAACCAGAAACTTAGCCCAGATCGACAACGACCTACGGCAGATTTCGGATGGATGGTCGCTAGAAAGAATGCCAAACATCGATCGATCCATCTTGCGCCTCGGGGCATGGGAGATTCTTTTCAACGAGGATGTTCCTAACGAGGTCGCCATCGCGGAAGCTGTGACTTTAGCGAGCGAGTACTCTACCGACGATTCGCCAAAATTTGTAAATGGTGTACTGGCTCGACTTGCAAAGGGCACGCAGGCCCTTTGAGGCTGTTATGATTTAGAAAAAGTTGTCCTTTAAAATCGTCCTGCGAGGCGAAGAAGGAGTAGAAATTGTCAAACCGCGTAGTCCTAGACGGACCGGACATTCTCAGAGCGTTGAGGCGCATCTCCCACGAAATCCTAGAGGCCAATGAGGGCCCAGAAAATCTCGTGGTTTTGGGTATACCTACTCGGGGCGTCGAGTTGGCGAAGCGGATTGTAGAAAATCTCGAGGCCATTGAACCAAATCAAATCATAGAGTTCGGAATTCTGGACATAACTATGTATCGGGACGATTTAGTAAATGCCGAACGCGAGATTCTTGAAACCAGTCTGCCAATTTCAGGCATTGACAACAAAGTCGTGGTGTTAGTCGATGATGTTCTATTTTCAGGCCGAACCGTCAGGGCGGCACTCGATGCGCTAACTGGCTATGGCAGACCAAAGCAAGTAAAGCTTGCAGTCCTTGTTGATCGAGGTCATCGAGAATTGCCGATACGGCCAGATTTCGTTGGTAAAAACCTTCCTACCTCGGTTGCGGAACGAGTTTCGGTACAACTGCTGGGCAGTGACGGTATCGATCAGGTTGTGATCTCTGGATGAAGCATCTAATTTCGATTCGGGATCTTTCGCGGGGTTCTGCCGTGGCGCTTCTCGACAGTGCGCAACAGCTGAGTCAAGTAAACCAGAGAGCAGTCAAGAGCTTGCCCGCACTCCGGGGCAAGACAGTAGTGAATTTATTTTATGAAAACTCAACTAGAACCAGAATTAGCTTTGAAATTGCTGCCAAGCGACTAAGCGCGGATGTAATCAATTTTGACGCGCAGGCCTCGAGCACATCGAAGGGCGAGTCGCTGAAAGACACAGCGCAGACCTTAGAAGCCCTCGGTGCTGCCGCCATAATTGTGAGACACCCAATGTCAGGCGCTGCCCATGCACTTGCCAATAGAGGCTGGGTCTCGGCGAGCATTATTAATGCTGGAGATGGAAGGCACGAACATCCCACCCAGGCCCTGCTGGACGCGTTGACAATCAGGCAGTTGAAGTTATCGGGTAGCGACCTTACCGGCGTCAAGGTTTTGATTGTCGGAGACTTAGAACACTCCAGGGTCGCCAGAAGCAACATACTTTTGCTCTCACTCCTGGGGGCAACGGTCAGTGTCGCAGGTCCCGCTGAACTTGTTCCAGAGGGAATCGCGGCCATGGGCGCAAAGGTTTACAAAAGCTTTGATGAAGCACTAGCAGAACAACCAGACGTGGTGATGATGCTAAGAGTGCAACTGGAACGCATGCAAAAAAACGAGGACTTTACCACGAGGGACTACGTCAAGAATTGGTCGCTGGACCAGGCGCGCTTGGGGCAGCTAGGCAAAGAAACGGTAATTATGCATCCCGGCCCAATGAACCGTGGCCTCGAGATATCGAATCAGGCCGCAAATGATCCCCGATCCGCAGTGCTGAGGCAGGTTGAAAATGGCCTGGCAGTGAGGATGGCGGTACTTCATCGAGTTTTGTCCGGAGAGGTGACCAATTGATCATTCTAAAAAACCTGACCCTGTCCGATGGCTCCATTCAAGACATAAGGATAGACGCCGGCCAAATAGTCGAGATTGGTCGAATTGCAGACTCCGGAACCGACTGTACAGATCTGATTGGCTTATCTGGCTTTGTCGACCCACACACGCACCTTAGGGAACCTGGATTCGAGGCTAGCGAGACGGTTTTTTCCGGCTCTAAAGCTGCAGCTGCAGGCGGCTACACCGCCATCTGCGCCATGGCGAACACAGAGCCCGTCGCCGATAATTCGACGGTCATTGAGCGGGTGTACGACGCAGGCATAGAAGCCGGACTGTGCTTTGTGCAGCCCATCGGAGCTGTTACCAAGGGTCTCAAGGGCCTGGAACTTGCGAACATTCAAGACATGTCCAGGTCGCGAGCAAAGGTGGCCATGTTCAGCGACGACGGCATGTGCGTCCACGACGAAAACCTAATGAGACAGGCACTGCTCGAGGTGAAGAAGTTTGGCGGTGTGGTTGCTCAGCACGCACAGGAACCAAGCCTGACCATCGGAGCGCAAATGAACCAAGGCGCAGTTGCAACCGAACTAGGTCTAACTGGTTGGCCAGCAATCGCGGAAGAGCAAATAATCGCGAGGGATGCACAGCTAGCCGAGGAGACTGGATCGAGGCTGCATATTTGCCACCTGACCACCGGAGGGGGAGTCGAGGTTGTCAGATGGGCAAAAGCCAAGGGTATTCAAATAACCGCAGAAGTCACTCCACATCATCTTTTACTGACCGAGGATTTGGTCCGGACCTACGATCCGGTTTACAAAGTGAATCCTCCACTAAGAACTGCCGATGACAACAGGGCCCTCTTAGCAGGGCTTGTGGACGGGACAATAGACATGTTAGGTACCGACCATGCTCCCCATTCGGGCGAAAAGAAGGACTGCGAGTGGGAGAACGCGGCATTTGGAATGCTCGGCCTTGAATCGGCCGCGAGTATTCTTCACCAAGTTCTTATTCAATCGGGCGCAGGTGATTGGGCACTCTTCGAGAATATCATCAGCAAGCGTCCAGCCAAATTGGCTGGACTCAACAATCATGGCTTCATCAAAGTGGGCGACCAGGCGAACATCACAGTGTTCAATCCTCATGAAAGAATAGG
>TARA_B110000459_G_scaffold204036_1_pt1 | contig 12710 bp, 8 predicted proteins | sample TARA_B110000459 | Tara Oceans TARA_B110000459 (sample SAMEA4398296) | marine metagenome | biome: Polar Biome; feature: [SRF] surface water layer (ENVO:00010504); material: water (ENVO:00002006), including particulate matter (ENVO:01000060) such as... | depth 5 m | reverse complement strand
AAATGCCATTTTTGCTGTTGGCCTTTTCTTTATTACTGTTAGTGGCTATTGTTTTTAGATCTAAGTTGCCTCAGTTGTTGACTTCTGCTGTTGAATCGAATTATATGCAGGCATTAAAGCATAAGCGTTTGAGTTTGGGAGCTATCGGAATATTTTTTTATGTTGGTGTTGAGGTTGCTATTGGTAGTTTTTTGGTTAATTATTTTTTAGACATGGAAATGGCTGATGTAATTCGAAATAACGGATTTATGAGCAGTGTTGCCTCTCTGTTTCATGGAGATGATTTATCAAGTGTTGATGATAAAGGTATTGTTGGGAGTTTTAATGTTTTATATTGGGGTGGAGCTATGGTTGGTAGGTTTGCAGGGTTTTATTTAACTAAAATTTATAAACCTCAAAAGGTGTTAAGTTTATTTGCAATTTCGGCAATTGTATTAGTGTTGATTTCAATGTCATCAACAGGATTAGTTGCTTTGTGGGCAATATTAGCAGTAGGGTTGTTTAACTCTATTATGTTTCCAACCATTTTTAGTTTAGCAATAGAAGGCTTAGGAGAATTAAAACCACAAGGATCAGGATTGTTGTGTACAGCAATTGTTGGAGGAGCATTTATTCCGTTATTATTTGGCTATCTATCAGTAGAAATTGGATTTAAGTTCGCTTTTGTATCTGCAATCTTATGTTATGGATATATATTATTTTATAGTAAAAAAGTAAGCAGTTTATGATGAATCTTGCAATAGGAATAGATATAGGAGGAACCAATACTGTTTTTGGCATTGTAGATTCTGAAGGAAATTGCTTAGAGAAAAAAAGCATTTTAACAACAGATTACGATATTCCCGAGGGTTTAGTTAAAGCCATTTTTGAACAATTACAAGTGATGTTAATTTCTTTAAAGAAAGTTAATGTTGTTGGTATTGGTATTGGGGCGCCTAACGGGAATTATTACAATGGAACAATTGAATATGCCCCGAATCTGAAATGGAAAGGGGTTGTGACTCTGGTGAAATTGTTTTACAAGTATTTTGATGTACCTGTTTTTGTTACCAATGATGCAAACGCTGCAGCAATAGGGGAAATGACCTATGGTGTAGCAAAAGGAGTTAAAGATTTTGTTGTGGTTACATTAGGAACAGGATTAGGGAGTGGGATAGTTTGTAACGGAAAGTTGGTTTATGGTTCTGATGGTTTTGCGGGAGAACTCGGACATACTATTGTTGAAGAGAATGGAAGAGAATGTGCTTGTGGTAGAAAAGGTTGTTTAGAAACGTATGTTTCAGCAACAGGAATTGTAAGGACAGCACAACTTATGTTGGAAAAATCTTCTAAACCAAGTTTGTTAAGAGAAGTTTCAGCTGAAAAAATATCAGCTAAAGCGATTGCAGAATCTGCTAAAAAAGGAGATGAGCTAGCACAAGATATTTTTGATTTTACAGCAAAAAAATTAGGCTTTAGTTTAGCTAATTTGGTGGCAATTACTTGTCCTGAAATGATTGTCCTTTTTGGAGGGTTAGCTAATGCAGGAGAATCTATAATAGAGCCTACAAAAAAATACATGGAGCAAAATTTATTGCGAATATTTAAAGAGAAGGTGAGCATCGTTCCTTCTGGACTGAAGGGCGGTAATGCTGCAATTTTAGGCGCAAGTTCATTGGTTTGGAACGAATTAAAAAAAGAAAATTTTGAGAAAGTTGAACTTAATTAAGTCAGTTGCTATTGTAACAATTGTAACAGTATTTTCATCTTGTAATCAAGAGGGAAAAACGAGCACAGAGTTTTCAGAAAAAAGTCCTTACGAACTAGTAAATCCATTTATTGGTACTGGTGGACATGGGCATACGTATCCTGGAGCAACAGCTCCTTTTGGAATGGTGCAATTAAGTCCTGATACACGATTAGAAGGTTGGGATGGCTGTTCTGGTTATCACAATACAGATTCTATAATTTATGGATTTTCGCATACACATTTGAGTGGTACGGGGGTTTCTGATTATGGAGATGTTTTATTAATGCCAACTCAAGGACAGGTTCAATTTGATAATGGATCTAAAACTGGAGCAGAAAATGGTTATGCTTCTTGGTTCGATAAGAAAACTGAAAAAGCGAGCCCTGGATATTATGAAGTGAACTTAGCAGAACACGATATTGATGTTCGGTTAACCACAACCCAAAGAGTAGGAATACATGAATATAGTTTTAATGAAAAGGGAGCTTCAAATGTTGTTTTAGATGTAACACATCGTGATGAATTATTAGATTATAGTATTGAAATGATAAGTTCTACTGAAATAGTTGGGCATAGAGTTTCTAAATCTTGGGCAGAAGAACAACACATTTATTTTGTTGTTCAATTTTCTAGAGATTTTGCAGAGCATATCTATGATTTAGGGAACAAGAAATTAGCGGTTTCTTTTGATGTTGAAAAAGGAGAAACTATAATGCTAAAAGTTGGAATTTCGTCAGTAAGTATAGCTGGAGCAAGAGCAAATTTAGAAGCTGAAGCACCACATTGGGATTTTGAAAAATATAAAGCAGTTGCTAAGACGGAGTGGGAAAAAGCTTTAGGCAAGATTTCTGTAAAGGGAACTGATGTAGATAAATTGGCGGTATTTTATTCAGCACTTTATCATACGATGATTGCCCCAAATGTGTTTTCTGATGTTACAGGTGAATATAGAGGAATGGATCAACAAATTCATAAAACAGACAATACAGAGGCTTATACAATCTTCTCTTTATGGGATACATTTAGAGGTGCTCATCCTTTATATACAATTATAGAACAGGAGAAAACCAATGCGTTTATCAATACTTTTTTAGCACATTACGCGCAAGGAGGACGATTACCAGTTTGGGAACTCGCAGGTAATGAAACTGATTGTATGATTGGGTATCATTCCGTTTCGGTGATTACAGATGCTTATGTAAAAGGAATTAGAGGTTTTGATGCAGCTAAAGCATTCGCAGCAATGCAGCACAGTGCAACGTTAGATCATTTAGGCTTAGAATCCTATAAAAGAAAAGGGTTTATAGCTGCTGGAGATGAAGCAGAATCGGTTTCTAAAACTTTAGAATATGCTTATGATGATTGGTGTATTGCAACTTTTGCTAAAGAAATAAAAAATGATTCTGTTAGCAATGAATACATCCAAAGAGGACAATATTATAAAAATATGTTTAACCCTCAGGTTGGATTTATGCAATCCAAAATGAATGGTGGTTGGAGTTATGGTTTTAACCCTTCTGAAGTGAATTTTAATTTTACAGAAGCTAATTCTTGGCAATACAGCATGTTTGCTCCTCAAGATATCTCTGGATTAATTGATCTCTATGGAGGAAAAGAAAAATTTGATAGTAAATTGGATGAGCTGTTTGCTACAGAAATGGAATTGAGTGGAAGACATCAAGTAGATATTACGGGTTTAATTGGTCAGTATGCGCATGGTAATGAGCCAAGTCATCATATGGCGTACTTGTATAACTACATTGGTAAACCATGGAAAACGCAAGAAAAGATTAATCAAATACTAAACGAACAATACAGCAATACACCCGAAGGATTATCTGGTAATGAAGATTGTGGTCAAATGTCAGCGTGGTATGTGTTAAGCTCTATGGGATTTTATTCAGTTACACCTGGCTTGGATTATTATACCATTGGAACACCTCATTTTAATGAAGCAGCTATAAGTCTAGAAAATGGAAATACATTTACGATAAGCGCTAATAACTTGTCTGATCAGAATATATACATTCAATCGGCTACCTTAAATGGAGCAACTTATAAAAGGTCTTTCTTAAAACACGCTGCTATTATGTTTGGTGGAGAATTGGTTTTTGAAATGGGCAATCAACCCAATAAAGAATGGGGAACTGTAGAGGGAAATACGCCTATTGCTCAAATCAATCAGAAAGATGAAATTACTGCTGTGCCTTATTTTTCTTCTCCATCGCAAACGTTTTCTGATTCGTTAGAAATTAAATTGGTAAACATTGATAAGGGTTGTGACATTTATTACTCAATTGCTAAAGAGGAATTTATAAAATATGAAAGCTCATTTAGTATTTTCGAATCGGTTAAGGTGGAAACGTATGCAATGAAAAATGGCGTAAAAAGTCATTCAGTGCAAGCATCCTATAAGAAGATTAAAGGCGGAAGATCTATTCAATTAGAGACACAATACAGCAATCAATATTCGGCAGGAGGAGATGATGCCTTAATCAATTACTTAAAAGGTTCGGCTAATTTTAGAACAGGATTCTGGCAAGGTTATGAAGGTAAAGATGTTGTTGCTGTTGTAGATTTAGGTAAAGTAGAATCCGTAAATAGTATTTCAGTGGGCGCTTTACAAGATATTAAGTCATGGATTTTTTATCCAAAATATGTTAATATTTCGGTGTCAGATAATGCAACTAATTTTAAACTGTTGGCTGAAATCAAAAATGAATTTCCGGACAATAAGCATGGAGCATTTATGCAAGAGTTTACCAAGAAAATGAATGCCCCAATAAATGTGCGATATATTAAAGTTGAGGTTGAAAACTATGGCGTTGTACCTGAATGGCACATGGGTGCTGGAGGTACTTCTTGGTTGTTTTTGGATGAGATTACTATAGAGTAGAAGTCTTATAAATTCATTTTTCATAGCATCATACGCTACCTTCTTATTTCCGCTTCCAAAGCTAGTTTTTTGTCTGTTTAGTATTGTTGCTGATTCTAAATTCAACCTAGAATCTACTGCAAAAGTTTGAATTGTTTTTATGCTAGGGAAAGATTGAAAACCATATTCTACCATAAAACGGACTACATTTTTCTAGAAAATTTCGGAAGTAACCCAATAAATTATTTCTTAATATTAGCTGTGATGCGTAATTTAGCAATATGAAAATACTTCTTATTGAAGATGAACTAAGTGTGTCTTCCTTTATTAAAAGGGGTTTAGAAGAGCAAGGGAATACGGTTTTACAAGCATTTGATGGAACTACAGGATTGAAGTTAGCATTTCAAGAAGAATTTGATGTGATAATTCTTGATGTAGTGATGCCTGGTATGAATGGACTTGAAGTTTGTGATCAATTAAAGAACAAAAGTGGGATAAATACTCCGATACTAATGCTAACAGCTCTTGGATCAACTGACGACATCGTTATTGGACTTGAAACTGGAGCAGATGACTATTTAGCCAAACCATTTAAATTTAAAGAGCTCCTTGCCCGTATTAATGCATTGGTAAGGAGAGGGCTAGGTGGGAATGAAAATGGTGCTTTAGTATTAAAAGTTCAAGACTTAAATATGAACCTAAAATCGAAAGAAGTTTACCGAGGTAATATTGAAATTGTTCTTACTGCGAGAGAATTTGGGTTGTTGGAGTATCTTTTAAAAAATAAGAATAGAGTTGTTTCAAGAACCGATATTCTAGAAAATGTTTGGGAGGTAAATTTTGATTTAGGAACAAATGTTATTGACGTTTATGTTAATTATTTACGTAAGAAGATAGAACATGGTTTTTCATCTAAAATTATTAAAACAGTTATTGGGATGGGTTATGTCATTAAAGAATAAAGGATGAAAATAAGCACTCGGTTAGCTATCACATTCTCCATTATTTCAAGTGTTATTTTTATAGCTTTTGGGCTTACAGTATATGTGTTGGAATCAAATTATAGACAACAGAGTTTTCAAGAAAGATTAAAGGAGAGAGTAATTATTACAGAGAAGATATTTTTAGAGAAAGAATCATTTAGCCCAATTGACTTCGAGAAAATTACAAATCAATTTCTCCATACTTTGCCAGAAGAAACGAAAGAGGTGATAAGAATTAAAAAAAATGTTGAACCTGTATTTAAATACAAATACCCAAAAGAAGTAAAGAGTGATTTATCAAGAAATAACAAACTCGAATTTGAATATTCAGAAATTCAAGGGGAAAGTAGAATTTTTAATATTAAAGGTAAAGAATACATCATTATAGTTTCGGCTGTAGATCATGTTGGTTTAAAGAATCTATCTTTTTTAAAAAACATAATAATTATATTAGCATTACTAAGTGTTCCTTTGATTTCAATTGGCAGCTTCATTATTGCAAGGAGAGCTTTACTTCCTATTTCAAAAAAGATTGATAAAGCAAATACAATTACAGCTACAAATCTGCATCAACGGTTAAATGTTCACAATCCTAATGATGAAATAGGAAATATGGCGATAGCGTTTAACAAATTATTGGATAGACTAGAGGAATCTTTTGAAGCCCAAAAAGCATTTATTCGTAATGCTTCACATGAAATTAGAAACCCATTAACAGCTATAATGGGTGAGGCTGAAGTTATTAATAGTAGGGTACGAACAACTAGAGAATATCAGAAGTCTTTAACTACTATCCTTTCTGAAGCTGAAACTTTAAATTTAACGGTAAATAATCTTTTACAGTTATCAAAAGTTAATGCGAATGAAGAAAGTATCAATTATCATATGTTACAATTCAATGACTTTTTAATAGAAATAAAGAAAAGCTTTGATTTTCTGAATCCTAAAAACCAAGTATTATTAAGTGTAGAAAAAGAGAGTAAGGAGTTTTTAATTTCAGGAAATAAGAATTTGTTAAAAACTGCTATTCTCAACTTATTCGATAACGCATGTAAATTCTCATCTAATAACGAAGTTGAAGTTCTCTTGAAAAAAGATAAAAACTGGTTAATATTATCGGTTAAGGACATCGGAATTGGTATTGAAAATAACGATATTGAAAAAGTTGTCACTCCATTTTATAGAGGGAATAATGTTGTAAATATTAAAGGATCTGGTATTGGCTTGTCACTTACCTCCAAGATAATAAACCTTCATGAAGGTGTGCTTGAAATTAATTCAGAAATAGGAATTGGCACAGAAATCCAAGTCATTCTTCCTTTAATTTTAAGCTAACCTTTAAATTCTAATCTTATTTTAATGCCGGTCTAATTCTGTTCTAATTCCACCATTATATCATTGTGTAAAATTTATAAATGATGGGAAAAATGAAAGCAAAAAAAGGATTATTTTCGAATATAAAACAAGATCTCCCTGCTAGTATTGTCGTATTTTTTGTTGCGGTACCTTTATGTTTAGGAATTGCACTCGCTAGTGGAGCTCCTTTGTTCTCTGGGTTAATATCCGGAATAGTTGGCGGAATAATAGTTGGAGCACTTAGTAATTCATCTTTAGGTGTAAGTGGTCCTGCGGCAGGTTTAGCGGTTATTGTGTTAACTGCTATACAGACACTAGGCGTGTTTGAAGTGTTTTTATTAGCGGTTGTATTGGCTGGTATTCTCCAAATAATAATGGGGTTATTAAAAGGTGGTGTTATCGGATACTACTTTCCTTCCTCTGTTATTAAAGGGATGTTAACAGGTATAGGAATCATTATCATTTTAAAACAAATTCCGCATGCTTTTGGTTATGATACTGATTATGAAGGGGACCTTACCTTTCAGCAAGCTGATGGTGAAAATACATTTAGCGAGTTGTTTAATATGCTTGACTATATATCGCCTGGAGCAGTAATAGTCAGTATTATATCTTTAATAATATTATTAAGTTGGGATATCTATTTAACTAAAAAGCATAAGGCATTCAAACTAATTCAAGGTCCATTGGTTGCGGTAGCTGCAGGTATTGGTTATCAACTTATTTCTTCTACCTACTTTCCAAGTTTTGCCATTCAAAGTCAGCATCTTGTAAGTGTTCCTGTTCCTGAAAATTTTAGTGGATTTATTAATCAGTTTACATTTCCAGATTTTTCTGCTATTCTAAGTTCAAAGGTATGGGTAGTAGCTATTACAATAGCAGTAGTTGCAAGTTTAGAGACTTTATTAAGTGTTGAAGCTACAGATAAACTAGATCCGAATAAGCAAGTAACAAGTACAAATAGAGAACTACTGGCCCAAGGTGCAGGAAACATTATTTCAGGATTAATTGGAGGGTTACCAGTAACACAAGTTATTGTAAGAAGTTCTGCAAATATTCAATCTGGAGGGAAATCAAAATTAGCAGCTATTCTTCATGGTTTTTTTCTGTTAATATGTGTTGGCTTAATTCCTTTTGTACTTAATATGATTCCATTGGCAGTGCTTGCTTGCATTCTTTTTGTAGTTGGTTTTAAATTGGCTAAACCAAGTTTATTTAAACAGATGTACAAGTTGGGCTGGAGTCAATTCTTACCCTTCTTGGTAACAATTGTCGGAATAGTCTTTACAGATTTACTTAAAGGAATAGCAGTGGGAGTAATTGTAGGGCTTGTAATACTGCTTAGAAACAGCTTTAAGAACTCTCACTTTCTTCATAAAGAAGTTTTAGCTGACAACGGGCAAAGAAGGGTTAAAATGACTCTTGCAGAGGAAGTGACTTTTATTAACAAAGGAGCTATTCTAAAATCATTGGATAAAGTACAAGATGGAGCTCATCTAACAATTGATATGAGCAAATCAATTAGTATTGATTATGATGTATTAGAAATTATTGATAATTACAAAAGTACATCTGAAGAAAAAGGAATAAAAGTTAAGTTAATTAACAGAGGTGAAGTACAAACAGCAGATTATTAAAAACTGAAAAAATTATAGAATATGAAGGATAAACAAGTTAAAACAGAATATAATTATTTAGTTCTTACCGATTTTTCTGAAGCATCTTATAGCGCCTTAAAATATGCTATTTCATTAGCTAAATTAATTAAAGGTAATATACATGTATGCCACATTGCAAATCCAAGTAAGATTGTACAGAATGATAATCAAGTTGCAGCAATAAGAGACATCACTACTGAAACTAAAAAAATTGAAAAGAAAATAGGAGCTATTGTTGAGATGATAATGGCAGAAGGAATTAATGCAATTCCTTATTGTTCTATTGGAAATATTATTTATGATTTTGAGGAGCTAGTCACTCAACTTAAACCTGATGTGGTTATCCTCGGGAAAAAGCCAGAAAACCCAAAATTATCAGGGAAGATAACAAGCTATTTGATAAATGAATATCTGGGATCATTATTAATAGTTAAAGAAGATGATGTATTCCAAAATAGCACTAAAATTTCTGTAGCATGCAATAATAATACATTTGATTTATATGATCCGAAGCTAATTTTCTCACTAAACAATCAAACAAAGCTTCCATTAAGGCTTTTAAATATCAAACAAAAAAATGGCTCCTTTGAGGAAATAACAGTCCCACAAACATGGAGGGAATCATCTTATGAAATAGATCAAAATATTCAACTCGAACAACACGCAACAATTGTAGATTCAATAGTTCAGCAGATTACCAATAATGATACAGAGCTATTATGTATTGGAAGAGGAAAATCAAGAAACTACCTACAAAGAATGTTTTCAAGTAGACCTTCAACTCTGCTAGATTTAGTTAATAAAATTCATACACCCATTTTGGTAATGGGAACTAATTCTTAATTAATAGACTCATAAAAGAAATGAAAACACAGACAAAAGAAACACAAGACAACCTTTCACCGGGTGATGCACGCAATATTTTAATAGAAGGTAATAACAGATTCGTAAAAAGTTTACAATTAGCTAGAAATTTACAATATCAAGTTTTAGAAACAAGTAAAGGGCAGTTTCCTTTTGCTGCAATTCTAGGTTGTATCGATTCTCGAGTGCCAGCTGAATTGGTATTTGACCAAGGAATAGGTGATGTTTTTAGCATTAGAGTAGCAGGGAATATCATTAATGAAGATGTTTTAGGCTCATTGGAATATTCTTGTAAAGTAGCAGGATCAAAGATTGTCGTTGTTATGGGGCATTCAGAATGTGGGGCCGTAACTGCAGCATGTAATGATGTAAAGTTGGGGAATATTAGTGCCTTATTAGATAAAATAAAACCAGCTGTTAATACAATTAAAGATGGTGATCAAGAAATGTCTAATAATGATATTGAAAAAGTAGCAGTGAAAAATGTAAAATTATCCATCGAAAGAATAAAAAAAGAGAGTTCGATACTTCGTGAAATGGAAAAGAATGGGGAGATAGAAATAGTAGGAGCAATGTACTCTTTAGCTACGGGCAAAGTAGAGTTCTTATAAGCTTAAAATAACACTCTATAAAATTAAAATTATGAAACCAATAGTAAGTATAATAATGGGCAGTACATCTGATATGCCTGTAATGAAACAAGCAGCAGAAATTCTAGATGAACTTGAAATTCCTTTTGAAATAAATGCGTTGTCAGCCCATCGCACACCAGAAATGGTTGAGGAATATGCTAAGTCTTCCTATGAAAAAGGTATTAGAGTTGTTATTGCTGGCGCTGGTGGAGCAGCTCATTTGCCAGGAGTAATGGCATCTATGTGTACCATTCCTGTTATTGGAGTTCCTTGTCGTTCAGCAATATCTATAGATGGATGGGATTCGATATTGTCTATTCTACAAATGCCTCCAGGTATTCCTGTAGCTACTGTTGGTTTAGATGCAGCTAAAAATGCAGGAATTTTGGCAGTACAAATTTTGGCAGCTGGGGATGTTGAATTGCATAAAAAAGTAGTTGTTTTCAAAAATAACTTGAAAGATAAAATTGTAAAAGCTAATGAAGACTTAACTAGTTATAAATTTAAGCATAGAGTATTTTAATTGTTATAGTATAATTACTTGTTTTAAACCGAATTTTGGTCGTACTATTTCAGCGGTACTCAATACAGGCGATTACTTTTCAAACTCAGTTTTCACAACATTATACGCGAGCTTCTTATTTCCGTAATAATCTATAACAGACCAACTCGGACCTGGCCAGCAATCGTTGAGTTGCCAAAATAAAGAACCCATACAATGAGGTTGGTTATTCATATGTGCACGAATGGCTATTTGCATTCCTTTAGCTTGAGTCTCTTGGCTAAGGTTAACAAACTCTTCGAATGATGTTGGTGCATCATAATACTGCTTAATATGGTCTAATATTAAGCCATTACCAATGTAGCTTTTTTGTCTGTTGAGCATTGTTGAAGATTCTAAACTCAAACTAGAATCATGAGCAAATGTTTTAATGGTTTCCATATTAGGGAAAGATTGGAAACCATATTCTACCATAAAACGCCCTACATTTTCCTCGAAATTCTCGAAAGGTTCTTTGCCGTGCCATACACCCCAATAGTGCATAGATCCATGGTTAAAGTTTTCTGGAGTTCCCCAATTGCTCGAAGGAGAAGAAGGCGTGTAATTTCTGCTTGGATCTAACTCCTTGCAAAGTGTTGGAATTAAGTCATGAAACACTTGATCGTATCCATTCCAAAGGTGAATAGAATCAGTAGGGGAGTAGTTGTATTGTTTTTGCCATCCCCAATTTTTCCAAGCCACTTCAATTTCATTATTGCCACACCATAAAGCGATAGAAGGATGATTTCTTAAACGGATAACGTTTTGTTTCACCTCTTGTTTTACATCCTCTAAAAATGCAGAATCAACAGGGTACAGACTTCCGGCAAACATAAAATCTTGCCATACTAAAATTCCTTTTTCATCACAGAGGTCATAGAAAATATCATTTTCATAAATCCCACCACCCCAAACACGCAACATATTCATGTTAGCATCTGCCACATCAGTTAATAGTTTGTGATATTGAGTATTGCTCACATTCGTTAAAAATATGTCCTGAGGAATGTAATTGGCGCCTTTCATAAAAACAGGTTTACCGTTTAACTTAAAGTAGAAGGAAGTACCAATACTATCTTTTTCATTTGCCAATTCAATGGTTCTAATTCCATAGCGAATGTCTTTTTGGTCGATTAATTCGTCTGCATTAAAAAGGGCAACATGCAAATCATTTAAAAGAGGTTTACCCATTCCGTTACACCACCAAAGTTTTGGGTTTTGAATGGTGAATTCATATTTAATGCTATTGAGTCCTTTTTTGACTTTTTGCTCATGTTTTTCACCATTTATTTCAAAAAAGTATTGTTTTTCTTCTGGATTTGATGATTCAACAGTTATTTCTGTTGTTATTGTTGCGATTTTTTCTGAAATGCTTTTTGTTTGAACAGATATATCCGTAATTCGAGCCTCATTCCACGTTTTGATGTTAATTGGTTTCCATATTCCAGAAGTAATAAAACGAGGTCCCCAATCCCAACCAAAATGGTAGGCAGCTTTTCTGGTAAATGAGCTAACTCTAACTTCTCCCGTTTCACAACCAGAAGGCAAAGAGTAGGGGTAGTTTTTTTGTTTTTCTTTGTTGTAATTGATGGGAGAAATGAACTGGACTTCTAATTTATTTGTCCCAACTTTTAACAACGATTTAATGTCGGCTTTCCAAGTTCGAAACATGTTGGTAGAAGAGATTATTTTTTCTCCATTGAGTTTTACCTCAGCATAAGTATCTAAGCCCTCAAATTCTATTTCAATGTTGTTATCTTGAAGTTGTTCTGGAGTGACTTCAAATGATTTTCGATATTTCCAATCAATTTTTTCTATCCATTGGAGTTCTTGTTCGTTGGTTTCCCAATAAGGATCTTCAATTAATTTATTGGCAATTAAATCGGTATGGATTACGCCCGGAACTTTAGCGGAATACCATTGTTCTGTTTGTGCATGGTAAAATTCCCATGCGCCATTTAAGTTAATTTTTTCAACTGTTTGACTGTCTCTTTGCTCTGAATTAGAACATCCAAACATAAAAAACAGCGATATGATATAGAGTAGTTTTTTCATTTTATTTTGTTCTTTTT
>TARA_B110000459_G_C16625523_1_pt1 | contig 12822 bp, 7 predicted proteins | sample TARA_B110000459 | Tara Oceans TARA_B110000459 (sample SAMEA4398296) | marine metagenome | biome: Polar Biome; feature: [SRF] surface water layer (ENVO:00010504); material: water (ENVO:00002006), including particulate matter (ENVO:01000060) such as... | depth 5 m | reverse complement strand
TTCAAGTCTTTGGTACAGTAATTGCTATTGGATTATTTTTCATATACTTACTCAGTATTTCTGCTTTACCGGCATTGATGACGTTAATACCTCCAAAGAAAATTCCTATAGATAGAGCCAGTAAAATCGAAGTTGGACCTATTGCCAAAGGTCTAGGAGAATTATCGACCAAACCTTGGAAGGTTGGTATGATCGCAGTGATTTTATTGATGCCGATGTATTTCGGTTTTCAGCAACTCGAAGTTGGATTTGAACAGAGAGACCAATTTGACCCGAGCATAGAAGTCGTGGCTGATTTCATAATGCTTTCAGATGATTTTCAAAGTAGCCGTTCACCTCTATATGTGGTATATGATGGAGATATAATTTCACCTGCTGGCCGAGAATCTTGGAATCTAACAATAGCAGCAATAAGTGAAAGTCCTGATACTAACGGTATTCCAAGTGGCTTGTGGAATGTATTAGATGAGTCAAGATTACAAGATAATTTACTCGACGAATTGATGACTGGAATTGACAACAATAATTCAGATAGTTGGAATGCACTTTCTGATTGGTTGTTAAATAATGAATCTGGTCGAGATTTGACAAATGGAATTTTACATTCCAATGGGCAGCAGACGTTGATATCTTTCCAAGCCAATACTTTGGATTGGCAAGCAACCGTTGATTTAGATGCTAGAATAAATGAATTATTACAACTAATTGAAGTCCAGTTTACTGATGATGGGGAGTTGAGGCTGAGTGGTAGAAGTCTGATAAATGCTCAGACAACTTCGGATGTTGCAGCATCATCTATTCAATCAACAGCAATAGTCGCTATTGTTATTCTAGTAATGCTGGTTTCGATTCATACAATTAGGCAGAAAGATTTGCAACAAGGATTTGCTAGAGGCTTCGTATCTTGGATTCCTTTGATGATGGTTGTAGGTTGGGTTTATGGCATAATGGGATATACTGGTTATCAAATAAATCCACAAACTGTCACTATTGGTGCCCTTTCTTTGGGATTGGGTGTTGACTATGCAGTACATTTCACAATTCGATTAGAAGAAGAGGTAGAGCATAATCCATCAGGGGGACAACAGGTTTGGGTTGAAAATGCATCAGCGACAACTGGTAGAGCCATGTGGGGTGCAGCATTAACCACTGCAGGTGGATTTTCAGTACTAAATCTTTCAGCATTATTACCTCTGCGATTATTTGGACAGGCTTTCGTAGTAGCCATTACTTTAGCTCTTCTTTCAAGTTTGATATTGCTTCCTGCATTCTATACCCCGTTTTTAGAGAGGGATTCAAAGAAATTGCTGATGGAGGGACAATAATGCAACTCGTAGAAATGATGTTTTGGTTCTCCTCAATCTGGATAATCCCTCTTTGGAGTTTAATGTGGTTTTTACCCAAACACGATATTACTGCAAAAGTGATGAATGATATACGGATATGTATTCTTCCTTTATTGATACCATATGCAATATTGGTTATACCAAATCTACTAGATATTTTCATCACGCTAGGTAGCGAAATGCCGACCCCAGAATTGGTCATAGAATTCTTTCAAGAAGATGAGGTAATACTAATTGGGTGGCTTCATTTCTTGGCCTTTGATATTTTGGCTGGTAGATATATTTGGCAAAGAATGATTAATTTGGATAGGCCCATTTATGTCTCAACTCCGATACTAATCCTCTCGATGATGGTTGCTCCTTTAGGATTCTTATTGGGAATAATCACAACTTGGGATTCTAATAATTTCAAATTGGAAGTAAATGATAGACTGATAAATCATGATTAGAGATATATTATATCCCTTGTAATATTACCTTTATCTATGGATGGTAAAACAACCTTGCTCACAGGGATACTTGCGTTTATCCTTATTGGGGGCGGATTCTTAACACTGGTTGCTGACGATATAAAGCAAGATGATGATGGCAAAGATGATTCTGATTCAACGACAGAACAATCTGATTTGAGTCCAACAATAGATGAATTTCCAATCCTTCTTTTCAATAATTATTCTAAATCATGGGATGGTGAAAATATAACCCTTGCAGGATTTGTTACGGACGAATCTCCTACAACTTGTATTGTGAGTATAGAAGTCTTAGATTCGAATTTAGTTACTATAATTGATTCGTTCAATACTTCAGTTTTATCAGATGGTTCTTGGAGTACAGAACTAGCAGTTTCCAATCCAGGAGAGTGGTTTGTCAAGTCGTTTGTTAGTGATGCATCAGGTCAAACTAGTAATCTTACAGTAAATGAAATGGAAATTATTGCACCACAAGAAAATACTGTTGTAATTACTTTCTTGTGGGATGAGCCAGATGAAAACAGTTCAATTGGCGCATTAAGTGGAGTCTTGATTCACAGATTCTCTGAAACATGTTCTGTAGAATATAGACCAAAATATCAGAGCCCAACACTTGATGTTATTGGAGTGATGGATAATTCTACAGGCTCTTATTTTATGGAAATGGATACTGATGTGGTAAATGCGAATGGAACAATTTTTGCTACTTGTGGGTTATTTACAGTTTCTTCTTCAATGATTGACGTGATTTTACCAGTTCCTCCTGAACCTGCTGGTGATGCTGATTTAGATGGTATACTTGATGATGAAGACCAATGTGATTCAACTCCGCCAGGTGAACCTGTTTATGATACTGGTTGCTCAGACTCAGAGACAGATGATGACTTGGATGGTGTGATGAATAGTAATGACCAATGTCCAAATACTCCTCAAGGAGAAACAGTTGATTTTACCGGTTGCTCATTGTCGCAAAAGGATGCAGATGGAGATGGAGTTAGTGATGCAGTTGACACTTGCCCTACAACTCCAGCAGGAGAAATAGTAGATTCTGTTGGTTGCTCAGATTCGCAAAGAGATACCGACGGCGACGGCGTTACAGATGACCTTGACCAATGTCCTAATACTCCGGCTGGTGAAATGGTTAACGAAGTAGGTTGTTCGACCGTTGTAACAAACCCTACCTCGATGAAAATTCTTGCTCTCCATGGTGGAGGGGATTCAGCATCAGGATTGGCTTCACAACAAGGAATGCAAGATTTAGTTGATGCCCTACCTGAATTTGAAATTATATTTGCGAGTACTCCTGAAAGTGGTAATGTATGGTATCAAGACCCACCTGGTGGTAAAGGAGAACCGACAACAGACCCTGATTGGGCAGATTTATCGATTTCTTATCTCGATCAAATGGTGATAGATAATGGCCCATTTTATGCTTTGATTGGCTACTCCCAAGGTTCGGCAATGATTCCAGTTTATCTTGCGAATACTCAGAACACTTTCGATAGAGTAATGCTTTACAATGGTTACTTGCCTACAACCCATCATGGTTTGATGGATACTATTGATAATGCTGCACCGTTCTCAACTCCTGCTATGATTTTCTCGGGTGAGAATGATGGAGCCTTCAAAGATCTTGCACCTGCTCTTGCTCAGAAATTCACCGGGTCGCTAGATTTGCATAGTCAAACAGCAGGTCATCACTTACCGTATGAGAGCGACCAACATTTCGATCAAATTATTACTTTTATTCGCGAAGGAATTGAACCCTATGACCCGACCGATTCTTGGTACTGTCAAGATGGAAATGGACCTTGGGTAAAAGACGATAATGGTGATGGAAATAATTACAATGCAAATAATAGAGGCGATGGACAAGAAGGTGGCGGTGGAGGCTCAGGTCCTTGGTTCCAATGCGCCGTTTCAGTTTCGGTATCATCCAATACTATGAATGTAAATTCGAATGGTATTCCGAACCATGATTGGATGTCAACATTCGGCCCAGGAGACGTACAATCACACACTTGGTCAATAACATTAAATCCGACTAATGATACAAATGGTGGCCATAATTCGGCTAACTGCCCAGCATCTAATGCTAGATGGGAATGTGCACCTGATAGAGGGAATGTGGCAATAGCTGCTAATGGCGTTCCAATATTTGGGCCAGAAGAAGGTCCTGGTGGAGATGCTGTTGCTTTGGATTTCTTTTATTTCGATGAAGATAGACAACCCATAGATCTAGGATATTGTGGTGCGCATTCAGGGCCTACTGGTGTTCATTACCACTGGGATGCTATGTGTCAATATTGGGAACCAGAAGCAGGCCAAACAATGAAAGACTATGATTGGACATTAATCGATTCTACCCAACATTCACCGATTATAGGATGGTCATTTGATGGTTATCCAATATACGGGATGTATACTTGGGATGATAATGGAGTAGTCAAGGGAATGAAATCATCTTACCAAGTAGAGCGTACCAATGATGGTGGAGACCAAGGCTATAATGGAATTGATGATTGGAATTATGTGGCAGGTCTAGGAGATTTGGATGAATGTAATGGCCGATTTGGTCCAACCCCAGAATATCCTCAAGGAACTTATTACTATGTTTCAACACCTCTCAGCGGTTCTACAACAACGGTTGTTGATACCAATGGAGATACAGTTCCGATGATTGGTTTCCCTTATTTCCAGTTATGTTACCATGGCATTGCTGACACCAATTCGAATGGTGGTGGCGGTCAAGGCGGCGGTGGACCTGGTGGAATGTCTACCCAGACAATCTACTCACATATGCCAGAAGTACTGTATGAGAAAAGTCACTCGTTTGAAATTTCAGATATAATTTGGGATACAACTTGGATTTTACTCGCTATTATCTCTCTTGTATTCATAAGAAAACATCGTAGTTGAGGACTTACTATGAAGCGATTATTGTCGCTATTTTTTGTATGCTTGATATTGACCACATCGGGTTGTACGTCATCGCTTGAAAAAGATATCTTTGAAGGAAATGATTTAGACGGCAGTGATGGCTATTCTCCATTTAATCTGACTGACTCTAATGCTTCATATTTCAATTCAAGTAATTTAGACGGTGAAGTAATTTTGTTCAACTTTTTCTATACCAATTGTCCTGACCATTGCCCTACTATGACATCAGATTTAAAACAAATATATCAGGAGTATGAATCACAAATTGGGATTAATTTGAGTATTATTTCAATTACTGTAGATCCTTGGAGGGATGCATCAAGTTCTCTAGAGGATTACATGAATTTCTTTAATGTTTCATGGCCACACTTAACTATCGAATTTCTTAATGATGAAAATCTATCTGAGATAGAACAAATTTGGACTGAGTTTGAGATTGGTGTTGTACTAACCGAATCTGAAAATAGTACCAGTGTCAGTGGGCGAGGGCACACAGTTTACTATTCAATAGAACATACCAATGGAATTGTAATAGTTGACAAGCAAGGATTGCAACGGGTAAGTTGGGATGAAAGCAACTGGGATATAGATGGTATCAAAGATGATATAGACACACTACTCAAAGAACCATCAAGTGGTTATTGATCAACAGTATTTGTTCAGAATGGATTTTCTGGAGACTTTTGTTCCCAAACTGTTTGCTCAGCAGGTTGCTGCATTGTAGTTTGAGGCTGAACCGGTGTTTGAGCAACCTGTTGGTAAACAGGTTGCTGCATAGTTGTTTGTTGCACCATTTGACCACCTTGCACCATTTGACCACCCTGCATCATTTGTCCACCCATTGGCATTCCACCATTTTGGATGACCGTAATTTTCTGTCCACTTTCGCCAACTGTAAGTCCTAAAATTAAACCAAAGACTAACAAAACACCACCACAACATAGTAGCATTCCTCCGCCTAAACCTTGTAAGATTCCACCTGCTGCTTGTCCAATATCAGCAAGAACGGCATCTAGCACTTTATCATCATATTGAACCCAACAGGCAGATGCACAAGTGACCGTTGCCGTACCATTTGTATATTCATATGCACTATCTCCAATCTTGACGAGAATCTTAGAACCTTCTTGACGTTCGTTTTCCCAGTCCCAATCAGTGGAACATGCATAGACGAAACTATTGGTTGTATCTTCTGAATGAGTGGTAGTAAAATCTGTTTGTCCTTCGCTTTGATCGAATCCTTCACAGAAATCCCAAACTCCGTCATCATTAGAATCTTCATATGTACCTTTAATGAAGATAGTGAAACCAATTTCACCATCACCGTCATCATCAATAATCTCTACAGTTCCCGCTGTTACCCCTTCTAATGCCCATTCATCTTCTTCCAAAGATTCTACGCCTTCATCGATATTATTACTACCGACTGCAAGGAGAACCCCACCAACAATGAGAATTACTAGTCCAATAGCCATGAAAACTTTACCAACTGTGTGCATGACTTTCCGTCATATTAGTATCATATAATCTTGCCTAAATGGTAGATTATGCTGGAATCGGCTGCTGGTCCCACCAGTGAGGAGCCTCAAACCAAGCCTCATGAGATGGAGAACGGTCTATTATTGGAAGTCCTATTACACCACCATTTATCGTAAGCCCACCTAAGGGATTTGTTGCACAAGGGCTTGGTAGATAATCTTCTCCAGTTTCGGTTAATTCAATTCTTAGAGAGTGCCCAGCAGGGATTACAATATCTAGTGGATTAAACTCCATCAGCATAGTGTATTGACTTACTGGAGCGGTTGCTTTTGCCGTATAACCACCATCTCGATATCTTATGTCCATAGTAGCGTGTCCAAGTCTCAGGTTAGCAGTATCATCAAACATAGTAGCAAATATTTGTCCACCTTGACATGCTTGAGTTGTAACATCAAGATGTAGAGTAGGTAATCCAGAAATATGAGTTTCATTTTCAAATATTCCACTAGTAATTGTCACTGAAGAGCCAAGTCCGTTTACAGTTCCACTCGCACCATTCCAGTCACTTGAAATGTCTTGTAATAGCCATGTCATATCTTCTGGAGGCCATGTTTCTTCAACATGCCATCTTCCATCATTTGTTTGAATTTGTACCATTGGTTCAGGTTCTTCTCCTATATCTTTGAGATAATAGTTGAACCATTCATATAACTCAACAGCCCAATCCATTCGACTCATATTTGGATATGCTTCTTTGCCGTATCCTGATTCTAATTCACTATGTCTATCTGGTTGGTCTGGATAATTATGTGCCCATTGGCCAGATATTGCACGTGCATTAATTCCAGCATCTCTCAACAGTTGATAGGTTGGAAAAGCATGGTATGGGTCGACATTCCAATCCTGAAGACCCCATACAAGATAGACACTCCCTCGATAATTCTCTAGAACATCCGGAAGGTGTCTTCGCTCCTCCCAATAATCGTTCCACTCAGCACCACCAAATTCAGCTCCAGCCCAAGTAGAAAACGGGTTAAGTGGCCCAATTAGGTCATCTGAACACATCCTCATATCATCGGTTCCAGCATCGGTTGTAGCGCCTTCATAAAGGGCATCATACAACATTGCTCGGCTTTCTGAAGAGCCATTACGATAGAACATTTCTTGAACACCTATCGACCCTGAGATCGGAACTATTGTTTTGAGATAATCCGAAGGTTGTTGAGCAGCCTCCCAATTGGTTGTACCTGCATATGATTTACCCATTAGGCCAACATTGCCATTAGACCATTCTTGTTCTCCAAGCCATTCTACAACCGCTTGAATCCCTGTCTGTTCGCCCAAGCCTTTGACATCTTGGCAGTGAGTTGATTGTCCAGTTCCAAATGTAGAAGCTTGGGCTAAAGCATAACCATGAGGTACAAAGGTATCATACACCCACTTTCCAACTCCACCATCTGGCACGGTATTTGGCGATGAATCATCTCCAACTATTCCTTCTCCACCAAAGTCATAGTATGGGTGTATGGTCATGATTACCGGAACAGTTGTTCCTTCAGGAACATCGGGTAGCCACAGAGCAACATGCATCAAAGCATCTCCAGGGACACCAGCATCTTGTTCACTTGTAGGTAGGTCTACTTCAACAAAATATTCGGTGAATGGTAGTGCTTCATAAGTTCCATTTACTGGTAATTGGGCACGCATTGTATCCATTGGTAAATCCATTTCATGACGTAGTTGCAGTGGAGTCTGCCACCATTCATATTCTTCTTCAGCGTCAATGCTATTGAAAACCGCCTCACCAAAAGTCATCGCCAGCAGTATGAAAACGATGGCTACAGCGATAGTAGAAATAGCAGAGAAGTTCAAATCTCTTCTACTTGAGTTAGTTTCAGAGACAATTTCTGCGACTAGGATTTCTTTATCCACACCAGAATTAACCCCTGCCATGTACGAACCAATCGTTACTTGGTCAAGAGTATGACGCTTTTTTGCATATAATTCTTTGATGTGGAACTTGTCGTCGCGACATGCAAGGCCGCTTTGTCACACTAGTTGTACTCAACTTTCTGTTGCTTTCCCTAGCCCCTTCAGCGATTGGCCAAACCGAAGAACCGGGATGGAGGTCGATTGGAATTGACCCTGAAACCTGGACTGATGGTCCGGTTGAAGAAGAGACTCCAATGAAAGAGACATATGAGGGTAATGCAATTATTTCAATCGAAGTATCTTATATTACAGGACATGGCGACTCTAGAGAAAGTGGAATTATAATTCTTGAATTATTCGAGCAGTGGGCTCCTATTACTACTACTAACATGATAAAAAATGTAGAAGCAGGGATTTATGATGGAATATTTTTCCACAGAGTCATAGATGACTTTGTTACTCAAGCAGGCGACCCAACCTGTAAGAAAATAGGTGTTTACCCCTTCACCAGTCTCGAATGTGGGAATGGGGGAGCAGGAACTACAATTCCCCTAGAACATCATGAGAAATTATCACATGTTGATGGAGCGATTGGCATGGCTAGAGGTGCGGACCCAGATTCTGCGGATTCACAGTGGTATATTGCAGAAACAGAAGCACACAACCTCGACCCAGAAAATCGTGATGATGGAGGATATGCGACTTTTGGAATTGTACGTGATGGTATGCAACATATTCGTAATATCGCAATTACTCCGACCAGTGATGACCCTACCGGTGATGAAGATATTCAAAACCCAGCCTCATCAGCAGGTAGGCCAATATATGAGGCTCAAATTGTATCTGTATCAATGATTGGAGTCTCAGACCCATATGGAACTATTAGTTCGGAAGAATTGGAATCACAAAGTTATGATACAATCAATGACTTTGATACTAGAGTAGTTACTTCAATTGCTTTCATTGTGGCGATTTTACTTATCGGTGCTTTGCTTTATCTCACTCAAATAGACCCTCCATCGACTCTAGATGAGCAGTCAAACATAATTTTAGATGCTGTTTTATTTGATGAAACCAATGACCCATATGAAATGAGTAATAATATTGCAATTTTAGAAGAAGGTTTTGATTAAGAATAATGGGGAAGGGCTTTCAAGTTTGAGACTGTAGGCCATTTATGCGAAAGGCAGTGATTACGGTATTATTGTTGCTTCTATTGCAACTTAATACTCCTATTGTTAACGCAGATAGTGGTCGTTCAGCGAATGTTGAACTTTCGGTTCCACAATATGACTGGTTTTCAAATGAATCTGTTTCGATAAGTGTCAGTGTCTCTAATTCTCCATTCGGTATTGACCTTTATGGTAATTGGGAAGTCAAGGATTTCAATGATGAGATTGTTGCTAATGGTACACATATTTTTCAAGTATTAGGCTCTACAACACAGTTTAATTTAGAAATTAAATATTTTTTCAGCGGTGAAAACTTTTACTTTTTCTCTATTCAAATTTTAGATTCATCTGGCTCAATAGTCGGCGATAGTGATATTCCTTTCATGGTTTTTCAGAACTCTATAATGCCTCAAAGGAACAATTTACTGGTATTTGGCGATTCATTAAGTGATATGGGTAATGCCAAAAACTCTATCCTAAATGTACCTGATGTTCCACCATACTGGCAAGGTAGATTTTCAAATGGAAAAGTATGGATTGAATATGTTTCACAGGCTTATGGTTTATCTACAACATTCGGTTCTGGATTAGAACAAGGAGATAATCGAGCATTTGGTGGTTCTCAAACCGGTGCAGGATATTCCTATCTATTATTGCCTAATGTTGGCACGCAAATAACAAATTATCTTGCTAACGTTCAATCAACAATCCCTTCAAACGATGTAGTTTCATTGTGGGCAGGAGGTAATGATTTCCTTTATGGAACTGCTAATTCCGATACGATTGTTGCCAATATGGAATCACACATTAGGGAATTAGCAGCGGCAGGTGCTACAGAATTTATCATGCCTAATCTACCTCCACTAGATAAAACGCCTGAAATTTTAGGAAGAAGTCAGAGTCAACAAAATACAATAGCCTCCGAAGTAATTTCATATAATCAAAAACTATTATCTCTGATAGGAAGTATTTCACTTGAATTAGGATTAGAAATTCACTTTATCGATGCTTGGACATTGTTCAATGATATCGTCGATAATAGTATGGCATTAGGAATTTTAAATACTCAAGATTCAGCATGCTCAGCTTCAGCGACTTTACTTCCATTACCAATTTGCAATAGTGCTTCGACTTTAGCAGCTAATCCTGATGAATACTTATTTTTTGATAAAGCCCACCCAACTAGAGTTATGCACAAGTTCATCTCTTTTTTTGCCATACAAAGTATTGGTTTTGCTGAAACGGATGGTGATGGAGTAATCGATAATTATGATTTATGCCCATGGACTGAGGATGGTAAACCCGTAGATTTAGACGGATGTTCTTGGGAACAATTAGATGATGATCAAGATAATATTGCTAACGGCATTGACAAGTGTCCTTCAACTAAAACCGGGGCTATAGTAGACTTAGATGGCTGCTCTGAAGAACAGAGAGACTCAGATGAAGATGGACTTAATGATGCCATTGACCCATGCCCATTTAGTGAACTATTAAACGACCACGATTCGGATGGTTGTACAGATGATGTAGACTTGGATGATGATAACGACTACGTTTTGGATGTAGATGATAATTGTCCTAGAGGAATGATTGGAAACCATTCAGCAGATTATGACTCAGATGGTTGTCGAGATATTGAGGACCTCGATATGGACGGCGATTTACTGCCTAATCCTGAGGAAGCTGAGATAGGTAGTAATCCTCTTGATGAAGATACCGATGATGATGGATTTATCGATGGATTAGATGAATTCCCATTAGACCCAACTGAATGGTATGATAGTGATAAAGACGGCTGTGGAGATAACTCCGATGCTTTCCCAATGGATTTTAGTGAATGTAGTGATTCAGATAACGATAGTTTTGGAGATAATATTGATGCCTTCCCTAGTGATGTTTCCGAGTGGCTAGATTCTGATGGCGACGGTTTTGGTAATAATCGAGATGCTTGTCCAAATAAAGCAGGGAACTCAATTTCACCAGAAGGTTGTCCTGATAGAGATGGCGATGGTTTTTCTGATGAAACAGATTTATTTCCTAGCAACCCGGATGATTGGTATGATTCAGATGGTGATGGATATGGTGATAATATCGACTTATTCCCTAATGACGAAACAGATTGGGCAGACTTAGACAATGATTCCTACGGAGATAATCGTGACCGGTTTGCCAGTGACCCATCTGAATGGAATGATACCGATGGAGATACGGTTGGAGATAATTCAGATGTTTTTCCACAAGACCCCTCAGAGTGGTTGGATAGTGATGGTGATGGATGTGGCGATAATGCTGATGTATGGCCATTAGACCCTTCAGAATGTTTCGATAGAGATGTAGATGGTATAGGAGATAATACCGACTTATTCCCTGATGATAGGTCAGAATGGAATGATACCGATGGTGATGGACTAGGGGATAATGAAGACTTATTTCCTAAGGATTCGAAAGCCAAATATGATGATGATGGTGACGGACTTGCCAATTATTATGACCCATTTCCTGATAATGAAAATATGGACTCTTGGTTTGATTTAATTTTCAGAATAATCCTAGTTGGTGGAGTTATTGGTGCGATATTTTTGGCTGTGAAAAAGAAATCAGAAACCAAACAACCAATTCCTTGGCAGCAGTACAGTGATGAACAAATATTAGAGGCAGCTGAGGGAGATGATTCTACACTTGAAAAGCCATCAGGGCCACCACCACCAGGGTCTTTCCAATGAATTATTGTGTACAGTGAACATCTAGAACGACGTGCCTAATACGAGGTGAAAACCATTTTACTTTCTCTAGGTGTTTTGCTTCTATGGTCCAATTACGACCCATCTTTTGAGACATAAGTTCTAGTTTAGAAATCGTTTCTTCAATCCAAGAAGGTATTTTCTTTTCTTCAACATTCATATGAATATGTAACCAACCTCCCTTCTTTTTCAAACATCCTAATGCAAGTTGCCATACACCTTCTGAAGAGGGCAGAATCCCAAGATGACAACGATCAGATTTATTTTTTAGTTTGGCTAAAGTGATTTGATTATCGCCTTCATGAATCGTAAGTTTTTGTGAAACATTATTCTTTTTTGCACCCCACAATAAGGATTCGATAGAATTAGAATTTATTTCACATGCATGTAAATGCTTGACATTACTTCTAACCAGCATCGGTAAACTATAGTATCCAATTCCTGCAAAGGCGTCTACTACAACTTCATTTTCCATATTGATATTACCAATACGATGTCGTTCAGTAACGTTGCCAGATGAATACATCACTTTAGTTGCATCAAATCCAAAATGAACGCCATAGTCAATTAGTTCAACCCACCCTTGATCTCCAATTAATAATTCCACTTGAGATGTTCTCATCAAATCCTTAGAGATTGGTTGCTGACGCCCTAGGCGATTAACCTTTAGTGACTCACAAATAGAATTCCATAAATTTTGGATTTCCGATTGTTCACATTGAGATAGAAGTACAACCCA
>TARA_B110000459_G_scaffold67970_1_pt1 | contig 12941 bp, 11 predicted proteins | sample TARA_B110000459 | Tara Oceans TARA_B110000459 (sample SAMEA4398296) | marine metagenome | biome: Polar Biome; feature: [SRF] surface water layer (ENVO:00010504); material: water (ENVO:00002006), including particulate matter (ENVO:01000060) such as... | depth 5 m | reverse complement strand
AATATTCTTAAATAGTAAAAAGTATCACTATAAAGAAAGCCACCCAAATTGAGTGGCTTTCTTTATTTCATAATTCTCCTAGTTAACCAAAACTTTCTTTGTCAGTAAAGTATTACCAATTACCGCTTTTAAAACAAAAAATCCTTCTGATAAACCACTAATGATAAATTCATTGTTTTCAAAATATGGATTTGCTATAGATCTTACTAATTGTCCATTTACAGTATAAATAGTCAATAATTCAACATCTTCAGTGTGGTCAAAAAACACATGTACATTTCCAGTATTAGATGGTGTAGGGTAAACTAAAAAAGAGTTAGTCACTTCTTTTTCAGTGATAGAAACAGTCCCAGGCCAAGTGTTTTCAGCATCCATTCCTCCCCAAATTGCTGTTGCCAAATAAGGGTTGTCAATAAATGGGTTTCTATTTCCTTGTGACGTTTCTAATCGTGTATTTCTCTGTTCCTCGTAAGTAGATACAGGGTCTTCAGCATTCCAATTTATAAATAACATAAGCATATCATCTAAACTTACAGAACTTCCAGTTCCAACATTTGTTGGTATACATTGCGAAGGATATCTTAAGTACATGTACATCATCATTCTTGCAACATCCCCTTTCCACTCATCTCCAGGATACCAATTTGCACCAGTAGTTTCGGAATTACCACTGCCTGCAGCAAACTTTCTATTGCCTCTATTCCCATTCATTTGAACATCTGAAGAGCGTAAATGATGTGCGTCTGTTCCTGCATTTGGAGATGAAGTTGACATGTTTGGAGTTGCCAAAGATTGAGCAAACGTATGTTCCCTATTCCAATCTCCTACATCACCACTGTTATCATTTTTATTTCTTGTTCTATCATTAATAACACTTCCATCAGTATCATTATATCCGTAAATTAATAATACATTGTTAGCGTTTGTAGGATCTAAATCCGTAATCTTTAATTCTGCCCAAACATTAGTATAAGTTAAAAAACTTGTGTGAGTACTCGTTATTTTATTCGCTAATTCTGTTTTTAAAGCAGCACCTACCAATGAGAGATTGACGCCATTATAATAAGACTGTTGAGCAAATAATGTTACATTAACAACTAAAGTAACGGAGAGTAAGAGTGTCTTTTTTAAAGATTTCATAGCATATAAAAGTACGTATAAATCTTATTCCTGATTAAAAAAGTATTAATCTCTTTTTTATTATCTTCGCTTTGATGAAAAATTTATTGTACACAATTTCTATCTTCATGCTGTTTTCTTGCTCTGAAGATAGACCATTAGAAAACGCAAAAATAACCACGAACAATTTAACCACAGGAGAATGGCTCCTAACTTTCAACTTAAAAGAAGGTGTTGATGCTCCAACAAATTTCAGCTTGGTAAAATCAGATTCTCTTTATCAGGTTATCTTTTCTAATGCCTCCGAAAAAATCACTGTTACAGCTGTTACTATTTCAAACAATAAGATAACTATTAAAGACCCTGTTTTTAACAATTGGTTTGAAGGTGAAATTATTAGTCCTATCGAAATAAAAGGCTTTTGGTTTAAAAATGATACCAATTACAAAGTTCCTTTTGTGGCAATTTTTGGAGAGCAAGCGAGGTTTAAGGCTCCTCCAGAAATAACCGAAGAGAGCACTAATGTTTCAGGAAAATGGGAGGTTGATTTTAGTAAGTACAATCCTGAAGATCACTCCAAAGCCATTGGCCAGTTCAAACAAGAAGATGATCGTATTACTGGAACTTTTATGACTGAAACTGGAGATTACCGTTTTTTAGAAGGAAATATGTACGGTAATAATTTCTCTTTATCATGTTATGATGGTGCCCACTTATTTTTATTTAAAGCAGAATTAAGAAACGACTCATTAATTGGAACATTTTGGTCTGGAACAAGGTGGTCTGAACCTTGGATAGCCGTTAATAACGAAACGTTTATGTTAAGAAATCCTGATTCTTTAACTTATTTAAAAGAGGGATATACAGAATTGGCTTTTAATTTTCCAAACACTAAAGGAGAAAACATTGCTTTAACTGATGCGCAGTTTAAAAACAAAGTAGTTATTGTAAACATAATGGGGCCTTGGTGTCCAAACTGTAAAGATGAAACAGTCTATTTAGCGGAACTTCATAACAAAAACAACATAGATGGTTTAGAGGTAATTGCATTATCTTTTGATAACTCAGATAAAGCTGTAACCATTAACAAACTCAATAAAATTAAAACCCATTTTGGTGCTAATTATGACTTTTTAATTGCTGGAAAGGCGAGTAAAACTGAATCCATCAAATCATTACCTATGTTAAATCATATTATGTCTTACCCCACTTCTATTTTTATAGATAGAAAAGGTAACATCAGAAAAATTAGAACTGGATTTTATGGCCCTGGAACGGGTGATTATTACACCAGATATATCGAGAAGACAAATGATTTTGTATCTAAATTATTAGCAGAAGAATAACGTAAAGCTTGTAACTAAAAAGTAATCGTTTTAATTAAGGCCTCTTGCTCTCTTAAAAATTCTCTTTTATCAAACTTTGGGGAATACACATACCCATCGATACAAATTACTCTGTTGTTTTTTTCATCCACTAAAGAGTAATTAATAAATGGTCCACCCATAAAATCGCGATGCATGTACCACAACCCTCTTAGCTCGTTAACATAAACACCATTTAAGCTTACTTCTTTTTGAATGGGCACATATTCCTTATAAGAGAGCATGTAAGACCCTTCATTACTTCCTACAATGTATTTCTTAGTATAATAGTTTCGTTTCTCAACAAGTTGCCCAACATCAAAAGTACTATCACTAATATAAGGGTAAGTATAAATCATAATGTTCTGACTAATTTGATGTCCGCCTGCAGTTTTATCCTTTCTCAACCACATAAAATCTTCAGCCTCTTGAGCTACCGTATACAACTCATCTAAATTTAACGATAGACCAAACTTTTCATCTATCAGTTGTGAATTTTTACTATTTGCATTTACCCTAAACTTAGCATGTAATCGAGCAATTTCTTTATTGTTAAAATAATCTAACAGTACCGCTGCGTTTTTAGTAATTGTTTCAGCAGCAATCTCTCCTGTTGGAGCAGTAATGGTAACTACCAATTGAGATTCAGCCCAAACATCTTTACGAACTGTCAATTTTATTTTAGCTTCTTTTTCTACATTCACCATGATGATGTTTCGCATCGGATGAAATATTCTTGCAAACGAACGTTGAGGAACTTGAATTAAATTAAATAAAGGTTCTGGTTGTGGCAATCCGTCTTGCTCTTGAGAAAAAGTTTGTTTAACTGCATCTCCAGCAGAATGATTGTAATACACTGAATCCATTACAATTAATAAATCTCCAGCTTTTCCGGTAGAACTTGGGAGTACTCTTTCATTTATTTCATCACAAGAGAAAAAAGAAAAAGGTACAATTAATAGAAGTAGAATTTTAGTAAGAGTTTGCATAGAAATATTTATTAACCAACGGATTTAATCCTCAATTTAGTGCCTAGCTTTAATTTTTTAATGTCAATATCCTTATTGAGTTTTTGAATTTTCTCAATACTAGTCCCTTGATATTTGTTGGCAATGTCCCACAAATTATCTCCAGATTTTACGGTATGGTACACGTATTTACCACTATACTTAGGGACAGTTTTTTTTGCAGTAACTTGGGTTTTCTTTTTACTTTGAACAGCAGAACTCGACTTGGGATAGATGTATAACTTCTGCCCAATTCTCAATCGATCGCTATGTAAATTATTCCAATCCTTTAATTGACTCACTCTACAACTGTACCGATTAGCAATACTTCCTAAAACATCTCCACTTCTTACTCTATACACCGTTGCATTTCCTCTATTAGTTGCTGTAACAGGTTTGTTTTGCGCAAAAGCAATACTATCCTTTCTGTCTTTTTCTGTTTTTAACGCATAAATTTTTGATTCGTTCGTTAAGAAATCACCCATTTTTTCAACTGGCAAACAAAGTGTATTTGCCTCCCCAGTATTTGGAATAAAATTCTGCTTATACGTTGGGTTTAAAAACTCAATATACTCCACTGGAATATCCAAATACTCAGAAATTTGAGTAAAAGATAAATGATCTGACAAGGCTACAGTGTCAACCTTAAAACATGCAATATCTGGTGTTTTAGGATAAATATTGTGCTCTGAAGCATAGTTCATAATATAATTAACTGCTAAAAATGCAGGAACATATCCTCTTGTTTCTCTTGGTAAAAAGCTTCTAATTTCCCAATAACTTTTTTTTCCTCCTGATCGTCTAATTGCTTTGTTAACGTTTCCTGGTCCACAGTTATATGCTGCCAATGCTAAATCCCAATCATCATACATTTTATGCAATTTCTTTAAGTATTGACAAGCTGCATCTGTAGATTTATATACATCACTTCTTTCATCGTAATAAGAAGTAACTTCTAAATCAAACATTTTACCAGTACGGTACATAAACTGCCACAACCCTGCTGCACCAACTCTCGATTTTGCTTTCGGGTTTAAAGCCGACTCAACTATTGCTAAATATTTAAGCTCTAAAGGCATATCATATCTGTCTAGTGTTTCTTCAAAAATTGGAAAATACATCGGTGCTAAACCTAACATTTTTGCTGTAGTCCTTTTTCTTCTCTTCGCATACAAATTAACATAGCCGCTAATTCTGCTATTGTAAACAATACTAAATGGAGAGTTTGCATTTAATGCTTCAAAACGTTTAGCATAGGTTAAACTATCAAAAACAGGAACCGAATCAGGTGCATAACCATTTACATTTAGTTCTTCTGAGTTATCATTAAAGCCTAAGGTTTCGAAATAACCAGATGCCATCATGCTATCAATAGAAGCCAGTACAGGGTCATCATCCTCCAACAAGAATATTGATGTGTATTTTTCTTGAGCAACACTAGTAAGGGTTGCAATAAAAAATAATATAAAAAGTAATTTAATTTTCATTGGAATATTTATAACGATAATAGCGGTTTAATGTTTTAAAATGAAATAAAAGCAACTGATCAGGAGATAGTAAAACTCCTAAAACTGATATCCCTATAAATAAGAAAAGTTCCTTTTTAGAAAAAGAAACTCTTCGAATTATAACACTTTAATTAAACCGATTAGCTTAATTTTTCTTTGTCTTCTTTATCAGGTGTTGTTGCATCTTCTCCTTCCTTAATTCCTTCTTTAAATTCTTTAATTCCAGTACCTATCCCTTTCATTAATTGAGGAATTTTTTTACCTCCAAATAATAATAAAACGATGGCTACAATTAAACCAATTTGCCATGGGCCAATAAACCCTAATAATACAATGCTCATGTTCTTTATTTTTATCGCTACAAGTGTAGCGGTATTTAACTAATACAAAGGTACAAAAGATTTTGGTTTGATGGTGTTAAATATTAACTCAGGTCTTTACGAGACTGATTCCCTTTCCAAATCAAAAAGAGTATCGTCACAGAAGCTATCAAACTTCCCATATAATAAAGAAGACTCATAGAGCTTTCGCCAAACACATCATCCGTTTCATTTAAGAAGTCTGGATACAAATAAGCAACTATCACAACTGTTCCGTTATTAATAAAATGACCTAATATTGGTAACCATAATGAGTTTGACCAATAAAATAGATATCCAAACAATAACCCTAATAAAAATCTTGGAAAAAAACCAAAAAACTGCATGTGCAATGCGCTAAATAAAAGGGCTGAAACCCATATTCCGATGTGAGCATTTTTTGTCCAATTAATAAATACTTTTTGCAACACACCTCTAAACAACAACTCCTCTCCTACTGCAGGAACAATAGCAACTATAATCAAAACATAAATTAAACTCCCTATTCCGTTAAACGTTAAGAATGCTTTAGTTATTTGTTCTGCATTATGTTCGCTATCTCTCATCCATTGCTCTATTCCACTCATAAAATCGGGTAATACCATATTAGCATTCAATTCTGTTATCCAAGAAATAAATGGTGTTAACACCACCATAAAAACAAAGACTAACACATAATTAATTGATTTTGGAAATGACTTTAGCCCTAGATTTTGCAATGGTTTTTTTGATGTAAAGTACGCATAGACTAATGGTGGTAGAACAAACAATCCTATCGCGCTAAAAAGTTGCATTAATTTCATCCCCTCAATTAACGTTGGGTCACCCAAGTTGTTTATTTCTAAAGGATTGAATCCGTAAATAGTAGCGGCTAAAAATGTTCCAACTAATGAGAATACGATTACCGAAATCAAACATAAACTCAAAATCAAAATGAACTGAGTAAAAGGCTTATTTTCAATTTCTAATAACATAATTGTTTTTAATAGTAACTTCGCCACAAAGATGGTAAAAATAGGTGATATAGAGTTGGGAGAATTTCCCTTATTACTTGCTCCAATGGAGGATGTGAGTGACCCTCCTTTTCGTGCATTATGCAAGGAAAACGGGGCAGATTTAATGTATACCGAATTTATTTCTTCGGAAGGATTGATTAGAGATGCTGTTAAGAGTGTTCAGAAATTAGACATTTTTGAATATGAGCGTCCTGTTGGGATTCAAATATTTGGAAATAACATCGAGTCTATGAAAATGGCTACAGAAATGACCGCCAAAGCCAGTCCTGATATTATTGACATTAATTATGGTTGCCCAGTAAAAAAAGTTGCTGGAAAAGGTGCTGGAGCAGGAATCTTACAAGATATTCCTAAAATGGTAGCGATGACGGCAGCAATTGTAAAATCTACCAACATACCCGTAACTGTTAAAACCCGCTTAGGCTGGAACGAAGAAACCAAATACATTGTTGAAGTTGCCGAACGCTTACAAGATGTAGGAATTAAAGGGATTTCTATACACGGAAGAACCCGAAAACAAATGTATAAAGGGGAAGCTGATTGGGCCTTAATTGGTGATGTAAAAAACAATCCAAGAATGAATATTCCTGTTTTTGGAAATGGAGATGTTACTACACCTGAAAGAGTTGTTGAAGTAAGAGACAGATATAGTGTTGATGGTGTAATGATTGGACGTGCAAGTATTGGTTATCCTTGGATTTTTAATGAGATTAAACACTTTATGGCAACAGGTGAGCATTTGGCTAAGCCCGTTTTATTAGATAGAATTAATGCTGCTCGTAGGCATTTAGAAATGTCGGTAAAGTGGAAAGGAGAAACACTTGGTGTATTAGAAATGCGTAGACATTATGGGAATTACTTTAAAGGAATTTCTCACTTTAAAGAACACCGAATGAAACTCGTTACACAAGATGATTCTGTTAATGTTTTTGCAGCTTTAGATGAGATTGAAAGAGTGTTTATTTAACAATAGAATTTACTATGAATAAAAACATCGGAACAATTGATAAAACAATTAGAATAGTTGCTGCTGTAATTATTTCTATGATTTACATTACTGGAACAGTAGCTGGAATTTTAGGTTTTATACTACTAACAATTGGAGGAATACTATTAATCACTGCAGTTATTGATTTTTGCCCGTTGTACAAGTTGTTTAAATTTAAAGGCACAAAAAGCCTCAACAATAATTGCTGAGGCTTTAGTTAAATTTTTTGGTTTCAATTTATAGATTCCCAGTCAAGCTGAGAATGAGACATTAAATTTAGCTTAACGCTTTTCTAATATCAAATTTATCTTTTAAGATTGCTTCAATTTCATCAATAGCTACACGCTCTTGTTCCATTGTATCTCTATCTCTAATTGTAACGGTATTGTCTTCTAATGTTTGATGATCAACCATTACACAATAAGGTGTTCCAATAGCATCTTGTCTTCTGTAGCGCTTTCCTGGAGAATCCTTTTCATCGTAGTTACAGTTATAATCGAACTTTAACAGGTTTAAAATTTCTCTTGCTTTGTCTGGCAATCCATCTTTACGTGTTAATGGCATTACAGCAACTTTAACAGGAGCTAAAAATGCTGGTAATTTCAGCACCGTTCTTTCCGATCCGTTTTCTAATTTTTCTTCTTGATAAGCTGAAGAAAGTATCGCCAAGAAAGTTCTATCTAAACCAACTGAAGTTTCTACCACATAAGGAACGTAGCTTTCATTCAATTCTGGATCAAAATATTGTAATTTTTTTCCTGAAAACTCTTCGTGTTGTTTTAAATCAAAATCTGTTCTAGAGTGAATTCCTTCTAACTCTTTAAATCCCATTGGGAAGTCAAACTCAATATCACAAGCTGCATTTGCATAATGCGCTAATTTAATATGATCATGAAAACGGTAATATTTAGCATCTATTCCTAAAGATTGGTGCCATTTTACACGTTGAGCTTTCCAATGCTCATACCACTTCATTTCTTCTCCTGGGCGCACAAAAAACTGCATTTCCATTTGTTCAAATTCACGCATTCTAAAAATAAATTGTCTTGCAACAATCTCATTTCTAAAAGCTTTTCCTATTTGAGCAATTCCAAAAGGAATTTTCATTCTTCCTGATTTCTGAACATTAAGGTAGTTTACAAAAATACCTTGAGCAGTTTCTGGTCGTAAATAAATAGTGTTCGCAGTTTCTGCTACAGCACCAATTTCAGTGCTAAACATTAAGTTAAACTGCTTTACATCTGTCCAGTTTTTAGAACCACTAATCGGACAAGCAATTCCTAAGTCTTCAATTAATGTTTTAATTCCAGCTAAATCATCCGCTTCCATTGCCGTTTTAAAACGTGTATTAATGTCATCAATTTTTGTTTGATTTCTTAATACATTTGGATTGGTTGCTCTAAACTGTGCCTCGTCAAAATCATCACCAAAACGCTTGATACCTTTGGCAACATCTTTCTCTGTTTTTAATCTAATCTTCTCTACAAACTCCTCTACTAAAACATCGGCACGGTAACGTTTATTAGAATCTTTATTATCTATTAATGGATCACTAAAAGCATCAACATGCCCAGATGCTTTCCAAGTAGTTGGATGCATAAATATTGAGGAGTCTATTCCAACAATATTTTCATTCATATTTACCATTGCTTTCCACCAATAATCTTTGATGTTCTTCTTTAGCTCTGATCCCATCTGCCCGTAGTCATAAACAGCAGCTAACCCATCATAAATTTCACTTGATTGAAATACAAACCCATACTCTTTAGCATGAGAAATAATTGCTTTTAAATTGTCTTCTTTATTTGCCATGTTGCAAAAGTAACATTCATTTTTATAACTTTGAGGTACAATTTCTCAAAAACGGAATGAGTCTTGTAAATAATCTAGAACATCCAAATCAAAAATTATGAAAAATATATTTTTATTAGTTGCCTTATCAACCTTTATTGGAGCTTTCGCTCAAGTTAAAATCACCCCTAAAGCGATAAAAGAATTAACATTAGAAGACGCTGTTTTATCTCGCTCTAAAGGATTATCTCCAAAAACCATATCAAGTTTGAAATGGGTTAGCGGAACAAACAATTACATTTCGAAAGAAGATGGAGCGTATATTATTAAATCAACCGAAGGAAAAGAAATTTCTAAAATTGGGTTAGATAAATTTATTTCAATTTACCCTGAACTAAAATCTCTGCCAAGAATATCTAGTATCTCCGATAAAGAACTTGTTTTTCAATACAACAACCAAATCATCCATTTTGACTATGTAAATGGAAAAGAGTTAAGTAAAACTCCTTTTGATGAGGCTGCTGCTAACAAAGATTATAACAATACTAATAAAATAATGGCTTATACTTTTGAGAACAACCTTTACATATCACAAGCATTACGTAAGGGAAAGTCTTTTGAATCACAACTATTACAGATCACTAGGAATGTAGACAAAAATATTGTTTCTGGTCAAGCAATACATCGTTATGAATTTGGTATTTCTAAAGGAACCTTTTGGAGTCCAAAAGGTAATTTTTTAGCGTTTTATCAGAAAGATGAAACAAATGTGGCTGAATACCCTATTGTAGACATTAGCACCTACCCAGCATCGGTAAATAACATTAAATATCCAATGGCCGGACAAAAAAGTGAAATCGCTAAAATTGGAATTTACAATGTAAAAACAAATCAAACTTCTTACCTGAATATTGACACTCAAGATGAACATTTTTTAACGAGTTTATCATGGACTCCAGATGAAAAATATGTTTTTGTGGGAGAATTAAACAGAGGTCAAAATCATTTGCAATTTAACCGTTATGATGTTGCTACAGGAAACAAAATGAATACCATTTTTGAAGAGAAAAATGATAAATGGGTTGAGCCAGAACAAGCTGCTGTTTTCATTCCAAATAGCACGAATGAATTTTTATACGCGAGCGAGCGAGATGGTTTTATGAACCTATATAAATACAATACTTCAGGAAAGTTAATTAAGCAGTTAACGAAATTCAATTTTCCAATTACTAAGATAGTAGGGTTTGATAAAAAAGGACAAAACGTGTTTGTTGCTGCTACAGGAAAAGATGGGAGAAACTCACACTTCTTTAAAATCAATTTAAACTCAGGAAAACACATTCAAATAACAAAGAAAAATGGAACCCACAGTGTTCAATTAAGTAGTGATGGAACATATTTGCTAGACAACTTCACTAGCCTAACCGTGCCTAGAGAAATTGATATTATTGAGGTTAAAACAAGAAAAGTAAACACTATTTTTAAAGCAGATAATCCATTAGCCGCTTATAAAATTGGGACAACGGAGTTTGTTACTTTAAAATCTAAAGATGGTTTTGATTTATATGGACGAATGATTAAACCTGTTGATTTTGATTCAACAAAAAAATATCCTGTACTGGTTTATGTTTATGGTGGGCCAATGGTTCAGTTGATTACCAATAGATGGCTGGCTGGAGCAAGTATGTGGATGCATTGGTTGGCGAATCAAAAAGATTACATTGTTTTTACTTTAGATAATAGAGGAACTTCTAACAGAGGTTTTGCTTTTGAGAGTCTAATTCATAGAACGTCTGGAGATGCTGCAATGGAAGATCAATTACTTGGTGTTGATTACTTAAAAACGTTAAGCTTTATTGATGAAAAAAGAATGGCTGTTAAGGGATGGAGTTATGGTGGATATATGACTACCTCTTTAATGCTTCGCAACCCGGGAGTTTTTAATGTTGGGGCTTGTGGTGGACCAGTTACAGATTGGAAATACTATGAAATTATGTATGGCGAAAGGTATATGGACACTCCACAAGAAAACCCTGAAGGATATGCAAAAGCTCGTGTAGGAAGTCATTTAGAGAATTTAGAAGGGAAGTTATTGGTTATCCACGGAAGTGTAGATCCTGTTGTTGTTCCCCAACACAGTATGACGTTATTAAAGGAAGCTGTAGAAAAAGGAGTTCAGATAGATTTCTTTACTTATCCTATGCACGAGCATAATGTTAGAGGCAAAGATAGAGTGCATTTAATCCGAAAAATGTTGGACTATATTGTGGAGTACAATAAGTAGAGATTTTAAGGAGTAAATCCTTATGCGCTAATCTAAAAAGGACCAGTATAAAGCAAAAATGTAATACTTATATTTGTATCGAATAGCTTACTTTTAGAACATCTCAACCCCCATTAGAGATTTGTTTTACACAAGTATATAAACTAAAAATAAATTCAATGAAAACCCCAAAAGAAAATAGTAGAAGACAGTTTTTAAAAAACACATCGTTAGCCGCTTTGTCTTTCGGCCTTTTCCCGGTTGTTGCAAAAGCTGTAGCGAAAGCAACAGCAGACAATACAAAAGGTGCTAAGACTTGTAATGAAACAACCAATGATTATTATGGACAAGGTCCTTTTTATAGTGCAAATGCTCCAACACTTCAAAACAACCAACTATCCTCTGTATCTGAACCAGGAACAAAGCTTACCATTAGTGGTAGAGTTTTTAATTTAGACTGTAGCGAAACAATTCCCAATACAGTTATAGATATTTGGCATGCTGATGATGGTGGAGATTATGATAATACGGGGTTTAATTTAAGGGGTCAGGTTACAACAAATAGCCAAGGATTTTATGTTTTTGAAACAATTAAACCTGGTAAGTATTTAAATGGACAAAGCTATCGTCCATCTCACATTCATTTTAAAATTACGCCTCCAGGGTTTAGCACTTTAACCACTCAGTTATATTTTTCTGGCGACCAAGATATTCCTGGTGATGCTGCTGCTTCAATTACAAGTGGTGTATATGATGCTAGAGACCGAATAATTCCGCTCACAAACAATGGGACCGATTTAGACGGAACATGGGATATCGTAATTGATGGAAATGGAATTTCATTGAGTGCAGGAGATCTACACCTTGACAAAGGAATGTTATATAAAGCAGGACCTAATCCTTTTAGGGATCAAATAAAAATTGAATATGGGGTTTTTACCAACTCTAAAGTTAACCTCTCTGTTTATAATTTAGAAGGAAAACTAGTTGCTACGCTAGAGGAAAAAACTTTACAGACTGAAAAGTATGAAGTAATTTGGACACCAGATTCAAAGCTTCCTAATGGCCATTATTTTATTGCTTTAAAAGTAAATGATTTACAAGTGCATTATCTAAAAGTAATTAAACAAAATTAAAAGAAACCTTTACTAGTGATAACTGAACACAACAATTACTATTTGAAGCAAGAAGAGTCTTATAGAAGCTGGAAACAGAAAGAAAATGAAAATTTTAAGAATAAACCCAAATGAAGATATTGATGTTTAATCACTTCAGGTGATTTTAACTGAGGCTATGAGTTTGTATAGTTTTTAAAATGACTTTCTCCTAAAAAAACGCTAACTTCGTTTAGCACAATTTAAGTCGCATTAACGCGACCAAAAAGTACGTTAACAAACATTGGAAAAATTACACTGACACCATGAAGCACAAGCTACATATTTTTCTAATAATTATTTCAGTCCTCCTTTTGTACAAAGGAGAAATTTTTGCCCAAAATCAGAAACAAATTGACAGCCTAAAACAAC
>TARA_B110000459_G_scaffold199475_1_pt1 | contig 13013 bp, 11 predicted proteins | sample TARA_B110000459 | Tara Oceans TARA_B110000459 (sample SAMEA4398296) | marine metagenome | biome: Polar Biome; feature: [SRF] surface water layer (ENVO:00010504); material: water (ENVO:00002006), including particulate matter (ENVO:01000060) such as... | depth 5 m | reverse complement strand
CGTGATTTTAGGGGAAGACAATTATGAAAATATTCACAGATGGGATGATTTCAAATCGATACAGGAACACCACCGGTTACTTGTATATCCTAGAAGGTTATCAAAAATGAGTGGTAAGCCTCCTGAACACGCCCCTAACAAAGGTAATTCTGTAGGTGTCGACAGAACAAAAGCAGTGCTTTTCACGGAAGCTCCTATGATAGCTATTTCGTCCACCTACATAAGAGAGGCCATCTTAGAGAAGCAGGATGTCCAGTATTTATTACCCGATCCAGTTATTTCATATATTGGAAATAACCATCTTTACGAATTAAACCACCGTATTTAATTACACCCAGGTAACGTGCCTAGGTGTTGGAGCTGTTCATTGCTCTTGCAAGTCCCAATGCACAGAAACTCTCGACGGCTTTTGAGGATTTTATTAAAACTTCTTGAAGCACTAAGTTTTCTTCTTGAGTAAAAATGCCTAGTACGTGATCACTCTGGTGACCTGGGCCAAATTCAGCTCCGACTCCGACTTTCAGCCTAGGATAATTGGAAGTGCCAAGTACTCTTTGGATATCCTTAAGCCCATTGTGTCCTCCATCACTGCCTTTTCCTCTCAACCGTAAACTCTCAAAAGGGAGGTGTATATCGTCTGCGACAACTAAAATCCTTTCTACCGGTATTTTCTCAGCGTCCATCCAGTATCTCACAGCTTTTCCGCTCAAATTCATAAACGTTGAAGGCTTAAGTATAACGAGAGATCTTCCTTTAAAACGAATGGTGGACACCGCGCCGTGACGTTCGGTGGAAAAAGTTCCTCCGTGTGCCTCAGCGATGGTGTCCACCACTCTAAACCCGACATTATGCCTGGTATCCTCATATTCAGTTCCGGGATTTCCTAGACCGATAATGAGATATTTCATTTTAAATAAAAATCTGAGATAGAGTTTCCTCTAATTTATGACTTTTCTTCTTCAGACTTTTCTCCTTCCTCAGAAGACCCTTCTTCAGCACCTTCTTCGCCTTCTTCTTCACTCTCCTCAGACATAGCTAGACGAGTACGCTTACAAGCAAATAGGAGAACAGAATCGTTAAGTAGAATGCGACATCCTTCGATTTTCAAATCAGATACACGCAAGTTGTCTCCAATTTTTAAAGCGCTAATGTCAGCAGTCAATGCATCTGGAAGGTTTTCGAAAAGACCCTGAACAGGAACACGACGGAAAAGAGTCTCCATACGTCCACCGTTAATAACACCTAAAGCTGTTCCTTCAGATTTAAGGGGGAGATTAATTTTAATTTCCTTTCCATCTATTATTTGAAGAAGATCAAGGTGAACAATTCTGTCAGTTACAGGGTGGAACTGAACTTCTTGTATGACGCACTTAGTTATAGTGCCATCAATTTCAAGGTCAATAGCAAAAACGTCTGGGTTGATGACTAGTTTGCTGAGTTTAACCTCGTCCACTGAGAAGTGGGTTTGGGTTTTACCTCCATAAAGAACTCCTGGCACTTGACTCGCTTTACGCAATGCAGAAGAACCTTTTTTTCCTACGTTCTCTCTAAGAGAACCGCTCAATGATGCAATTTTCATAATTGTCTATTTAAATAATAATATGTGAACTAATACTTTCATTGCTTATTAGGCACTTAAGTACCTGAGCAAATAGATCGTGCACGGGCAGGACCTTAATCTTTTCTTTTTGAACACCTTCCTTTAATGGGATTGTATCTGTTACGATCACCTCTGACAGAACACTGTCTTGGATGCGTTCGTAAGCAGGGCCACTAAGTACAGCATGAGTGCAAATAGCGCGGACTGATAAAGCGCCGTGCTCAATCATTAAACCGGCAGCTTTAGTTAGTGTTCCGGCAGTGTCGCACATGTCGTCAACTATAATCACGTCTTTTCCCTTAACATCTCCGATCACGGTCATTTCAGCAACTTCGTTAGCTACTTTTCTTTGCTTGTAGCATATTGCCATATCAACGCCTAATCTCTTTGCATAAGAGTTAGCCCTTTTAGTTCCACCAGTATCCGGTGTAGCTATGCAAAGATTTGAAACATCTAAATTCTCTTTTATATATTCTAGGAAGATGGTTGAACCGTAAAGGTGATCTACGGGAACTTCAAAGAACCCTTGAATTTGATCTGCATGGAGGTCCATTGTTACAACCCTATCAACACCAGCGGCCATAAGCATATTAGCTACGAGCTTTGCACCAATAGCAACTCTAGGCTTGTCTTTTCTATCTTGACGAGCCATTCCGAAGTATGGCATAACAGCAATAATGCGCTTAGCACTAGCTCTTTTTGCAGCGTCAATTAATAGAAGAAGCTCAAATAAGTTATCAGACGGAGGGAAGGTAGATTGAACAATTACCACCTCTTTTCCACGAACAGTCTCCTCAATGCTAACCGAGAATTCTCCGTCGGAAAACCTTGTTGTATTTGACAATGTTAGGTTAGTTCCGTATGCCGCGGCTACGCGATTTCCGAAATCTAAAGATTCAGTACCGGCTAATATTTTAATCTTATCTGTCACAAGGGACCTGTTTAAGGGAGCGTAAAGGTACGGATAAGTTAAGTTAATTTAACCCTCAGGAGCTATGAGTTTAAAGCCTTTACCGTGAACGTTAAGTATTTCAATTCGATCATCATCTTTCAGGTGTTTGCGAAGTTTAGCAATGTAAACGTCCATGCTTCTACCGTTGAAGTAATTCGCATCTCCCCAAATTGCAGCAAGAGCATGATTTCTTTCGAGTAGTCCATTGCGTTTTCTAACGAGTAAAAACAACAATTCGTTTTCTTTTGTGGTAAGTCTAAATGTCTCACCATCAAGTTGTAAAAGTTGGGAATTATAGTCAAAATTATATTTCCCCACCATGTATTTAGTCACCTCTTCGCCTGCTTGAGGGAGCGAAGCTGTTCTTCTTAAAATAGCCTGTATTCTAACAAGTAGTTCCTCCATAGAAAACGGCTTTGTCATGTAATCATCAGCTCCGACTTTAAATCCCTCTAGGGTGTCTTCTTTCATACCTCGGGCTGACAGAAATAAAATGGGAATTTGCTTACTTTCTCTGCGTATTTCAGTCGCTACTTCGAATCCATCTTTACGAGGCATCATGACATCTAGAATGATGAAATCAAAAGTGCCTCGATGATATTGTTTTACGCCCTCAGCGCCATCTTGTGCCCAGGTCGTAGCATAGCCTTTAGCATTTAAGTAGTCGGAAAGTAATTTTCCAAGGTTCGGGTCATCCTCGCAGAGTAGGATGCGTATGGGTGATTTGCTCATGTTAGGTAAGAATCAAATTTCAATTTTACTATGAAGGTACTTCCTTTATTAGGTTCGCTCTCGACAGATATTTCACCTCGATGTCTTTCAATTACGGTTTTTACGTAACTCAGACCTAGACCAAACCCCTTTACGTCGTGAACATTCCCAGTAGGAACTCTAAACAATCTTTCAAATACCCTGCCAATGTATTCTTTGGGAATTCCCCCTCCGTGATCTTTCACTCTTAGCTCTACGCCAACTTCTGTTCCTATTGATTGAATTTCAATCTGAGCACCATCGGGAGAATACTTAATGGCGTTGTCAAGTAGGTTAAAAATTACGTTAGTTATGTGAAGTTTATCAGCTTTAATTATTGGATTAGAGGCTTTTAATAAAAGTTCCACTTTACCACCCTTCCTTCGAACTTGCATGGCAACATTTCTAACAACGTCTTTTACAATGTCATGTATGTTAAGCTCTACTGGGTATAGTTTAAGGGATTTAGAATCAGATAGGCTTTCTTGAAGCACTTTTTCAACTAAAACTCCGAGGCGTTTGTTTTCTCCTCGTATCATAGCAATATAATATTTCTGCTGTTCTTCGTCGAGCTTTAAATCTGCATCCCCAAGGGCCTCACTTGCTAATCCTATTGTAGAAATAGGAGTTTTTAACTCGTGAGTCAGGTTATTCATTAACTCACGCCTTATTCTAACAAGTTCATTTGACTTCATTGCTGAACGCATAACGTATGCTAGGCCTATTGCAATAATGAGAAGCATCACCCCAGATAAGATAAAAGCTCCAATTTGAGATTTTAGAAGGTGGTGACGAAGGTTTGGAAAAAATACGCGGAATTGAAGAGCTCCAAGGCCTACTCCGTAACCCTTATCTACAAGCTCTTCGCGATACGGCTCGCTTGCTTCGTCAAGAAATACAGGTTGCCCATATCTATCGAACGCTCCGAAGAAGCAATGCGCGTCAATGCCGTGCTCACTTAGAGAAATTGCGAGGAGAGAATCTACAGGAAGAGCTTCCATTCTTGTAAGGATTCCTCTTGTTTGGCTCTGTAAACCGTCGGCTATTAATTGTTCTCCGGGCGCATCATTATGGTAATCTTTATCACTTTCATCGTTTGTTATTTCGAGTGAAGCAAAATCCGCTTCAACAAGAATCCAATGAGAAAGAGTACTTAAAGATTGTTCAACACTTTTGTCAAAAATATTCTTTTGTAATACGATGGAATTCTGAATCCACTTTACTTGAATAAACCCTATGCACAGGACAGCTAAGGCAATTACACCTATTATCCATGATATTTTTATTCCTCGCATTACCGCAAATTACGATTAGGAGGGAGAATAATTGGCCTTTGATTAAAAAGTAGCAGCAATTTTAGAAAGGATTAACAAACGCACTTCTTACCTTCGCTTTTGTGATACCTAAAGAGACCGTTGAATTAATACACCAAACCGCCGTTATAGAAGACGTAGTAGGTGATTACGTGGAGTTGAAAAAACAGGGTAGTAGTTATAGAGGGCTTAGTCCTTTTACAAACGAGAAAACCCCATCTTTTTATGTAGTCCCAAGCAAGGGTATTTTCAAGTGTTTTAGTTCTGGTAAGGGAGGTTCAGTCGCTACATTTTTAATGGAGCAAGAGAAGGTGAGTTATCCCGAAGCTCTTAGAATTATGGCTAAGCGCTATAATATCGAAATTGAGGAGAAGGAACAAAGCCCAGAGGAGTTAGCTGCAGCAAGTGAGAAAGAAAGCTTGGGAGCTCTTGTTGTTTGGGCTCAAAAATGGTTAAAAGACCAACTACACAACACTAACGAAGGCAAGGCGGTAGGCCTCAGCTATTTCAAGAACCGAGGGTTCAGAGACGAGATTCTCGAAAAGTTCGGGATAGGATTCTGCCCGGAGGGCTGGGAAGTCATGACCACTGCAGCAATAGAAGCAGGGTACACAAAGGAACGCCTTATAGCAACGGGTCTTAGTAAAGCAAAAAACAGCGATGGGAAGTTGTTCGACTTTTTCCACGGACGAGTAATGTTCCCCATTAAGGATGTTACAGGAAGGGTAATAGGATTTGGTGGAAGGACTCTGAAAACGGAGAAGAAAATAGCTAAATACTTTAACTCCCCTCAAAGTGAACTGTACGACAAATCTCGTGCTTTATATGGCATACACGCAGCAAAACCTTTCATAAGTAAGGAGGACATGTGCTTCCTTGTTGAGGGATATACGGACGTGATGGCCATGAGCCAGAGCGGAGTGGAAAACGTGGTTTCTTCAAGTGGAACTGCTCTTACAGTAGGCCAAATCCATCTTATTCGCCGATTCACAAAAAATGTCACAGTACTATTCGATGGAGACAGAGCTGGAATGGCAGCCGCACTTAGAGGAATAGATATACTACTTGCCGAGGGAATGAATGTGAAGGTTGTCACCTTCCCAGACGGAGATGATCCTGATAGTTATTCTAAGAAGGTAAGTTCAACAGAACTGCAGAAATACGTTCGTGAAGACGCCCTTGATTTTCTAGCTTTTAAATCAGATATACTCAGTGAGGAAGCTGGGGACGATCCTTTAAAAAGATCAGAACTAGTTCATAGTATAGTGGGTACTATAGCCTGCGTGCCAGATGCTATACAGAGGTCAGTTTATATTCAGACTATAGCAGCTCGCCTCAAACTACCGGAAGATATACTCCAGGCCGAAGTTGCGAAAGAACTACAGAAGAGACTTGTCCAGGCATCAAAGCGAGTACAAGCACCGAGTCAAGTTCCTTCCTCGAGCTCTTCTCCTAACCTTGCCCCCTCTACCCAATCTCCTTTCCACGGAGACGATTTCACGACTAAAGTAGAGGATGATTTAGCACCTGGCATCCCTGCCCGTGTTCGCACAAAAAGGGATGTGTTAGAGGATAACCTCATCAGGTTATTACTTGAACATGGCGAAACTATGGTGGAGGTAGAGATTGAGTTAGATGCCGAATTAGACGAAGACATTAAACCAGAAAAGTCAGATGACTCAGAGAAAGAACCTGTGCTTACAAAGGTCACTTTCGCAGAACTTTTAGTTCACAGAATGGAGACGCATAAACTTGCTATGGAGGAGCAGTCCACGAAGTATATTTTATCTAAGTATATAGAAAATCTAGACAAGGGAGCATTACCTACTTCTGCATCTTTCTTCACAGACTCAATACCTGAAGTACAAAGCAAAGCTGCCAGTAGTCTTATTCATAAATATAGCCTAAGTGAAAATTGGGAACAAAGACATCAAATCTTCTCAGTTGTTGAAGAAGATGTGCTGGAAGAATCGTTATCGTCTGCCACCACGAGATTGCTTTTGTTTGATGTCCAACGCAATATTGACAAGGTCATAAGCGCTCTATCCCTTAAAGACATCTCAGATGAAGAAACGATTAGATTACTAAAGGAGAAAATCAGTCTCGATAGAATGGTTAAAGATCTAAATTCAGCTCTTGGAGTTGTAATACTCCCTAAATAACCCCTAAATATCCTCTGCAGCCATGATTAATGAGTTTCTATATAAAAGTATCCAATTTGGAACCTACGAACTAAGTATACAAGAGGCTCTAGAGGTGATTTTTGCAATTTTAGCTGGCTGGTTTGTGATTTACGCAACCAAGCAAGCTCTAAAAGGAATTGCAAAAAAGAGAAGGATAGACGAAGGCAGAAGATTCCTAATTTTCAGGCTTGCTAGAACCTTTATTTACGTCATCACATTGTTTATTGTGACGGACATATTGGGGTTTAATCTAACAGTGATCTGGGCTGGTTCTGCTGCGTTATTAGTAGGTGTGGGTATAGGTCTTCAAAGTTTTTTCAATGATGTTATCTCTGGATTTGTGCTTTTATTCGAGGGTGGTGTTAGGGTAGGGGATGAATTAGAAGTTGGAGGCGATTTAGTAAGGGTTAAAAGCATCGCATTACGAGCAACGAGTGTTGAGACAGTGTGCGGTGATTTAGTTGTAATGCCTAACTCAAAGATTGCCGGGGATTCTGTTCGCAACCTTAGTCAAGGTCAGAGTACCACTCGTATAAGTGTTGAAGTTGGAGTGGCGTACGGAAGTGATGTGAATATTGTCTCAGACATTCTGTTTTATGCAATGCAAGTCCAAACCCAAGTCGTTCAATCCCCTAAGCCACGAGTAATATTCAAATCATTTGGTGATTCATCCCTAGATTTTGAAGTCCGAGGGTGGGTTAAATCTCCATGGGATAGAAAATTAATCGAGAGCGATGTTCGCTTTAAAATCGACGCAGCTTTCCGAGAGAGTAACATTACAATTCCATTCCCTCAGAGAGATGTTCACGTTCACACAAATTTGTGAACCCTGATATCTCTAAGGTGTAAATTCAAAGTTGATTTACCTCTAAAAGTATTTCTCGCTAAAGTGAAAACAAGGTCAAAAGATCTCCACGCCCTCACTTCATCTATCCTTTCTCCCATCCCAAACCCGATGGCTTCAAATCTATGAAGTGGCTTATCCGAGGCTTGAACGACTAACTTTAAATGTCTTCCTCCATGCCCCACAGTTCTAGGTGGAATAGCAGTTACGACACCCTCAGCCATAAACACAGGAACCTCATTACACGGTCCGAAGGGCCCAAGTTTTTCAAACTCCTTATACATGGTTGGGTTCAAGTCGTTAAGGTTAATTGGCATGTGGTAGGCGACAGTGGGCTTGGGTGTATTGCCTTCTGTTTGGGATATAATAGCTTCATTTAACTCGACAGAAAATGCTTTCATGTTTTCCTTGCGAATAGTGAGTCCCGCAGCCATAGGGTGACCCCCAAACTGCTCGATTAGGTGCCGACACTTTTCGAAAGCTTCATGAATATCTATCCCCGGGATGCTACGCGCACTTCCAGTTAACACTTCATTTTCCTCAGAAAGAACAATTGTAGGACAATATCTCTGCTCAACAAGCCTACTCGCAACAATTCCCAGAACACCCCTGTGCCAACCCTCTCCATGAACTATCGTGCAAGACCTGCCAGGAGGCTGTTCCGCCATCAGTGCAATTGCTTCTTCAGTTAAATCTTCATCTAGATCTCGTCTAGCCTGGTTCATAGTTTCTAGCTGACTAGCTAACTCTAGAGCACTCCCCTCGTCATTTGCCATTAGAAGTTTCGCGGCTGTTAAAGCGTGCCCTACTCTTCCGGCTGCATTTATTCTGGGTCCCAAACTGAAGCTTATATCTCTAACCGTTTTCGGAGCCTCTTCAATTCCTGCGACTTGCAGCATAGCTCTAATCCCTGGCCTCATGTTATTCCTTAAATTCCGCATTCCGTGATATGCTAGAATTCTATTTTCCCCAGTTATATCAACTAAGTCCGCTCCTATACTAAGTGCTAATAAATCTAAATGGTCATAAACAGAATCCATAGTAAGGCCGATATAAGGAACTAAAGCTGATAGCATTTTGAATGCCACCCCAGCTCCCGATAACTCTTTAAAAACGTACTCACACCCTGGTTGTTTAGGGTTAAGGAGTGCAAAACAATTCGGGAGTTCACTTCCTGGAAGGTGGTGATCACAAACTATTGTATCTATTCCAAAGCTAGCGGCATAGTCTAAAGCCTCGAAATCTTTTGTCCCACAATCGAGAGTTATCAGTATTGTACATCCAGACTTTCTAGCCCTATCCACTCCATCTTTTGACACTCCATATCCCTCTTGATATCTCATGGGGATATAAGGCACGATTTGGACATCTAATCCTTCTAAAAAAGATGAAACCATTGCAACAGACGTTGTTCCATCAACATCATAATCACCATAAACCATGATGCGCTCACCTTTATTTATGGCTTTATACAACCTTTGAACAGCCTTTTCCATGTTTAACATGGTCTCAGGATCATGCAAATCTTCAAGCTTAGGTCGCATAAAGTTCTCGGCCACAGATAACGTGGTAACCCCTCTCTGTACTAGTATTTGTGACACCATAGTGGTTAACCCAGTCTCTTTACAGAGGTTCTCCACAATACTATTTTCAGGCGTTTCTGCCGCTTTCCATTTGAGGTTCTCCATCTATATGATTCTGTTGCTATCTTTGAGCACGTGTTTTTATGGCACGTCGAAAATACGAATAGATAATACCTACAATGAAACAGTACCTATCTTCTTTCAACACTTTTGTTACAATTCTCTTCGCTATATCTTTTTTAGCATCTTGTAGCGGTTGCCTTAACGATGATAATCTCATCGGTGAAAATTGTTATGATGGCGAATTAAATAATGGTGAAGAACTCATTGATTGTGGTGGTACAATTTGCGATCCTTGTGACCCTTGTGAGAACGATTTGTGGGATGCTCTCTTAGGTGAGCAATGGGTAGATTGTGGCGGTGAATGTGGCCCATGTGACCCATCATTCAACGGACAACTTGATCCAGGGGAGCTAGGAATAGATTGTGGCTGTGATGGTTGCCCAGCATGTCCAGAGCTTTGTGGAGACGGACTACCTAACGGATTTGAAGAAGGCGTAGATTGTGGCGGACCTAACTGTGATCCTTGCCCTACTTGTACTGATGGAGAAATGAACGGATCTGAGATTGGCGTTGATTGTGGAGGTTCAGAATGTGACGCATGTCCTACTACGGGTGACTGTACTAACGGTCTTCAAGACGGAGACGAACTTTACATTGATTGTGGCGGATCTTCTTGTGCTCCATGTGAAGGAGCTATCTCTTGGAAGGCAAATGGCCAACAATTCTTCGGAGACGCAGCTGCAACAGCGACTATGGACGGGACTAGTATTGCCATTGCTGGAGTGTCAGTTACTACAGCCCAGATAGGATTTATTATGGCTGAACCAGCTGCTGGCTGGGAGAATGGAGTTGTGATTCCGATGAATCTAGCTACAGCTCCAGGAACTGCGGGTGCTTATGAAGCTGTAGGAGCAGCAGAGAATTACGCAACTTCTAACGGAGGAAATATAACCATGGAGCTTACATACGTAGTTTCTGGTGGTGGTGGATATGTGACAGGAGCTTTTTCTGGGAACATGCAAAGCACAGCAGGCGCAGGTGTAACAATTTCCCAAGGGACTTTCGCTATTCCAATTCTCTAAATCCACTGACGGTTATTTTTTCAGGGACTTATTTTTTAGAGATTGACATTTTAGTGTGAACAAGACACTTAGATAAATGTTAAACTAACTCATAACGTGTTGAACTTGCACAGTTATGAGGACATCTAAACTACCCGCAATATTAATTGCAATTAGTCTACTTTCAGGTTGTGTAACAGCGAAGCAGTTCGATGAACTACAGGGTCGTTGCGAAGAAATAGATCAGGAAAACACCGGCCTTAGACTTAGTAGCCAAGATGGTGAAATTGAGCTTGTGGAATTAAGAGGTCAGGTAGAGGTTCTGTCTGAAGCTAGAGCTGAATTAACAGCAGACACTGCAAGAATGGGGCGTTTTGTCACTGAATCTATAGATGAGCTTAATCGACTTCGTCAATTAAATGACGCACTTACAGACCAAAGCGGAGGCCGCCTCTCCACCCTCAACGATGAAAACAGAGCGCTTCTTGAAGACGTTAACCGAATCAGACAAGAACTCCAAAGAAGAGAAGACGCCCTTTTATTATTAGAAAAAGATCTGGCAACAAGAAGTGCCGCACTAGAAGATAGAAGTGCGAGAGTAGAAGAATTAGAAAACTTACTAGCTTCACGTGATAAAGCAGCTAAAGCACTTCGTAATCGATTAGAAAGAGCTCTTCTAGGATTTGAGGGAAACGGCCTTTCAGTTGAACAAAGAGGAGGTAAAGTCTACGTGAGCTTAGAAGCGGAACTCCTTTTCCCATCTGGGTCTGCTATTGTAGATGTGAGAGGAAAAGAACTTCTAGCTCAACTTGGCTCTGTCATTGCCGAGCAAGAAGGTTTAGAAATAATCATTGAAGGTCACACAGATTCAGACAAGCTAGTTTCTCCCACCTTTCCTCATAACAACTGGGAGTTGTCAGTCCTAAGAGCTACGTCTGTTCTCCAGATAATCAGTGATCAGCCCGGCGTTGACCCATCGATTTTAACAGCCTCTGGAAGAGGTGAATTCCACCCGGTTACACCAGACGATAAATCTAGAAACCGTAGAATCGAAGTTATCCTAGCTCCTAAGCTAGATGCTTTATTTGACCTTTTAGAAGACTAATCCTTAAAAGACTAAACCTAAAGCTTTATACACACGTTTTGTGGTTCTGTAAAGAATTGCAGCGCTTCGAATCCGCCTTCTCTTCCCACACCTGAGTTTTTCACGCCTCCGAACGGTGTTCTGAGGTCTCTCAATAACCAGCAGTTTACCCAGACTATTCCAGTTTCAAGTGCTGCTGCCACATTGTGTGCTCTTTTCAAGTCTTTAGTCCAAACAGTAGCTGCGAGTCCAAACTCCGTGCTATTTGCAATCTCCACAGCCTCTTCATCTGACTCAAATGGCTGAATTGTTACAACAGGACCGAATATCTCCTCCATATTGACTCTGCTATCAAAATCTAAACCTTCAATTATCGTTGGTTGTACATAGTATCCATTTGATAAATGAGGTGCATTTTTAGGAGTTGTGGCAGTTCCACCACAGAGTATTTTACCTCCTTCCTGTCTTGCAATATCTATATAGCTTAAAATTTTATCGCGATGATCTTTTGAAACTAAAGCTCCCATTTTTGTCGAAGGGTCTTGAGGATCTCCAACTTGCATATTGCGCGTTTTTTCTACCAATGCATCTCTGAATTTAGGGTATAGAGACCTCTCTACGAGGATGCGAGAACCGCAAAGGCATATTTGGCCTTGATTTGCGAATGAAGAACGGATAGTAGTCGCTAAAGCTTCTTCGAAATCACAATCATTAAATACGACTGCAGCGTTCTTCCCACCTAGCTCTAAGCTTAACTTTTTAAACTTAGGAGCCGCAACTGAAGCAATATGGGCTCCGGTAGCTGTTCCCCCTGTAAAACTAACAGCCGCGACTTTTGGGTGGCGCACTAATGCGTCTCCTACCTCTGTTCCTAATCCGTGAATGATATTAAACACACCATCGGGAAATCCAGCTTCTTTCACCCAAGTGCTAAGTAAGTATGCTGTAACCGGAGTAATCTCTGAGGGCTTTGCTACAACACAGTTTCCAGCCGCAAGGGCAGGGGCAATTTTCCAAGTAAATAAGTAAAGGGGAAGATTCCATGGAGAAATACAAGCTACTACCCCGAGCGGTTTTCGAAGTGTGTAATTTATTGCGACCCCTTCCATAGAGTGAGACTCAGAAGCAAAATGTGTAATCGCTGAAGAATAAAATCTAAGGTTAGATTCAGCCCTTGGGATATCTACAGAATTTGCAAGTGAAACAGGTTTTCCATTATCTGTAGATTCGGCCTTTGCGAGTAAGTCAGCATTTTGTGCGACTAAGTCTGCTAGGCGTGTTAAGCACTTGGACCTAACGCTTATAGGTGTAGCGGCCCAACATTTAAACGCCTTTTCCGCAGATTCGACAGCCATGCTTACATCCTCAGCTCCCGATCTAGGGATACGACCGTAAACCTTGCCTTCACTAGGGTTGATTATATCAAGCCATTCTCCGCCTTTAGCAGAAACGTGCTTGCCTTGTATGAGATTTAGTACTTCCATATATGGCTGCAATTTACTTAATTTTTCAGCAAGAGTTTATTATCTTTGCACACGTTTTTGCCCCATGGTGTAATGGTAACACATCTGCTTTTGGTG
>TARA_B110000459_G_scaffold21305_1_pt1 | contig 13024 bp, 9 predicted proteins | sample TARA_B110000459 | Tara Oceans TARA_B110000459 (sample SAMEA4398296) | marine metagenome | biome: Polar Biome; feature: [SRF] surface water layer (ENVO:00010504); material: water (ENVO:00002006), including particulate matter (ENVO:01000060) such as... | depth 5 m | reverse complement strand
TCTTCAAAATGAACATCACTGTCATGGATACTGCGTAGACCATTCAATCGAACACCGGTTGCGATTTGAGCATCATCTGCATTTGAATGAACATTGAGTTGGTGTGAAGAGAATCCCTTCTGCCTCCACATCATGCACGAACCTTCGAGAAACGGCGTCGAGTCACGTGCAGATTCACCTTCACGTAGCATTTCGAACATGGAGCGATGTGTACGCTCACTAGAGAGGGCTTGATGGCGTAGTGCTCTTGCACCAACTGCACCGATTGTAGGGTCAGCAAACCACCCTTGGAGTCTTGATATCGCATTTGATGGCAAGAGGGCATCAGCATCAGTCATGCAAATCAACCCCTGAACATCTCGTTCTTCAAGTGAAACGAGTGCTTGTCGTATCGCCTCAGTCTTACCAAGGCGTTCTTCCATCTGGAGAACCGTTGTTGCTTCAAAAGCCTCAGGATGTTTTTTCAACCATGAATTCAAGAGATGGACGGTCGAATCAGTTGAAGCAGAATCGATAACAAGAAGTGAAAAGCGAATGCTTTGTGCAGCCAGGTTGGCAAGTTTCTTTTCGAGGATCAGTGCTTCATTCCAAACGGGTAACAGAACAGTGACCTGTTGTAATTCTGACGATGGGATTGGGTAATCGATTCCTTGCTTTCTCCATCGCCCCACAGAGATGCGGTGAACGAGGAAAGGAGCAAAAGCAGCGAGCCCCAAACCGACCTCAACCAAGGCAGGAATCCACACCATGACCTTTTCACCGCTGTTCCCCCCTTGATATCTCCCCTCAAAACCGTCGTCCTAAGGTCGCTTTCTTTGCGGAACTTCTTCATCCAATGGCTCAGAGGGTAGGGCATGCCAAAGGTGCTCCACATCGGTCCGTGTGAAACGCCAGGCGGCATGGCCAACGTGATGCATATTCTTGCAGCGCATCCACCAGAAGGCTGGGAAGCAGAACTCCTCTCGTCCCACGTTGCAGGTTCACCGTGGGCGAAATGGCGTGCCTACAGAAAGGCAATGCAGGCGCTCATTAAGGTGCTAAGAGACCCCAAAAAACGACCCGATGTGATTCACTTACACACGGCTGCAGATTGGTCTTGGCGGCGGAAACGAAGGTTCGCCAGAGTTGCCAATAAAGAAACAATCCCGCATATTGTTCACATTCATTCCGGTCAATTTGATGCATGGCTTAAAAAATCGAAATTAACTCATCATCGTTTTGTTTCTTCAATACGAAAGTACGGCTCTGAAGTTGTCGTCTTGAGTGGGTACTGGAAAGAAATATTGGAACACATAATCGGTCCAGTTAAGGTCATTCACAACCCCATCAATCCAAACATCTGCCATGATTCGACGGTGATAAGGGACACCCATCACCTTCTGCTCATGGGACGAAACGATCCTATCAAAGGCCATCAATTTGCTATTGATCTCATTCACGAACTACGTAAAATCTACCCTAGTGCGAAATTATCTCTTACAGGGGTCACCCATTCAGATAAACAATGGATACAAGCACTTGGCTGGGTAAGCGAAAAAGAAAAACTTTCTCTGCTCCAGAGGGCCTCTGTCGTTCTTCTTCCATCCACATTCGAAGGACAACCACTCGTAGCCCTTGAAGCACTGGCAACGAATTGTCCTGTGATTGCTTCCAACACCGTTCATGGGCTTCCCTCTTCTGTGTTAACTGCTGAATATGGAAACCTCCCTTCTTGGATTGAAGCATATCAGTCCGCCCCTGGTTTGCAGGTTGTTGAAGAAGCCCAAGGGTTCCAAATTGAGTCAATTCGAATGCAATGGGGAGAATACTATTGTGAAATCCTGTCGACCAAAATTTGAACAGAATTATTCCAACTGAGATGCCTTTCAGCATACCTTCTAGCAGCTTGTTGAAGCAAAAGTAATTCACAGCGTTTTATCTCTGCCAGCCATTCTACACATTTCTCCACAAATTGTTCTTCTTGGAAAAGTTGCAACCACTGTTCTGATTTTGGTAAGTGATGCCCTGTATGATCGATGCCGCAAACAACCATTCCAGATGCCAGATATTCAGAGCGCTTCAGAGGACTTGCTAGCCGCCAAATGTTACGATCTGGCATCGGCAGGAAACCAACATCATATTCAGATTGAAGCATTGCCAATTCGTCCGAATCAACTGGTGAAGTAATTTCCAAACCAGAAATTTCCATGTTCCTTATTTTTTCGGCAGCATCGCCATCGCCATGAAAATGTAACGACACCTCAATGCCCTTTTCCTGCAAATGGATTAGGATTTTGGGCAGCATGAGAACGCCGCGGTGGGCGTCAATTTGACCTTGATATGCCATCTTCAGCACCCCTTTTTTGATTCCGGGCGTGAATCTTGCAACGTCTACTCCCGCAGGTATGACAGAAATGTTTTCAATATCCATGCCCGTTTCGTGATGAATATAATTGGCATGTGCCGTACTTACCGCCGTGCCCTGTCGTGCTTTTTTCCATCCTCTTTTCCATTGCTGATGTTGAAACAAAGACAAAACACCCTGATCGGCAGGAGGGCCCCGGTCAACAAGGGTCCAATTTCCTGTCAAAAGAGGAGTGATTGCGTGAAGCCTCCAATCAACTAAGACATGGTCTGCAGAGTTGATTGATTCAATGTGATTGTGTAACGCTCGAACGATTCTCCACGAATGCAATCCTTTCACGCTTCCGCGATCTATCCGGATATGTTTGAAATTGGCCGTCGTCATGCGGCCAGGAGAGTAAAGAATCACATCCAATCCCATCTCAACCATCCCATTGGAGAGTGAGAATTGAGTGGTTCCACAAAGGTCGTCCCCGAGAACCCTTCCCGACAACCACGCTACCCTCATCATTCTTAGCACAAATCCTTCTTTCAAGAATCTATCCGGAGAAAAACATAGCGACTTTTCGGAATATCCAAACGTAACTATTGATTTTTGGGATGCCTGTTTTGAGAACCTTTTCGAACTTAAAACCCTCCAGTTTGATACGATCATCGGTTTCATCAGGTGCAGTTACCTCTCCGAAAGGCTTCTTTGCTCTTCGGCGAAGGAATATGCATAAGAGGACAAGACCAACGCCAAAATCATGGGAGAAGAGGCAGTGACCCATTCTGGACCAACTCAAGCCTCTGGGTTGAAGGACTTACATCCAAAAATTCCTCTTCTTTCGGCTCCTTTTCAAATTCAACGTAACCTCTCAAAGCACAAGTATTTACTCAACAATATGGTAAAGAGAAACTTAAGTCAGAGATACAATAAAGCATTACTTGGCTATTTTTGGACCTTGCTGGAACCTGCGTTATTGGCATCGGTATACTACGTCCTGTTTGTCATTATTGCTAATTATGAAGATCGGAGTTACCCCATGCTCATTCTACTCGGTGTGATTGGATGGGGTTTGTTCGCAAGAATTCTTAATTCGACGATTTCTACACTCGTAACCAATTCCGGAATGATAAAACAATCTGGTTTCCCTCTAGAGATTTATTCTGCAGCAGACTCTCGAACTAATTTAGTGATATCAGGAATTAGTCTTTTTACTGTGATTCCGTTCATGGTGTACCTCAATCTTACGCCTTCGGTGGGTCTATGGATGTTGCCAGTTGCCATGTTTATGCTGTATTTGTCAGCATGGGGCGTTGGATTGATGGTTGCTTCCGCAAACGTCGTATTCCCTGACGTAGCTCACGCATTCCGATTTATCACGCGTGCTGGCTTCTTCGTGTCGCCCGTAATGTGGACGTATGAATTGCTAATCGAAAGGGCGGGGGCAGATTCTCCTTACATTGATTTGGCCATGTTGAATCCAGTGGTCGTCCCCCTCACAATGATGAAGCACTCTGTTCTCGGTACTTTTCCCGACTTTGCATCCCATCACATTGTGTACGCAGTCGCCTTTCCAATTGTCACATACATCCTCGGTTCTATGATTTTCACTGCAACTTCACGAGGGGTGGTAAAACGTCTTTGAACAACCAAGTTCTGTGCATTGAAGGTGTTGAACTCTACTTCCCTCGAAAAGAAGGGCCTCTCTCTACACTGAAGCGCCTGCTGATGAAACTGTTTGGTGGAAGAGCTGTCGGACCACAGACGCGTGGGCTTTCTGGAATCAATCTCACCATTGAAAAAGGAGAAATCATTGGAATCATCGGCCGAAACGGCTCTGGTAAATCTACACTTCTCCGCACCATAGCAGGCATTTACAAACCCGACAGTGGTTGGATTGGAATCGCCGGTCAAACATCATTGCTCGCCGGTGTTGGTGTAGGAATGAACAAGGATTTGACTGGGAGGGAAAACATCCATCTCTACGGGAGCATGCTGGGCCACGAGCAACAGCACATGGAATCCATGATGGCAGAAATCATTCAATTCAGTGAATTAGAAGAATTCATCGATGAACCGCTACGAACGTATTCTTCAGGCATGAAAGCGCGGCTTGGAATTTCTGTGGCCACGGCAGTCAAACCAGACATTCTTCTCATTGACGAGGTTCTTGGGGTTGGCGATCCAGGCTTCAAAAAGCGAAGCCAACAACGGATTCGAGACATGATGGATGATTCAAACACGGTTATTCTCGTTAGTCATTCTTTCAGTTTGTTGAAAGACATATGCTCAAGGATGATCATGATGGAAAAAGGGAAGATGAAAATCGTTGGAACCCCCGATGAAGTCATTGCAGCATACCACGAAGCAGAAGGATAAGTGTCTCCATGGGTTTGTTTTTTTGGCGCAAATCTAAGATGGTACCGTTTGAACATTTTGTCATTGATCTCACGATTGGCGCCAAACTATCCGATGATTATTTTCTTCCACGGCAACTTGAAGAACAACTCACTGCAAGGAATCTACGCCTCGATATTACAACTGAGAAAGCAGAACTTTTGCTTAAAGAATGGGAGGAAGAACACTCAGTTTTGAAAATCCGAGAGGCCTACAATGCACATGATTGGCCCACAGTCTACATCATTGCTGGAGCAAGAATCAGTGCTTTTGATGAAATTGATGTTCACGTCTACCTTATTCGGGCCTATTACACAAGCAAGAATTGGGAAAAGTGCATAGAGGTTTGTCACGGACTTCTCGCTTTCGACAACCATAATCTCGAAGCGTACCGGTTTTTAGCTCGTTGCAGTAAGAATAAGTCTGAAGTAGATTTTGCAACAGAAAATTATCTCAAAATAATTGAATATTCTCCATTTGATGTTGATGCATTACAATCACTAATTCGAATCTACTATAACCAAAATAAGCACAGTCTAGTCCAAAAATACTGCGAGACACTAATCCTAAAGCATCCGAATGTTCGAGATGGACATTTATTTAATGCTCGCAGTGCTATGTTCCATGAAGATTTTGAGGGAGCAATAGAATCGTTGTTAATTTTAATCCAGCTGAATCCAGAAGATTTGGAAGCATTGGTTACGATTGGCAAGGCTTATCACAACCTTGAAAATTATGAATTAGGGCGGAAATATCTCGAATCGGCACTTTCCATTGACCCCGATGAGCGCCGTTCTCGTCGTACTTTGGCGCTAATATATGACCGTCTCCGGCTACCTGAAGAGGCATTAAATCTTTACAGCATGGAATGTATTTTCGACCCGTCTTCTTTTTCTAATTGGGACAAAAAAATAAATCTCATGCATCGAGCCAATCGTTCTGAAGAATCTAAATCCTGTATTGCTGAGATCTTAGATTTATCCAACCATTCACTTGATTCTTATTTATTGGCTAACGAAATTGCCTTGAGTTATTATTGGCACGACATCTCGACTGACTTGGTCGAACACTGTATGGGTAAGTGGGGGCATGAAACTGACTTTTATAATAAAATTGCTACAATCACTTTCAAATCAGGTGAACTCACAAAAACATGGAAATACCTAGAGGACGGGCTCCGAAAAAATGCTCACAATACTACACTGATTCAAATTAAAAAGCGTTTGCTTTTATTGCTTGAAGAAACAAATACTCCAAAAGAACTACTTTTAGAGGCGGTCTCTTCCAAAGTCCCTCTATTAGAAGTTGAATGCCATGTAATGAATTTGATTTATTCCGCATCTCAAATTAAGCCGTATTCCACAAGTGAGAGTAATTCGAACATTTCAATGATCTCATCTTCATTAGGGCGTGGCGGTGCAGAACGACAAGTTGTTTCCTGCCTTACCGGTTTAGTTGGCGAAGTGGACTATTCAGAACCGGCATTGTACTGTTTCTCCGTAAATGGAAATTACACCCTCACATACGAATCAGAAGTTAGAGAAATAGGTGTGCCTATTCACGAATATGGTAAACGAACCAATTGGAATTCTGACTTCGAGAACGGTGAACATTTACTCCTTCCTTGGCGTAAATACCTTGACAATCTACCGATTCAGATGCAGAGGGAAATTGAGCCTTTATTTTTGAGCTTCACAGAGAAGAAGCCACAAATAGTTCACGGTTGGCAAGATCAGACGAATATAAATGTTGCAATTGCGGCATTAATGGCAGGCGTACCAGGTATTGTCATGTTCGCACGGTCGATGCGCCCCGATGGAAAAACGATGATGCATATACGTAATCGTCCGTTTCTTCGCAGAGCGTATCAAGCACTGGCTGAAAATGCTCCAAGGGCTTTACTTTGCCACAACAGCTCCGCAGGCTGCCAAAGTTATAGTGAATGGTTAGGAATCTCCCCCGATAATTTTGAAGTGATTCACAATGGGGTTGATTTTGATGGAATGGAGCGGTCCAGTGATGGAGCCTCAGTGTCGGACGTTTTGAAACTTCCAAAAGACAGTTTTGTGATCGGTGGAGTGTTCCGTTTGGTTATTGAAAAACGCCCAAAATTATGGGTTGAAGCCGTCACACAGGTAATCGAAAAAAGAAAAAATGTTCATGCAATTCACGTGGGAAGAGGAAGTCTTTCCGAAGTCATGAAACTTGAGATTGAACAAAGAGGTATGGAATCCAACATTCATATGGTTGGTCAATCAAGTAATGTCAAAGCCTGGCTTGATGAGTTCGACTTGTTTTTACTGACTTCAATTGTGGAAGGCTTGCCCAATGTTTTGATCGAAGCTCAAGCATTTGGCGTGCCGGTAGTTACTACGGATGCGGGCGGTTCACGTGATACATTCATACAAGGAAAAACTGGTTATTTAGCATCTAATGCCACAGCAGATGAAATAGCAAACCTCATTCTCGCCTGTATCGATAATCCGGAATGGATGGCTGAGGCTCGTAAGAAATCCAGGAAACAAGCCCGAGAAAGGTTTAGCCAAGAAGCGATGGTAGAGAGATTAAAAGAGATTTATTCAATCACTCTTCAAAGAATATGACGCTTTCTTCGACTTTCAGTTCGACTCATCACGAGGTCCATTTTCACGACCAGTGATTCATCTGCAGCTTCCCCTACAGTACGATGCACCGACTTCTTTTCGGTGTATTCACCCGCTTGTGATCCACTAAAACCGCAATTAAAACCAACCTTCTGCGAGTCATCAAACGGATAGTTGTGCTTGGTCATGTAGTTGTAAAGTACAGACTTGTAATGAGAGTTTTTCAATTCAGGTTTGAGCCATAGGAATTCTTGGACCACGTCACGGTCTAGGAATGGATATCGCCCTTCAACACCGTAGGAACCACTTACGTGTTCTTCTTTCATCAAGTAGGCTCTTTGGGTATTATCGAAGAAATTCTTCCATGGAAACACGGTGTCTAAGTCCTCTGGGAATAATCCTCCAATGGTGCTGTGCCTGAAGTGTTTGATTCCTCCAAATCCGTAGTCACTAAATATTTCGTCCGCCCCGCTTCCAGAAAGGTAAATCAGTTGACCTTCTTTCTTTCCTTGGCCACAAATATGCGACATACCAATTGCACCGTTGTCGTTGGTGAGCACTTGGGCAGATTTACGGTATTCCATTGTTTTGGTAATACTCGGGATTCTTTTTGCCAGTGTGTCGCGCTTGTTTCTCAATGCCTGTACTTCTTCACACTTGATGAACCATGCTTTGTCATTGTACCATCCCAACTGTTCATCCAGTAACTGAAGAGGAAATTCTAATTTCTTTTCAAGCTCAGCATGCTCGATGATGGTGTCCTCCAACCAGTCAGCATCGCCGTTATCAATCCGTAAAGGGTATTCTTCGCAATTTTTCTTGATGTAGTCACGAGCAGCCATAAATTGTTCCATTTCCAATTCAAATAAGCGAGGATCGCTTGTACGTGCAATTCGTGCCTCAATTGTGTCTTTCTTCTCTGAACCAACGATGCTGTACGCTGTAAACGGAACGTTCTGGCGTTCAAGTTCACATGCGATAGCACCGCTATCGTATCCAGAGGAAAGACCGATGAATATACCGTGCTTAATGTTTTGAGTACGCTTTTGTATCGAGCGAGCAAATGCCGCGTCCCAGTCACCATAGGAGTCTTTGTGCTGGTTAAGGTCGAAGGTATAGACGTCGAATCGGTCTATCTTTTCCAGAGTTGAGAGTCGTAAGACATACGTTGAATTTGCTTCAATTTGTAGTGGTTCTGAGAATCCCAGACGGTCTAAGCAAGACTTGTATGAAGACAGTCCCCAATCCGTTCCTTCTTTTGCAAACCACAACGGCTTCATTGAGAAAATATCGGTCGAGAGGAGTAATGTATCTTCTTTGAAATCAAGAATGGCGACTGCGAATTCGCCATCTAATTGTTGGATTGCTTTCCAGCCGAATTTATCATAAACGGTAAGAAGACATTCTCCATCCGATTCAAAATCACCAAAATCTCGATAATTGTAGATTTCACCGTTGAAAAAAGCTACACGGCTTTGGTCTTCGCTGACAAAGGGTTGAGCAGTCGGCGGTCCAGTCATCGACAGAAGTGTATGAACAAAGTTGACACCATTGACCTCAACTTGGTTGGTTTGATCCGGGCCGCGGAATTTAAGATATTCAATGATGGTAGGCAAATCTATGATGCTGCGGTTGGTTGCCAGAATCCCACACATACGTTGCTCGAAGCGCGCAGATGTAATTAGCCTTATCTAAAATAAGGTGGCGATGGACTCTTAACCTACATGCCTCACGAAGATTCATGACAGATGTGCTCGCTAATGCACGAATCCTCGTCACAGGCGGGGCTGGGTTCATCGGTTCGAACCTCTGCGATGCCCTTCTCGCTAAGGGTTCTGAAGTCGTCTGCCTTGATAATTTTCTAACTGGTAAAAGAGAGAACATATCTCACCTAAAGAACAATCCAAAATTCACACTGGTCGAAGGCGATATCCGCGACCTTGAGGCTTGCCGCAATGCAATATACGGATGCACACATGTTTGCCACCAAGCTGCTCTCGGGTCAGTTCCGCGTTCGGTTGAAGATCCAAAAACCACGAATGACATTAATATTTCAGGAAGTTTGAATATTCTCATCGCTGCTCATGAAGCGGGAATTCAGCGGTTCGTTTTCGCTTCGAGTTCCTCAGTGTACGGTAACGATGCCACAATGCCCAAAGTCGAACATAAAACCGGCTCTCCTCTTTCACCATATGCTGTTACTAAAATGGTGAATGAATCCTATACTCAAGTCTATCATCAAATTCACGGAATGGAAACCATCGGCCTTCGATACTTCAATGTGTTTGGTCGGCGCCAAGATCCTGAAGGTCAGTATGCTGCAGTGATTCCCAAATTTGTAGAACTCCTGCTTCAATCAAGATCTCCAGTCGTATTTGGCGATGGTGAGCAGACCCGTGATTTCACCTATGTGGACAACGTTGTTCAGATGAATATTCAAGCGTTATCTACCTCCAATGAGGAAGCTTTTGGACAGATATTTAATGTCGCATGCGGAAGTAGAATTTCTATTAACGAGTTGTTTTCTTCGATTCGAACCCTGCTCTCCAACTATGATTCTTCGATCGCTCGAATTGAAGCGACATATATCGGTGAACGTCAAGGGGATATTCGACATTCACTTGCAGACATTTCAAAAGCCATTCAATACCTCGATTACCAGCCAACTCATGACTGCCAATTGGGCCTCGAAGAGGCAATGGAATGGTATTGGAATGAACTTTGCGGGATTGTGGCAGAATGAAAGTTTTGGCGGATTTAACACCCGGTCTCCTAATTATTCGTTTAGAGTCTGAAGATGATGACATTCTAGAACCGTCCACAAATTATCGTCTTGGTTGCAGAGAGGTTGAGATCAACCTTCCTTGGCAACTTGATCCAAACACCATTCACCCTGATCATCTCGCATTATGCATAATTATGATTACTCATCCTTTCGTTGGCAAATCACTGACTCTCCCGAAACCAGTGAGCGAGAGGTTTGCTGATTTTCATAATTCGAGGTCTTCACGGTATATAGTCGGTCCAATAGATGAAGGGCTTGATCCTTGGAAACCTGGTAAAAACTCTCGTCCAGGTCTCGCATTCAGTGGAGGTGTTGATTCCACGGCTGCTTTGGCACTCATGCCAGCCACCACTGCCCCTATTTTTATGGACCGTCCCATTCGTTCTAAATCACTTTATGACAAAGATGCCGTGCGACACTCTTGCCTTGAAGTAGAACGCTTAGGGTATGATATGCATGTCATTCAATGCGACCTCGAATATGTACGTAACCCGGTCGGCTTTCCAGTAGATGTGGCGAATTCAGTACCAGCCGTACTCATGGCCGATTATCTAAATCTAGACTGCATTGGGTTTGGAACAATTATGGAATCGACGTATGGGACGGGACACCGCCTCTATCGTGATTATCCAAATGGAAATCACTACACTCATTGGGGTGGTCTATTCGAGGCTGCAGGTCTTCCTTTTATCTTACCAGTTGCTGGAATTAGTGAAGTAGGAACCTCGATGATTATTAACAAGGCTCCTTTGGGCATAGTGGCTCAATCTTGCATGCGTGGTAGTTGGAAAAAACCGTGTCTGAATTGCTGGAAATGCTTCCGAAAGCAATTATTGGACAATGCGATTCTCGGAAATCAAATCGATGAACCTTACCTCGATGATATATTCAACAATAAGGAAGCATGCAGATTTGTAGGCAGGGTTCCAATCAAACACGAGAATATTCTCACCTGGTCGACGCATCGATTAAATTCTAACCATGTTTTGTTTTCAATGCTAAAACAGCGCGTTCAGGGCGATACCAGTAGCCTTGAATGGCTTGGAAAGTGGTATGCTCCTTCGATTGAATTAATGCCCGAAAAATACCGGGAAGGAGTAAGAGAGAAGATTGCTCGATATCTCCCGACCATGGATTCAACCGATGAGAAAAAACTCACCTCATGGAACATGACCGAAGTGATCGAGTCAGAAAGAATAATCAAGCAGTCTGAACATCTTTTTGAAGGAATGAGCAAGAAGCTTAGACCTCGTTGATGAGCCATTTAGCGAGCTGGTTTGCACCATTTGGTTGATGGAGTTGCTCACATCGTTCTCGCATAGACCTTCGAACCTCAGGGTCCATTAATCGCTCGATAGCAATTTTTACTTTGGCTTCAGTTACCTTTCTCAAAACAATCATTGCACCTACCTGCTCAGCAACTTCTGCTCGTGCAAGCTGGTCATCCATTCCCGTATTCATGTTCGGAATGCACAGCGTAGGTAGTGAAAATCGTATTGCTTCGTGGTAGGAATTGTATCCAGCAGCCATAATTGTAAAGTCAAAAGCTCTGAAGTCAAGAGAGTTTGGATATTCTGAAATGATGCGGACACGTCCGCCAATCGAAGGAATTCGTTTTCCAATTAACGATTCACCGAGAACGACATATGTATTTTCATACTCATCTAAGGTATTCAAACACGTGCGTATATCCGATTCGATATCGTTAATTTCTCCTGCGCCAAGTTGGAGGTAAACAACAGTTGCCTCATGTGGAATGCCAAGTCTGTCCCGAAGATCGTTTCGCGGTCTTAATTCGCTTTCATCAAGTAAGAGAATCGGGTCGCTACGAACGATTGAGGGTTTGAATTCTACGATATCGTCGTGATTTTCCTCTACGCTGTCTTTTGGATGGATGACATAATCAAAATGATTGATACTGTCGACCGGGATTTTAGTGCCTCCTTTCTTGAATGTACCCCGGCGCATCCACACCTTTTTCATTGAAACATCACCCTGCAATGCATTAAGCATGCCTCTGTATGGAAACGCACCATCAAACAAGAAGATTGAAGGCTTGTGAACCGTAAATACATTTGCTAACATTTCCTCGGTCAACATGTTCCAAGTTGCTGCATCCATGTCTTGGAATTTCTTTCTTCCAGGGACAAAGTATGCTGCAATCCCTTCTCGCTTTAACAGATGGAGCGTTGGCATTGTGGTAAAGAAGATTACTTCGACACCCGGGTCGAGTTTTCGCACCCTGCGAGCGAGTGCTAACATTCGGGTAAAGTGGCCAAAACCTACACCGTTGGTTGGGAACATTACGATTGAGCGACGCGGCTTAGCGTACTCAAGTAGGCCGGTTGAATTGACGGGATGAGATTTCCGTCCCAGGCGTTCTAATCCAATGGAAACAAGCAACCACGGGAAGGTTAGAATGAGGAAAGGGAATCTCCAAGGTTTTTCGACTGAACTGACGAGGTGGGTTCCAATACGAAATGAAGGTGATTTTCGAATTCGAACAACTTCGCGAGCATATTTTTTCTCTGAGGCATTCCTCGTTTTTAGTGACCCGAAAGGGGTCTCGCCCGCATCCTCCATGAACATGGCAATGAAACTGAGTTATTGAGTATTACCAACCGAGGCATATCTGAGTTTTTGTTTAGGGGTCCAGAGATGCGAGGGCTTTGGGAATCAACTGCAGTGTTGTCTCCTCTCGAAGTTTGATGAATATTTGGCAAAAGGAACAAATCAACGAAACACCAACGGGGTCCTTCTGCTCACCAACGAATTGATGAACTCGTCCCAGTAGGAACGTGCATGGGGCATCAAGAAAGATTCACTGAACGCGTCGCAAGTAGCGACTTAACGATTGGTATTATCGGTCTAGGCTACGTTGGTTTGCCGACCGCAATCGGTTTTCACGAT
>TARA_B110000459_G_scaffold56409_1_pt1 | contig 13122 bp, 10 predicted proteins | sample TARA_B110000459 | Tara Oceans TARA_B110000459 (sample SAMEA4398296) | marine metagenome | biome: Polar Biome; feature: [SRF] surface water layer (ENVO:00010504); material: water (ENVO:00002006), including particulate matter (ENVO:01000060) such as... | depth 5 m | reverse complement strand
ACTGCAACAAGTTCAGTAGGTTGTACGGGAACAGCAGATGTTGTTGCTACTGTGAATGCAGCTCCAACAATCACAACTGCGACGGACCTAACGACCGGGGCAAATACTTGTGGAGTAACTGAGCTGAGTATTTCACACAGTGGAACAGGCGGTAACGGTGCTTGGACGTTTTCTGGTGGAACCGTAGCGTTCACATCAGGCTCATCGACAGATGCAACAATCTCTGTTCAACCAATTCCTACGGATGTAAATACGGATATTACGATGACCTGGATTGTTGATGGAGGTGAGGCGTGTGAAGGTTCAACTATCAGTAAGGTAATTAGATTTAACCAACCGACCGCAATTGCTAACCCCGATACGTATTGTTATTTATGGGGTGGATTAACGAGTACTGATATTACGACGGGAGATAACTGGTATAAGTGGAATGCCACGCAGGGCGTTGACATGTGGGAGAGACAGTCTTCTTCGCCTGGTGCATTAACTGATAAGCTGCATGTACTAATTACGGACAACAATTGTATTCATGCAACCAATACACCAATTTATGCTTCTTCAGTTGTTGCAAATTCACTAAACGTCAATTCTGGTACAGAAATTACAATTAGTTCAGATACCTTAAATATTTCGGGAGACATTGATATTGATGGTACGGTAACAATAGCATCTGGTGCTGTTTTGGACGCTGATGGTAACTTTGATGCAACCGGTGGAAATGTAACTTTCTCTGGCGCAGGTACGCTGCAAGTTTCTAATTCTACGGTTACAAGTTTTGGGGCATTGGACGAAGCAACAGGTACTGTTGTGTATGACGGAACTAGTGCACAAACGATTGATGAGGCCGAGACATTTTATAGCCTTAAAGTGGACAACGCTTCTGGTGTCACCCTTAATACAGCCGTTGGTGTCAATGGTACATTGAATATGACTTCCGGTAATATCGTGAATCCTAGTAATATACTTACATTAGGTTCTTCTGCCGGTGCGGGAACATTAAACCATACATCTGGTATTATTACAGGTAAGTTGAGACAATATTTTGTAAACGCGACAGGTTTCAAGTTTTTCCCAATAGGAAACTCGACTATTATGAGAGATGTTACAGTTGATTTTACGAGTGCTCCGGGAGAGAATCAATATCTGACTGCATCATATAATGCAGGGCATCCGCAAGCTACTGATGGTTCAGATTTGTATAGCGGCCTTCCACTTACCACGGGAGATGGCCAAATCATACAGAATTACGATGATGAAGGTTATTGGGAAATTATTCCTGGCTCTTCTTCAACGGGTGATAATTATGCTACATCAATTAACAGCCAAGCCTACAATGTAAGTCTACATTGTAATAATTTAACAGGGGCTGACAATGTTACTAATATGGATCGAACAAAAGTAAGAATCATCAAAAGTGCTGGTCCCGTGCATACTTCATGGGAGGCACTTACTCATGTTTCTGTCTCTGGAACGGATGCAGACTTTACGCTCACTGGGTCCGGAACAGGGTTTAGTTTCTTCGGAGCAGGTACAGACGATGATAATGCACTGCCTGTAGAGCTGGTTTCATTCAAGGGATCTTGTAATGATGGAGTTGTTGATTTAGTTTGGCAAACAGCTTCTGAAAACAACAGCGAAGACTTTGAGGTAGAATATTCGCGTGATGGTGTAGATTGGGATTTGATTCACACTGAACCTGCTGCAGGATTTAGTACGGAGCTGATTTCATATACTTACGAGCATAAGCAAGCAATTTCAGGAGACAATTACTATCGATTGACTCAAAATGATATTGACGGTGCATCTGTGATTTATGAAAACTTAATAATCAATGCTTCATGTCAGTCAACATCAAATGGTTATTTCTCTATCTTCCCGAATCCAAGTGGTTCAACCTTCCAGGTAGTGATGAATAATCCAGAGATTGAAGGAGCGGCTAATATAAACATCGTAGATACAAAAGGGAATAAGGTATTTACGAAACCTATTTTAGTCAATTCAGGCATTAATATGTTTGTAATACAACAAGAACTTGCTCCAGGTATTTATTACATCAATGTGGAGAATGGTTCTAGAACAACGACTATTTTGAAGCAAAGTATTAGATAAATCTAGATTAATAAATTTATGTAAAGCCCTCGATGTTTATCGAGGGCTTTTTTGTGCAATATTATATGCATTTCTATAGTCCCGAAGAAGGACTATTTTTCGATAATTGAGTCATTTTAATGGCGTCAAAAGAGGTGAATATTTTGGGTATTCATCAAGTAATGGCTCCAGGTGTTTATTTTATATCCGTCTATGATGAAATGAATAATTATACGACAGTCAAGCACGTCGTTAATTAATCTAAAAGAGGTCTTTTGTCTTTTTTGCAATCCCTTAAAAAGCATTTTTCCCTATCTTTATCAAAAATAGTATATGATGGAGCCTTTCAATTTACAGCAATGGATTAATGACAATAGGTCAATTTTAAAACCTCCTGTAGGAAATAAGAATTTGTATGTAGAGGCAGGGGATTTTATCGTTATGGTAGTAGGGGGTCCAAATGCGCGTAAGGATTACCACTATAATGAGAGTGAGGAGCTATTCTATCAGATCGAAGGGGAAATCACTGTTAAAGTCCAGGAAAATGGTAAGGCGCGCTCCATTAAAATCGGTGAAGGCGAAATGTTCCTACTCCCAGCTAATATTCCTCATTCTCCAATTCGAGGTGAGAATACGGTTGGTTTGGTGATTGAAAAGGTTCGTAAAGGGACTGATTTAATAGATGGTTTGATGTGGTTTTGCGATGATTGTAATGGTTTATTACACGAGTATAAATTCCCGTTAAACAATATCGAGAATGATTTTATTCCTCGTTTCAAAGCGTTTTATGCTTCTGAGGACAAAAGAACCTGCAAGAAATGTAGCAAGGTTATGGAGATTGACTCTAGATTTGTTTAGTTCGCAATATAAGTCCAGTCGTATTTCGTGTTATTGAAATCAGTTTGTCTAATTTTCAGCGTTTTATTCTTAAGCATAATTATTTCGTAGGTATCACTCAATAAGTCACCACTTTCCATTAGGTTAACATCGGCTTGAGAATTTTCGAAAGACCATGTTCCATGCGAGGAAACGGACTGAAGCTGTCCAAGTGTTGTTGAAATTGTGGTTCTCGAATAAGTACCATCTTTTTCAATTGAAAGATTTTGTTCTTCTGAATTTACATCAAATAATGCCGTACCATCTTTTGTATAGCTCTGGAGGGTCCAGTCATTTGAAATTCTATTATTCCTAGTAAGTAAAGAAAAAGAAGGTCCCTCACTGTATTTGTTGCAAGAGCTAATTAGGAGTAGAACCATAAAGGCAAGGAAGAAACGGTAATTCATGTTTATGTTTTTTCAAATGTACTATAAAATTCAATGTTAAGCAAGACCTACTGAAGCTCAGGCGATAAGAAATCGGTACTTTTTAACATGCTGTGTTTCTATCTTTGTTTCACGAGCTTGTTGGTTTTCTCACTTGAAAAAAAATGAAACTATGCTGGTATATTTATTAATTTTACAGAAAAAAATGAAATTTATAATTCCTCTTACCTTATTGATCTGTGTAGCTTGTAATGAAAGTGCAACTGAAAACGCAACCGCTATTGTGAATGTAGAAGATTCAGCATTGAGTAAGCGTAAGATCGTTTCTAATTATCAATGCGTTGCTAAAGTCAATGGCATGGTCTGTAAGATGGGATGTGGTGGTGCAATCCGAAAGGGACTTACAGCGCTTGAAGGTGTAAATCGTGTAATCATTGATTATGACGAAAATAGAGAGGAGCAAATTGTCACTGTTTTATATAATTCAAGTCTTCAAAATGAGAAGGACATATTTTCAACTATAGAAACATTGAATAAGGGACAATTTACTCTAGGTGATACCAAGTCTGAAGCAATTCAAAATCCATCTTAAACCGACCATTTGTTATTACAGTTTAAAGAATTTGGTAAAGGAAAGCCCCTTGTTATTTTACATGGTTTATTTGGTTTTTCTGACAATTGGAAATCTCAAGCCAAGGCTTTTTCTAGTTATTTCAGAGTGATAGCTATAGATCTAAGAAATCATGGTAGATCTGCTTGGAATCCAATTCATTCTTATGAAGCTATGGCTGGTGATGTTATAGAAACTTTAGATTCTCTCAATATTGATAAAGCACATGTCATTGGTCATTCAATGGGGGGTAAGGTTGCTATGCATCTCACGCAGTTGTTTCCTCATAGCATATCAAAGTTGGTTGTTGTAGATATGGGTATCAAATGTTATCCAATGCACCATCAAGAAATTATTCAGGCGATTCATGAAGTACCATTAAGTGAAATTACGGCTAGGAGTCAGGTCAGCTCATTTTTATCAAATCGAATACCCCAAGAAGGTGTTCGTCAGTTTTTATTGAAAAACCTCTATTGGATTGAAAAAGGTAAGCTGGCTTGGAGAATGAATATTAACGTTCTTGAGGCAAATATGGCTTTGATTCTTTCCGCGTTGCCAGATCAAGAGGTACTTCATTCTACATTGTTCATTAAAGGTGGAGAGTCAGACTATATATTAGAAGAAGACCATGAGGATATAGAGCGAGTCTTTTTAGATAGTGAAATAGATGAGGTTGCTAATTCTGGTCATTGGGTGCATGCCGAAGCCCCAGAAGAGTTTTTGGAAAAGACGCTTACTTTTTTATTGAGGTAATTTAAAAAAGTCATGACATAAAAAAACCGCTCCATATGGAGCGGTTTCTTTTTTTGTTAGAAAGTTATTTTCTTACAACAACTTTTGTGATTTGAACATCTGTTCCGTTGCTTACTTTAATCATGTAAACACCGTTAGATAAACCATTAGTTGAGAAAGAAGTTTGTGTTCCGTTAACAGTTGAAGTCATAACTTCTTTACCTGAAAGGCTTAATACACTAATTTGAGCGTTGATAGCGTCGTTAAACTTAATGTTTACAAGGTCACTCGCTGGGTTTGGGTATACCTCGAAAGAATTGTTAGTCGTTTCTTCAATTCCTGCTAAATCAGGGTTAAGGTTCATTCTAACCATTGGAGTACCAGTAGTGTAATACCACGTCGCGTCCGTACCGTCATAGTAATATGATGTATTAGCGGCAGAAATACCTGATGTAGCAACAACAAGGTCATAAGTAACACCACCGTCTCCGTATGTTGCAGCAACAACTAGGTAAGAGTTACCTGCCATTAAAGTCGTTGGGATTTGAAGTGGGTATGTTTTTGTAACACCAGCTAAATCGTCTGCGTTCAATGGCAATATGTCTGATTCAGTAACAAAAATGAATTCACCTTCAGCATCAACGCTGTATAGCTTCACTCTTACTTCTGCTCCTTCAACTGCTTGGCTTGTAACATTTACGTCAACACCATGAATCATTACGTCGTTATAAATGTCAAAGATATTTCCTACTTCAAATTCATTACCTTCATTGTAAGATCCACCATCTTCTGTTCCAGCATCTCTTGAGTAGATAAAATCATTAACCTCAAACGTATAACTGTTAGCAACATTGTTTGCCTCGTCAACTTCTTCTTCGTCAGTAACAACCATGAATTCAATAGTATGTGTCGCTGCAGAACCTGGAGCTGTCAATTCAGTAGTACACGTTAATGTATCAAGAATACCTTGACTCAATGTCATTGGGTCAGATAAACCATCATATACACCTGTATAGGTTGCCATAAATGTAGCATTAACATCATCTACACCAACATTTTGGACAAGTCCTGAAAATGAAATTGGTGCAATTTGAGAAATAGGAACTTGGAAATAAGGTAAAGGGACACCCCAAAAACCAGTAGAACCAATAATTACCTCATTAAGCTCAGCATCAAAAGGATCAATTTCGTTTATTCTCACGTCATCAACTGACCAGTACCATCCCCAATAATCGTTATCGTCGTAGTAAAACTGAACAAGTACTTCAGACATTCCACCTGCAACAGCAGAGATATCAATACTTGTTACTTCAGGATTACCAGAATTTTGATTAGGCAAAGAGTACTCAGTTTCGTTAGACATTTCGTAATCTGTCCAAGTTGCTCCATTATCTCCACTTACACTAACTCCTCTTGTATCGTGCCACCATCTGAAATTGTGCTCATAGCTAAGCTTAACAAAAGAAGATGCACTCAAGTCAATTGGAGTTACATTCGAACAAGTTGTAATGATAGGGTCACCATTGAAATCACCACTATTGTTTGCATCAGAATTAACGAAAATAAATCCGTTAGCAGCTGATGTGGAAGCTAAAGGAGAAAGATCTCCAACTGGAATTACTGATGGGTCTGTTGAGAATTCCCATCCTGCTGCATTTGAACCATCAATGGTTATTGCCCAAGTGGAAGCATCTGAAAAATCATCACTCCAAAGTAGTGCTCCTTTAGTTTCAGTTTGAGCCGATGGCTTAAATTTTTGTGAAACATTGTCATGTTTAGATACTTTCTCCGTTGCGTCAATATTTTTTTGAGCGCTGAGCGAACCAAAAACAGACAGACATAAAATAATACTGTAAATTTTCTTCATTATAAGATTTTTAATTTGAATTACAAATATAGGGAATTAATCTTATTTCAAAAAATAAATAGGCCTATTAATAGCTTCTCTTGATAAGAGTGTTCGTAAGTATCCAAAGAGCTGATATGTTGGACTTTGCCTCAATTTTCATGAGAGATTCTTGGGCAGTTTTGTAATACGAATTCATGAGTTTTTCAGTCTTCTCTTGTACTTGTAGCTTTTCAAAAAGTTTGAGAACACCTTGTATTTTCACTTCAGTATTTTCTTCAAGTATTAGTTTTTTAATACTAAGAAGCTGAGATGAATTAGCTTCTTCTTTAGCCAATATCATGAGTAAAGTGTTTTTATTAGCAATAATATCTCCCCCGACCCGCTTGCCAACCAATGATGGGTCCCCATAAAGATCAAGTAAATCATCTTGGATCTGAAAAGCAATCCCCATATTGATGCCGTAGTCATATAATTGCTGCTGCCGAGTTTCGTTTGCTCCTGCTATAATTGCCCCGAGTTTTAGTGCACAGCCCAATAGAACTGAAGTTTTAAGTTTTATCATTTCCAAATAACTACTCCTGGAAATCGCGCTCATGTTTTCAAAATCCATATCCATTTGCTGGCCCTCGCAAACTTCGATGGCAGTTTGATTAAAGATGGTATGAAGTTGTTTGACAATCTTTTCCGGGTAAGTATTTAGTTGCTGATAGGCTTTAATGAGTAGAACATCTCCCGAAAGTATTGCGATATTGGTGTCCCATTTTTTGTGAACGGTTTCTTTTCCTCTACGAACAGGTGCTTCATCCATAATGTCATCATGAATCAAAGAGAAGTTATGAAAGATTTCAACGGCCAATGCAGCCGGTAAGGCCTCTTGACTTCTAGCGCCGAATTTTTCCGCCGCCAGTAAGGTCAGTATTGGTCTTATGCGTTTTCCTCCTATCGTAAAGAAGTAGCGCAAAGGGTCATAAAGATTTCTAGGCGACTCAGGTATGTCCAGAGATTGAAGCGCTTGATCTATCCTTTTGCTGTGTTCCGTTATAAAATCCATTAATCTTTTAATAAATCTAATAGATAAGTACCATACCCACTTTTTTCTAAAGGTTTGGCCAATTCTCTTAATTCATCCTTGGATATAAATCCATTGTTATATGCAATTTCTTCAATGCAGCCAATTTTAAGCCCTTGTCGTTCTTCAACGACTTGCACGAATTGCGAAGCTTGCATTAAGGAGGTAAAGGTTCCTGTGTCGAGCCAGGCAGTTCCTCTGTCAAGAACTGCAACCTTAAGATTCCCTCTGCGAAGGTACTCTGCATTAATATCGCTTATTTCATACTCACCTCTTTGAGAGGGTTGAATAGATTTAGCTATTTCAATGACAGAATTGTCGTAAAAATATAATCCAGGAATTGCAAAATTAGACTTTGGGTTCTTAGGTTTTTCTTCAATCGATAAGGCATTCATCTGATCATCAAAATTAACAACGCCATATCGTTCTGGGTCTTTCACATGATAGGCGTAAATAACGCCGCCATCAGGGTCATTGTGCTCTTGCAGTAGTTTATTCAAACCGCCACCGTGAAAAATATTATCACCCAATATTAGAGATACTTTATCAGTTCCAATGAATTCTTCCCCAATTACAAATGCTTGCGCCAGTCCGTTAGGAACCTCTTGAACGGCATATTCAAAACTGCACCCATAGCGATCGCCATTACCAAGTAGTTTTTCAAAATTAGGCAAGTCGTGTGGTGTGGAAATGATTAATATCTCCCTTATACCAGCGCTCATTAGAATGGAGATAGGGTAATAGATCATTGGTTTATCGAAAATTGGCATAAGCTGTTTACTTACTGCAAGTGTAAGTGGATGAAGGCGTGTTCCAGAGCCTCCGGCAAGTATGATTCCTTTCATGATTAGTCGCTTTTATTGACCTTTTTAGTGTCTTCTTTTTGAATGGAAAGTTCATCCCACTCAACTTCAACTTCATTGTCGTATGCCTCGAAATAAGGCTCTTTAAAAGATTTTGTAGTGATCAATCTATCTAGAGTCAAGAGTAGTGAGGGTAAAACCATAAGGTTCGTTAACATCGCTACGAGAAGTGTTATAGAAACAAGTAGGCCTAAGGCTTGTGTGCCTCCGAATTGAGAAAAAGTAAAGACTGAAAACCCTGAAAACAATACGATCGAGGTATAGAACATTCCAAGTCCAGCTTCTCTTGTTGAATTATTTATACATGCTTTCAAATCCCACTCGTTGGTTTTTAATTCTTGGCGGTATTTGGCTAAATAATGAATCGTATCATCAACAGATATTCCAAAAGCGATGCTGAAAACAAGTAAAGTGGATGGTTTTAAAGGGATACCAAACCAGCCCATAATACCACCTGTAAATAAAAGAGGGATAATATTAGGGATCATTGATATGACGACCATTCTCCATGATCTAAATAATAAAGCCATTAATATACCAATAGATATAACGGCAAATATCAAACTCGTTAATAGGTTTTTTACCAAATATCTAGTTCCCTCAGCGGCAACGACAGAACTTCCGGTAAATGTCACCTGGAAATGTTCCTTGTCAATGGCATCGGCTAATAATTTGTGTGAACCTAAGGAGTCCATTCTCCTATACAGAAACGCTTTGTCCTCGTAGAGCTTATTTTTGAGGGCAATACTGTCACCTGCTAAAACATCAATTAATGATCTTTTAATGGTATAGTCTAAAATGAATATAGAGTCTTTGTAATCAACATTTAAAGAGTCACTTTGATCGTTAGAGGCACTCAATAATGAAAAATAGTGGTCAATTTGTTTTTTATTTGGATTCAAAATGTCATTCACCTTAGTTTTAAGCTCATTTACTTTTTGGACCACATCATAGGAACCTAAATCGTGCATTTGACTTCGTATTCTTATGTGTTGTGAATTGGTGTCTAAAACTTCTTTTATCGGAAAACCACCGCGATAGATATCACCTTGAAATAATTTAGTGAAATATTCCGTCTGCCTTCTACTTGAGGTTTTAGCCATTCCAACCTGTTTAACACGCAGCTTGTATTTTGAGGTGTCATTGGAGTAATAGGCCATATTTAACGCCTTAATGAAATCCACAATAGAGAGCGACTTTGAAAACAAACTGTCTTTTTTTAAGGTTTCTTGAATCTCATCAATCCTTGCTAATTTATTTAAGGTGTTATTAATGCTTTGAGAATTCATCTCCTTAAAATTGAAGAGATCCTTGTCATTGTAGTGAATGATCATCTCAAACGGAATAGAGCCTCCAAAGTGTTTTTCTAAAAAGCGAATGTCTTTACTGATAGGGTCATCGACAGGGATGTCACCTGTTAAATTACCAGTAGCTTCCATCTTTGATATCCCTATAATACTTATGGTAATCAAAATTGCCGTGGTTATATAAATCCAAGGTCGCTTATGTTCCGTTGTATATACTATAAAGTCAAGTGTGCCAGCAGCTATTTTTCGGTCGAGGTGTTTGAGGTGTCTTGATTTTGGTCTCTTTGAAAATGAGGCGAAAATCGGCAGAACACAAATGGAAATAACAAAGACAAGCATGATGTTCACCGAAGCAGCAATTCCAAACTCCATTAGCTTTGTAGAATTTGTAAAGGCAAAAGTCATAAACCCTAGTGCTGTAGTAAAGTTTGTTAGTAGCGTTGCAGTACCGATTTTTTGAATGACTCTTGATAGTGCCTTTACTTTATTCCCGTGTTCTTTGACTTCTTGGTGAAACTTCGTCATTAAAAAGACGCAGTTTGGTATTCCAATAACAATCATCAATGGAGGTATAAGAGCCATTAATATTGTAAGGTCAAAGCCCATAATTCCAATGCTTCCAAGTGCCCAAACAACGGCAATTGCAACAACCGTAAGGCATATCCCTACAACTCTTAGGGAGCGAAAGAATAGGTATAGGAGAATCCCTGTAAAGAGCATTGAAGCCAGTATGAACAGGAACATCTCATTTTCAATACGTGTTGAAATCACCACTCTCAAGTGCGGCAGCCCAGCAAAATGCAGAGGTCCAAATGCTCCTTCATAGGAATTTGCTAGGGCTTCTATGTCAAGAACAATTTTAGATTTTTTCTGGTCGGCAAGCGTAGATTCAGAGATCCCGATCATCATGAGTGATACATTGCCACTATCACTATATAATAGTCCTCTATAGAATGGGTTTGACCTGACCTCTTCCTTTATAACCTCAATCTTTTTTTTCTGAAAAAGAGTGTCGTCCTCTTCAAAAATGCGCTCGAATACAAATTTTTTATTCTCCTTGTCATTCTTTAGGGTGATCAATGTCGCCTCAGATGTGACCGACTCAACACCTTTGAACTTCAGGATGGAATCTCCGAGCTGTTTCCATTTCTTAAAACGACTTTCCGTATAAAGCGAATCTGTTTTGATCCCTATAATTAGGACATTACCATCTTCCCCAAATAATTCTTTAAACTTATTATAATTCGTTGTAGTAGGGGAGTCCTTGGGAAGAACGAAGCCATACTTGTTGTCTAGTTTCAGATTTGTGAGCGCTGAATAGCCAAACAGAACTGTGATTAGCGTAATAGCACCTAAGATCAGGAAGCGATTACGTAAAATAAGATTTGCAACTCCTTGCCACATAAAAATTCTTTCTTGAAGGAATGTAAAATTAAAGATTTACTTTGACATAAGGGTAAACATGGGAGGGCTTAAAGCCAACGGAAAAGGTTACCGAACATATTCTTACCCCAAGGGGTATTTCCGTAGTCCTTTTCTATTTTTGTTTTAAGCTCATTCAAGGTGTAAACTTTATTTTTTTTCACTTCTGGAGTTAACTCCTCTTTTGTTGGTTTTACAAACTCAATTTTTTTAGCAAAATAGACGATGCCGCCATCCTCTGTAGCGAGACCAAGAATCACTCCAGGAAGTCCGCAATAGCCTTCTGGGCCAATCGATGTAGTTAGCTCTGAAGCATACCATGCGTATATACGGGTGCTGTCATTTTTTTCATAAATGGCTTTTTTACATTTGTACCCACCGATATCCCTTTTGCTATTGGTTATTTTCCAATTTCGTGATGGCAGAGAGTCTTTCACATATGCATTCTGTCCAAAAAGTGCGAGAATTGTAAACTGCGATCCTTCATTTAGGTACTGATAATAATAGTTTTTTGTCGTCATCCAACCCATTCTACCTTCCTCAACCACTTCAATAGGTCTAAATACAGATGCGGTATCATTAAATAACAACTCAAATTTGTCAATTTTTATTTTGTTATCCTCATTTACAAAGCGCTTCATTCTTTCGCTTTGGTATTTTTTCAAAAGATTGGTTTTTCTTTCAAAAGTGATTTTACCGAAATCATGATATTGACCGTATAATGAAGAACAGCAAAACAGAATAAATATGGCGCTAAGCCTTGAAATGTTAACCCCAACGTTTGTAGTCATCTTCTTTGGTTTTCTTGTTATTAAATTTGTAGGTAAGTCTCATTAAAAAATATCTGGAAATTACTTGAGTAAAGTTGTCAGTTATAACGTTTCCATTGACCTCGCGAAGTAGGTTGATGTTTTGGTTCAGTAAATCATTACCATTAAAAGATAAAATGAGGTTTTGGGTTTTGAAAAAGCTTTTGCTTATTTCAGCATCGATTAGAAGAATATTTCTATCGAAACCAAATGCTCGGCCTGAATTAATGGCGTAATTTGCTTTGGCTTTAAGTTTGAAACCACCTTTTATTCTCCATTCAATGCTCGCCGTGTATGTTTGCGTGCTGTAGGGTTGGTTTGAAAATGCTGATAAAGAAGAAACGGGATTGACGTAAGCATACATGTTTTCAAGGTTAAACTCTAAGGAGTCAAAATTAAATTGAATTCCTAAGCCTCCAGAAAGAGACATGTTCTCTGTAATGTTTTCTTGGCTTTCAATGAAGTTGGTGTTTTTGCTATAGCTTGCATTTAAATTGGGCTCAAACTCGATCTTTCGATTCAGAATAGGAAAGCCAGCCCCGGCGTATAGATTCGTAAATAGATTACCATCAACATTTATGGTTTGAGATATGGTTCTCCCATAGTCATCATAAGTTGTTGAATTTGCAAAGGCATTATCGATATAAGAAGCTGTTAAACCCGACCAGATATAACGTCCCGATAGTGCTTGCCAAGAGTTGAAGTTAATGCGGAGTGAATGCACGTAGTTTGGTTCTAAATCCGGGTTACCAACCTGAATTGCATTAGGATTCGTATTATTCTGCACAGGTTGAAGGTTATTAATTGAGGGTTGCTGAGATTGCGTATTGTACCTGAAATTAAATCGCTTCGCTCTTGAAGGTTTGTATTGGTATCTAAATTGTGGTAAAAAGTTGTTGATGTCTTGCTCTATTATATCGTCAGTAACTAAGTTTTGATTATCGATAGCAATATTTCTAAACCCAATACCTGCTTGTATAAGATGTTTGTAGATTTCATAGCTAAGTACAGCGGTTCCACGGTGTTGTATTCTCAGATTATCAAAATTGTTCGACAAAGCCAGAACCTGAAGGGTACTTAAGCGATCGGTCGTATTAATTTCTTGAGAGGA
>TARA_B110000459_G_C16625555_1_pt1 | contig 13126 bp, 15 predicted proteins | sample TARA_B110000459 | Tara Oceans TARA_B110000459 (sample SAMEA4398296) | marine metagenome | biome: Polar Biome; feature: [SRF] surface water layer (ENVO:00010504); material: water (ENVO:00002006), including particulate matter (ENVO:01000060) such as... | depth 5 m | reverse complement strand
ATGAGAAGAAACGCGATCGCAATCGTTACCAGCATAAGACTATGCGTAACGCAATACGTAAACTACGTGCATCAACAAATTTGAAAGAGGTAACAGAGATGCTTCCTTTAGTTTCATCTATGTTAGATAAATTAGCGAAGAATAACGTTATTCATAAGAACAAAGCTTCCAACCTTAAATCAAGCATAGCCGCACACACAACGGCTCTGAAATAAGGTTTTCGAATTAATATATTTAACCTCTCGACTTTTGTCGGGGGGTTTTTTTATGATTAATTTTTTAGAGTGTGATGCATTTCAATACGATAGTAAACAGTAATCCTAAGGATAGAATTCTTATAAATGGGGCGAGTTCGTTAAATGATGTTGAGCTTATTTCATTATTGATAGGACATTGCCACAGTGATAAAGCAGCTAATGCAGTAGCTGAGGGTTTACTGAATCTTACAGGAGGAGATGTTTATGCGCTAGGAAAATTCCTCCCTGAGGGTTTCGAGCAAGTAAATGGAGTAGGGAAGGAGATGTCACTTGTTCTTTCTGCGGCTATAGAATTTGGTAGAAGACGATCTTACAAATCAAGAGTGAAATCTATTGTCATCGCTTCTTCAAAGGACGTTTTTAACCGTTTTACAGATAGACTTTCAGATTTACAACATGAGGAGTTTTGGATTTTACTTTTAAAAAGATCCAATCACGTCCTTGCTGAATTAAAAATATCTTCAGGTGGTTTAGCTGGTACAGTTGCCGACCCTAAGATAATATTCGGAAAAGCACTTGCTTTACGTGCCTCAGCCATAGTTCTTGTACATAATCACCCTTCAGGAAATTCTAAGCCTAGTTTATCTGACAAAAGCTTAACACAGAATCTTTGTAAAGCCGGGAAATTTTTAGATTTACCCGTTTTGGATCATATAATTATTGCGGGCAAGTATTTTACTAGCTTTGCGGATGAAGGGATTTTATAAATGGCACATATTTTCACAATCGTAGGCGCGCGTCCTCAATTCATTAAAGCATCCGCTATGACTAGGGTGATTTCTAGTTCTAATGTTTGGACCCAAACCATTCTTCATACTGGCCAACACTACGACCATCTGCTTTCCGATATCTTTTTCACAGAATTAAATTTACCTAAACCAATGTTTTCGATTAAGCTTGATTCAAGTAACAGGTCGGAAAGAATGGAGGAAATGAGAGTGGGTATTAAGTCGGCGTTAAAGATAGTTTGTCCAGATGTAGTACTTGTTTATGGCGATACTGACTCTACACTTGCAGGAGCTCAAGTGGCTCACGAATTAAAGATTCCTTTAATACATATTGAAGCTGGTTTACGATCTTTTGATCTTGATATGCCAGAGGAGATTAACAGAATAGAAACTGATAAATTATCAAGTTTACTTATTGCACCCACTAAAACGGCTGTTGCTAATCTTGAAAATGAAGGCTTGCTCAACTCATTTTTGACAGGTGATATTATGCATGACAATGCTTTATTTTTTACTAAAAATATAGACTGTCGTAAAACAAACTCCATTCTTGTGACTATGCATAGGCCTTCTAACGTTGATACTTTTGAGAGGCTGAAATGTTGGATTGAATCAATTAGTCATTTTTGCAAACATAAAAACACCAAAGCAATCTTCCCGGTTCACCCAAGAACACAGAAAGGATTAATTAAAATTTACGGCAAAGATTTTAAAACATCTTTGAAGCTTATGTCTATCGAAGCTATAGATCCTGTAGGTTATAAAGATTTACTCAAATTACTCAAATCTTCAGCTCTCGTGATTACTGATTCAGGTGGAATTCAAAAGGAGTCATATAGTTGCGGTACTCCTTCAGTGGTTATCCGTCATAATACAGAGTGGATTGAACTTATAGAGTTTGGACATTCAGTTTTATGTCCAGAACCCGAAGATTTAATGGAACTTGCTACTTCTAAGCTTTCCTCACAAGTTGACACGACTGATAACCTTTATGGTGATGGCAATGCAGCGGTTCATATCTTGAAGGAAATTTCTAATCATTTTCTAAGCGAGTAGATTTATTCCGATGAGTAAAATTGTATTGACATACCCTTCTCCAACAAATAGAATGAGATACTCAGCTCATATTGTTTTTGAAGTTTGTCTAGGAATGGAAGTTGAGTGGGTATGTAATAATAAGGGAGATGTTTTAATCATTTCTTTTCGTGATAATACAATTACCTGTCCTTTACATGCTATCAGTCTGGGGGATGATGAAAATGCACGTTCAGCCGGAGTGAGTTGGACTGGTTGGCTAGATAAAAAATATCCTTGTGAAGTTCTAGGGGTAACGGATCTTCAATTTGACCCATTAGCTGCAGCATTTTTTTGTTGTGTCCGATGGGAGGAGGTTGAATCACAAGGAAGTAAAAACAGTAAGTTTAGGGACAGTCACGGTAGATTTAGGGGTATGGCGAGCTCGGCTTTTAGTCATGATATGTTAAATACTCCATTGGTGGAAAACCTTGCTCAGTCATTAGCGAAACAATTGGGAGTTCCTAAAAATCTATATGTTTCACATTACACCTACGAACCAACAATAGATGTGGACATTGCTTATGCCTATAAAGGGCGAGGTGCGATCTACAGTTCTATTGCAGTTCTTAGGGATTTAATGTTTTTTAGATGGTGCGCTTTAATCGATAGGGTTAAAGTAATTAGGGGGGGGGTAGATCCTTATTTCACCTATGATTGGTTAGTGAGTTTTCACAATAAGATGAACTTATCCTCTAGGTTTTTCATTTTATACTCTGAATATAAACGACCCTATGATCTACCCGTGAATAAAGACGTCTTAAAGACGCTAATCGCTCACCTTGTAAAATCGTCATCAGTTTCGTGGCATCCAAGTTATGCGGCTTCTTCCTCTTTAGATAATTTCGTGAAAGAAAAAAATATTTTTGATAAGATTAATGTTCAAGGAGGGAACTGTACAGATGTTATCAGAACACATTTTTTAATGGGAGAGCAATCTTCTTGGAAGAAATATGAAGCGAATGGAATCAAGCATGATTTTTCTATGGGTTATGCTGATTATGTTGGCTTTAGATCTGGAATGAGTAAACCTTATCCAGCATATGACTTGAAAAGTGACCTTCCTTTACAACTGATCATTCACCCATTTGCAGTCATGGACTCGACTCTTAAATCATATTTAAAACTTGACGCTTCAGCCTCTATCGATGTGGTTTCTCAGATGTCAGATAATGTTCGAGAAGTGGGTGGTGTGATGGTTACTGTTTGGCATAACACTTCTGTTTCTGATTATGGTTTATGGAAAGGTTGGCAAAGTCTTTATAAGAAAGTAGTCTCAAGGTGCATACCTTAGCGTTATGAATGATAAATTGATTCACGATTTCAGTAAAAAACCTGGAATGGCGGGTACTCTTCTCTTTAGTTTGCGTCATGAAGTAGCCCAAAGTCATCGCGGTGCTTTCCGACATAACCTCCAACGCCTTGGCTGGCTTTTAGGGAATGCAATGGCTGAGGTTTGGCCTATGAAGGAAATAGAAGTCAAGACGGGATTAGGCGTTGCACAGTGTTCAGTGATTAAAGAACAGCCAGTCCTAGCGACTGTTATGCGAGCTGGGTTGCCTATGCATGCAGGTGTATTAGAGGTTTGGGATCAAGCAGATTGTGCCTTTGTTTCAGCCTACCGAAAGCACAATAATGAAGGAGGATTTGATATACAGATTGAATATCTAGGGGCTCCGTCTTGCAAAGATAGAATCCTTGTATTAGTGGATCCCATGCTAGCTACAGGCGCATCTATGGTCGCAGCTTATGAAGCCCTTATTACTGAGGGTTCTCCAAGTCAATTGCATGTAATTGCTGCAATTGCAAGTCCTGAAGGAGTAGAATATGCACAGAATAATTTACCTAAAGGAACTGTTTTTTGGATAGGTGCGATAGATGAAGGCTTAGATGAGAATGGGTACATAGTTCCTGGTTTAGGTGATGCAGGAGATCTTTCATACGGTGCTAAATCTAGATCTTAAGATGTTTGATTCAGGCATTTTTGCAGGATTAGTCAGTTTCTTTAGTTGGGTTGCGATGTCTATCTTGAAATTTATTATCACACCCTCATTGATGATAGCTGCTGGTTATGAACCTTGGGAAATAATACTTGTAACTTTCACAGGCGCCACATTAGGAGTCATGTTGTTTTATCATACTGGAAAAGCAATGTTTACTTGGTGGGCAAACATTAAATCAAAGTCTAAACTTATTTCGAGTAAAACAAAAAAGCCTGTGATTACCCCAGGAAGAAGAAAGTTCATTCAATTCAAGAACCAGTTCGGATTGATAGGTCTTTTACTAACATCAGTTTTAGTTTCGGTCCCTATCTCATCAATGCTAGCAGCTAAATATTTCAATGCTCAAAAAAATGTAACTTTGTATTTAATTTTAAGTTTTTTCACTTGGGCAGTAGTGTTATCTTTTCTTAGTTGGAGAGTGAAAAATGGTTTAGCAACATAAACGAGTTAGAGAATGAAAGATTTGTTTTTTGATTTAGATCATACACTTTGGGATTTTGAAAAAAATTCTCGAGAAGCTTTAACAGAAGGCTATAATGAGATTAATCTTCGCTCTAAAGGTGTTGGTACAATTGAAGAATATATATCTGAGTACGAAAGTGCAAATGATTGGTGTTGGGGTGAATATCGTGAAGGTAGAATGGACAAGGCAGAGTTAAGAGGGCGTAGATTTTCTCTGGCCATGAAAAAGTGGGGGTTAGACAAAGACACTGAACTAGGTGAACGTTTAGGAACTCATTATGTGGATACGTCCCCTTTTAAAACTCACCTGGTAAAGGATGCTTTAGAAGTAGTTCAGGACTTGTATGAGAGAGGTCATAAATTAGTAATGCTCACTAATGGCTTTGAGGAAGTTCAACATATTAAAGTAGAAAGGTGTGGACTTAGTCCATATTTTGAATCAGTATTGACGAGTGATGCTTTAGGAATTAAAAAGCCAGACGTAGGTATTTTTAATTTGGCATTAAAAAAATCAAATTCTGCAGCTAAAGATGCGGTGATGCTAGGAGATAGTTTAGAGTCTGATATAATAGGCGCGAGAAATGCAGGTTGGGGGCAGGTGTATTATAATCCATTGAGCATAAAACACTCAGAAGAGGTTTTGTATGAAGTGAATGATTTGAAATCTATTCTAGGGCTTCCTCTCAGGGAATAATTCAGTACCTTCGTGAAATGGCAAATAACGAGAAAAAAAACAAGCTTAATATTGAGCTTCCAGAAGAAGTGAGTGAAGGTGTTTATTCTAACCTTGCGGTTATTACTCACAGTCCTACTGAGTTTGTGACGGACTTTATTCAAATTATGCCTGGCATGCCTAAGGCAAAGGTTCGCTCTAGAGTAATAATGACACCTCAGCACGCTAAGAGATTATTAAAGGCTCTAGCTGGAAATGTTAAGCGCTATGAAGAAAAGCATGGGCCTATTTCTGAAATAGGTGAGCCAGAAGCAGTAATGCCATTAGCTTTCGGAGGTCCTAAAGGAGAAGCTTAGAACCGTTAACACATCCGTAAACAGTTCCATTTAGGTTACGATGTGCCCAAGGGTTGTTTGCTCCTCCAGATATATTACTGTGTTTAAATTCTGTCACAGGATTAAACCAAGTGATTTTTGCAATTGAATTTATTTCAATGTGTACTTCAGGTATGTTGAACACCCTGCGTGTAGCATTTGAAATAGAATCAACTAATCTACCTAAGTCAATATTTTTACATGCAGTATTGACGGCTGGGAACACAGTTTCTATTCCAGAAACTCCGTTAGGACTTAGCATAAATTCTACATCGTGAGATTCAATGTTTTCAGGTCTATGGTCTGAAACGATAGAATCTATCGTGCCATCTTCTACCCCTGACTGTAGAGCCTTTCTGTCTGATTTTAATCTTAGCGGAGGATTTACTCTAAGGGTTCCGTCGAAATCACTTAAGTCTTCATCAATAAAAGTCAAGTGATGAGGAGTGGTGCTAGCTGTTATGCTGAGGCCTTTCTTCTTTGCTTTTTGTATGAGTTTTACCCCAGCAGCGGTAGAAACTATAGGTATGTGTAACCGCCCACCTGTGTATGTTAAGATTTCAATATCCCTTTGAATGCGAAGGACTTCTGCTTCAGATGGTGATCCGATTAATCCTAATTTTGTACTTGTAGCTCCTTCGTGCATATGTGCTCCGGGATTCAAATCTGATTCTAATGCTTCTGAAACAACTACATCTCCATATGGTCTGAGATATTCTAAAGCTCTATGTAGTAGCCCAACCTTATCAATGGGTGAGTCGTCAGTAAATCCTATAGCTCCTGCATCAGCCATGTCTATCAGCTCTGCAAGGTGGTCACCTGTTCTGTTTTTCGATAAACAACCTAGAGGGTGCACTTCGCAAGGAGATGAAGTTTGATTGCCTCTAGCTATGAGATACGCAACTGCAGCTTTATTATCTATGGGAGGGGTAGTTGAGGGTAAAAGTGCTACGTCAGTAAACCCACCTGTAGCTGCTGCTAGTAGCCCCCTGTTTAGCCCTTCTTTAATTTCATTTCCTGGATCCATAAAGTGAGCCTGGCCGTCCATCCATCCTGGACTTATGTAGCTGCTCTTTTTATTTAAAATTAAACACGAAGTGGCATCTAAATCTTTTCCTATTTCAGTAATAACTCCATCAATTATTTTCACATCGACAGTCTTCCTGTCAAACGATCCACCAGGATCCACAATTTTCACCTTTTTAAAAACTATTTGCGTTTCCATCTTTTTTGAATAATTGTTTCACCTGCTAGGGCTATGATTACTAAAAGAAGTAATTGCCACCAAAGATGTGTTCCAGACTTCACATTTACAATAGCAGCAGAGATGTTTTCATCGGTGAGTTCTATGACATCAGTATTAGACCAACCATATCTCTCTAGCTCTAGCGAATAGCTTGGCACATCCCATGAAGATGGATCACTCTCTACCCTGTCAGCATTAATGCCAAAGGCCATAGATGTTGTAGAGTCTATTTCTACAGTGTAATTGCCAGGGGTGTTAATTTGAGGACCCAGCATTATTCTAGTTGACCCGTTATTTGTTCTTACTTCTGGGAGTGTGTATGTGTCAGAATTATTTAACCGAACTTTAACTTGCTGATCCGGTTCAACCTCAAAATTCAGATGTATTATATTCTCACCACGAAGTGTTATAGATTCTGCTTTAGCAGAACGTGAGACTTCGGACAACCTCAACAAAACGGGTACGAAAAGAGCATGCTTAAGAAAATTACCAGTTTCTGGCTCTAGTGGAATGTTCAATAAATAAGCGCTTCCTTCTAATAGGGAAATGCGAGATAAAAAAGGTAAGCCCCTTGAAGTGTTTCCCAGAACTTCTTCTAGGGCAGACACTCGTCTTGAGATGCATCTGTCAGTAAGGGGCATATCCATTCTGTTAGGTGGTGTCGAAAAGACTCCATCAAACAGAGGGTGTAAGAAATTTATGCTTTTTAATTTTTCTGTAGTCGCCGTTTTATGCCAACCCCTTCCCTCACCAAACCCAAGCTTCGTTCTCAATAACTCAGCTCTAGTGTTATTGTTAGTTGAATCGGGGATAATAAATACGGTACCTCCATTTGAGGTGAAGTCGACTAAAGATTGAGTGACTCCACTTGATGGGTTTGTTACTGCATTTATTATTATAAGATCATAAGTGGATGTTGTAGCAAAATCGGGAAGAGTCTCTACATTCTCTAAATTAATGGCTGCTCCGCTAGATTGAAATACACGGCTAATACTATTACTAGTTTTAGAGTTTTTACTGTCGCTGAGCTGTAGTATGTTGATTTGCTTTACAACTTCATATCCGAGATGAAATGTATCATCAAAAGTTATAGGAGAGTCGTCAATAAAAACCTTGGCGTGATTAAACCCACTTTCACCATGAGTGAAATTCAGTATTGTGTCTGTGTGATAACCAGGTGTTAAATGAAAAGATGAAATAGCTTTTCTTTCTTCGTTTATTGATAGTTGGAGCCCCAGTCCATCAACCCTTTGTAAAGCATTATGCTTGATTCTTACATGAAGTTTAGCAGGATCACCACTAGTGGCAATAGGTGAGTTAAACCAGGCTGAATCTATCCAAATATTTGGCCTTTCATTCGCTAAACAAGGAAGGAAATGAATTGAAATACTTGAATCTGGTTGAAAGTCCTCAGATAATTTATGTGAAGTCTTCTGTAGGTCGCTCAATAAATAGATCGTTTTTTTTCTATCTGTTACTTTATTAAGTTGATCGGAAGCTCTCGCAACTACAGATTCAATATTCCTTACAAATGGTTCAGTTTTTATTGATGATATTCTTTCAAGAGCTTCTTGTTTGCTTAGAAAATGTGAGTCATTTCCAGAAAACGAGTTTGTAATGATGTGAAACTTATCAGTGTCTGAATAGTTATCTACGATTTCAGCAGCTAAGGTTTTTTCAACTTGAATAATAGGGCCTACTTCTCCCAAAGCGTCTATAGAAGGGCTTGTGTCTAGGTATATAGATATTGCATTGCCTAGACTGGCTCTGTTGTTTACATTGTCAGAATATGGAAGATAAGGTCCAGCAAAAGCAACGACTAAAGCAGTAATTGCAATTATTCTAAGAAGTAATAAAATTAAATTTTTAAGTCTATGAGTTGACCTGGTCTCTTTTCGAACATTTTCTAAAAAGCTTACGTTAGAAAAGGATACGGTTTTAAATCGTCGCAATTGCAGTAAATGAATTAAAACCGGAATTATTATTGCGAATAATCCCCAAAGTATTTCTGGTCTAATCCATTCCATTTCAGGTGCGAAGTTAGTTATTTTTACCACCTTTACAGCATTTACGATATGGATAAGAGCACAAAAAATAAGATTGCGTTGTCTGAACGTGAATTAAGTGACTTTTTGAATGAAAAAGCTCTTGAGTTTGAATCGCGAGGTTTTATTAAAGACGACCCTATTTCAATTCCTCATTTATTCACAAATAAGAACGATATTGAAATAGCAGGGTTTTTAGCTGCCACTATTGCTTGGGGTAACAGGAAATCAATACTGAAAAATGCAAATCGTTTAATGGAAAGAATGGATCATTCACCTTTCGATTTTGTGATGAATTTTACTCAATCAGATGAAAAAGTTTTTGATGGATTTTGTCACAGAACATTTCAGCCTGAGGATGCAGTTTATTTTATGGGAGCTCTAAAACGTATTTTTAATGACTATGGAAGTCTTGAAAATTTAGTCGCATCTGCTTGGGAGTTGTCTGGAAGTCCTGATAATGTAAAAGAAGCTCTCGGAACTTTTCATAAGGTCTTTTTCGATAGTTCTCATGCTGATAGAACTCGAAAGCATGTAGCAAATCCATTAAACGGTTCAGCTTCGAAAAGGCTTAATATGTATTTAAGATGGATGGTCAGATCTTCTGAAGGAGGTGTTGATCTCGGTATTTGGAGTAAAATACCTACCAGAGTGTTGAGCATTCCATTAGATGTGCACACCTCGAATGTAGGTAGAAGCTTAGGTCTTTTAACGCGGAAGCAAAACGACTGGAAAGCAGTAGTTGAACTAGATTTTGCACTTAGGAAGTATGACTCTAACGACCCTGTTAAATATGACTTTGCCCTTTTCGGTTTAGGAGCTATAGAAGGGTTTTAAGAATTTTATCCTATTAAACCTATCCGGTTTTCAACACAATTTTGAACTCTAGAGAACAGTTGGTCTGGAGAAAAAGTTCTCCATCCTATCTCATTAAGTTCTCCGTCCATAACGAAAAAACTATCTAAATCGATTGTTTTCATATCTTCTAAAACATGGTCGCTAAAGTTTAATAGTGCAATCCAACCATCGACATCAGATAGCTCATCAAACCACTCCTCATAATAAGAGTCGTCAGAGTAATGAAAATTAAGAACATTTTCTCCGATGATGATAAATTTAATGATTCCTTCATTTTCGAGATGTTCAATGACATCTCTTTTTAAATTCATTATATCATTGTGAAGGCAATCGTTCCATTCTCCAAACATCTCTATGATTGCGTATCCATCATCATAATCGACGAATAAAATTTTCAGAAATAAAGTGCTCGACCCAAAACCATCCCATTGTGGATGTATGAAATGATTGTAAATTTTCGTATGAAAGGACATCTCATTATATGTTCTTTCATAAAATGGGTTTCTAGAATCATTGCTAGCTACATAATGATTTCTCCATGAGTAATATGGCTCGATATTATGCACGACTAGTCTTTGTTTTCGAAACTTATAACCGCTTGTCTAACACTTTTATTTTTCAATAATAATGCGAGAGCTTCAGCCTCAACTAGCCCTGTAGATTCCATAACCATCTTCGTCCCTCTTTCAATTAACTTTTTATTAGAGAGTTTCATATCTACCATCGAACTTCCTTTAACATGGCCCAGTTTAATGAAAGATATTGTGGTAATCATATTTAAGATAAGCTTCGTAGCTGTACCCGCCTTTAATCTAGTTGACCCAGTTACAAATTCAGCTCCCGTATACGCCTCCATCGCATAGTCAACCTCGCTTGCTAATTTAGAGCCTGGGTTACACGTTATACAGCCGGTTAGCATGCCGCGTTTCTTTGCCTCCATTACGGCTCCTATGACGTATGGCGTCCTCCCGCTAGTTGCTATTCCTACTACAGAGTCATTTTTATTTAGCGTATGCTGACTAAGGTCATTCCAACCTTGTTTAAAATCATCTTCGGCTCCCTCAACTGCTAAACGGATGGCACTGTCTCCTCCAGCAATAATTCCTACAACTCTACCCTGTTCAACTCCAAATGTTGGTGGGCATTCAGACGCATCAATTACTCCTAACCTGCCACTTGTGCCGGCTCCTATGTAAAAAAGTCTTCCTCCCTTGCTCATGCTTTCAACAAGCTTAGATATAAAGTCGATAACAATAGGCTTAGCATCTTCTACAGCATTTAGTACATCGTGATCCACCTCATGCATAGCATGGGCTAATTCATTTACACTCATGGAGTCAAGGTTTGAATATTTTCCTTCGCTCTCTGTAGGATTTATTTCCCCTGTGTTTATTTCCATCTAATTATATGCCATTTTTAAGCCAAATCTCCCATGATTTCTCCGCCTGTAATCTCAACATATCCCCCCCATTCATTACGACAGCTCCTCTTTGTTTTGATAGCGCCATAAATGTAGTGATTTCAGGATTATAGATAAGATCTATTACAAGGTGGTTTGTATTAATGCCCTCGTAAGGTAGTTTAAGAAAATCACTAGGATCTAATCCAACAGGTGTACAGTTAATTAGTAGCAGATGGTGATTAATAGCTTCCTCAGTAAGGTCTCCATAAGTTACATTTGTAATATTCGAAGGTGCCCTACTTATGATGTGGTAATTTATCCCTAAATTTTTAAGAATATATGCGACTGCTCTTGCAGCGCCCCCACTGCCGAATATCAAAGCTCTCTCATGTCGACCTTTTAAAAACGGTTGAATACTCCTGCTAAATCCCCAAGCATCAGTATTATGCCCTATCCATTTACCTTTAACTTTCACGATTGTATTTACGGCACCTATTTCTTTCGCCTCAGGTGCAAGCCCATCTAAAAATGGAATTATAGCTTCTTTATAAGGCACGGTAATGTTGAGACCTACAACATTGAGATTGTTTTTTATAAGTGTTGTAAAATCAGAAATGTCTTCAAGATCGAACAATTTATACTCTAGGTCAGATCTATCTGCGAGTTTAAATTTACCAGAAAATATCTGAGGCGATTTTGAATGTGCTACAGGATGGCCGAGAAGTCCGAGAGTTTTCATTTGGCTTAAATCAAGTCCTAGAAAAACGATCTAAAGCTGTCACAACAATAGCGCCTACTCCTATAAATGAAATAATCACGATTATGCTTAGTGGTTCGAAATTGGGGAAGATATTTCCTAATAACCATTCCTCTCGCCCGTCGCTATGAGTGTAAAGCATTTTTACTGGTCTTTTCCAAGGCCAAAGCACATGAAGCGATCCTAATAAAAACCCTGTCAATATTGCAATTGCAGTCGATCTATGGTTTTTTAAAATTCGTGACAAAACTCTACTAAAACTCAGTAACCCTATACCAGCACCTAAAGCAAAAGCCCCAATTCTCACAAAGTCTAGATTAGAAAGTGCGCTAATTACAGGAGTGTAAGCTCCTAATATTAATAGAATAAAACTACCACTTATGCCGGGAAGTAACATCGCACATATCGCTATTGACCCTGCTATGGCTAAGAAGAGTGGAGAGTCTGATTGCACATTTGGTGGGAGTGAGGTGATGATGACGGCGATTGTCACTCCTAATAATATCTGAAAGTATTTACGAACCCGAGTAGTGTTTATTTCTCTTGATAAAATCGGCGCTGAGGCAAGAACTAACCCGAAGAAGAAGGCTCTAAGTTCAGTTGGGTATTCCATTTGAAGCCAGTGTATAGACTTTGCTAGTAAAGCAACTGCGCAAAATAAGCCTATTCCTAACACCAGTAAAAAACTCAGGTTATACTTAGCCCAAACTACTTTAACTCCCTCAGTAAAAACATCTTTCAGGGTTTGTAAGCCAATCCCTGCAATTGTAGATATAAGCTCATCATATATACCAGTAATGAATGCGACAGTACCACCACTAACTCCAGGAACTAAATCTGCAGCTCCCATCGCAAAACCTTTAGATGCTATTCCAATCCAATCTCTAAAAGATCTCACGCTACTTCAATATTAGAGTCTATTTCGTTTGACCAGGCTTGAATGCCGCCGATTAGATTATGAATGTTTTCATACCCTAATTGCTTCGTTAAATGATGTGCCACTGCAGCTGATCTCGATCCAGATCTACAATGAATTACCACAGGAATATCTGTATTAATTTTATCTATTGAATCTAGGAAGCGATCCATGGGAATGTGTAGGCCGTTTATTTTGCCGATTTCAACCTCCCAAGGCTCACGAACATCAATAAGTTGATGCTCTGTATGTTCATCCCTCCATTTTTTTAGAGTCTGCACATCTATTTCCGACATTGTATTAAGGTTTAGTTATTCGTCCTCGATATCTA
>TARA_B110000459_G_scaffold204068_1_pt1 | contig 13129 bp, 8 predicted proteins | sample TARA_B110000459 | Tara Oceans TARA_B110000459 (sample SAMEA4398296) | marine metagenome | biome: Polar Biome; feature: [SRF] surface water layer (ENVO:00010504); material: water (ENVO:00002006), including particulate matter (ENVO:01000060) such as... | depth 5 m | reverse complement strand
CCGCAAGGTGTGTGGGTTCGAGTCCCTCCACCCGCACAATTCCAACTTTAATAGGAAGATTCTTCAAAAGAACGCCATGCAAATAAATCAGGAACCGATTGATGCGCTTAGCGCGCAAGTAACAGTTACACTTGATAAAAACGATTACGAAGATCGTTGTGATAATATCCTGAAATCCCAACGTAAGCAAGTAACCTTACCCGGTTTTAGAAAAGGTAAAGTTCCTATGAGTATCGTAAAAAAGCAATACGGTAGGACTGTTCTCACTGAAGAAATTAAAAAAATTGTAAGTGAATCTCTTGCCAAGCACATTCAATCAAAAAAATTAAATGTACTTGGAAATCCTATCCCATCTGAAAATATTAAGGAAGAAGGTGATTGGGAAAACCCTGGAATATTTAAATTTACTTACGAGATAGGATTAGCACCGGTGATAGATTTAAAGTTTGGCTGGAGAGCTAAATTCACTAGACACATTATACCTGTAGATAAAAAAGCGATTGACAATAGAGTGATTGACATGCAACGTCAACATGGTAAAATCAGTGATGTCACAATCGCAGGTGAAAAAGATATGCTTCTAGGCACATTTTCGCAGCTTTCTGAAAGTGGAGAAAAATTAGAGGGGGGTATCGAAAATAAAGGATCTATTTCAGCTGAATTCATTGAAGATAAGGCAACGAAAAAGAAAGTTGTGGGTGCAACAGTTTCAGATGTTTTAGTTGTTGACCCTAAGGACGTAAGTTCTAACCATGAAGACCTTGGTCGCATGTTAGGAATTACCCACGAACAGGCACATACACTCAAAGGTGATTTTCAATTTGTTGTTGAGGAAATTAAGCACCTCAACCCACATGAAGTTGAACAGAGTCTTTTCGATAAGATCTACCCTAAAGGGGAAGTAAATAACGAAAAGGAATTTAGATCTAAAATCGAAAAAGATCTAGAAGGACATTTCGATAGAGATGCTGAATGGGTTTTCCGTCGTCGTTTTGTTACTGACCTGGTTGACTACATGAAAATCCCTCTACCAGAGGAGTTTTTAAAACGTTGGATTATGGTAGTGAACAAGAAACCTGTCACGCCAGAACAGCTTGATAAAGAAATCTTAGGATATACAGCTTCACTGCGTTGGCAACTTGTTCAACAATGTGTCCTTCAAAATCAGGATATTAAAATCACAGCTGACGAATTAGAAGCAGAAGCAAGGAAATTTGTCGGAGCTCAATATGCTCAGTACGGCATGCCTTTAGACGCGACACAATTAGATTCTGTTGCAAAAAGTGTACTTGCGAAGGAAGACGAGCGTCGTAAAATTGCTGATGTAATCCTTGAACGCAAAGTCGTTGACCATCTAAAAACACTTGTAAGCATTAAGGAAAAGTCTATTCCTTATGAGAAGTTTGCAAAACTTGCTGCAGAGGTTAAGTAATTAGATTTTCTTTGTAAATATCGAGTGCCTTAAAAGTTAATTTTTGACATTAGCTACCTAAATTGCAAGTATATTCTAGCAACATGAACAATCACAAAGAGTTTTTAAAGTATGCCGTTAAAGATCGCGGCTTAAGTAGTCATACAGTAGGAGATTTTATCTCATCGGCCTATGGTCCAGAAAGTATGACTCGTACAGTTATCGAAGAAAGATCTATGCCCTTTCGTGAGGTTGATGTGTTCTCACGCCTGATGGCTGACAGAATTATCTTTATGGGGACTGGAGTAGATGATAATATTGCTAATATTATACAAGCTCAGCTTTTATTTTTAGAATCTACTGACCCAACTAAAGACATTCAGATTTACATTAATTCACCTGGTGGAAGTGTTTATGCTGGACTTGGTATTTATGATACGATGCAGTATATCCGTCCTGAAATCGCAACGATTTGTACAGGGATGGCAGCATCTATGGGAGCTGTTCTTCTTTGTGGTGGTGCCGCTGGAAAACGTACTGGACTTAAGCATAGCCGAGTTATGATACACCAACCATTAGGGGGTGCACGAGGTCAAGCTTCTGACATTGAGATTACAGCTCGTGAAATTCAAAAACTCAAGAAGGAATTGTATGAAATTATTTCTCATCACACTGGGAAAACCTATGAGGAGGTTTGGAAAGATAGTGATCGTGATTACTGGATGACTGCTGAAGAAGCAAAAAAGTACGGTATGATTGACGAAGTGCTCATAAGAAGTTAATTAGAACTATTTCAAATGGCTAAGGGAAAAGATAGCAATTCAAAAGAAACTTGTTCTTTCTGTGGAAATAATAAAGAAGATGTAGATATCTTAATTGCAGGTATGTCTGGACATATTTGTGATAGTTGTGTTCGACATGCAGAGGAAATTGTCGATGCTGAATCATTATCTGAACAGAGTGAAAAACTTGAATTAGAGTTGAAAAAACCACTCGAAATTAAAGATCACATTGACGAATACGTGATTGGTCAAGAAGAGGCAAAAAGAACTTTATCTGTTGCGGTATACAACCACTACAAAAGACTGATAAATCCTCCAATAAAAGGATCTGAAGTTGAGTTAGATAAAGCAAATGTTATACTTGTAGGTGAAACTGGAACTGGTAAAACTTTATTAGCTAAGACAATTGCTAGGATGCTTGACGTTCCATTTTGCATTGCTGATGCTACGGTTTTAACAGAAGCTGGATATGTAGGTGAGGATGTTGAAAGTGTCCTATCTCGGCTACTTCAAACAGCAGACTTTGATGTTGAAGCGGCAGAACGCGGTATTGTTTTTATAGATGAAATTGATAAAATTGCACGTAAAGGTGACAATGCTTCTATTACACGTGACGTAAGTGGTGAAGGTGTCCAACAAGCTCTCTTAAAATTACTTGAGGGAACAGAAGTACAAGTCCCACCTCAAGGAGGCCGAAAACATCCTGAGCAAAAACTAATTAAAGTAGACACAAAGAATATTTTATTTATTTGCGGTGGTGCTTTCTCTGGTATTGAAAAACAGATTGAAAGAAGACTTAGTAGATCAACTATAGGTTTCAAAACTGGTGGGGCTTCTAAAGTCGAAACAAACCTACTTTCATTTATAGCGCCTGCAGATTTAAGGAGTTACGGTTTAATCCCTGAGTTAGTTGGTAGATTCCCCGTTCTAACACACCTTAATGCTTTAGATAGCGATGCTCTGAGACGGATTTTAACTGAGCCTAAAAACGCAATTATAAAGCAGTATGTCTATCTTTTTGAGTTAGATGGAATTACTCTAAAGTTTAAGGCTGACGCTCTTGATTGGATCGTTGAAAAAGCGCTTGAATTTAAACTAGGCGCTCGTGGACTTAGAGGAATACTTGAAACTATATTAACAGACGCTATGTTTGAACTTCCTAGTGGAGATATCAAAGAGTTGGTAGTCGATAAAAAATATTGTGAAGGACATAAAGGATCTATTGCTAAACAAGGATTAAAGGTCGCTTAATAAATCGAGTTGTTCGTCTGTTGTGGACAAAGGCTTGTGAGTATTAGACGTGAATTATAGTTTGGTTAGTAGATTAGTCTTATAACTATTAACGAGAAAAGACGTGGCGGGCAAGGTTACTCCTTTGATGCAGCAGTACAACCGGATTAAGGTAAAACATCCAGATACTATTCTACTTTTTAGAGTGGGCGATTTTTACGAAACATTCGGTCAAGATGCTGTGGTTGCTGCTGGCGTGTTAAACATTATTCTTGCAAAAAGAGGTAATGGCAGTGCTTCCGAGATTGAGTTAGCTGGCTTTCCTTATCACTCCCTTGACAATTACTTACCTAAACTCGTAAGAGCGGGATTAAAAGTTGCAGTTTGCGATCAACTTGAGGACCCTAAACAAGCTAAAGGACTTGTTAAAAGAGGTGTTACAGAACTTGTTACACCCGGGGTCGTAATGCACGATCAAGTATTAGAATCCAAGCAAAACCATTATTTAGCAGCGCTTCATTGGACTCGAAACGAATGCGGTGTAGCATTTCTTGACATATCAACGGGAGAATTTCTTGCTGCAGAGGGTAGCCCAGAGTGGGTTGATAAATTGCTTAAGAGTTTTAATCCTAAAGAGTGGGTTTGTGAAAAAAGACATGAGTCTGATTTAATAACTCTATTCGGAGATGATACGCCCAGATCTAAGTTAGATGACTGGGTATTTACAGAGGAGTTTGCTGAAGGAAAGCTACAGTCTCAATTTGGAGTTAGCTCATTGAAAGGGTTTGGTCTAGACAAAGCCCCGTCTGCCAAAATTGCCGCAGGTGTAATATTACAATATTTAGAATTCACTCATCATACAAATTTAGCTCACCTTCAAGGAGTTAAGAGGCTTAAGGAGACGGACGGAATGTGGCTTGATAGATTTACCGTACGGAATCTTGAAATCCTTCATCCTACTCACCCTGATGGAACATCACTTGCAGACAATATCGATAGAACATCTACTCCTATGGGAGCTCGAATGTTAAGACGTTGGTTAATCATGCCCCTGACTGATAAGATAGCGATTGAGACGAGGCATGATGCTGTAAGTTTACTTATGGATCATGATGATTTATCATTGAATCTAAAAGAAATACTCTCAGGAGTTGGGGATCTTGAAAGATTAGCTTCAAAAGCCAGTTCTGCAAAAATTAATCCTCGAGAATTAGTACAACTTAGAAGAGGATTACAATCTGTGATAAAAGTAGCTGATGCCGCCGCAGGGGAAGAAGCTTTATTGCCAATTCTTGAACGATTATCACCCTGCGATAACTTGCTAGAAAGACTAGAAAATGAGTTGGAAGACGAGGCTCCTAACCAAGTAGGCAAAGGCGCTGTAATTAAGCCAGGGGTTGATGGTGAGTTAGACAAAGTAAGGAGTTTGGCCTTTGAGAGCCATAAAGCACTAGAAGTTATACGCGAACGAGAAGGAAGTAAAACTGGTATTAGTTCGTTAAAAATTGGCTTTAATAATGTGTTCGGGTACTACCTTGAAGTTAGGCATGCGCATAAAGATAAAGTTCCTGCGGAATGGATTCGTAAACAAACTTTAACTCAGGCTGAAAGGTATATTACTGAAGAGTTAAAGGTTTTGGAAACCCAAATTCTCGATGCAAAAGACAAAGCTTTATCACTCGAACAAAGATTATATGAATCCCTCGTTTTAGAAACAGTTCAAAACACGACTGAACTCATAGGAAATGCTAGGGCTATGGGAGAACTTGATGTTCTTAATAGCTTTGCCTCTACCGCAGTTGACTTCGGGTACACTAGACCTAAAATTAATGAAGCTCATGGGGTTAAAATCGTTGACGGACGTCACCCCGTAATCGAAAGACAACTTCCACTAGGTGAGTCTTATGTTTCGAACGACCTTACACTGGATCCAGATAAAGCCCAAATCCTGATGGTCACAGGCCCTAATATGGCTGGGAAGAGTGCGCTTCTTAGGCAAACTGCTTTAATATGCTTAATGGCTCAAAGTGGTGGTTTTGTGCCTGCAAGAAGTGCAGACCTTGGTATACTTGATAGGATTTTCACAAGAGTAGGCGCCTCAGACAACATCTCAAGTGGAGAATCAACGTTCATGGTGGAGATGAATGAAACCGCATCGATTTTAAATAGTATTACGGGAAGAAGTTTAGTTCTGCTAGATGAAATAGGGAGAGGAACCAGCACTTATGATGGAGTGAGTATTGCTTGGGCTATTGCTGAGCACTTGCATGGATCTGACAAAATGAGACCTCTGACTCTATTTGCTACTCACTACCATGAGTTAAACGAAATGACCAAATCGTTTAACCGCATTAGAAACTTCAACGTAAGTGTTAAAGAAGTTGATGGAAAAATAGTCTTTCTAAGAAAACTTGTGGCTGGGGGGTCTAATCACAGCTTTGGTATTCACGTAGCAAAACTTGCTGGTATGCCTAGACCTTTAGTTAGAAGAGCCGAAGAAGTATTGAAAAAACTTGAAGCAAATAGAAATGACAATGGTAAGCCTTCTAAAAAAGGAGAACCTAAAGTATACCCTGTAAAGCTTCCTATCGCCTCAGATGACTTATCTGAGATGGACAACATGGCTGCAGAACCTGGAGTACAAATGAGCTTTTTTAAATTAGATGACCCTGCTCTAGAAGATGTGAGAGACCGATTACTCGATTTAGATATTGACAACCTAACACCTTTAGACGCTCTGTTAAAATTGCATGAAATAAGGAAGGTTGTAGGTGGGAAATAACCGTTTTTACTTCTTCTTTTAAATACTTAGTAAGTAGCTAAAAGCAAATCGAGATCTTTAAAAGGTAAACCTATCTCGTCAGCAATATCGGAATTTGTAATTATTCCTTTATAAAGATACACACCCGACTTAACAACATTAGCACTCCTAATTGCAAGGTCCACTCCACCGTCTGAGGCAATGGATAATATAAATGGAGCAATGATGTTACTTAAAGCTTGGCTAGCTGTACCAGAAACACTTGATGCAATGTTTGGGACACAATAATGAATAACTCCTTGATCTACATATGTGGGATTTTCATGACTTGTGATACGCGAGGTTTCAAAGCAGCCCCCTCTATCTATGCAAACGTCAATAATCACGGCACCTTCTTTCATCGAACTTACCATTGCCTCGCTTACTATCATAGGTGATCTTGATCCATCTCCACGTATAGCACCTATAGCAACGTCTGCTGTCTTTAGGGCTTCGTTCAAAACTGAGGGCTGTAAGGTGGAAGTCCAAACCCTTTGGCCTAAATTCTGCTGAATTCTAACAAGCCTGTGAGGTCTATTGTCGAAAATCTTCACCTGTGCTCCTAGCCCTATTGCAGCACGAGTAGCAAATTCACCAACAGTACCAGCGCCTAGGATAACTATTTCACTAGGTCTAACGCCGCTAATCCCACCAAGCATAGCCGCCCGACTCTTATCTCCTGATAAAAGATTCCCTGCAATTAACACACAAACATTCCCGGCAATTTCTCCCATAGCCCTCACGAGAGGATATAGCCCATTTTTATTTCTAATTAGATCCCATGCAATAGCGGTGATTTTCTTTTCACTTAGCTTAGCTATTACATCTTTACTTTGAACACTCAACTGTAACGCACTAACCAAGGTGGCTCGCCTTTCCATCAAATTAACCTCATCTAAAGAGGGTGGCTCCACCTTTAAAATTAATCCAGCCTCGTAAACATGTTTTCTGTTATGAATAATCCTAGCACCTGATTCACTGTAATCAATGTCACTGAAGCCAGATTCTTCACCGGCTTGTGATTCAATTAGAACTTCATGACCGTGAGCCACTAACAGCGCCACAGCTTCTGGAACTAAAGCAACACGTTTTTCTTGTAAACTTCTTTCTTTAGGGATACCTATTGTCAAATCATCCTGACTCGCAAGAACTTGTAATAGTTCTTCTTGAGGCAATAATGAGGCTTCTTTTGCAAGAGCTTTTATGGCTTTACTTCCTGTTTCCATTTGACTGGAAATTTAATGCTTTATCTGCATTAAAATACTTTAGTTGCAAAGCAAAATCATATTCCTACATTCAGCTCCATCTCTGACGCCATCATTGACAGATACACTCACCTTCACAATGAGGCTGTCGAGTGGTAAATAATGAGCAATTATTTCTGGCCATTCAACGAGAGATAGCCCTGGATTATTAAACAAATCAAATATCCCAGCATCTTCTGCTTCACTCTCGTTTTCTAATCTATATAAATCAATATGGTTGATAACCGTCCCATTTTTTCTATGGTACACATTTACTAACCCGAAAGTGGGACTTGACACCCTGTCAACAACTCCTAGAGATACACAGAGTTGCTTAATCAAAGTTGTTTTTCCAACTCCCATATCTCCATGAAAAGCAACTACTCCCGAATCAGGAATAGCAGCAGATAGTTTTTCAGCTATAAGTGGTAAATCATCTAGCTTATAGTTTTCTAGTACTAAAATAGTTTTCAAATTAATGGCAATTTATTTCTTCGAATCTAATATAGCAAAAGGTACAATAACTTCCTCTAGGCTTATCCCACCGTGTTGGAATGTGTCTTTAAAATATTTTACAAATTGATGATAGTTATTTGGGTAAACAAAGAAATCCCTATCTCTTGCAAAAACATAACTTGTACTAACATTGACCTTAGGTAAACCAAATTTTTCAGGGTCTTCAGCAGCAAATACTTCCTTGTGATTGTAACCTAAGTTTTTTCCTATTTTATATCTTAGATTACTATTCGTACTTCTATCTCCCCTGACTTTAATGTCATTGTTTACCTTGACAGTACCGTGATCCGTAGTAATAATTACTCGGCCATTCACATCGGCCATTTTCTCGAGCAATTCTCTTAATGCACTATGTTCAAACCATGTAAGGGTTAAACTTCTATAAGCAGCTTCGTCATCAGCAAGCTCTTTAATTACTTCCATATCTGTCCTTGCATGGCTTAGCATATCAACAAAATTATAGACTATGGTTGTCAAACTCTCCCCTTTGGTTTCATGGAATTGATCAAGCAATTTTCTACCTGCTGCTAAATTTGCGACCTTATGGTAGCTGGTTTTTCCATCAATGGAAAGACGTTGGAGTAACTCGTCTAACAGTTTATCTTCAAATTTATTCTTAGACCCCTCTTCATCTTCACTAATCCACCACTCAGGATGTAAACGTTTAATTTCGGATGGGAGCATCCCTGCAAAAAGAGAATTTCTAGCATATTGAGTGGCCGTTGGCAGAATACTCATATACTTTTCGTCTGAAACAACAGAAAACATGTCACTCAACAGAGGCTCAATAGCTCTCCATTGATCTAGCCTTAAATTATCGATTACGACTAAAAAAACCTGTCTTCCGTTTGCTGAACTAATCGCTTTTGGCAATAAATTAGGAAGAACTCTATGCGATAGAATAGGAATATCCGAAGTCCCACTTTCATCCCCTGCTCTAATCCAAGACTCATAATTATTTTCAACAAATTTCCCAAACTGCCTATTCGCATCTTCAAACTGCATAGACAGCACCTCTTGCATACTATCATCCTCCGATTTCTCTAACTCAAGAGTCCAATGGGTCAGCCTTCCATAAACTTCATACCAATCACTGACATCCATCTTACCCATCATCTTCATACCCAATTCCCTAAATTCCATCTGATAATCAGACATCACTTTCTCATTCAAAAGCCTTTTTCCATCTAGACATTTCTTAACGGCGAGTAAAATTTGATTTGGATTTACAGGTTTAATCAAATAATCACTGATTTTAGAGCCTATAGCTTCTTCCATAATATGCTCTTCTTCACTCTTAGTAATCATTATTACAGGAAGATGTGCCCTCAAAGCTTTAATACGCTGAAGCGTCTCTATACCATTAATCCCTGGCATATTTTCATCTAAAAAGACCAAATCGAATACCTTTTCAGCTACTTCATCTAGCGCCTCTACACCGCTATTTACAGGAGTAACTTTAAATCCCTTACCTTCGAGAAAGAGAATATGAGGCTTGAGCATATCGATTTCATCATCGGCCCAAAGTATATGTGGTTGTCTCGTCATGTGCTTAAGTATCTTGCGCAAAGAAACATCAACGTAATTAATCTACGTTTCGTATTCTAAATTCATGTCAACAATTATGTTAAAGTCAAATCGTCATAAAATATTAAACGACCCCATTTATGGTTTCGTTACAATTCGCCACTCATTTACACTTGATATCTTAGACCATCCTTATGTTCAAAGACTAAGACGTATCAGTCAGCTTGGATTAAGCCACCTTGTGTATCCTGGGGCTGTGCACAATAGATTTCATCATGCTGTAGGAAGTATGTTCCTAATGCAGGAAGCTATTGACGTCCTCAAATCGAAGGGTGTAGAAATTACCGATGAAGAGGACGAAGCAGTGTGTTTCGCGATTCTTCTGCACGATGTTGGGCACGGACCATTTAGCCATGCTCTAGAACATAGCATTGTTAAAAGCGTTAATCACGAGGCTATAAGCTCGTTGATAATGGATCGTTTAAATCAAGACTTTGATGGAAAACTAACATTAGCAATCAAAATTTTCAAAAACGAATACTCAAAGCAATTCCTCCATCAACTAGTTTCTTCCCAACTAGACATGGACAGGCTAGATTATCTAGCGCGTGATAGTTTTTATTCTGGAGTAACCGAGGGCAAGGTCGGAAGTGAGCGAATCATTAAAATGCTTTCTGTAGATAACGATAAATTAGTCGTTGAAGAAAAAGGAATATATAGCATAGAGAAGTTTATTGTGGCCAGGCGATTAATGTATTGGCAGGTTTACCTCCATAGGACAGTTCTTAGTGCCGAACACATGCTCACTCTTGTTTTACGCAGAGCAAAATACTTAGTTAAAAATGGTGATGAAGTATTCTCTACTCCTGCACTAGCAAGGTTTTTGAAAAACGATTTTGATTTAAAATCATTCGAATCAACTCCTAACATTATTGATTCATTTTGTGAACTTGATGATTCTGATATTTTTAGTGCAATGAAGGCCTGGAGACATCATAAAGACAACGTCCTTTCATCATTAAGCGCAAGGATTCTCGATAGAAACCTTTTCCGAATCGAACTCAGACCGCACCCATTCACAACAAAAGAAGTAGAAGACAAGGTGAGTGAAATATCTAAAGAATGGAACCTCTCGCATGATGAGGCTACATATTTTGTGTCGAATGAAACGATAGAAAATAAAGCTTACATCCCCAATGGTATTCTTATTAAATACAAAGACGGCACTATAAAAGATTTTGCTGAATCAAATGATCATCTCAGCTTAGAATTATTAACTAAGCCAGTAAAAAAATCATTCCTATGCTACCCTAAAGAAATAGCATAGGAATAAAGTTTTTTAAATTGTTAGCTCCTCTCCCCTAACATTATAGATGTTAAATTCTAAAATCTCCATTGAAGAATTACTGTCTACTTCAAGAGATATGTTCAGCTCTTTCTCCCACTCCATTCTTATTGAAGAACCAAACCATCCTTTAAACATTTTGATGGGCTCACCTCTTAACAAGTAGGCTTCTAAAATTGGGTGAACGAAAACTGTTAGTTTTTTCTGTCCTTCTCCTTTAGACAAATACTTAAGACTAGACTTTATAGTATCAGTAACTAATATCGCAGCTTGCACAGAACCAGAACCATTACACGAAGGACACCTATCTTGTGTCTGAACATTTGCAACGTCTCTTACCCTTTGTCGAGTTAGCTCCATGACACCAAACTTACTAGGTGGCGCGATGTTATGCTTAGCCTTATCAACTTTCATTGCAGACTTCATTGCATCGGTTAGCTGCTTATTATGCTCTCGCTTAGCCATATCAATGAAATCTATTGCAACTATACCTCCGATATCACGAAGACGAAGTAAACGAGCTATTTCATCTACGCACTCAATATTCGTTTGAAGTGCATTCTCCTCTTGACTACTCGCACCCTTTTTACGTCCTCCACTATTTACGTCAATGACGAACATAGCTTCAGTTTGTTCAATGATTAGATAAGCACCACTTGGAAGATTTACTTTCTTCCCAAAAGTGGCTTTAATCTGGCGATGAATCGATAGGGTATTAAACATATCCGTATCCTTAGTGAATTTCACAGACTCGACTTTATCTGATCCAATAGATCCAAGATAAGTTTTCACCTGGTCAGCTAACTTTTCATCATTTACACGAATAAGCTCGCATTCAGGTCTAAGAGCATCTCTAAGAACAGTACTCGTTTTATTTAACTCACCTAAAATCCTCTTACCAGGCTTAGCCCTCTTAAGACCGTTAAACAAATCTTCCCAACGTTTCATCAAATCTGATAAATCGCTATGTAAATCTGCAGATCCTTTTTCTTGGGCAACTGTTCTAACAATGATTCCAAACCCAGGTGGGCGTATACTTTTAATTAAACTAGACAGTCTATTTCTTTCTTTCTCACTTTTAATACGAGAAGAAAGATTTACTTTATCTGAGAAAGGTACTAGAACTAAGAATCGACCCGGCAAGGTTACCTCAGCTGTAAGCCTTGGTCCCTTAGTACTAATTGGCTCTTTCGCCACTTGTACCATAACTAACTGAGAAGAACTAACATAGTCCTTCATCTGTCCCTTTTTATCAATCTTAGATTCGAGTTTAAATTTCTCGATACTACTCACAGGCAGCTTGCCAGACATGACAAGCTTGGTCCATTTCTGCTGAGTGTTATATTGAGCTCCTAAGTCACTATGATGCAAAAAAGCATCTCTTTCGTAACCTACATCAATAAATCCAGCATTAAGATTTGGCAGAACCTTCCTAACGCGCCCCAGATAAATATCTCCTACTCTATAGGATATTTCACCTGGATCACGATGAAGCTCAACGAGCTTACCTTCTTCAAGGACGGCTAACTCAACCCCTTTTGAGGTTGAATTAATAATTAATTCTGATTTCAACGCTTATAAATTGAAGCCTAACAAATAGGCACACAAAAAATAACACGTCGCAGAGCTACTTAGAAAACTAAGTAGCTCTGAGAAATGAATTACTTCTTCTTCTTGTGACGATTCTTACGTAATCTCTTCTTACGCTTGTGCGTAGACATCTTATGACGCTTGCGCTTTTTTCCGCTTGGCATGATAAATAATTTATTCGTTAGAACCAGACACCACACTGATGTCGGATTCCAATCCGTTAATAATTTCCTCTAAGTCATTCGACATTGGCGAATATGACTTAAGATGAGGGTGTGTTCTATATAATTGATCTACAGCATTATAATCTTCCATTTTGATATACAAATCAAGAAGATTTACAAATCCATTTACATGATTTGAATCAAGCTCTAAAACTGTTATGAATCGAGCCTTCGCCTTTTCATACTGTTCACTTTGAACGCCATACTTTCCAAGCCAAAAATTGGCTTTTATATTAGGCTTTTCTGAATCAGCATAAAGAAGCAAAGTCATAATCCCTTGCATAGGTGGACCCGCTCCTTCTACAATTTTAATTGCTTCATCAATCAGCTTATCATCAGATTCTTTATTTTCCAAACTGACAATTTGCGTTTCTTCAACCTCTAACGAGGAATCAGACCCACAACTTGAAATTGCAATGGCAGAAGAAAGAACGATGACTTGAAAGATTTTCATACTAAA
>TARA_B110000459_G_scaffold42853_1_pt1 | contig 13142 bp, 20 predicted proteins | sample TARA_B110000459 | Tara Oceans TARA_B110000459 (sample SAMEA4398296) | marine metagenome | biome: Polar Biome; feature: [SRF] surface water layer (ENVO:00010504); material: water (ENVO:00002006), including particulate matter (ENVO:01000060) such as... | depth 5 m | reverse complement strand
TCAAACTTCTTTAGGAACGGGACAATACCTGTGTGTGCTACTTCTCCACCTCTGATTCTTGCATTGACGCCTCGTATGCGTCCTGCATTGATTCCAATACCTGCTCTTTGTGCAGTGTATCTACCAATTGACATATCACTAGCGAAGATGCTATCAAGGGTGTCATCGCTGTCAACAAGGACACACGAAGCAAACTGTCGCACAGGTGTTCTGACTCCAGCCATGACTGGCGTTGGGATATTGATTTTAAAAAGTGAGGTCGCATCGTAGTATCTCCTTACATAATGTAATCTATCTTCTTTAGGATAGGTGGAAAATAATGTTGCCGCAATCATCATATACATAAACTGCGGAGTTTCAAAGATCTCTCCAGTTGAGCGATCTTGTACAAGATACTTGTCTGAGACTTGACGTAATCCTGCGTAGGTAAAGTTTTCATCACGTTTATGTTTGACGTAACTATCTAATGAAGCAATTTCTTCATCAGTGTATGCTTTTAAGATTGACGAATCATATAATCCACGATCGATATTTTTTTGAATCATATCTCTAAACGGAATAGCATTGTAGTCGCCAAACACTTGTTTGTTAATACTATAAGATAATAATCGTGCTGCCGCGTATTGATAATTAGGAACTTCTAACGAAATTAAATCATTAGCACTTCTAATAAGTATCTCTTGGATTTCTCCTGTACTCATATTATCGTAAAATTGTAAGTTAGCGTTCATTTCAATTTGACTGACGCTTACCCCGGCTAATCCCTCACATGCTTCTTGCACTACGAAGTGGATTTTGTCTATGTTTAAGTGTTCTTTACTACCGTTTCTTTTTACAATCATGGTACCATTTGTCATCTGTGTCTCTCCGTTTTTATCTTTTTTACAATACGTGTGGTATTTAGTTTAGGGGTGGCATGGTGTGTATCTCTTGCGGTTCTACATATTTAAATGCTTGATCTACATGAACATGCGCTGATGAATCAAATCCTAACACTCTATCTCCTACCACTAGTAGATAAAATTGTTCCGAATTTTCTTTGTCTATACCTATATGTATCTCGAATTTGTCTCCCGAAAAACGTTCAGTTAACTGTAAAGAATAACACATACCTAGTACACGACAGAAGTCGCAATACATGTTTTCATTAAGTAGTTCCCAGGGGGAAGGCCAAGTACTTGGGGTATACGGATCTGTATTAATACTCACCGTTGGAATTTGTTTGTAGTAGTAAATTACGTCTCGCAATGGATCATCGGAGACTTCTAAAGAGGTTCTAAATGTTGACCATTTAGAAAGCCTTTGTTCAAAATTTAAATCATTCACACTATTACCGTTTTGATCTCACGTGGAACTTGAACGTTCCAGCATCGGTTGCTGTTGCATTAATTACTTTGATTTCAACTGTATCTTTGGTCGCATCTGAATTTTCATCAACCAAAGCGGCAGTTAGTGCAAAGTTACTAACAAGACCTGAAGAGCCGGCAAAGTTATACTCGTCTCTTACAATTATGTTATCATTATCATAATCAACACTGATATATAGTATACCGCTTCGATGTGCTTCATATGCTGTACTATGATAAACATAATCAATTTCGTAGTTTGTATTTGAATCGCCTGGTAGTCTAAAGTATCTGTTTGCCACTGCCTGGAACACAACTTCTAGTTCGCTTGTTCCATTCATATCAAACTGACAACTACCTTCTACAACAGGAGTAAACTTTTGATTTACAATATACTGCTGTTCAAATGATAATGATTCAAAACGTTTGAAGAAGTCACCATCACTTGTATTACCTGGCTTGTCGTATTTAATTACTGAGTAAGCACTGTTTGCTTCTGTGCCATTAGCGTTACCAACACTATTATATGTGTTGCCAACACTTGCGTTAGCAGTGCCTTCTTTAACCCAAATAGCATTACGTGCTATTTCATCAAATGTACTGTTTTGAATTTTTGTTTGTGTTGGTCCCGCGTCTTGTCCTAGTTGTCCTAGTACAATATTTTCACCAAACACAATACCGTATGCTAGTTCGTCAAATGTTCCATTTCTAACTAGGGTATCTTTAATGTTGTAGTCACTGTAAATTCCGTATGTATATTTTGTAATAGTAACGTTGTCAAATGTGTTACCTGAACTCATTACAGCCGCACTATCACCTACTATACTAAATGCTTTTTGACTTGCTATTAGTGCATCGCCTGATGTCCAACTTCCAGATACTTTTAGTTCGCTGAAGTGACTATCTCTTACACTATGCATATCAAACATTACGCCTGCTACACTTTGGTTAATAGTCATGCTACTAATTGTTATATGCTTGGCTTGGTTAATGAAACTGTTTGTTGATGTTGCGGCGTATGTTCCAGGAGTACTGTCGCCGTTAACAAATGTAAACGCTTCTGCGGCACTTGTATTAATAATTGTTTTGTCTGCACCTGCACCAACAATAGTTGCGTAAGGTGGTAAGTTAATTGTGGCAGTTAATACATATGTACCCGGAGCAAGTATAAGTTCTACTCTGCTCGCTGGATTTGCTTTGTTTGTATTAATAAACAACTGATCAATTGCTCTTTGTAATGCAACTGTATCGTCTGTAGTACCATCGCCTTTAATACCAAAGTCTGCACCGTAAACATGGTCATCTAAACGTGATTGCAAACTTCTTTGTATTGGCTGAGTTGAACTTGGGCCGGTAGTTAATCCGCTATCGCCTCTATATGTATATTGTCCTGCTAGTCCAAAAATATTACTGTGTTCTGTAAGGACTTTGGTGTTACCAACTGCTGGTGCGCCTTCTGAAACACTACCGTTTCCTACATAAAATTCTTGTGTGTCGATTGCCCAACCAAGTTCTCCTGAAGCAAGTTGTGGTAGATTGTCTACACCTTTCTTGCCTCGTCTAACTTGTATGCGACTAATTTGTACTACTGCCATGTTCGTCTCCTGTTACACATATTTATGCGAACTTCTCGTAATATGTGTAGACTCTGTTGTACCATTCAGTACGCCATTCGTCATATTCATGTGGCCACACATCAAACTGCTGATATGTTTCTCCACCTAAGATCATGCCATCATCGCCGCGACTACACATAAAGATGTGTCCTTCGCATATGTTAGTGCCGTAGATTTCGTTGTGTGCTTCTGCGTATGCTACTAGTTGTAAAAAGTAGTTTTGTACATACTCTAGTTTCTTAGGCTTGTTGGTTTGTTTAAAGTCCATAATACAAGGTTGCCCTTTGTATTGTCCTACTAGGTCAGTTGTGCCTGCATACATCTGCGGAACATAAAGAGCAACTTCGCTACCCCAAATCTCATCAACATCACCCATAGCATGTTCAACTACTTGCTGTGCCATAGCGTGTGCTTTCTTAGCAAACGGGTTACCGCCTGGTTCGGGCATCACTCCAAAGTCAACATAGTCTTCAAGATATTTGTGCATACGTGTACCAACGCCTGCTGCCTCAGTTACAATCTCTTGTGCTTTCTTTTCACCTACACGTTTGCGCCACGCCATAAGTCCTGACTTGTCGCTTGTAGCATCAAGGATAGTTGTAACACTAGCCACAGCACCGCCATCGGGTGTCATGTACTTGCGTTTACCTTCTACTTGCTTACGTGAAATTGGTTTGTAATCGTATTTGGCTGTAATTAAACTACTCATTATTAGTTGTCCCAGTCTGCTTGATGATCACCAAAAGGATCACTATAAAAAGGATCTACAGTACTAAAAGGATCGTCTTGAGATTCAATTTCAGTTACTTCTGGTACAAAATGTTTAATCATTTGCTCAACACCATGTTTGAGTGTTTGTGTACTACCAGCGCATCCTGAACAGGCACCGCCTAATTCAAGTAACAAGTAACCGTCGTTATAATTTACGTATTCAATGTTTCCGCCATGGCTTGCTACACCAGGCTTAACCTTTGTTTCAATTAATTCTTTAATTTGGATGATGATTTCCTCATCAGTTCTAGTTGTCATATAAGTAACGCTCCTAATTTAATACTATTATACTAGAAGTTTGCTTTGATGTCAACCTAAATCTGTGGCTCTTTTTGCCATTGAGGAAACTGTTTTATCTGTGCTAGGATCTTTAGCGTCTTGCGGGATGTCGTCCATTTCATCACTTTTAAAAGTAAGTGCTTGTTTGTCAAAGTTTTTAATTAAACTTTGTACATAAGGATCTGCATCATAGGCCGCTTTAAAGACGTCATAACTAAACTGTGCTTTGCCTACATTCTGCATTAGCACATCTAGTTGATCAAACTTATAAGTTTTTTGGCCTTTTTTACTGAGTACCGTTAGGACCTTTTTCAATACTTGCGTATCGACGTTCTCAGTTACGACTTTTTTCCGGCTAATAACGTCCCAATCTTGCGTGAGCGTTGTACACTCTCTCGTTGTTCACGTCCTGCTTCTTCTTCACCACCTGCCGCTGCCGCGTCTGCCGCAAAGTCGTCGCCTACGTCCATGTCTTCTTCGCCGGTCTCTGGATCAATTGCTGGTTCTGCATCATCAATTGGTTCCATGTCCATATCGCCTTCTGGATCTTCTGCGCCCATTGTATCCATTGGCTCACCTTCGCCTGTTACAATTCCTACACCATTAGTAAGTGCAACTCGAGTTGATTCCATTGCCGTATACATTGCTTCTAGTGCTGGCTTAACTGCCGCTGTAAATGCTTCTGATTTTTCACTGCCTAGTTCATCGCGGATAGCATCTGCAAGTTCTAGCATGGATTCAGTTTGCATTTCTGCTGTGTCTTCCATCCAGCCAGTTAATCTATCTACCATGTCCTTTGAGGCCATAACTAATTCTGCGTTATCTTCTGCACCTTCAACAATAACATCTGCTTCAACTTCGTCTGTTTCGACAATCGCTGGTGCTTCTTTAATTGCTTGATTTAGTACATCTAAAAATAATTTTGATTTTTGATAACTTTCACTAGTAACTGCATTAAAACTTTCGTTAGTTTCAATATCTGATAACATAGTACGTACTTTGTTACGTGCATCTTCTAGTTGCGGTAATGTAAATGCGGCAACATCAATTTTTGTGCCGTAACGCTTCGCTAAACTCTCATTAAGTTTTGCGGCGGTAATAGGTGTTTTAATTTCTCTAATGTTCATTGTTTATATCCTTGCAGAGTGGTTATAGTTATTTATCATTCTAATTATATATGTAGTCTTCAAGTCGGCTCCTGCCTTGCTCGATTCTACTTGTGGCAATTTCTAATCTACATTCTAATACATCTTTACGTAGATCATCTTCTGCTTTTGTTCTACTATGTGCAAAAAATAATGCATCATTGTAATTTTTTTCTATATCGCAATCAATCATCATTACATCTTTGATTACGTCATGCCCAACTGATTTGTTCTTAGCAATAGCAACTGCGGCAGTTTTACTGAATGTATGTGCTACTTGTTCTTTGTACTTCATATCATACACATAGTTACCATTTTTGCTGGTACGGATAATCATATTACCTATACGAACGCTATTTCCTTTTACGTAAGGAAACGGTACATCTTCGAGCCCTTGTTCAATCAAGGCCTTTAGTTCATCTATTAAGACTTTCGTCATTTGCAACCACCAATATATCACCATTGTTATGTACTTTACTTACTAAACTTTTACGTATCAACCCCTCAAGAACGAACTGTTCTCTCTCATCAAATCCTTCGTACGGCATAACACCCTTAATAGTTTTAAGCAACTTTGCTTCTTCATTGCTCATTGCTATAGTAAACTGTGTTATTAACTCGTTTAGTTTCATTTCATACCCTGTAGTTGCTTTTTAAGCATATCTAATTCGGCTTTCTTAGCCTTAATCTGTTTGTTAGCAACGTCTTTCTGCATTTTCTGCATTTTCATTGCTTGTGCTTGTGCTTTTGGATCTGATGGATCCGCACCCGGCTGGTCCGCTGCCGCTTGTGCTTGCTTTGGTCCTGGACCTGATACTTGACTTGGTGCTGTAGTTGCTATTGGTGTGCCTGTTGCACCTTGTACATTGTTTGGTACGTCAATTAAATCAGGATCTCTAAAATTACCTTGACCACCTGTGCCTCCTGCGCCTCCTCCAAACATACTACCTATTGCTGCCGCGCCCGCAATCCCTAGTCCAATGCCACCAGCCTTTTTTAATCGACTGCCACCTTTGGGTTTTGGTGTTGCTTTGGGTTTTGGTTGTGGTTTAGGCTTTGGTGCTGGTTTAGGTCTAGGTGCCTGTCCTGGCTTTGGTGCTTGTGGCTGTCCTGGTCTTGCAGGAGTTGTTGGCTGTTGTCCTGGTTTAGGCTTTGGTACTGCTGTACCTGGCTTTGGCACTGCTGGTTGTCCTGGTTGCTTAGGCGCTGTGGTTGTTACATTTGGAGGTGTGTTACCAACCTTAGGTTTACCTTTCCACCAATCTTTGGCTTTTTTAATTCCTTGACCAATACCGTCTTTTGCTTTATCAATGCCTTTTTTAATAACTGGTGCCGCTTTTTTACCTAGTTCTTGTGCGCCTTTTTTAATAATTGGTGCTGCCAGCCGTGCCCCTGTTGCCACAGCGGCTCCTACTGCTGGTATTGCTGGTAAAAATTCGTCTAGTTTTTCACCTTTGTCGTTTTTGTTGAACTCATCAAATCTCATGATGTTTTCCTTTTGCCTGAGAATCTTTTCTTAGGTCTTACATTGATACGCTTCAGCCTGCGACTTGCTGGGTTTGAACGCTTGGTCTTCTTTGTATTAATTTTAATTGTGTTTGGAGTTCTGCGCTTAGTCTTCTTTAGCGTTAGTTTTGCTTTTTGATTAATAGGACTATTACATGTTGTTGCTCTAGCAACAATACGTCCTTTACGAATTCCACTTGTGCAACGATATTTACGAACTTGTTTCCCGCCTGCGCGACTCCAAATGGCTCTTACACCTTCATTATGAGGCTCATCGTCTTTACAGTTATCTTCAGTCATGTAAAACTCACGTAATAACATTAGCGTCTCGCTTTATTCATTGATGCTACTCTTTTACTTGCCGGGTTCATACGTTTAGTACGCTTCGATTTACGTGCGATCCGTTTACCTAAACGTGCTTGAGTACGTTTCATAGTAAATCGGGCTTTCATATTAATTGGTTTAAAACAAGCACTTGGCGCACTTACTATGCGTCCATGTCGAGTTCCACCGGAGCATCTATACTTGCGTACAACCTTATTGGCTTTGCGCCCCCAAATCTGTTTTTCGATTAGGTCGTCGTTGGCGGGGACTGTAATGAGTTCTCTTAAGTTCATACAGTATTTATGTTTAGGAAAGATTAAATATTATAACTACGATTGTAGATAGCAAGCCTGCAACTACTGTTCCGCTTGCTCCGATGATTACTTTTGTCATTGATTTTTGTCCTGACATTAAATCATCGTGTATGCTGTTTACTTTGGTTTCAATACCGTCCAAGCGTCCTTCAAGATTTTTATAACGGGCCTCACAAAGGTCAACATGTGCTTCTAAATTTTTTCGTTCTAAGGCAGTTGCCATTATTTTCTCCATTAATCAACTCGTAAGTTTAAGTGCCTGTTGGTGTAAAGTAATGTGTTTTTATGTTTGCCTTATAAACTATTTATCATCTTCATCTAATAAGTTAAACAATATATTGCATTTTTTGGCATCTGATGTTAAAAACACTGCATCATCCAGGTTACAGTTTTCTTTTAGATTTCTTACAATAGGCACTAGGTTAAAATCGTCTTTCATTAAGTCTACACTATGCGATGCTTCGGCTTCTATAGTTATAGTACAATGCCACACGTTTAAACTCTTAGTAGCATAGTCACTACCAAAGCCTGTTACTTTTTGTTTTTTAAAGTCTGGATTAGAAACTTCAATATTAGTTCGAAGTCCAAGTGTTTGTATAACACTCATGTAATTTTGTTGTTGTCCATAGGCTACTTTATCTTCGCCGCGACGTGCATCTGTCTTTGTAATGTCTATAAGTGTAGTTAATTCAAATTTCATACAAGTACTTATCGGTCATAAAAAAAGGCCCAGTAAAAACTGAGCCCTTTAATATTAAGTTAGTTAAAACTTATGCTACACTAAACGAAGCCAAGTCACGGATAACAACTGTTGATGCTGACAAGTCAACGCCATCTACTGTTCCCATGTTTTGTAGTCTTGCAGTCATTGACGCCGCATCTACGTGATGTCCGTCTACGATTGCTAAAACTTTACCTGCTGTACCGCTTGAGATGTAAAGTAACGGTGAAAACTCAGAAACGATTTGAGCCAATGCTCCGTCGATTCCGTCTTTTGCCGCTAATGACACAACTGCATCGATTTCAATGCCTGTTACCTGTCCTGTTGAATATGATACGCCATGATCACGTCCGTCTTGATTTACTCTTGCTACTGATGCCATTTTATTTCTCCTATAGTTTCTCTAATGACCAATTTCGTTTCTCTACGAAGTTGTTATATGTATTTAGTTCAGAGAACAAAAACCACCTACTTACGGCTCTTTTTGGCTCTCTGATGTAGTGATCTTAGGAGATTTATGTATGCAGGACCTGCTTGCACGATATCATCCAGCATTTTAACCGCCGGTATGTAGCCTTGTACAAATTGACTAGGTACACTTTTACCTTGTTTTGCTAGGTCTAAGAAGTTTTTAGTACGCATTATGTTTTCTGTGCCTACGATATAACGATATAAATTTACATCACGTGCTGTTGTACTAATATCTGGTACACTTACTTTAGGTTCATTGTCTGCTATTCTTGCAGTTTCTAAGTCGTTAGTAGCCGATAGTTTACTAAGATCATCTATTAAATCACTAGTACGTAGTTTTGCTCTAGCCGCAATTAATAGTCGTGTAATAGTATTTTCTTTGTCTTTGGTACTTAATGATCTATAACGTGTAAGATTTCTACGGACTAATTTATAGTCTGTATTAGTAATTTTCAATGCACTCTCAAGTTTGATAAGGAATTGTGGTACTTGAGGATAACTTGTGCCGTTAGCAACACTTTTAAGATAACCATTAAGTTGCATCACAGGTAACGTAGTTCGTTCAGCCGCTCTCTTAGCCGCTACTGGATCCTTTAACTTATCTAATACTGAATCGTCGCCATTAACAAAATAAGCAAGATTATATAAATCTGTGCCACTCATTCTGTAGGCTTTAAATGTATCGTATCCTGTAGTACGTTTTGCATATTCTCGTGCTGTGTTTCTAAAGTAAGCATACTGATTTAATGCTTCTAGTACCAACACACTAAGATACAATCGCTCACAACAATCCGTATAGGTTAGAGTTGTAAGTGTACCTGTACCTCGAGTCATTCGACTCTCATGCATATCCTTAATGAATTCCATCATGTGTTTTTAATCTTCTTCTGGTGCTTCTGGTTCTGGATCTTTAACGCCTGCGCCCGGCTTTACACCAGCGCCTTTGACTTTAGCAATAATTGCTTTAGCCATTTCAACATCAACGCTTGCTTGCTTTAATGCTTCGCCTGGTGTCTTAGGTCCAAATGCGGATCCAAGTTTACCAAAAGACGAACCTAGTGCGGCCGCTTTGTTAAATTCTTCATCTTCCCATTTAATGCCACTTGATGGCTCTAATGCTGATGCAATCATTTGCCCCATTCTTACATACGGCATAAGTTTTGGATCTGTATCGTATGGGCTTTCGTTTAGTAACTCATTAATTTTCATCTTATTTTCCTTATCTTTCTACTGCTCTATTTGCGGCAGAGAATGTTTTACGTGGTACTAATTTAATATCGCCTTGCGGATCTGCTAATACATATCCTTCACCACCTGGCTGATCCCCTATTGACTGTTTGACATCTCCACCCTGGCCGTCAAACTTGGCAATAATATCGTCTTTTGCTTGCATAATTGCAGTAACAATGTTCCACATCGCTTTGTAATGATCCATATGTTCTTTAATGTATGCAAGTACATTGGCTTTCTTCTTTTCGCTAATCTTAGCAGTTTGTAACCATTTACTAAAATCCCCGCCTAAGTTATCTAATCCTGTATCAACTTTACTGTTGATGTACGCATAAAATATTTTAGGTAAATCTGTTAATTGTTTTGCACTTAGACTAGGCTTGTCAAGCATTGCATCTAATCCTTGTGCGTTTTGTTTTACTACTGCTGTTGCGTTATCTAATACTGTTGTATCTACTTCTACTGGCGCAACTGTTGTTACACTCGGAACTACAAATACTTCTTTGCCTCGAAATATGTTGTTATTTGTAAACGGACCTTCATTGCCCTTATCATCTACTTCTCTGTGTATTACAATTCCTGTTATGCTTTGACCAATACGTTTACCTAAGTCACCTTTTGTATCAATGTTATAAGTTACTGTCTGTGGTGTAAATGTATAGTGTCCATCTTTTACTTCTGGTGTTGTGTAATACAACAAGTCACCTTTGAAATATCCTCTGTAGTCTTTTGGAACTGCTTTTTCATACAAACTAAAAATAGTTCCCATCTTATCTGCAAATGCTATTCTACCTGGATCGTCTCTAAGTTTGCCGCCGCTACGGCTGAGTAATATGTCTTTGAGTTGATCTGGACTTTTGGCTCTTCCGTCTGTCTTTACTGCTGTGAAGCCGCCCTTGTCTGTAAATATAAACTGTCCATTTTCATCACGTCCAAATATAAGTGCAGGTGATCCATCCCATTTAAGTGTAACGTTCTTGTGATCATCCTTTGCCATGTTGCGTAATGATTGCAACACTCGCATTGCTCCAGCACTACCTTCCCAGAAGATAATATCTTCTGCATGTTGTATACGTGCTTCTGCTTCTTTTAATACTTTAAATTCTACGTAACGCATTTACTATCTCATTTTCTTGTGTTTGTATTTTCTTTTTGTTCCAAGCACTATTTGGATCTGCTTCTTGGCGATCAATAATTTCTTTTGCACTTGGCATCTTTGCTACAATACTTTCTACTGATCCTAAATCTTTTGCTGTTGCATTAGGACCTATCAACTGCTTTGCAATGTTATCTAAGTCGTTACTTACAAGTTCGTTAGTTTCTCTACTTACTAATCCTTTGTAAGGGCTCCATTTGAATCCAGCATCCTTTGCTAAGTCAGCAATCATAATTTGTTTGTGTACACCTTTGTAAGGTGAACCACCTGGTATGTCATGTACGTGGAACTTACTTGCAGTCTCTCCATTGTCAACAACCATAATGTCTACTTGCTGTGGAACATCACCTACTGTAGTTTTTACATGTACAATTTGTCCTGTCTTTTTAGTTTCATAGCCTGCTTGTTGAAACATCTTTTCTAGTTCTACTTTTGCAGTCTTAACATCTGGTGCATTAAACTTCTTGATAAGTTGTCCTGCATCTGCAATCATATCCAAGTCACCACTCATCTTGCCTGCTTGTGGTGATGCGCCTGATCCAATTGGTAATGCCTTAACGCCTGTCTTGGCCATTACACTATTAATTTGTTTCATCATGTCCGGAATAAGTTTTTGATCAAAGTCTGCTGTACCTTGGAAGATGTTGCCGCCTTCTTTAATAATAGTTTCTTTTACATAGTAACGCTTGTCGCTGTCTGTTTTATTGTAACGCATTGCACCTTCGCGGCCTGTCAACGGTTGCTCACCATTCTTCTTTGGTATCCAAAGGTCTCTGTCTTTTTCGTACTCATAACCAACTTCAGTCCGTTTGTCTACGAAGCCCGAAGTTGTTGGAATGTTATTAGGATTAATTTTATCGTTTCTACTTTGTACTGGTTTCTTGTAAGTTGTTGCTTTATTATTTTTCTTCTTTTTAACAACATCTTTTGTCTTTTTTGTTTTAATCTCAGCAGGTCCAGGTCTACCAATTGTACCTTGCATAGTTTGTATTGCCTTCATAGGAAAACTACCGCGTACTGCATCATCGGCTTTCTTTACCCAACTATCATCTTTGTTGTTAGTTTTTTTAGGTGCTTCATTTAGCAGTTCAGTTATTTTCATTTTTTAGATTCCATTACTTTTGACATTACTCGTTTAAACTTACGTGGATCACCAGTTCTTATTGAATTTAAAAATCTACGTTCTAACTCGTTAGCAGTTGCGTCATCGTACTGTTCAGCAATTGTATTTAATAAATTTATCGCACTCTCAATAATATTGTTGCCGGTAGCCTCAATCAAATGGTCATTGTTTTTCTGTGAACGCCCAACTGTGTTCAATTCTTGCAATATGCTTCTAGTACGTTTTTTCATTAGTTACTCCGTTACAGTATTTAGCACACGAATAAATAGTTTAATAAACTTAGGAGAAAGCCGTATGTCAATAGATAAACTGAATTTCAAAGAACGTTCCCTGTTATTTGCTAAACTTGCTAGTATTTCTTATAATAACATAAAAGAAGCAAAAAGTCAAGTAAAGAAATTAGGGTTCACAACTGTGGAATTTTACGAGAATGATGGAGCACAAGCATATCGTTTTATGAATAAGACTGATATTGTTATTGCATGTAGAGGAACACAACCTGCCGAATTTAATGATCTGAAGGCTGATTTAAAAGCATTACCGGTAATGGCCGAAACTGTTAGCAGAGTACACAGAGGCTTTAAGAACGAAGTAGATGACTTATGGCCGGCTATACAAGAAGATATCTTACGTAAAGCAAACTTACACAAGACACTTTGGTTTTGTGGACATAGTTTAGGTGCGGCAATGGCTACTATTATGGCAAGTCGTTGTAAGCATAATATAGAACTAAACGATCCTATCGAACTGTATACATTTGGTAGCCCACGTGTAGGTTGGAAGGGATATTGCAACAGTTTGAACATAGTGCATCATCGTTGGAAGAACAATAACGATATAGTAACAACAGTTCCTCTTGCCATTATGGGTTATGTACATCACGGTGAAGAGCATTACTTAAATGCTTACGGCAAGTATAGACAACCTACAGGCTGGCAGATGTTTAAAGACAGATGGCGTGGCATGTGGATGGGCATTAAGAAAGGTAAGATTGATAACTTTGGTGATCACTCAATGGTTGAGTACATCAAACATATATCAAGTCTTGATTAGTTCGTTCTTTTAATCGTAGTGTCCGCCTAAAACAGCAATAGTGTTTATATCATCTTGGTAAAGTTGTTCTTCGCGTTCTGCATATGC
>TARA_B110000459_G_C16625567_1_pt1 | contig 13192 bp, 12 predicted proteins | sample TARA_B110000459 | Tara Oceans TARA_B110000459 (sample SAMEA4398296) | marine metagenome | biome: Polar Biome; feature: [SRF] surface water layer (ENVO:00010504); material: water (ENVO:00002006), including particulate matter (ENVO:01000060) such as... | depth 5 m | reverse complement strand
ATGTGCTCAGTCTATGCATTTTGTCGAAGAGCAGATGATATAGCGGACGGTGATTGGTCCGATAGATTCCCCGGAAGCGGAGGAGAAGAAAATATTGAAGCAATTGCCTATAGAGAAGAATTAGAGGCGCTTCAAGACAGAGGAACTATCCTTGATGAAGCATCTTACCTCAATAAGATTACACAGTTATTTTTCTTTAGGAAGAAACTCTCTACATGCTATACTGATGTTTATTCAACAGACCCCGTTTTCTTGGCTTTGAAGGATACTGTTGACAGATATAAGATTCCTAGAGACGTATTTGATGACCTGATATCAGGTATGGAAGACGACCTTTACAATAACAGGTATCGGTCTTTTGACGAACTTTACAATTACTGCTACAGAGTTGCATCTGTAGTTGGTCTAATGTGCATAGAGATTTATGGTTATGAAGACCCAATGGCAAGGAAATATGCAGAATCTTGGGGCATATTCATGCAACTGACAAATGTTCTAAGAGATGTGGGAGAAGATATTGAAAGAGATAGAGTATATCTGCCTCTAGATGAATTAGAGTCTAACGGTATTTCGGAAAAGGAACTCGATGGAAAGGTTGTATTGAATAAGACATGGGAGCCGTATTGCTACCATTATGCGAAGAGAGCTAGAACCTACCTTGAAGAAGCAAAACAACTGCTACCTCTTCTTCCAAGAAGAACTAGATATTCTCCAGCGGCGATGATTGCTTTCTATGATAAGATTCTAAGACAAATCGAAAAGCAGCAAGGTGACGTTTTTACTAAAAGAGTCAAATTGAACAAGGTTCAAAAAATGAGTTTGGCTGCTGCAGTCTATGTTAGACACAGACTTTTACCTAGATTCTTAGACCCTGTATGGTCTGGATTAGCAAGGATTGGATTACTACCATCTGTTTAATCAAGCATTTCTTGTGAAGGCTTGGATTCCAGTGATGTATCTTCCCAAAATCAAATTGTGAATGTCGTGAGTTCCTTCATATGTTTTGACTGACTCTAAATTTGCCATGTGACGCATTACAGGGTATTCATCCAGAACCCCATTAGCTCCATGAATATCTCTAGATACTCGGGCAATTTCTAATGCTATATCGACGTTATTCATCTTGGCTAACGATATTTGTTCGTTAAACCATGTACCTGCATCCTTCTTCTTACCCAAGTGATACGCTAATAGTTGACCCTTGGTAATTTCTCTGAGCATCCAAGCTAATTTATTTTGTACCAATTGATAAGATGCAATCGGATGATCGAATTGAATTCTAGAAAGTGCATATGTCTTAGCGCTATGGAAACAAGCCATAGCGGCGCCTAATGCACCCCAAGAGATTCCGAAACGAGCATTATTCAAACAGGAGAACGGACCCTTAAGACCCTTAACATCTGGCAGCATCCTATCCTTAGGTATTTTACAATCTTGGAATACTAGTTCACTAGTAACTGATGCTTTTAGAGAATGCTTTCCTTTCATTTCTGGGGCAGTAAATCCTTCATCGTCTTTCTCGACTATGAATCCTCTAATTACTCCATCCAACTTAGCCCAAACAACAGCAACTTGTGCGATTGTACCGTTAGTAATCCACATCTTAGCACCATTCAACAAATAATGATCACCCTTATCCTCAGCCCTAGTAATCATATCACCAGGGTTGGAGCCATAATCTGGTTCTGTCAAACCAAAACATCCGACCCATTCTCCTGAAGCCATTTTCGGAAGATAGTAATTTTTCTGTTCTTCAGTTCCGAAATCCCATATTGGGTACATGGCAAGTGAACCTTGGACAGATGCAAATGAACGCAGTCCAGAGTCGCCTCTTTCTAATTCTTGACAAATCAAACCATATGCGATATAGGATAATCCAGGACAGCCATAACCCTTCAAAGGTGCGCCTAATACTCCCATTTCTCCAAGAGCAACACGCCATTCATCAGGAAATACTCCTTCTTCACAAGCATGTTCAATTTTAGGTAAAACTTCTTCATCAACCCAGTTACGAACCATGTCGCGAATCATTATCTCTTCTTCTGTAAGTAAACTTTCTATGTCGTAAAAATCGACTCCTTCGAACGGCTCCATAGTACCCTCTCCAAATAATGGGGGTCATAGGCGCTTCAAGAACCTAACTCTTTTTTGGCTTCTTTTTGTCTTTTCCAAAACCCCTCATTTTGGAATATAACCTTTGCATAGTTTTACTATTCATGTAAATCAATCCCAAAATTACTCCGGGTACCGAAATAACGACAACATAGCCTATTACAACCACTACTAAACTCTCTTCTATTTCCTCAAGTAGAGGATTGAAAGAGATTACATTACCGAAGGAAGTAATGATAAATCCATTATTGAACGAATTCTCCCAAGCAAAAGAAATAGAACGACTAGAAATTATAGCATCCCATTGAGTGACATCTTCAGAAGAAGTGTGAACAAAAGCATCATCTTCAACCGGAAAATGTCTAACTGTAGAAAACGGTGCCAATAGAATTAATGAAGTACTTCCATGACCTCTGGATACCTTTGTAAAATCCCCTTCTAAAGTAGTATACTGAACTGAAGCTCCTGCTGATGACTTAGTTGAGTCAATCGAGTTAATGGAAATGATTCTAGTTCTTAGACCACTTCCAAAAGCGACACATTCATTCAAAACTGGCTCTGCACAATCTACATCTACCCAAGTATCAGAACTAGTACTTGAGAGCCATGAAATATTATGTGTTGAACCAATCACTGCAAGACCATCATCAAGCGTCGACATAACACATACATCGAAATTTCTATGGCATGAAATTCCGGTAATCGAACTATCCTTAGTACCATCTAATGCAATAAAGCCAATACCCTCAGCAAATTTCCAAACTCCGCCATCTTTCGCTCCAAAGTATGCGTAATCGCCCGCTTGCCTCCATTCAACTATACTCAAGTCTCTTCCGATTATTGACCCTGTGCCGTTGACAAGAGTAACGCCATGATTCGAAGTTTCATATCTAAGAGCAACTCCTTTATCTCCAGCAATAAGTGCTGCTTGTCCTCTAGGATGCCATGCGACATCGTTTAGAGAAACGGTTCGACCTGTGTTCAACTCAACATCTTTGGTTCTATCATCGGCTTTTAACGCAGATAACTCTCGGGCATAACCGTCCATTCCAACGACAAGTACGGACTCCCCATCAGGAGATAAAGCACCTGCTAAAATACCTATATCGATACTTGATAGCGATTCTTCAACCTCTAAATCTACTACTGACTTTGAAGCAATTGTTGACGGTATCAACAAAATAACAAGGCAAGAAAATACAAAAATCAATTTGCCTCGCATAATGTGTCCACACAGCAATCGAACAAAACTCCTTCGCACAAATTATCCTAATTTAAATTGGAAATATCAGTTTTTGACGGAGAGCCTTATGTTCAATGGAGGTTTGCCTCGTCTTATGGAGAAGTTTGCTGTTAAACGTGGATTACAAAAGTCGATTGGTGGAAATTCGGGACTAGCCAAATTGGCAACGGAATATTTTGAAGAGATTAATGCCGATTCTGACGGTAAATTTAGCGGTTCTTTTGGTATATTGACTAGTGTAAGTGGGTATTTTGACAGTGATGGTAAATTATCCATGGATGTTGTTCAGCTAAAGGGCGAAGCACTTGGAGAGTTCTTAGCCTCAGATAATGGTAGAGAATTAGCGATGGAGTCCAGAAAAAGATGGTCTAGTTTCTTAGATCTTGCTACAGGATATAGTCCAAAGCAACGTGGAGACAAAGCAAAAGAGGAAGCAAAGAAGTTCTCTAAGGCTAAGTCTGCCATTAAGATGGCTCACAAGTCAATGCAACTAGCCACATCTATTACTCAAGAAAAAATCGATATCGCAAATCAGATGATTGCTGATTTAGAAGCAATGATTGAAAGTGGCGAAGCTCCTTCTGAAGGAAGAGTCAAAAAATTGAATGACTTATTCTGATTGTGATTTCTATGGACTTAGACACTATCCTCGCACCTTATGAGGAAAAATGTCCACGGTTATCTGAGTTAAATCATGAACAAAGAACCAGAATCGCATCTATTGTTGGCGAAGTGGAAGAAACTGTAGGAATTGACCACTTAGTAGACTGTATCGCTGATGGTACAAGTATTGGAGGAGATGGAACAATCAGATGCTATGTTGGTTTTGAGCCGTCAGGAAAAGCCCATATTGGTTGGAAAGTACTCGCATTACAACTTAGAAGAATGCTTGATGCTGATGTCAATGTTTTGATATTCCTCGCTGATTGGCATGCTTGGATAAATGATAAGTTCAATGGTAAAATGGAAGATATTCAAGTAACTGCAAGATATATGGAAGATACTTTCAGAGCACTACTTGGTCATCCTGAAGAAGGGGATGGGCCTGGGCAATTGAGATTCTTTTGGGCTTCGACATTGATGAATTCAGGAGATTATTGGGCTCGAGTGCTAAGATGTTCAAAGGGTGCAACACTAGCCATGGTTAGGAAAACATTCACTATAATGGGTAGAGATGAAGCATCTTCTGACCATGACCTTTCTAAGTTCTATTACCCTGCAATGCAAGCTTCAGATATTTTCGAACTAAATATCGATATCGCCATTGGAGGAATGGACCAAAGAAAAGCACACATGTTTATGAGGGATGTTGCTAGTAAATGGGGGTGGAAAAAGGCCACATGCCTCCATACTCCAATTATCTCTTCACTAAAATCTTCTGGGGCAAGAATGGAAAGTTTCGACCATAAAATGAGTAAGTCAGACCCGTCAGGGGCAATCCTAATCCATGATACTGAGAAGGTTCTTAGGAAAAAGATGCAAAAGCATGCTTATCTTAATCCAGAAGATGAATCATCACCTGTTTACGAATTAGCAGAGCATGTAGTACTCCCTGAGTGGGGTGAAATTAATGTCACACCAAATCCTAAATTTGGAGAACCTTCAACATGGAAAGATTTAGATTCTTTCAAGAAGGCTGTACAGAATGGTGAAATACACCCTCTAGATGCAAAATTAGGAGTTGCAGATGGAATCTATAGAGGGTTGCATGAAGTCTCTAAATTCTTTGAAGAAAATCCTGAAAGACTCGATGCTGTTAATGAGTTATTAAAATAATCTATTCTTAAAACCAGGTTCAATACTATGTATTTTTAATATTAAGACTCTCCTAGTATCCATTGCAAAGTCACGGTTTGGTAGATGATCTAACTCGACCCAAGCATTGACTGTAACCTCTTGAGTAAGAGATAACATACCAACATATTCATCATTTATTACTGCTAAATAACGGAATAAAGGATTTCTAGTTTCATCATGAGCGTGTCTTTTAAGCATTACAGGGCATGTTAATTCGATATACTGAATATCTTCGTATACATTACCCTCAACTATCATCGAGATATTTGTCGGGGGAGGGATTTTTGCCTTTCCATCTGTTTTTTTCATTTCATCATAATAAGATTCTGCACATAATGAACATTGAATAGAACGCTTCCTTTCCCTTGCTAAAGATTGCCTGATAGACCATGTTGTCCCACATTCATTACAGATATACTGTGACCTCTTGAGCCAACCCATCGGAGAATCTAAATTTGAGATTATACTATTAAAAGATAGTAATCTTCCTCTATCTCTAGTTCTTACATCCCCTAGTAAATATGAGAATTCATCATCGAAGCCAATTATTCTTATCACAGGACGTGTCCTAGAATCACGTGTCTGAAATTGTTCTCTAATGACTTGATTACCCAATTCAAGACATTTGGTCGGACTGTTAGGGAAAATAGAATGTAGAGGCGTATTCTTGAGATACTCCCACTGAACTTCAAATCCAAAAACATCTTCTTCACATAATAAAAAATAATCTAGTTCGGAACTATACTTCTCTTCAAAAATCAACCTCCAAGTGTTGAGTATTTCTTGAGCCTCTTCATCCGGTTCTGTAGTCTTAATTGGCGTCATGGAAATCTTTGTGATACACGACGGTTTTCAAATATTTCTCATCATAATGATAAATTACACAATAACAATGTTCATCAATGGATTTCATTACGACCAATTATCAGCGTAGGTGTTAATGTGACAAAAATTGCAGTTCTAGTTAAGCAAGTACCAGATACTAATTCAAAAATAGTCATTTCTGGAGATTCGGTTGACCTTTCAAATGTAAAAATGGTAATGAGTCCTTACGATGAATTCGCTGTTGAAAATGCACTTCGACACAAAGAATCAGTTGGCGGTACTGTAACTGCCATTACAGTTGGTGGTCCTGGAGCAGAAAAAGTACTCAAAGACGCCAAAGCAATAGGTGTTGACGAAATCATAAGAATCGATTGTGATTCATATTTGGACTCAAATGCTCTTCAATCCATTTTGAGTTCAATGATTGCCGAAGACGGATTTGAACTAGTGTTCTGTGGTAAATCTGCGGCGGACACAGGTGCAGGTTCTACTGGACCTGGACTCGCAGAACATCTTGGATGGGCATCAGTATCAAACATTATAGATTCAAATAGCGAAGGAGGATTTACTGTTGTCGCTCCATTGAATGATGGAAATGCAGTAATTGAAGTGCCATTACCTGCGGTCATAACATGCGACAAAGGAAATACAAAGGTTAGAAAACCAAATGTGAAAGGTATTATGCAAGCAAAGAGGGCTCAAGTCGATGTTAGGGGTTGTGAAACTCCTACATCTTCAGTCAGCGTGGTAAACCAAAGTTTACCTCCAGCAAAACCTGAAGGAAAAAAGTATGAAGGTGGTCAATCTGCTTCTGAAGTGGCTAGATTACTTAGAGATGAGGCAAACATTATTTGAGGTGAAATTATGACAAATACAATAGTAATAGCAGAATTAAACAAGGGAATCATTCATTCAACAACTAGAGAGTTAGTAACTGCAGCACAGATGTTAGGTAGTTCGTGTACGGTAATTGTACCATGTACTGATTCATCAGTCTCCGATTCTATAGGTTCTACATCTGGTGTCGATAAAATAATTGTAGCAAAATCACAGATTTTCGAGAACTATGATGCCTCAGGATGGGCTTCAGCAATAGATTCAGTAACTCCACAAGGGGTCATCATTACTTCTGCTAGCCCTCAATCAAAGGATTTGGCTGCTCGATTGGCCGCTAGAAGGAAAATTTCAGTAGTCCAAGATGTGGTAGCAATCGATGGTGTAAATCTAACTTCTCCGGTTTACTCTGGAAAAGCAATGCAAACCGTTTCCATGTCTGGAAATACAGTTGTCAGTATTAGACAGAATGTGTTTGATGCTTCACCTGATGGTGGGTCAGCTGAATTATCAGTTATTGATGCATCTGGAAATGTAGCGACCGCTGTTAAAGAGTTGATTTCAAGAGCATCTGCAAGATTAGATGTATCTGAAGCTAACATCATTATTTCAGGAGGAAGAGGAATGGGTTCTCCGGACAACTTCACTCATTTGGAACAAATTGCAGATACCCTTGGAGCAGCCGTAGGAGCATCAAGAGCAGCCGTTGATACTTGGGACGATATTCCTCATTCGATGCAGGTTGGACAAACTGGGAAAACGGTAAATCCTAATCTTTACATCGCTGTTGGTATTTCAGGAGCAATTCAACACTTGGCTGGAATGAGGTCTTCAAAGTATATCGTAGCGATCAACAAAGACCCTGATGCACCTATATTCCAACATGCAGACTATGGTATTGTTGCAACTTGGGAAGAAGCACTTCCAGTTCTTCAATCAAGTCTTTCTGCAATGATGTAATCACATATACTTGCCAATAAAGCCATCATTATCTTGGCTAGATTGACCAACATATGGATTTGTTAGTTTTTCAATTCCTATAGAAGTTAAAGGTCCATGCCCTGGATGAACAATAGTATCTGGAGTTAAAGGCCATAATTTAGTCTTAATTGAATTAGATAATACCTCAAAATCACCACCAGTATCGGGTAGGTCCGTTCTTCCAACAGACCCCGCAAACAAGGTATCACCGACGAAAATATGATCTGGACCATCTGATATCTTGAGTAATAGGCAGCAACCTCCTAGGGTATGTCCAGGCGTGTGAAGTATTTTCAAACTAATACTCCCAAAATCAAGAAACTGTTCATCTGAGATTTGCTGGGTAGCTGTTGCTGGTTCTGGTAAACTTATCCCACGTCTTGCTCCAGAAACCTTAGCCAATGTTTGCAAGAAAGTATCATCCTTATGCAAGTACCAATCTACCTCGTATCTTTCCAACAAATATGGTATATGGCCACTATGGTCATAATGAGCATGTGTGTTGACTAAAGCAACTACCTTTCTATTAGATACACCAATCTGTTGCATCTCTTCTAAACTTGAAGGCCCAGTTGACCAGTTTGGACCTAAACCCTGAAATCCTTCAATCCAAGAAATAATTCTTTCCGATTCGCCACCACCATCAATTATTATTGTATCTCCTGTCGCTAAGTCAGTAACTACAGAACATCTCATTTGTAGATCTCCAACCATAAATGATTCAATCCAAGGCGATTCAAGTTCCATAATAATACCTACTTTTCTACAATAACTGTGATACTGTCACTATTCCAATTCCCATCTAAATCACAAATTCTTAGTTCGAATTGATGTTTGCCAATATTTAATTTTACATTAAGTTTAGCAAGGTCCGAAATTTCTCTACCTGTTGAATCAATCCATGACCAGGCATTAATCCGGCTTTGTGGGTCATAACTGGAAGTTGCGTCAAGAGTAACTATTGCTGAGTGATCATCTTGCGAAGTGATTCTTTGGTCACCACCAGCATTAGCGACAGGTATCTCGATTTCTTCAATCGAATCATTCAATTCATCAATTATAGATTGCTGTGGAATCATTGCCATGTTCTCTAGTGCATCATCCAACTGTGATAGAAGTTCGTCTGTATCAATATTCATTGTACCTTTTAATTCAGACTTTCCTTCGACAGTCGCTTCTATTTTTAAAGCCCCAATTAGTTCATCTATAGATTCTGCAAGAGTGCTAAACTCTTGTTCTCCTAATTGCCTAACCTCTTCTTTAGTAAGATGCTGTGACATTTGGTCATCCGAGTATAACTCTTCTGATGTTAAATGCGAGGTTTCTTGAATATCGTTAAACCAAGAAGGTAATTCAGATTCATCTATTTCTATTAGTTCACTATTTAGAGATATTTTACCTATCGGTTCAGAGTCTGTCCAGTCATTTTGATCTTCTCCTGCAAATAGGCATATTTCACCATCTTGTGAAATTTGAATATGTTCAGGTATTCCTTGATGTTCTACTTTCCATACCTGGCCACTTGAATTAAACCCGTAAATGAAGAACCAAGCTGTACAAATTATTTGCTCAGAATGGAAATTTATACTTTTGACAGTATACTTGCAATCAAATAACAGAGACATTTCTTCTTTAAGTTGCCCATTGGGATCATTAAGTAACTGCATTACCTTTCCATCATCAAAACCAAATATTAACCCTTCAGAAGAATTAGTGGTTACCATGAGTCTTGAATTAAGGTCCATTCTTCGAATCAACTTATTCTCTGAAAAGTTCCAAATCTCTAGTTCTAATGCTTCTTCATCACCAGGAACCAAGGCATATCCTTCACGGCCTATTATCAAATTTCCATCTTTTGTTGAACCGATAGCAGTGATAGATTCTCCCATCTCACCGCGTGAAGGTCGTTGCCATATTGTTTGACCATCTAAAACCACTCTAACCTCTCCATTTTCATGTGCAGTGATAAGTTTGTCTCCAAATCTTTCAATCTTGATAACTGAACTATGTAACTCCCCTAATTCAATTACCTCTCCATTCATAAGAACATAGTGCAACCTCCCAAGAGAATCTATCACTGCAAAACGATCTTCGAGTTTAACCAAACTAAAACCCCCGCTCTTTATCTCAGATTTCCAAACTAATTCACCTGATAGATCTAAACACGCTAATCCATGAAACTCATCGAGAATGAATATATTTTCATTTGAAGCAATAAGTCCTGTAACCTTTCCTTCTGATTTCCAAAATAGTAAATCTTGACCGGTGAAATCAATTGGTTTGTGGGAAATACTGACTAGTCCATTTACTTCTGACCAAACCGTTACTCTACCATCAGGAGATAGTGCCAAAGCAGAAATCTTGGCCTGAGGCTTAAAAGCCACGACAACATCTCTACTAAGCATGATTATTCCTGTTTGCCTTATACCATTAAACTGACTATCTCTTGATAATTAGGAAATCAAAGTGTTAAGTGACATCAAATCACTCACCTGAATCATTATGTAAATCCAGAATTTGATCTTCATCGTCGTCTTCTTGCTTAGCAGTATCATTTCTCTTGTCATGTAATTCCTTTAGGTAAGATTCAGTTATATTTCCTGCAACATATCTACCATCAAAGCAACTAGAATCAAAGTCCATTTCTAAACCTGTATCCATAAGAATTGATTCGATTAAGTCATCCAATGTTTGATAGAATAATCTATCACTGCCAATTCGATCATTGATTTCTTCTATAGAACGACCATTTGCTATGAACTCATTTGCTGCAGGCATATCGATTCCATACACATTTGGATGCCTAACCGGAGGGGCTGCTGATGCGAAATAAACTTTCTTTGCACCCACATCTCGAGCCATCTCAATTATCTGCTCACTTGTTGTACCTCTGACGATTGAATCATCAACTAAAAGAATGTTTTTTCCTGAAAACTCGTGCTCAATGGCATTTAGTTTCCTACGAACCGACTTTTCACGAAGTGCTTGACCTGGCATTATGAATGTACGTCCAACATAGCGATTCTTCACAAATCCTTCTCTGTAAGGTACATCAAGAGTATTAGCCATTTGCAAAGCAGCTATTCTTCCTGAATCAGGAACTGGAATGACTGCGTCAATATCATGGTCTGGCCATTGTTCTAGAATTCTCTCTGCGAGTTTTTTACCTTGATTTAATCTTGCATTGTATACTGAAATACCATCTATTACAGAATCTGGCCTAGCGAAGTAAACATACTCAAAGATACATGGTGAATGAGTCATCTTCTCGGAACACTTACGAGTAAAAAGGTGACCTGATGAAGAAATGAAAATCGCTTCACCAGGCTCAACATCTCTAACGACTTCAAACCCTAAAGCAGTAATTGCTACCGACTCGCTTGCTACAATCCATTCTGATTCGCCTTCGACTTCTCTCTTTCCAAAAATTAGAGGCCTGATTCCATGAGGGTCTCTAAATGCTAATAATCCATATCCTGAAATCAAGGATACACAAGAATATCCTCCTTCGACTTTTTCATTCAAAGCTTTAATCGCTCCAAATACAGCCTCAACATCTAAGTGTGGATCTCCTCCAATTGAAATCCCATTGGAGCGTTCCGATAATTCAACTGCCAAAACATTCAATAAAATTTCTGAGTCACTTTTAGTATTCATATGTCTAAAATGAGTATCTAAAAGGTTCTTTCTTAATTCTTCAGCATTGGTAAGATTACCATTATGGGCAATTGACAAGCCATAAGGTGAATTGACATAGAATGGTTGAGCTTCAGACTTTGATGATGAACCAGCAGTGGGATACCTAACGTGCCCCAAACCAGTATGGCCTTCTAATCTCTGCATATGTCTTGTATAGAAGATATCAGATACTAATCCATTTGATTTTCTAAGGCGAAACTGACCATCATAGTCAGTCATTATTCCAGCAGCATCTTGACCTCTATGCTGCAATACTGTAAGTCCGTCATAGATTAACTGATTCACATGAACGCCATTGCGTCCAACAACACCCATTATGCCGCACATGGCTCTGCCTCATTCAATGTAACAGTAGGATGTAGGTATAAATTGCCCTTGGAAATCAAAAAATTTCACGCCTTAGGTCGGTGAGATTTCTTTGACCAGCTGAATTTACGTATTCTGCTAGTTTTCCCGTATCCGCATGATGCGCATACGCTCTTTTGCTTGTGGTAAGCATTTCTTCCACATCTTCTACATCTGATGTGTGTAGTCTTTTGACGACGTCCCATAGAAGGTGTTCCCTTTGACATATAATCACCACGACAAACGCCCCACCGACCTCCCCCTTATGAAATAAGCGGGTGGAAAGCAGAACTAATTATTCCTCTTCTTGGAAGATTATTCTCTTTTTACCGTTGGTCAAAGTAGCAAACATAGAACCCACACAAATGGCAACTGCTAGAGAAATAGCCAAGAAAGATACTATTGTATGACCCATATTGTAAACTGTTTGAGCCATTACTGAGCCGTTGGCTTCTAAAAGCATAGGACCCATTCCGATTAATGCCAAAGTAGCCGCTACACCAATAGACACTGCCAATACCATACCAATCAGTGGGGCTAAAGGTCTCTTTCTTGAATCTGCATAAAAGAATAGATTGCCTAGAAGTATTATCGAACCAAGGGTATAAGATGTCAAGATAGCATTTGCAAACCTTGTGAAAGAATCACTAGTATCTAGATTGGAAAAATCTCCTTTCAGAGATGAATCTATTACCCAAATCAAAACTATAGGTAATAAAAAAGCAATTGAAATTAATTTAAGATTGAGGGTTTGCTTTACTTCACTCACTTTCTACACCTCCAATATTATTAGCAATCTTTTGCGAAGCCTGCGATAATTCATCGATTGTTGGAGGAGGGACTGATTTTGGTTCATCTATTGACTTCTCATAGATGTAAATAACCAATCCAAATATAAATATTGAGAGAGAAATACCAACTAAGATACCAAATAAATCGGAAACTGAAAGCCAGAAGTATGTAGTAAAGGTATCTGATGAGATATTCTTACCATCAAATGTCAGGCCACAAATTATCAATACCATAGAAATAAGTGATATCGATCTCATTACGCTTGATTCTGTCTGTCTTTCTTCACCGATAACCAGCATGGAAATAGATAAAACCGACGATAAACTAGCAACCATCAAAAGAAGGGTAGGGAAGAATATCAACCAAAACCGATTAACATCTTCGCCATCATATATTGGAGTAAATACTCCCCATTGCATCAAACAAAACCATACCGAACCTAAAGTCATACAAAATATTCCTAAATTCCTATCACTAGTAGGTAACTTTCCTACAGGAACAGACCCTGAAAATATCAAAAGATATATTCCGATCAGTAAAAGACTAGATGGTCCAATAATGAAG
>TARA_B110000459_G_scaffold20457_1_pt1 | contig 13232 bp, 6 predicted proteins | sample TARA_B110000459 | Tara Oceans TARA_B110000459 (sample SAMEA4398296) | marine metagenome | biome: Polar Biome; feature: [SRF] surface water layer (ENVO:00010504); material: water (ENVO:00002006), including particulate matter (ENVO:01000060) such as... | depth 5 m | reverse complement strand
ATTATTATACTATCTTCTTTTACCGAACAAGGCTCCGCTGAGCGCTTTGCCCGGAATCAAAGAATTTTTCACGTGTCGAAACGTCAACGATATTCGTTTCTTTTCGTCGTCGTCGTCTCCCTCTCTTTTACTTCCTAAAATTCTTCTTCCTCCTCCTCCTCTGATGCCGTGTAAATAACAGTCGTAACTTTTGCCGTAAAAAACGAGCAAACTTCGTCTCGGGACGAAAACGTCGAACGGTTTCAACGCGTCTTTGAAATCTTCGTGCGGCGTGAACGAAACAATCTCGTCTCGCGCGAGCGAAACCACGCACACGAAACTGGCATACAAAGGTCCATCCTGATGGCTTGAAATTCCTTCGTTCGGTTGGTACTCGTTCACGAGCACGTGATTGAGTCTCAACACTTGTTGTTGTTGTTGTTGTAAAGACGAAGAAGAAGAAGAGGAGAGTGAAAATGTCTCCTTGACGCGTTCGTCGTTTTCTATCCTCAGGCACAAGTCTTTCAGAAAGTTTGGAAGTCGTTCGCCGATTGTTTTTTGCGCGTTGACGGTTCCCCCGAACGTTTTCACCCGTCGACCGGAGAGGACTTTCCACGACGATAATAAAGTTCCTTCTTTTCCTTGTTCCTTTTTCCGTTTCTCTTCACATCCTCCTTTTTCTTCTGATTCTTCTTCTTCTCCGTTGGTAAAAACGTTCGAGAGTAAAATTCGTTCCTCTTCTTCCGATTGGATGAAGTTTTCAATCAGACGAATATCTTTTTGCGCCGTCGTCGTTTTTATCGTCGTCATTTTAGTATCACTCCTTTCTGGCAAGGGTGGTGGTCTTCGTAAACATCGTTCGTTCGTTCGTTCGTTCGTTCGCCGTTCGTTCGTTCGTGTGTCTATTGAATGAAGTTTGCGCCGTGAAAAGAAGAATAATAAAAGAAGCATTGTTTTACCAAAATGAACGCGTAGCAGAGTACTATTAAAAGTATGCATGACTGAAAGTATGTTTGTTTTAAAAAGATGATAAGGAAAGAAATCAAGTCAAATCATCCTCGTCGCCTAACAATCCACCACCGGCTGTGATTTTTTTCTTCGCTCTCAGCAACAACGTCGTCTTCCAACTGTCTAAGCGAGAGATATCGTCGAATTGTCCCAAGGCGTTGGCGAACGCGTCTTGGTCTCCGGCTTCGCTCGCGTTGGCCAAATCTTTCAACAACTGTTCTTCTCGAGAATTTGGAAAGGTTGGGTCGATGTCGTTGTATCTTTGGCAGGCGTTTAAAACCCCAACCGGGTCTGCCGCGCACAATCGACAGATTCCCGCGTTTAACAAGTACCCTTTCGCGCTATATTTCAACAAGTTATTCTCCGCCGCGTGTTTCGCGCAGTCTTCGAAAGTTTCGACGGCCATGTCGTATCGCTCCAACTGACCGGCGAGCGACGCGACTCTTAATTTACACTGGTTCGCCGTGCTCTCCGTATTCTCTCCTAAATAGAGATCCGCGGCTGCCGTAAACGCCTCCAAACTCTCCTCTAATTTCTTCTCTTTTTCCAGCATATCGCCGACTTCTTTCAAATGTTTCGCCGCGATCGATAAACGACCAATCTCGCTAAATTTCTTCGCCGCTTTCTTGAACATCTCGATTGATTTCTTCAGATCGCACTTCTTGTAACAGTTACCGCTTTCCACAAAGTTCATCGCGACTTCGTGATTCGATCCGATTTGAGCATACATTTCCGTCAATTTCTCGTACGTCTCTCCTGCTTCCAACCAGTTTTTTGAGAGTTTAAACTGTATCGCGGCTTTCTCGTACAACTCCGCCGCGTCTTCGTACTTTGAGGACGAGGAGAATAAATTCATGAACCCGCTTTTGTTCAAGCGATTTTCCGCTTGTTTGAGTAAATCCGACATTTATTATGTACTTTTTCTTCTTTTTATGATGCTGATTTTGAGACGTTGTTGTTGATATCTTCTTCTTCTTCTTCTTCTTTCGTCTCGCTCTCTTCTTCTTCTTCTTCAGTTCGTCTTTGTCTTTGTCTTCTTCGTGTTTGTCTTCTTCTTTCCGCGTCGTAAAACGGAAGAAAAGCTTTTGTGAGAGTGAAGTTTTTGTTTTGTCCAAACGAGAGAGAGAAAAGAAAGCAAGAGAGAGAAAAAAAAAAAGAAAAAAAAAAGAGAAAAATTCGTCCTTTTTTTGCTTTTCACCAAAAAATTTTCGAGCTTTTTCATGGCAAAAAAGTAAAAAACGACGAGGAGAGCCGCACACAAACAACACAAGAGAAGAAGAATTCGTCAAAGAAGAAGAAGAATTCATTCATCAAAGACTACAAAGAAGATGAAACGGAACAACGGCGGCGCGGGGTTTAGACAGCGATCAGATCATCAGTTGGTGACTGGAAAACCGCAAGCACCTACGAAATCTGCTGCTGCTTCTTCTTCTTCTTCTTCCGGGGGAGTTGCGGCAAAGTTAGCGGCGTCGTCTTCTCAGCACCATCATCATCATCAGACGACTAATCATTTAACATCATCATCATCATCACAAAGTAACAACGACGACGACTCCTCCTCCTCTCAAAAAGGAGGAATGAAAAATAATCAGTCGTGGACGACGAAACACTGGCTCGGCGCGGTCCTCGTACCGGCCGTATTTTTCTTGTCCGTGGTTTTAGTCTCAAACTCAAACTACGGGAAATCCGTGGAGGAAGTCACGGCTTTGATGGCAGAAAAAGAGACGTTATCGGCGCAAGACGAAAACGCGAACGAGTTAGACCCGGAAGCGTCGACGGAGGAAATCTCGTCCAGAGTGAACGCACCGACGGAAGAAGAGCAAGCGATGGAGGAAATAAGATCCGCGCGGGAATCGAACGAAATGGAAGACGAACAGTCCGACGTGCCGCACGCGAACAGAGCGAGCGATACGTGCGCGTATTTCGAACAGCAAGCGAGTTTGCAATACTTTTTCAAAAACAGGTGCGATTTCGACGCGGATGCAAAGTTGATCAATCCGGCGGATAATTCGGAAAAGCCAGGAAGAGTGAAGTTGGAGTTTATCGCTTTGGCGAGTTACATGGAAGGGTTCTCGTACATTGAACATAAACGGATTTCGGATAAGAAAGCGGCGGAGGCGTTGAAAATTCGAGCCGAGGCGGAAACCGCGGCGAGCTATTCCGAAGGTAAAGTGGACGACGATCAGAGAGATACGGAAGAGCACGTGTTGGAAGCAGCGATTGCGCAATCGCCTCCGCCGCCGATGGGACCGCCGGAGGAGATAGTTGAGGAAGCAGAAGAAGAGGTAGCCGAAGAAGGAGGAGGAGAAGAGGAAGAACAACAACAAGAACTGTCTGCGGAGGAGCAAATTGCCGCAGCGGAGGAGCAATTAGCGTACGAAAAAGAGAAGGAGGAGACACAGATGAAAAAGAAATGGCAATTTTGGAAGAAAGCGGATAAGAAAGTGCCGAGTTCGCGAGCCTCGGACTCGGATTTGCTCGCCATGGAGATGATGGAAAAAGCCGAAGAAGCGGCTGAACAAGAAGAACAAGAAGGAGGAGAATCTCAAGAAGAATCCGAGGAGGAAACGACGATCAACCGCAGAATGCTTTTGAAGAAGAAAGGAAAAGAGGGAAAAGAGCAAAATGCACCGAATCAAGCGACCATCAACCAAGCGGAACCGAACGCCATGGTTGGACCGAAACCGTATAAAGCCATCGTAATTGGACAAAAACAAGCGGCGTTTGGTTTACTCATCGCTAGATCGTTCAAAACGTTACAAATGCCCGCGGTGACAGAAATTTACGAGGGTGAGCCGAAATCTTTTGAACGAGTGGTTGAAATGACGGAACATGAAGCGAAGGAAGCCGGTGCCGGCGATGTTCGAGTCAAGCAAGAAGTCATCGGAAACAAAAACGGCATGCACGAAATTGAACTTTCAAAGTCAAAAGACGACGCGAGAAAAGGATTGACGAACCGCAGAACGATGTCCGTCCCGATGATTACCGGCGACTCGTTGATTGCAAACACGAAGCACGAGGAGAAAACGATCGTTTTACACATGGGCGAAGAGCACGTGGATGAAGTTATCAAAGGTTTCCAAAAGACGTTGAACCACGGAGGACGCATCGGCGGCCCAGTCTCCACCCCTCGCATCGTCTTCTTCCGCGCGAAAAAGTTGAAAGAAGCCTCGGAAGCGTTTAAAGGATTACCGTTTCAAGTGTTCATTGTCGGCAAACCGCGCGATGAAACGTCCTCGTCGGGTCGTCCGTTTTTGATGCGCATTGACGGCGTTCGATACAACGAGCACTTAGATTCGATTAAAGACGACATGACCTATTTAGTTATGGCGTTGCATCACAACGACCCGTACATCGACGTCGCGTTTAGCGAAGGCGCGACAGTGTGCGACGCCAAATGCAACTGTTTCACCTCCTCGACGTTTAGACAAGCCGCGCCGGTATGCTCGGGGCACACCGCGCACTTGGAGTCTTACAAAGACCACACGTGGACGGGACCGAAAAACAAAGCCAAGATTCGTCACGCGCACTTGTTCGGCTCCGACGGCCATGGCGGTCAAATGCGAGTCCAACAAAACGTCGAATCTGCGGTTTTAAATCGATTAGATAACTTTTTGAACAAAGACTTGCCTTCTTTAGAAACTGTCGACAACCGCGACTGGATCTCCGAAGGTATGCAACAAGCGGAAGACGAAGCGAACGGCGTCGGAGAGTTCGCGCCAAAAGTCAAAGGTAAGAAGAAAAAGAAGAAATACGAAGAGGAATTCACGAACGAGTATTTGATGAAAAATCCGTTGCGTTCGTCCGGGTACTCTTGGACCGGTGGAAACGGATTCGCCGGGGCCGGGGGCAGCACCATAGAAAAAGACGTTCGCGAGGTAGATTTCCGTAAGAAAAGTAAGCAAAAGAATTCCAAACATATTAATTAATACAAACTTCAAAGTTCACACGCGGTTCGTACGCGGTGTGATGATTTATTATTAATAGCTGCTTTTTAATGCATAATGATACCACATGTTATATACATTGTCCCTCCTTAATATTGCGCGAACAACAAGAGAGAAGAAGACCAAGAGAGCAAAAACCTCAAATTTGATCATTTTTTCGTTTGGTCTCGTTCGTGACAAAATGTCCTCAACGTCATCACTCCTGCGGGTGATCAAAAACGTCGTCTCTTCTTCTTCTCTCAGAACACGCAGAAGCGCCAGCAACAGACGAATACAAGCGATGGCATCATCGACAACGAACCCAATCGCCACTTTCGATACCACGGAAGGGTCTTTCAAAGCCGAACTGTTCGTTGACCAAATGCCATTAACCGCGTCGAATTTCATCGATTTAGCAAACACCGGTTTTTACAACGGACTGCACTTTCACAGAGTCATCGACGGATTCATGTTACAGTTTGGGTGCCCAAACTCGAAAAAGAACGGCGCCGCGAACGCAGGAATGGGAGGGCCGCCGCCAAACTCAAAGTTTACAAATCTCGCCACGAAGGAAGAAATAACGCGAGACGCGAGAGAAGGCTGCATTCCGGACGAACTGACGGCGAAGATCTCGAACGAGCCCGGGACTTTGTCGATGGCAAATACCGGCGCCAAAAACTCCGGCGGGAGTCAATTTTTCATCAACACCGTCCACAACGACTTCCTCGATTGGTTCGACAAATCGTCGCCGTCCGCGCACCCGGTGTTCGGTAAAGTCACCGAAGGTATGAACGTCGTGATGAAAATATCCGCGGTGGAGACGCACCCGAACGATTGCCCGAAGAAAGGGGTCATGGTGAACTCGATTACCATCGCGTGATGAGTTTTGGATGAGTTTTAGTTTTAGTCGTTTTAATGGTATTCGTAGTAGAGTAGTCCGGTTGTACTCTATCGTCGATCGACTCTGCTGCTTTTACCTACGTTTTGCTTCATAATAAAATCGTATCTCAACTACTCTAAAATAATTACTTTGCTGCGCTGATGATGACGACGACGACTCTTACCGCTCCTACCGCGACGACGACGACGCGTTTTGGCACATCTGTTAAAAGTACCGCGAGAAGATTGACTGTCGCTGATGCTCGTTTACGTCGTCGTTTTGAGATGAGAAAAGGAGTAGTCTTTCGTTCATCATCATCATCATCATCGTCGTCACTCAGAAATTATGATGATGATGATGAAAGAACGCCGAGCACGTCGTACGACGACGACGATTCAAGAAGAAGAAGAACAAAAAGAACGACATCCATCCTTCTCTCCTTAGCCACGGCGTTCTCGATGGGATTTGGAGCCCAAATCGGGGACTTCTTTTCTGCTCGAGCGGAATTTTTAGACGACAGCGTAAAATCGGAGGTGACGGATTTACGGGTGAAACAACTCGACGGGGTTGATTTTTATTCCAAGTCGGAGCACTCGAACGAAGACTTCTCAAACTTGGATTTACGAGGGACGATTTGGGTGGAAGCCGAGCTACGGAACACGAATTTCTCAAAGTCAGACATGCGAGGAGCAGTGATGACGAGGTCGATAATGCCGAACGCGGACGTGCACGGGTCGGACGTTTCGAACGTGCTGTTCGATTACGTTCTGTTGCGAGGCGCGAACTTTGAAGACGCGGTGGCAGTTGGGGCGAACTTTATTCGGTCGGATATGGGCGAGATGAAAATTAAGAACGCGGATTTTACCGAGGCAGTTATCGATCGGTACCAGGTGTTAGGTTTGTGCGAAACCGCGGAAGGGGTGAATCCGTACACCGGAGTGGATACGAGGATGAGTTTGGGGTGCGATTCTTTCGTCAAGAAGTACGAAGGGAGCGGGCAAGGAGGGAAAATTGAAGTGAAATGCATCGGGAAGTGCGAATAAAAAAACGAATTGTACGCTTTAATGAACACGTTTGCTTAAAATAATATTACAATGTGACGTGCGCTACGATTTGCGTGAACGAAAAGTGATCACCTCGATCGTTCTTGGATAAGAATTGCGCCACTTTCGCGTCCGCACATATCTCCTCTAAAGTTAACGAATCATCCATCGCGACGCCGTGTAAGTAACTCTCCAAAATTCTACGATTGTATTCGCCTATCTTTTCGATTCGTAATTGATAGGACTTTGTGGTAACGTTGTACGCGACGCCGAGCCTATGCAGCTCGTCAATGACGTCTTCAGCAGTAGTCATCGATGCAGACGAAGCTGTTGGTGATGAAGGTAACATCGTCGTCGTTGAAGACGCGACGAAGGCGTTTCGATATAAAGCGTGAAATTGAGCGTCAGCGCTCTTCGCCGCGTGCACGGCGATGAAACCTAAACCGTTCGTTTTTACAGACATAGCAAACGCTCTCGCCGCAGCTCTTAAGCTTGTACCTTTTTGGATGCGTTCAAAGCCAAACGCATTATACGCGACGTCGTAGGACATCGGTTTCACTTTGAACACGTCCAAGGTGCCGCGATGCAACGCCACTGCGCGGAACGGGGAGTCGATGTCGTTCTCGTTAATCTCTTCTAAAGCGTGTTTTAAGCAAACCAAAGAGGTCGATAACAATTCAACGGCCACCACGCGACCGTTCAAGGCGGATTCTTCGTCTTCTTTCTCGTCGGAAGTCATGACTTTCTTCTTCTCCTCCTTCGACAAACCCGTTTCCCTCTCCAAATTCTCCGAGTCCGAAGACGAAAGTTCGTACTCCTCCTCTCCGTCGTTATCGTCGCTGTTCATCATCTTCCCACCACTCATTCCTCCTTTCTTCTTCAACTTCTTCGCGGCTAACTTTTCGGCTAACATCATCGAAAACGCTCCAACGCCACAATCGGCGTCTAAACATCTCAACGTCGCGTGCGCGTCCAGCAAAGCGCCAACTTGTGAATCCGCTTTCGCCCTTCGCAAATCGCGAAAGGCTCGAGACCAATCGATAGAGAGCGAGAGTTGTTTCAACTCCTTGTTCAATATTGTGCGGTATCCAAACGTCAAGCGTGTGAAGGTATCGATGGTTAATTCACCTTTTTCCGCCCGAAGTTTATTTTGCAAAACAGTCTCCGGTTCTTCCGCGGGCGAGTCATAGAGAGACGTCGGGCGAGCACCAAAGTGGTCGTCCTCGTCTTCATCGATGGAGGATAATTCCTCCGCTACGTCGTCATCGTCCGCATTCACGTGTTCGCCTTCTCCTCGCTGTTGTTGATGATGATGTTCCAGTCGCTCATCTTCGTCTTTTCTACTTTCATCTTCTTCATCCTCTTCTCCTTCCATAGTGGTCTCTAATCGCCGAGGCGATCTGTGCGGCGACGCGTTGAATTTTTGGGCGCTGTTGAAGTACGCCGCATCGTTCGCTGCCGTCGGTGTGCGCTGACCAGATCGTATAGGAGAGCCGCCGGTGGATTTTTTTAGGAACGGTGAGATTGGTGGCGCATTTCTCGGGGTGAAAGTAGCTCCAGTGGCCACGTTGTTATCCTTCGACGTTTTCGCTTTGATCGCTTTGCGCAACGCCTCCCTGCGTTCTAAATCGATGTCTCTCGCCGCAACCGCGGAAATTCGTTTCGTTTCCGCGGACGATAGACGTCTGCGTTCAGGCATCCACTCTGCTCTGACTAATGCTCTGTAAGAGATTGTCTTCGCGGCATCTTGCAAGAGAAAACTCAACAGAGCAACGCATATGCAAAACAACGTTTGCTCAAACGTACACGGCGACATTTCGTGAAACGGCCAATGTCTCGTGAGCAAAATGGAGGCAAAAGAAGACGCCATGGTGGCCAGGAATAGGAACCCACCCGGTGCTAACGTCCAAAACGGATCAGGTCCGTCCGAGCGCGCGCATAATACCGAGAATGCATCCGTTAATGCCATTTTCAAGAAAATCATGCACTTGGCTTGCTCGTACGTATCCGGCGCGATGTCCAACGCTTCGAGTAAACCAAAGTTTGCATTTGAGCTGGAGAAGATTTCGCGCGCTACAAAGCACGTCGTGAATGTGGCAACAAAGCCCATCGCTAGTCCAGATGCCAAGATGCACGGCAAACGCCACGCTTCGGGCGACGCTGACGGTCTCGCAAAATCATAAGCGATTGACAAGACGACGCAATCGTTCACCGAGGCTAACAACGCCAACGCGATGACTGGTAAAGTGAACGTTTTCGGCCACGCCACGTTAGTTTCGTTCGGAAACACTAAGAAGGCGCACAGGACAAACACGGTGAGCAAGTGGCACGTGCAGATGATGCGGTACAAAACGTAAGTCTTTGCGCGTGCAAAAACAGCTCTCGCTTCGACGATTGCAGAAGCGACGTGCGCCAGCGACGGTCTCGACACGACAAAATCAGCAACGCGAACGGCAGCATCCGTGGACGATTGCGAGGCGGCAAAAGCGGCGTCGGAAGCCCGCATGGCGGGTAGATCTTCTAAACGATCTCCGAGAACGCCAACGATGACTTTCCTGCTGCTGCCCAAAAACCGCTGGTTGTGGCGACTGTTTTGATGCATCGCCGCTTGCTTGAACCGGCGAATGATGTTCGCTTTCGTTTCCGCGTTGCTGCACTCGAAAAAGCAATCGACTTTACTGATAGGCACTATGGATGTGGTTGTTATTGTCGTCGTAGATGTAGAATGAATCGTGGACGATCGAATACCTCTTTCGGCATCGGAAACGAAATCGCTCCTTTGTTGTTCAGATGTCACTTGCTCCGGCGGTGGTCGACCTTCTAAAACTTCTCGACAATTTCGAACGATACCTTCGTATCGTTTACCCGCGTTCGTATAGAACGATTGCACGCGGGGCGAAACCGATGGTGGTTGTTGTCGATTTTTTTGACTCGCATTTTCAGACCTATTGAGTTCTGAGTCCGTATCTTGATTATCGAGTAAAGATGAAGACGCAAACTCCTCTCCCGCGTTACCAGTTCTCGTCGACGAAAGCACGCGTTTTGGATTGTGCAACTGTTCCGTTCGCACTTTAGCAAACGATTCCGACGCGGAAGTGAATAATTTCACGTCCACGCCTAAAGCTTTCAGCGCGTCTCTGCCGGCGTTGCAATCTTGACGGACGTGACGCGAGAAGGCAAAGATACCTAAGAAGACCCATCCGTTCACGATACTGCCTTGGTTCTGCGCGCTATTTTCGAACACTTCCGCGGTTGTTTGCACGTCATATGCGCATGCAACTGCAACACATCGCAAACCTCGTCGTTCAAACATTCTCTCGCGATTTCGAGCCTCGTCTAACGCTTTAAAGACTTTTTTCGCGTGTTCTTCGTTCCCGGCGCGAGAAATCATAGTTTCTCGACGGACTAAATTATCTATGGATTCTAAGCATCCTTTGGCTACAGCGAACACACCAGAGTTTGAACCATCCATGGCTTCTTCTCTGGAAATCGTTGCTCTCGAAAGTTTGACTACGGAATCGTACGGTTCGTACGTTTTCTGGATGTAGGTTTCTGAGAGCGAACTCAAACCGTCTTCCGCTAGTCGCTCCGCGATGGCGCGATCGACGGAATCGTCGAATATCAAATTCATTTCGTCGTCTGCTACCAGATGTTGCTCAAAGACATTGTTGTTGTTCGATCTCGCTGTGGTTGGGGTTGCTGATTCCATGACTGAAGATGAATTCTTCCACCATCGCGATGCCAATGCCGCGGCAACCAAAACGTCCCTCGGTTGACAACTATCTGCAAACACAATGGGTTCTCCGACAATACGAGTCGCGAACCGATCGACCACGCAGCACGACGTCGAACAGAAGAGCGCTTGCATTGCGGCAACGTCTTGTATTGCACTCAATCGGCTGATACCAAAAGTTCTCGTCGTCGTCGAGCCAACGAAGGATGACAACGGATTGCTACTACTCGATGCTTCTTTGTTCGACTGTTGTCGTTGTTGCATGTTCAGATGTTCTCTGTTTGCTTGCTCATTCAAATAATACTCGGGATAGTAATCGTCGAGTCCTGGGCTGTACCCAGGAGACGCGCGCGCTTTCGCCATTCTCCGAATACCCAACGCAACAGTCGCGTGAACGACAACTCTCACAGCTATTGGCAACGCGCACACGCACAATACGGTTGCAAAGGAGCACGCAAACCAAAATCCTCTACCGGCTACGACTAAAAAGAGCCAAAGTGAAATTGCAGAAGCGAACGACGCCACAGCCACCCCGGTCATCACGAGATCTAAAGACCGGTCAAACGCAGACCCTCTCGGCGGTGTTGCAACGGTAGTACGCGCCATCGTAGGTACTTGCTGTCGATGGTGATGACTTCGTCGTTGCGTTGAAGCCGACGATCCAAACAGAGCACCAAACGATTTCGAGCGAACCATGGATGATTTTCTCGAGCGATTTTGATGACTCGTTGAAGTCATCGAGAAGAAACCTAAAATACCAGCGGCGTTCGCGCGATGTTCTTCTATTTGCATAATCTGCTGCATTTTGCGCGCGATGGCTGTTCGAGGACCGGTTCTGCCTACAATTGCGGCACCGCAACCGGCGTAAATAACACTCCCTCCTAAAACCGGTTCGCCTTCGGAGACGCCGATTAAATCCAGCGAGTCCATTTCGTTATCATCGCCAAAGAGCATGGACAATTCATCACCACGACTCGCACCTCCGCGCGGCGTACCATTTGCAAACAAAGACGAGGATAACGTCGATGACGACGCGGTATTAATGAGATAATTCGAGTTTCGCGTGACGAATAATACGCCCGAGCCTCGATAGACGCAATCGCACGGCACGATTTGACCGACGCGCAATTCGACAATATCACCCGGCACGAGCGATTTCGACGACACGCGCATCTGCTTCCCGTTATCTCGAACTACTGTCGCGTACGCGGGGAACTGTCCATTTCTTGGCGCGTTTGTCCGAGTCATATTTTCTAAAATTTGTTTCTGCGATTGTTTCGTCGTTGCTTTTGTTGAAGTCGTCGTCAAAGCCGAAGTCGTGACTTCCGTACCAGCCATCAAAGCGCCGTCGTCTCTGCTTTCGGACCACCCAACGTAACAGTTTGCAAAGAAAACCAAGAACAAGACTAAAACATCAATAATAGAATCGAGTGTTTTCGCTGGATCCATAGCTTGTAGGCATTGTAAGAAAATAGCAAAGAAAATCACCCTCCCAGCTGGCGCGTTGAACTCGCGAAGGGCGTGTTTCACCAACTGACCGTAATCGAATTTCTCTCCAGGAACAGAGTTCGGGCCGAACTTTCGTAACCTGCGAGTGACTTCAAACGGAGATAGACCTGAGTTTACCGAAGTGTCGTAAAAATCAGCCGAGTGCTCTAAAACATCTCTCGCCCGTACCGGCACGAAAGTATCGACTTGAGGTTGATGATTACGATGAGCGTTGGTGCTATCGGCTTTCTTCCTACCCGGAGACGCGTGAGGACCTTTTCTCGTCGGACTCTTCGTTAAAAGTGGCGTCGTCGTCGTATCTTCGTCGTCGTCGTCGGTGTCGGATTCGATTTCTGTGTCTTTATTACTGCTCCTAATCTTGTTGTTATTGTTGTTATTGTTTCTTCTAAAATCTCTTCCTGAACTACTCCTCCCGACGTTTCTAGTACTCGCACTTGAATTCATATTCATACCAAACGGGTTATACCCGGCGCCGCGATTCCTATGTGCCGCGGCGTTTTGCGCGTTCCGTAAAAATTCTGAATCTTCTGAGAAGATCGAGTCGCCTTCTTCGTAATAATCGTCGTTCGTATTATTGTCTCGACTAAACACGTCCTCGGAATTCATCGTCGCTCTATCTTCGTCGTCGTCGTCGAAATCGTCGTCGAAATCGTCCATAACGTTACCAAAAGCATCTCGTCTTGCACGCCTATTCGTCCTCGTCCTCGCGTTCGTAATTCCATACTCGTTCTCTTCGTCGCTCAAAACTCTCTCTCGATGCCTCGCCGCTGCGTAAAAGTGTTGCCTTCGCAACCACTCCGGATCGATCGAGTTTGGCGTTTCCGGAGCGCCGCCGCCATCGTTACCACCTCCATCGTCGATTTCATCTCCTTCTTCCTCGGAAAAGAGCGACGATTGGGATAAAGCAGCGGCAGAAGAAGAAGAAGAAGGAGAAGCGTTCCTCCTCGCGAGCAGCAGTTCTTCTTCTTCTTCTTCTCCATCTTCGCTTTTGCTTACGAACGCGGAAACGCCTTTCCCGAATCCAAAACCACCAACTCCTTTTTCGCCGCCGGCGGCAGAATCGCTCCTGTTATCGTCGTCGTTTTTGTCTTCGTCGTCTTCCTCTCGTCTCCAATTTCTCGTCGTCGTCGTCATCTTCTTCTTCTTCTTCTTCT
>TARA_B110000459_G_scaffold8350_2_pt1 | contig 13235 bp, 8 predicted proteins | sample TARA_B110000459 | Tara Oceans TARA_B110000459 (sample SAMEA4398296) | marine metagenome | biome: Polar Biome; feature: [SRF] surface water layer (ENVO:00010504); material: water (ENVO:00002006), including particulate matter (ENVO:01000060) such as... | depth 5 m | reverse complement strand
GCGTTCTGTTTCCAATGTTCGTGCACTGTTACTTGACGTTGGTGAAGAAGAACAAAGTGGAAGAGTCTCGCGACTTCTTCGCGAGGTTTCACGAGGACCACGTGAGAGCGCACTGCGACGATATTCGAGGGTTGAGCGGCGTAGCGTTGCCGGAACACGTGGAGACGGATCCGTGCGCGATGAAGTTTATTAAGCACAAGTTTTCGATCGAGATGTGTTTTCAATCGTTCGATTTGTTGGTGAGGTTTTTACGAGCCTCGGACGGGAACGGCGCGACGAAGTGTTTAGCCATCTTGAACGAAAACGTCGGCGTGAAAATTACGCAGAGGGACTCACCGTCCATGTTTGTCGAAGAGGAGGAGGAGAAAAGCATAGACGCGGTTTTCAGCGGTGTCGTAACTGGGGAGACGACGGCGTCGATTGCCGCGTATAACAGCGGACCTGGGAGATTTGGTTTACTCGAACAGTCTTTAGAAATCAAAGCGGAGAAAGCTTTTCGGGAAATCGAAGCCAAACACGAAGAGGCGATCAAACGAGAAGACGCGAGAGTGGCCGCGTATAAACCGAAGAAGATTTACAAAAAGAGGAAAAAGAAAGGTTCGGACAGCGAGAACGACGACGACGAGGACGACGACGATAAAGAAGAGAAAATTTTAGACGAAGAGACTATCGAAGTCGACGGGTATAAGGTTTTGAAGAGAAGAGAGATAGACGTGCCGAACGTGCCTCCGACAATCAGTCGCTTACGAAATCCCAGGCTCGTGGAGAGCGAGATACCAATTCCCGAGTACGATTACGACGACGGATTGAGAGCTTTGGAAGACTTCTCGAACAGAGTGAAAGTGACGTCTGACAATTTACCTTCCTGTTGCTTCTTTACGTTCACGCACGCGGAAGGCAAGTTGATTTGCGCGAGCATGTCGCCAGACGTGGAGAAAGTTGTGGGCGGCTTTTCTGATTCTGTGGTGAGAACATGGGATTTAACGAGTGGCGAAAACGACGACGAGGAGGATAACGAAGAAGACGACGAAAAAGAAGTTGGGGGCAAAGAAACGGCGGATGGCGGGACGACGACCGAAACCGGCGAAAATAAGGAAAAGACCAAAAAAGTATACAAACGCGGCGATAAGATTGGGAAATCCATGAAAGTGAAGGAATTCATCGGTCACTCCGCACCCGTTCACGACGTTCAATACTCACCCGATGGCATCTACCTCCTCTCCGTCTCTCGAGATTGTACCGCGCGCATGTGGTCGTGCGAACTCGAAATCCCACTTTGCGCGTACAAAGGCCACCAAACCCCGATTTGGTGCGCGAAATGGGCCTCGTGCGGTAACTATTTCGCCACTGGTTCCCACGACAGAACCTGTCGAATCTGGACGACTGAATTATCCTCCCCGATCCGAGCTTTCTGCGGCCACATCGGCGACGTCGACTGCGTCGCGTGGCACCCGAATTCCAACTACGTCGCCACTGGTTCCTCCGATAGAACCGTTCGTTTATGGGACGTCAGTACCGGTCGATGCACCCGCCTCTTCGCCGGACACACCAGCGGTGTCACCGCTTTAGCATTTAGCCCAGACGGTCAATCCATATCCACCGCGGACGATTCCGGTATCATCCACTCCTGGGACTTGGACTCTGCGCGCTGTTTCAAAACCATGCTCGGCCACGAAAACGCGGTCTACAGCTTAGACTACTCCGGCGGCGGCGGCGAAATCCTCGCCTCCGCGGGCGCCGACGACACCGTGCGCATCTGGGACCACAAAGACGGCTTAGAATCCGTCGTGACTGGTATCATCCCGAAAATCGCGCCGACGAAAACCTTCCGCACGAAAAATTGCCCCGTCGTCAACGCCCAGTTTACTCGTCGGAACTTGTTGTTAGCCTTTGGAAGCCGGCGTATGCCGGTGTACCATCACATTAATTAAGAAATGGCGCATTCATCAGTCTACGTTCAATCCGTGCTGACATCTGTGAATCAATACGGAATAGGAAGTTAGTCTCGCGGAGAGTTTTAATACATATTACTAGAGTGAACCTTATGGAATAATTTTGAAATTCTGTGCTGGCGCATTTCTCTGCGTACTCTTATTTTAATTGGATTCTTTAATTGTTTTAAATCCCAAACCTCTTCAGTGCAAAGCGCGCGCGCATAACTTTAACGACTCTTTAAGCGCTTCTTATCCTTGAGCTCTGCTTTCGTCGTCGCACGACGCGACTTTTTTATTTCATAACACGAAAAGAATGTCGCCGCCTCCCTCGCCGAACGCGAAGCTCGATCGGTCGTACACTTTACACAAGGACCGGGAAAAACTCGAACAAGTCAAGTCTGGTCTCCAATCCGAAGCCGCGCAAGGGAACATCGACGTCGTCTTGGAACGACTCTTAAAGCTCGACGCGAAAGTACACCCGAGAGATGTGCCCGCGGTATATAAGAGAGCGTTGTTGAGGTTTCACCCGGACAGACACGTCGGGAAACCGATCGCGAAACGTGCGAGTTACGAGGAGAGGTTGGTGGTTGTTGTTGAACGTTTTGGAACATTTCTCTCGAATTTGAACTCGTTTGCGAGCGCGCGCGCCATGTTCATCTCTCTCTCTCTTTTCTCGAGTTACGAGGGAGAGTTCGAGAAAGAGAGAGAGAAAAGCGATGATTCTGCCACCGTTGCCTTCGTCGTCGCTTGTGGTTCTCCTCATCCCTCTCGATTAAATATTTCCTTCTCGCTCTTAAGAAAGCGGTTGCTCTTTCGCTGACTTTTTAACTAACTAAACGAATCAATCCTTTCTTCTCGAACAACAAAACAGGTTCAAACTCGTCCGTTTGGCGTGGGACAATCACGTCGCCAGACGAGTTGGGAACGTGGTCAAAACCTCCGAGGATGGGGAGATTTTAGAGAAAGCGGAGATATTTGATTACGCGCAAGTGCAGAGAATGATTGCGATGCGCAAAGCGCGAGAGGCGGCGAAACAGAGGTACGAGAAAGAGTTGCGAAAGAAACGCGGCGTAGTATTGGAGGAGAGCGAAGACAAAGACGAAGACGCGAGGAAGAAGAAGAAGAAAAAGAAGAAGAAGAAGACGCAAAAAGCCAAAACGGGCGAGCCGGAAAGTTTAGAAGCCATAGCGAAAAGACTCGCGGAGCAAGAGTTCCGGGACGACGACGACGCGTTCTTCGGCGAGAGCACCACTTCCAGCGACGACGAAAACGAAGGTAGCGACACCGAATCCGACGTCGACGAAAAAGAGTTGAAGCGAGAGAAAGAGAGGCACGATAAGTTGTTAAGATTGCACGTGAAAAACTTGCACAAAGCCGAGAAGAAGACGGTGAAAGAGAGCGTGAAGACGAAGGTGTTGCGATTGTTCCGTCGGGGTCCTCCTGGTCAGTAGAGAAAGTCCAATGAATATAGTATGCAAGCAATGGCACTCGCAGCTTTGCGACCACTCGCCGCTGCAGCGCCGCGCCGCGCGGCGGATATCGTACTCAAAACACCCCTTCTGGTGGGGGAAAATGTAAAATAAGAATAAAAAGCAAATGTAGTAACGCATCATAAAAAACAAACGCGTCGTCGTTCTTTAATCATCTCGCGACTTTTAGGAGAAAATGGTGTCGCTCTCCTTTTCCTCGTCGTCGCGGGTCTCACTCTCTCGACGCGAGGAGGGTAAGAGAACGACGACGACGACGACCAGAAACAACAAAAACGCTCCCGTTTTTTGGCGGCAAAATCCTCGTCGTCTGAACCGTTGTTATTGTTTTAAAGAGGAAGAAGAAAAGAAGACGAAATACGAACCACCATCACTGATCGTCGTCGTGGAAGGCGTAAACGACGCCAAACGCGTTCGCAAAGCTTTGAACGTTGCGCACCCGAACGCGGTGTTCGCGATGCGAGGATCGTATTTCGATGTAAAGGCGAACAAGTGGAAAATTCAACCGAATATCGTGCGCGCGGTGGAACGCAACGCCGGATGGCTAAAAGAAGAAGAAGAAGAAAGAGGAAGCGACGGGGAAAGAAGAGGCATCGTGGAGGCAGAGGAAGTGATTGTGTTTACCGATCCTGACGTCGCAGGAAGGCAGTACCGACAAAATTTTATCCAATATTTACCTCGAGCGAAACACGCGTTCGTGTCGCGGTATCGAGCGCGGTGTAAGAAGAAGACGAAATGGCACGAAGTGAACGATTGCGGGGTTGAGTTTGCGACAGATGGAGCGATACGAGTCGCGGTGAAGGAAGCGAGAGCACCGAGGACGATAAAAGCGACAACGAGTGGTAGTCGCAGTGAAACGACAACGGCAACGGCAACAACGACAGAAGGGCTTTTGGAATGGATGACTGTGGACGACATGGAGCGAAGGGGATTGAAAGGAACGACAAAAGCCGGCGTTCTCGGCGTTTCATCGAAGCGACTTCGCCAGGTCTTAGGTAACGTCTTAGGCATCGGCGATTGCGACGCGAAGCAAATGCAGAGACAGTTGAATATGTTCTTCTCTTCGGAGGAGTTCGAAAGGGCCATGGAAACTTCTTTAGAACTGTTAGAAAGCGGCGAAGCAGACGCGTGCGATTTTCACGACGTAAACGACGACGACGCTTTGGAATCGAATAAAGAGAACGAAGATGGTTTCGAAGAAGATTTTGGATTCGACGCGAACGCGTACATTCCGCCCGGCCAAGCGCCGCCAGGTTTTGAATAATAATAACGCATGAATAACAATAACAATTAGTAAGGTTGTTTAAAGAGTAGTTTTAGTAGTAGTAGTAGTAATAGCAGTACTCGTTTTAGTATAATAGTAGTAGTAATAGAGCGCGATCCCATCGCTCGTCATCATCGTCGTCGTCGTCATCATCATCACACGACGAGCGCGATCCAACAAACAAACTAATACCCGGTCAAACTCCCACCTCTCCCGATAATCTCCCCGACGCAAAACCACGCGTACGTCTCTAACCCGAACAAAACCGCCACCCCTACTTCTTTCACGCTCATCTCGTCCACTTTCTGCCACCGTTCTTTGACCACTCCCGCTTCTCGTTCGGCCGTTTCGATCGCTTTCGGGATTCGGGCGAGATTGGTATACAAAAGTTGCTTCGGGAGCTTCGCCGCTTGCTGCTCGTCTTTGACGATAAACTCCGCATTTTTCGCGATGGACGTTTCCAGAGATTTCTTTATCGATGGTAAGACGGTGTTCGTGACCGTCGTCGCGGATTCGAGCGCGAGCGTTCGCGCTTTGTGCACGTATCTCGACATCTCTCTCTTCTTTTTCCCTAAAATCTAATCTTATAATAATCTTTCTCTCTCTCGCTCTTTCTCTCTCTCTCTCTCTCTCTCTCCCCTTTTCCTTCGGTGTTCAAACGCAACAACAGCTCTCCGTATCAGATCTCTCAAACTCTCTCTTCGTTCCTTCTCTCCTCGTCTTTCCAAGAAGAAACAAACAGAGCAAAAAGGTTTTAAAAATGTGACTGAAGTGGAGCTCGATGAGGAATAAAAAACAAAGAAGAGCGCGAATTCGCGCCTACTGGGTAATAATAGGGTTTAACATTAATTGGCCGAAATATCTTTTTTCACGTATTTTCTCTCTCTTTGGTGCAATCGCTTCAGAAAAGAATCGCCTCACTCGCTGCTTCTCTAAACATATAGTACATACAGATTGTTTTGCAGACAAAAGGAAGAGAGGAGAAGACTCTAAAGAGAGAGAGAAGTAAATATTGAGTAACGGGGTTCGAATTTTGTTCTTTTTTCTTCGCGCAAAAGTGCGAGAGGAGTAATAACTACTCTTAATTCATCAGAACGACACGCGGGGATTTTGTTAAAAGTGCGGAAGAATTTAATCCTGTCCGAGAGAGATTAAGCGGAAGTCGTTTTCTGCGCCTCTTCCTACTCCTTTTTAAAGAGAAGAGCGGAAGAAGAAGGGGTTTCTTTCGCTTCGTGAAGAAAGAACGAGAGAATGGCGGTGAATACTCTCGAGAGCGAACAAACGACGACGGAAACATCGACGACGATGAAAACGCTTTCGAAAGCCCCGAAGGCGGCTTTGATGATGTTGATGATGTTCGTCGGCGTCTTTTCTGTCGTTGCATTGTTCAACGAGAGAATGATAAACGTGCTCTTCCCCGAAGAGAACATCGGCATTCGAGTGGTGATGTCGGGAACAACAGCAATCGCGATGACTCTTGGGTCCGCTTTTGTGTTTTACGAGAAGAGAAAGAGGAGGATTTGTACCGCGACGACGCGCGCGGGCGACGGCGCGAGGAGCGACGCGGAGAATAACGGTAACATCGCAGAGAGGACAGAGGAAAAGAAGAACAAGGACGAGAATAGCATTAATAAATCGTCTTCTCAACCGGGATCGCCGGTAACGCCGCCGCAGTCGTCTTCGAAAACGTCTGCGTCGAACGCGTTCAACTCCGCTTCCGGTAAAAAAGGAAGCAGGAACAAAGGCGGCGCGAAGGAAGTGAAAATCGACGACGAAGCATTGGAGGAGTTCAAGTTGCAACAAGAGCGTCTCAAAAACGAACGATTGGAGAGGGAGAGGATGATTTTTGAGAGAGAAGAGGCGGAGAGAATCGCTCGAGAGGCAAAGGAGAAGGAGTTGATTGAAAAGAGACGATTGAGAGCGTTGGAGCACGAGGCGGAGTTGGAAAAGTTACGGTTGAAGAGGTTAGCGGAGAAAGAGGAAGAGGAGAAGAAAAAGTTAGAAGAAGAGGCGAAGAGTAAAGCGAAGGAGAGCAGTTACAATACGAGCAACGAGATGCATCAGCAACATAACGTGGCCGAGGCGCAAATGTATCAGCATCAACAGCAACATCACCGAGGAGGAGGACCGACGAGTCCGAAACAGATTCCGTCGCCGCACTTTAACCTGCCGAAACCACCTCCGGGTCCGCCACCCGAGCACGTCGTGCGTGCCGTACGCGCGAAGCAGCAAATGACGTCCGCAACTACGTCTGTTAAGATGAACGAGACGCCGTTGCCTCCGATGGCGCCGATTCATCTCGACGAGTTGCACAAGGACAAAGCCGCGCAGAGAGAAATTTCAAGATCCGCAGTTGGACCACCTCCTGGATTTGGTAGCATTGGAGGCGGCGAGCATCTTTCAATTGGTGGTGAAGATAGAGGTCATCAGCCGGCGCATTTGCTTGTCCATCAACGCACGGATTCGTTCGCTTCGGACGGAGCGTTGAACGACGTTTTGGGCTTGACGTTCTCCTCTTTGGGCGACGACGTGTTCGGTCCGTTTGACGACGACGACGACATTGCAAAAGTGCGTCAACCGAACGTTACGGGGCAACCGCCGTTACCACCTGGTCCACCGCCCGCGCAACCTTTAGCAGCGCAACAAATGCCGAACAACACGGAAGTGCGAGAATGGCTTCGCATGCTCAACTTGGAACAATTCGCCGAGATTTTCGAACGAGAATCCATCGTGATGAGCGATTTAGTCTTGCTTCGCGAACGCGATTTAGAATCGTTAGGATTACCTCTTGGGCCAAGGAGGAGAATTGCAGCGTCAGTAGCGTACATGTCCACAACCACAACGGCGTCGACGAATACGAATAGTGCTAATACCGCTGCTACTACCAGTGGCCCGCCGAACAGTAGTCCGACTCCGCCTCTGCCGCCACTGTCTTTGTCGTCGCGAGGCGCAGGGCACGACAGATCTCCCAGCAAAGATGGTTTTTTGCATCAAAACCAAATGTTATACCACGGGTACTCGGCTTCTGATGGTTTGTTCGAAGTCGACGTGGATGACCTCGTCCCCGTCGTCGAAGAAGAACCGAGCATAAAAGAACCGTCGCCGATTATGGTTGAAGCGGCGGCCAAGATCAAAATCGCCTCGGCGACGATGAAAGTGCCGCAAGAGTTTTACGATTGCATCACGTGCGAAGTTATGTTAGAACCAGTCATCACGAGCGACGGTCACTCGTACGATAGAAACTCCATCGCGAGATGGTTGGAAAAGCACGACACGAGTCCGATCACTGGCGAGAAATTGGCGCAGAAAAAACTGACGTTGAATCACTCTTTGAGAAGTTCAATTTTAGCCTTCGCGGATGATTACTGCGCGCCTTTACCGAGAGAATAATAGAAAACACGCATACTAGACGATATATGTATAATAGAGAGAGAGAGAGGAGTAGTAGGGATACACGTATTAATGAAAGGAAATCATCGATAGTAATGATCAATACTAAAATTTGACCATAGCAACGTTTGCGCGTGTCTTTTTTCGATTGAATACTTTAGGCTCAGTTTAAATTTGTACATCATCTTTCGCACTCAGCTTCGTACTCGACAAAAAGTTTTTAAGTCATCATTGCCTTGAGTATCTGACTACTCGCGTCTTTCCTCGTCACATCAGTCGCTACCCATTTTCTCGCGACCCCGTCATCGATTAAAAGACCAAAAACCTTAGTATATTCTCCGTCGCCGCGAGCGCTCTCTCGCTCGGAAAACGCCGCCGAAAGAACGAAAGAGAGAGGATAAAGAAAAGAAACAGAGAAACTCTCGGAAACGCGCAAACGACCGGCTCAGTTTAAAAATGTTATATCACCGTACTAAACTCATCCGACACTCTTCTTTTCCTTCATCATCGCCGTCTTGTGTGTGCTTTCATGCATATATGACGCACGCACATCCAAAGGTTGTTTCCGAGAGAAAAAAACGAGCTCGATACACAGAAGAAAAGAGTTCCACGAACAGGCTCAGCGCAAAGTGTCTCGTCACCGCCAAGTGTGCCCGCGCACCACTCGGACGAAATCAGATTCAACATTTAACAGATTGTATACATCATTGCCTTGTAAACATCTCGCCGTTCCCTTCTGCATCATCGCGCGCGCTATACGAAGGAACGAAAAACAAAGAGTTACGAGATACAAAACCAAACCTCTTTTCTTCTCTCTTGGAACGTGTAGGCTCAGTGATTCTTGTTCAGCACGGGTCACCCTCGCGCGCGTTTCCTCCTCCTGCGCGCGCGACGGTGAAATCAGCATCTCAGGTTGAATCTATTTTGACTTACATCATCGCCTTCAAACGCGCGCGCGCGAAACGCGCGAAGTGTGTTTGATCAGATCAGATCGAAGAGAGAAAAAAAATTGACGTTTTTCCACAAAAGAAAACCCCTTCTGACTTTTCCCCTAAAAAGAATAAGGATATAATATGCAACTCGCTGCTGCTCGAACGAGGACGAACACTCCCTCGTTCTCTCGAGATGACCATCGTTACTCGACGACGATGCGTCGGAGGACAAAACGCAAAGCCCCTTTTATGCCGCGCGTTCTCGACGGTGAAAGTAAAACGGAAGAAGAACGCGACGAGAATTTGGACGAGAGAGTTTTAACAGAATCTGACGCGGATTGTTTCGTAAACAGGAATCGAAGACAGATGCTGTTGGCATCATCGACCGCAGCTGCCTTTTCTGCTACGAACAACATCGCAGCTTTCGCCAAGTCATCGGAGTGGGCGAGTTTAAACGACGGCAGCGCGCCTGGTTTAGCGTCTCCCCCTCCGTCGAATGCAGACCCAATCATAAAGAAAACAGAGCGACTGGGTTTGAAATACGAGTTATTAGCGTCTGGAAGCGGGGAGGAGGAAGTAGAAAGAAACGACGTCGTCGACGTGGATTACGTCATGCGACGCGCGAATGGGTATTTCATTTACTCCAACGCGGATTGCGGCATCGGATGTGGAAACGGCGACCCGGAACGGTGGGCCATCGCGGACGGGTTCGTCGATACTATTCCGGAAATGGTAGTTGGGATGAAAAAAGGCGAAGTGCGGAAGTTTTTAGTGAAACCAGAGTTTGGGTACGCGAGCGCGCCGAAAATTTTAAAACCGCAACCGCCTGAGTTTGGGCAAAGACGACAGATTGAAGCGCATTGCACCGAACCGCTTTTGTTTGAAGTTCGCGTAGTTAAAATTCGCAAGGCGGCGCGGTGACAAACTTCGACGAGGGAAAACTACTACTCATTCGGCAACGACAACATAATGATATATAATAATTAAAACGCGTTTCTGCTCTCGTAGTCCTTAATCTCATCCTCCGCTTTATCCAAAATCTTAATCAAATACGCCTTGTTATACGCCGTGCTCTCCGGATCGAACCCGTTCGGGTACTCGCTCTTCGCGCCTTCTTTACTCGACATGGAAACCTGAAACGCAACCTTCGCTTGCGCATTCCACGTGTTCGCGTACCCGTAAAACGACTTCCCGTGTTGGTATTGGTACTTATCGAACCAATACGTGCGATATTCCTCGAACTCCTGCAATTTCGCCGGATCGTACTGTTTCTTCGTTTGGTCGTAATCTTTCCCGTTGAGAATATCTTTCGTCATGTTGATCATCTTCAACGTCTCCTCGGCGAATTCCGCCGGGGCGGCTGCTTCCGCTTCTTCCGCATTCGTGAAAAAACCAAAAGCTGTCGCACACGCGCTCAGAAGTAACGCGTTTCTTCGCGTAGACACCGCCTCCTTTTCGACGTCGTCGTTCGATGTTGAAGAAGAACACATCTCTCGTTCACTCATCGCAGAAGAAGATACGTTTTTCCTCATCATCCCGTTTCTTCTCGCTTTCCTCGCCAAAGCGTTTGTTTGTCGCGAAAAACCACCCGACGATTTCGACGACGCGCCTCGGCGAGAAGAAGAACGGGAGGACGATCGAGACGACGGCATCGTCGTTTTTGACGCCGAGAAAGAGGCGGAGATGTTCATCGCGTGTTTCGTGTGCGTCGAGGAGAGAGAAAAAATGGATAAATTGGAAAAAATTTAATTGACCAAAAAAAAGAGAATTCCATCGCCACTTTTGTCGTTGAAAAGTTCTTTAAAGCGTGTGCTACCGAGACGCGAGAACTTACAAGAAAGCGCTTCTCTTTCTCGAGGAGGAAGCGCGAGAAGAGTGACCGAACGCGTTTGGGTGATTTTTTATACGCGCACTGCGCGATACAATGCCGAGATACAACCCGAAAAAAGCCTCGGCGAAAGCCGCCGGGAAACCAACGTTCGAGAAAGACAAGCGACGCGAATCGACCGGTTTGACGAAGCAGTTTACCAAAGGAACCTCTTCTATTGATTTCGTGAAAACGAAACGAAAAGTCGGGAAGAAGATCAAGAAAACGAACAACACGAACACAGACGCGAAAGTGACGTCGAAACGCGTGAACGTTTTGGAACAATCCGTGGCGGCGAATGCATCGAACGATGGGACGTTGCGAACGAAAAGAGGGACGGGGATGCAAGAACTCGTGAATCGAACGACGCACCACGCGGGGAAGACGAGGAAAGAAGCGTTGGAAGGGATGTTGGAGTTACTTTCGGAGTTTAAGCAGGAAGCTTTGCTCAGTCGGAGGAACGGCGGGAGCGCGGACGCGAACGCGGTGTGCGAAGCGGTGTGCGCGAGGTTCGTGGACGCGGACGCGGACGTGAGGAAGAGCGCGTTGGAGTGCCTGAGAGATGGGTTATTACCCGCGTTTCAAAACGAAAACGGTATTTCGCCTCACGCGGATTCGATTATCTTGAGGTGTGGGGCAGCGTTGACGCACGTGGACGCGAGAGTGAGAGAAGACGCGCCGAAAGCGTTGAAGGCGGTGATTGATTTCGCGCCGAGAGCGATGGTGACGAGACGTGCGCCGAGGGAGACTTTAGGTCGGTTTAACGCCGCGTTGTTGGATTCAGGCGAGGAAAGAGCGAAGAAAGGATCCACGGGTGGAAATATCGATACCAAAAGGGACGTGGAAGGGAAAATTACGTCGTTGGAATGTTGCGCTGCGTTTTTAATAGCTTTGGAGAAGGAAAATAGTTTTGGCGCGAGTAAGATAAAGATGACGTCAGTAAGTCGTGGTGGTTTTCGAGTAAACTTTCGAAACGACGACGAAGAGAACGAGCGCGAATATCCACGAGTTTCGGTTTCTTCGAATCGTTTGTATAAGAATACGAACGAATCGACCACGTTCGACGCGAACTCAGAAACCGAGTCTTCGGAGACCAGGATTGCTTTTCGTAAACTCAGAGCGAACTGCTTGAAAGTGTGGCAAGATTGCGCGGAGACTTTGAGGGATGAACACGGCGTGGACGTTTTACGCGTCGAATGTATGATTCGTGCGATGGAGTGCATTCGATTGTTAACGAGCAGCGCGTGCTTACAAGATGCAACCACAAACGACGCCTTTGAGGTTGAATTCGCGGAGAAAGTCGAAAAAGTTCTTTTAGTATCCCGCGCGTTTCCGGCATCGGCGCCGGGCGGCAGCGGGAGCGCCGGCAGTGGCGCTTCGCAGAAACAAAAACAAGCGCAAAACAAAAGCAACAGAAGAGACGCTAAAAATACTACCGCGACGAGTAACAACGAAGTCTGCGCGAGTTTAGCAAAACATAACGTCGAAGCGTGCAAAGTTCTACTTTCCATCTCGAAACGCCGATTGGTTTCAGAGGCGTATCCAGGTATCGGCTACTCGTCGAGGATGTGGTTGGCGTCTGCTATTACGCCTCCAGGAGTTGTTTTAGACGGAGGTGAAGTTGGGGACAAAGTGGAAACCCCAGATGAGTGGTACGCGGATTTGTTACGCGTCGCGAAAGATGCGTTGTTAGTACATCACGAAGGAATCGTTGATGTATCGTTTGAGCATCTTCGATTTGCGATCGCGCGAGTGTGGAACCAAGTGGCTTCCGGGAACGCATCGGTGTCGAGTACTTTGAATAAAAAAAAGAGCAGTGGGAATATAAACGCGAAGGAAATTGCGGGACTTAAACGCAAAGCGTGCGTGGAAATCTTTTCTGAAATGATTGACCAGAGAAGCGCGAAGAAAGGACGAAGAAAGGACGTCGTCGTCGTCGAACCGTCGCTGGAATGGATCTCCTTCACCTCGAGAGCGCTGTGGACCATGAAGCACAAAGAGCCGAAAACGACGTATCAATTGCTAAACGCCGCGAGACGATTGGCAAACACCGCGTTGACTGAAACCGAAAACGACGATAACGCCGGGATACTCCTAGCGATGCGCAAGATCGAATCTGAAATTGCTCCTTTCTTTGCCGTTTGCGTCCAAGGCCAAAAACCGATTCCTGGACCGTTCACTAAACTTCCGCAAGATGTTCAATTGGAAGCGTTGGCGTTGCTTGGTGCTCTGCCGTCAATATCGGTGATTACCATTAAAGCGCTCGCGGCGGCTGCTTTGCTCGAACCGTTTAAAGGCGCTCCGAGCGCAAACGGAGAAGAAGACGAGGAGGAAGAAAACGGCGAAACGATCGTCGGAAGT
>TARA_B110000459_G_scaffold43726_1_pt1 | contig 13277 bp, 9 predicted proteins | sample TARA_B110000459 | Tara Oceans TARA_B110000459 (sample SAMEA4398296) | marine metagenome | biome: Polar Biome; feature: [SRF] surface water layer (ENVO:00010504); material: water (ENVO:00002006), including particulate matter (ENVO:01000060) such as... | depth 5 m | reverse complement strand
GAAGCTTTATCTTCTGTAAGCTGTCCCATAGCAAAAACATTCAGTAATAAATACGCTGCACGATAAGCATTGGATGGGTCATCGTTAATAATTTTTTGGGAAATCTCTGCAACTTCAGTGTATTCACCATTAAAGTAGCGTTGGGCCAATTCAATATAATCTCGCTGGTTCTCCTTCTCTGATTCTTTCTGTTTCAAATAAAAGTCTGGATCTTTCAGGTATTTAGCAGCATCTGAATTGGGGTAATAATCCAAGATATGCGTCACAAAGGGTTCCTTGTTACCGGTTGCTTCATTGAGTTTGTACAACTGAAAAGCCGATGATAGATCAGTTAGGTTGCGCTTATTCTTACCTAAAACCCTTTCAAATTGAATCTTGGCCAATTCCGTTTCATTTAGGATCTCTTTATACAATACACCACTTCTATATAAAGCCTCGAACAGTCGCAATTCAGAAGCGGCAAAGGCACTATCAGTCAGCGGTATGTTTTCTCGCAAACCCTCAATTGTTAAAGAGTCTGAATCAGCATCTTCTACTAATAAGGAGTCCGTATTAGTAGAGTCAAAATCCTCCGCCAACTCAAAACTCATTTTTTCACTGCGTCTCCAATGGTCTTCATTCTCCCTTGTTGTCCCCCATTTTTTACGAAACTCTTCATAACCCTCGCTAAGAAGCTTGGGATTACTAAAAACAGATTTACTAGCAGAAGCGTTGGCGTTGGCGTTACTTTGTTCTTGAAGGGCGAGTAGCTTTGCCGCCTCTCGTTCTTTTCGTTCTTGGGCTTCTCTTTTAAGTTGTTTCAACGTTTGCTTTAAAAAACTCTCTCGGTCTTTTTCAGACATAAGAGCAATTCGTTCAACACTGTCCTCAAAATTGACTGTCTCAATGGCCACCACAAGATCAGAAAGTTTGACCGCTTTTTCTTTTACTAAATCACCATTTGGATAACCTTCTGGAATAAACCTTGCACAAGAATCATAATATTTTTGAGCAGACACATAATCTCGATCATCATAACTCAGATCACCCAGTTTTTCATAAGCCATTGCCTTTTGACGCGCATTTCCATTAGAATAAAAAGCGCACTCCGTTAAATAGTTGATCCCCAATTCTTTTTCGCCACGATTCAGTTCCAAATTTGCCATCGCATAATAAATCTGGTCTTTATACTGAGCGTTCTTAGCATCTCGAAGCATCCGCTTCAAATCTTTACTTAGACGCTCACCACGTCCACATATTGCCCTACTTAATCTTGCGTTAAAAGAAATCTCAAAGGGAGCTGATGACTTCAAGGCCTTTGAGAAATGATAGGCCGCAGATTCAAGTTGTTTGTTCTTCTGATAAAGCTGTCCTAAAATAAAATTAAGCCGCGTTTTTTCTTTTGATGAAGAGCATTTTCTAATCGCTAACTTCAGTCCTTCGATTGCTTCAGGATATTCTTTTCTTTTAATAGCTAGATCAGAATAGGACTTAAAAATATCAAATTGTAAATCACGACTAATCTCAGGTATAAGCTCTTCATCACTTGTCTTTTTATTGACAAACGGTATATAATCCTTAAATGTTTTTTTCTTCTGCTCCTGAGAGATCTCATTTAAATTATCTAAGGTCAGCTTTGCGTCTGCAAACGATTTTTGTTCTATATGAATTTTTGCCATCCATAATTTGGCAACATAAAAGGATGGATCTTTAGCAAATAGACGCTTAACAAATTTGAAACTCTTTAAGGATTTTTCATACTCACGCTTGTAATACAAAGCCTGTCCAATAGTGATCCAGTTCTCATCAATCCATTTATTATGCTCAATATCCTTATAAAACATGTCCTCAGTACTGGGCATACTGTGATTTTTAATCACCTCCGAACACTTCTTGATGGCCGTATCTATTGCAGGATGCATCGCTTTTGCTTGATCCTCATCAGGCAAGGGGTTCACCGCTAAAATGTTGTAAAAATCATCTTTATTGGTCTTTTTAAAACTCGTAAGGGCTTGATTTAGTAGCTCATTGGCATTAAAATATCCGTTATACCTAGCGGTTGTTGAATGGTACGTTCTATTTAGAAATGCATTCTTTTCTGTAGAGCATGACGCAAACAGTAAAAAAATGAAAAATAAAACGTAAAAACCTGATTTCATGAGAGCTAATGTCTTACTATAACTTGATTTATTCAACTTTAGTATACAAAGAATAGATTTCTATGCAATGTTTGTGAAAACTTGCTGAATATCATCATCATCCTCGATTTTATCCAACATCTTTTCAATATCGACAAGCTGCTCTTCACTAAATTCAACAGGTGAAGTTGGAAACCTCTTTAATCCAGATTTCTGCAACTCGATTCCAAGGTCCTCTAGACCTTTTGAAATTGTACCAAAAGAGGTATAATCTCCATATATAAAAAGAGTGCCTTCCCCTGCTTCAAGCTCTTCCACTCCGGCATCTATTAAATTAAGTTCCATCTCCTCGAGGTCCATTTCTTCAGTCATTTCAATTTCAAAAAAACTCTTTCTCTGAAACATAAATTCTAAGGACCCTGTTGGAACGATACTCCCTCCTGCTTTATTGAAATAAGACTTTACATTTGCAACCGTACGGGTAGAGTTATCAGTAGCGCACTCCACAAAAACGAGAACACCATGCGGGCCTTTCCCCTCATAATTCATTTCTGCAAAAAGGTCTGTGTCTTTTTGAACGGATCGAGAAATTGCTGCCTCAATATTATCTTTGGGCATGTTCTCTGATTTGGCATTTTGAATTGCAGTTCTCAGCTTGGCATTCGTAGCGGGGTCCATTCCTCCCTCTTTAGCGGCCATTGTAATGGCCTTACCGAGTTTCGGAAAAATCTTAGACATTTTATCCCAGCGCTTTTCTTTTGCTGCCCGTCTATATTCAAATGCTCTTCCCATAGTTTTGTTTTAACAAAAATAAGGAATTGCACCTGCTTGGTCAAGTTAGGAAGCCTTAAAAGCAACTAGGATTTCGTTCACGTAGTTTAGAACGGATTCTCGGCCCAATTTTGATTCCGAGGAAGTAACAAATATTGGAGGTAACTCATCCCAATACTTAAGAAGCTCCTTACTATAGGCCTTGAGGTTCCTTTGCAATGCAGAGCTCGACATTTTATCAGTTTTAGTAAAAACAATCGTAAAGGGAATGCCCTTACCACCACACCAATTCATAAACTCCAAATCAATCTTTTGAGGAGGAAGTCTCGCATCAATTAAAACAAAAGTTGTCAATAACGATTCGCGATGAAGAAGATATTCGGTGATAAATATTTCCCAACTTTGACGGCTTTTTTTTGATGCCTTAGCATAACCATAACCTGGTAAATCAACTAAATACCAATCTTCATTTATGACAAAATGATTGATCAATTGCGTTTTTCCAGGAGTCGAAGACGTTTTTGCCAATTTCTTTTTCCCAGTGAGCATATTGATTAAAGATGACTTGCCGACATTGCTCCTGCCAATAAACGCGAATTCAGGCTTCTCATCCTGCGGGCATTTTTTAAAAGTCGTGTTAGAAATTAAAAAAGAGGCACTTGAAATATCCATTCGACAAATTTAAGATATATTATACTGCAAAGAACAATAAAGCACATTGCTTGTTTAAATCTTGAATAGCATTTGGACACAAAATGGCAGAATATAAAATTAAAGATCTTGAAAATCTAACCGGAATTAAATCCCATACGATCCGTATTTGGGAAAAAAGATATGACATTCTAACCCCAAACCGTACAGATACCAAAATCAGAATGTACTCCGATGACGAGTTAACGCACCTTATAACTGTTAGTATGCTCAATCGCAATGGAATAAAGATCTCTAAAATAGCGGAGCTCTCTCAAGTCGATATGAACAAACTTCTATGGGACATTAAAGTCAATAAAGGTCCTGAAAACAGCATGGATAAGCTTATTCTTGCGCTCGTCTCGCTAGATGAATGCTTGTTTAAAGGTACCATGAACGATCTTATTGAAAAGTTTGGGCTTGAAAAAACATTTATGGACCATCTTATTCCTTTTTTAGATAGAATCGGAATCATGTGGTTGATTGGTTCAATCAATCCATCACAAGAACATTTTATGTCAAATTTAATTCGACAGAAAATTATTTCTGAAATTGACAAACAACCTATCCCAAAAGCTGTAAAACCTTCAGTGATGCTTTATTTACCTGAGCATGAATGGCATGAAGTAAGCCTGTTGTTTTACCAGTTTTTATTGCGGGAAAAAGGAATTCAAACACTCTATTTAGGCCAAAGCCTTCCATACAGGTCACTCTTAGAAAGCATTGACAAATTGAAACCAGATGCCATTCTTTCTTCATGGCTAACGGCTGTGGAAGAAAAGTTCGTCGTAAACTATTTTAAACGACTCAAAAAAGACCGCCCAAACTTAAAAGTATTTGCAGGAGGGGCTCAAATAAAATCCAACTCGGAGGCATTAAAAGGGTCGATTATTCAAATTCAGAATATTACAGAAATCATAGACCATCTAAAATAATCCTATAAATTAAAGTACCGTTACAAAACTATATTCACAATTTTACCGGGAACAACAATGATTTTTTTTGGTGTTTTTCCATCTAGCCACTTTTTAGTTTGTTCTAAGCCTTCAACTTCTTTTTGAAGAGCTTTTCTATCTAAAGACAATGATAAATTAACCTTAAATCTCATTTTCCCATTGAAAGAAATCGGATAGTCAAATGACTCTTCAACAAGATGCTTTTCATTGTAAATTGGATAAGACGCTTCGAAAAGACTACCTTCCTTTTGGCCTGCTTTCATCCATAGTTCTTCACAAAAATGAGGCGCATATGGTGCTAATAGAATTAAAAAAGCTTCCAAAATCTCCCTGTTATTACATTTCTGTTCTGTAAACTCATTCACAGCAATCATAAATGATGATACACAAGTATTGAGCGAATAACGGTCTAAATCTTCACGAATACGCTTGATAGTTTTATGAAGTGTTTTCAGTTCATCCTTTGTTGGGTCATTTCCATTAAGAATGGATACTCCCTCTGCATTACAATACAAACGCCAGCACTTTCTTAAGAAATTATGAACCCCTGAAATGCCTTTAGTATCCCATGGTTTACTCTGTTCAATGGGGCCTAAAAACATCTCATACAAACGGAGCGTATCTGCTCCATATTTCTGAATGAGATCATCTGGAGTCTGGACATTAAATTTAGATTTAGACATTTTCTCTACCTCTGCACCACACAGATAATCTCCGTTATCCTCTAAAACAAATGATGCGTTGCTATAATCAGAGCGCCATTTCTTAAAGCCTTCAATATTCAGCTTGTTATTCTCAACCAAAGAAATATCAACATGAATCGGCTGTGTGTCTTTACCTTGTATTTTACCCTTCGACACAAATGTATTGCTATCTGAAAGTCTATAGACAAAACTACTTTTTCCTAGAATCATGCCCTGGTTAATCAGCTTTTGAAAAGGTTCATCAAATGAAATATAATCTTGATCATATAGAAATTTGGTCCAAAATCTAGAATACAGCAAATGTCCTGTGGCATGCTCTGCACCACCAATATAAAGGTCTACTTTATTCCAATAATCAGACTTTTCTTTAGATACAAATTCCGTTTCATTTGACGGGTCCATATATCTTAAAAAATACCAAGAGCTCCCAGCCCAACCGGGCATTGTATTGTACTCCATTCGGTCACCGGAAAAATGATTCCAAGACTCCTTTTCTGCTCTAGCTAAAGGCGGCTCTCCTTGCTGAGTAGGTAAATAACTATCAACTTCAGGAAGTTCTATAGGTAAATTTTCGTCAGACACTGTTTTTGGAATATTCTCCTTGTAATAAACCGGAAATGGTTCACCCCAATAGCGTTGACGAGAAAAAACAGCATCTCTTAGCCTATAATTCGTAGTGCCCTGCCCTATCGATTTCTCTTCGAGAACTCCAATGGCTTTTTTGATTGCCGAGGCTACTTCAAGACCATTTAAAAAATCAGAATCCTTTAAGGTACCATTCTTTTCAGTGTGTGCTTGCTCAGAAATGTCAATCTGATCAAAAATATTTTTAATCTCGATATTAAAATGTTTAGCAAAATAAAAATCTCTTTGATCTCCACATGGAACAGCCATGACAGCACCAGTCCCATAGGAAGCCAATACATAATCAGCAATCCAAATTTGAATATTCTCGCCACTCAAGGGATGGATTACAAAAGCACCCGTATTTTGACCTGATATTGTTTTAACATCACTTTGTCTATCTCTTTCTGTTTTCTTCGATGCAGCCTTCTGATAAGCCAAAACCGCATCCCTATTTTCTTTCGTTGTGATCTCAAGTACAAAAGGATGCTCAGGTGCCAAGACCATAAAAGAGACACCGAAAATCGTATCAGGACGCGTTGTAAAGACCTCAATGGGCGCTGAATAATTTTCTACTTCAAAAGATACGGAGCAACCAACCGATTTACCAATCCAGTTTCTTTGCTGTTCCTTAATTGAGTCCGTCCAATCTAAATGATTTAGGTCTTTTAGAAGACGCTCTGCATATGCCTTAATCCTCATAGACCATTGACGCATCTTTTTCTGCATTACTGGATGTGAACCTCTTTCAGATTTCCCATTCACTACCTCATCATTGGCCAACACAGTTCCCAGTTCTGGGCACCAATTGACCCAACTGTCTGCTAAATAAACCAATCTGTATTGTTGTAAAACCGCCTCTTTTTTAGCAGTATCGAATGTGCTCCATTCTTGAGAAGAAAACAAAAACTCACAATGGTTTGTCGCTTGAACATCTTGATTTCCTGAGCGCTCAAACTCTGCGATTAGCGCAGAGATACGCAATGCTTTATTTAGTTTTTCATCATAATAGCAATCAAAAAGTTGTTTGAAAATCCACTGCGTCCATTTATAATAATCTGGAGAAGAGGTTCTGATTTCTCGATCCCAATCGTAACAAAAACCTAATTGATCAAGTTGGTTGCGATAACGCTCAATATTTTTATTCGTCGTTATTGCAGGATGCTGACCTGTTTGAATCGCATATTGCTCTGCTGGTAAACCAAAAGAATCATAACCCATTGGATGTAAAACATTAAAGCCTTCAAGCTTTTTGTAGCGAGCCAAAACATCAGATGCGATATAACCCAATGGATGACCAACATGCAAGCCTGCTCCTGAAGGGTAAGGAAACATATCCAAAACATAATACTTCTTCTTAGAAGGATCCTCAGAAACTTTATAGCTCTTATTTAATTTCCAAAATGAAATCCATTTGGCCTCTATTTCCCTAAAGTTATACTCCATAAGCTATTTTAAGTTTGTAAAGATAGGTAATGTGATTCATGTGCAAAAGGCAGTTCTTTTAAAAAAGACTTCTAGCGCAGAAAATAAAATTAAAACTACAATCTTGGCACAATAGTTGCATTAGTCTCATTGAAAAACAGAATGATTTTTCTGCTTTTTTAAGTTTTTAACACTTTACTTTTTTTATAATTCAATGTTTTTTTAACACCTAAACCCGGAAGAGATTCCGGGTTTTTTGTGTGCTCTAAAACCTAAACTAAAAGGAGCCCTATCCCCGTTATTAAAAAGCTAGTGTCGACCCAAACAAAATAGTATGTACTCCCTATTTTTCGATGAAAAAAAGTAAGACAAAATAAGTAAACGAAACTGAACAACCACGGAAGATAAAGATCGAATTCCAAATTGAACAAAGAAAAAATACCAATCACAGAAAGTAAACGCAACAGAACAAGAGACCTCGGTATTCCTAATAATTGTGGAATCGTGCGCATTTCTTGTGGGTCGAAACAAATATCTTTCATGTCAGATGGAATAAGAATCGCCAATAAAAGAATAAGCCCAGGAACCAAAAACATAGGTGACGAAAACAACAAAATAGGCATCGTATGCAAAAGGAAAAACCATATACCTAGAACAAGAAAGATCTTGAGAAACGGTATCTCGCGAAGACAATAGTTTCCAATTTTATAGACATACAAAACGCTTACAAGGATACACGCTCCCGAAAGAAAATGAATTTTATAATATTGACCGAAACAGCATATATATAATGAGACTGTTGCGGCCATGCAAGTTATCGCTATTCCAATAACAGGCCATTTAAGCCTCTTTACCCAGAGATAAATAGTATCTGGAAGCTCTCTGTTTTTAAACTTATAAAGTCTATGAGAATTATAAATTGCTAAAATCCCAAATGAGAACATAGCCGCATAGGCAAAAGCATCTGCACTTTGCTTATAAAGACCTAGAACATAGACCAGACTAAACAAAGCCAAATGAAGGTGTGTGCGAATGCCGAATTCCAGTACCTTATTCATAGTTCTCTCTCAGATTATGAACCCTTCGAAAAGATCAGTTTTAAACTATTTAATACGCTGTTTTTTTAGCGTTTTGTATTTATAACAATTTGCAGCTGCACTAATTTTGGCAATTTGAAAGCCGGAGAACCCATCCATAAAACCCTTATTTATAATGAAGATAGAAATGAACTTTACAAAAGCGCTAAGCATCGCTTGAAAAGGATAAGGTTTCTTGTTCTCTTTAAGATATTTTTGGACAGAAAGATCTGCATATTGAAATGCCTTTCTTCTATGCTCTTCACTCGTGTAATAAGAATAATGCTCCAAATGCCCTTTCAATCTATGAACCTTTAGCGTCTGTGAATACTCTAGGGTTTCATGAACAAAATCACCAACCCAGAGTCCCGAATTTTTAGGGAAAATTCTCGTTTTATGCTCTGGATACCAACCACAATGCAGAATCCATTTACCACAATAATTCGTTTTCCTATTTATTTCATAAATACCATTTAAACCTTTGGTCTTTAATTCAATGATGGACGCTATTAATTCTTGATCAGGAGCCTCATCTGCATCTATAGAAAAAATATAATCCGCTTCAATCAAGCTATTCAGCTCATTTTTAGATTGTGCGTAACCCTGCCATTCTTTTTGAATAAACCGAACCTTATATTTTGCACATATTTCAGCTGTCCGGTCACTTGAAAAGGAGTCTAATACGATAATCTCATCCATACAATTCACCAAGGCCTTTAGGCATCTTTCAATATTCCGTTCTTCATTTAATGTAATAATCGCGGCTGCAATTTTCGACATATTATTGAATTGTAACACTTTTCCAAATCGCCTCTATCTCTCTTAAGGAATGCGTCCAGCTTGTTGTCGCAGGGGCATCTACATAACCAGAAATACATACAAGCTTATTCGTCTTTGGATGAACAAAATGAAAAGCCCAAAACACGCCACCTGTAGTATGTATTGATTTTCCTTTAAAAACAAACATCCCCCTCATTTCAACACCGGAAATACTACCGTCGTAATTTTTAGCCTGTGATACTTCTGGAAATACAAGATCGGTGTATTGTGTTCCCATATACAATCGGGAAGTCTCATGAGGCACGTTATACTTAAGCATGGTGTCCCTGGCTAGAAGAAGATTACTTAAGGTCAATTCTGAGGAATCTTGAAATGGATATTGATACACCATTACCCCAGAATATATGGCCCCTACATCCTGTTGACCTGTGCCAACAAACTCGATAGGTCTCGATGCATTGGGAAACTCAATTGTGAAAAAATTCGGTTGGGTCGTTACAATATTAGATCCATCAGGCAGGTCCATATGAATACCGAAATTTTTTGCGAGTTTTTCATTCAAATAGACACTCTGCTTCTCACCAAAGTATTTGCGAATACGGTTCCATTCTGCATCATCAAAGCTTTGATGAACTTCAGGCAAACCATCTTTACAAGTCTCATAAAGCTGGTCTAAATCACGTGACGTTATCTCGATGACCAATTGCCTATTTGCCCAAACATCTTTGCGCAACTCTATAAGGGATTTAGACTCTTTAAAGGTCTTGTCTAGAGTCAGAAATAAAACATTCCTATGTCTTTTAATCGCACCATCAAAATTACGTTGTGATCTATGAATCAATTCAAAGGTAACGACATCAGGCCAATAAGGTAATATGAATCGTGTCAATGCAGTATCCAGCTCTGCTTTCAATGGAGATTCCCAAATGGCATCATCACATACAACTAGAATCTCTCCTATTTTCCCAGTTACATTAAGGCCTGAATAGTTTTTTTGGTCACAACTCGAAAGTGAGAATAAAAGTGTGAGACCTAAAAAAGCATACAAAAACTTCATGTTATCGAATTCTTATTTTTTGCCCAATAGAGATTCTATTGATATTCACTCTTGGATTTAACCTTTTTAGTTTGGATTGAGAAACACGGTTTTTTTCAGCAATATGACCAAAAGTATCACCGCTGCGTACCGTATAATATTTTCTTGTTCCGCTTGCCGTATTGTTAGCTGGTCTTGGCTTTGGCTTCGGTGCTGTTATCTTCTTCTCAGTTTCAATACGAAGGTGCTGACCTATATAAATATTAGAGGTGTTCAGACCATTCCAGCCCATAATTTCATCTGAGCTGACATGATAAAAGGAAGCTACCGATTTCAAAAGATCACCTGAACATACTTTGTGGTAATAGATATGAATTGTTTTCTGAATCGTTTCTCCCGAAAGGGAATCTTGCACAAATATTTGTTTCACTTGAACTTCATCCGTTCCATATATAGAATGCTCTAAAGCCATTAATGAATCCTCTAAGCCAGCAATTAAATTAATTATTTCATGCGGGCCATTTAAACAATATGAGGGGTTGGATTTTGGAATATAAGTGCTTTTGAAAACAGGGTTCAAGGCTCTGATTTCTTCAAGGGGCCAGTCTATGACTTTAGAAATTGTTCCCATGTGTATGGATGACTTGAAACACAAAGTATCGACTTCAATGTTATGCATGTTAAACTTTTCCGCGAAAATATTATGCTCTTTATGGTAAGTCATCAAATATGCTGCCGCAATGAAATTAGGAACATAACCCCGTGTTTCTTGAGGTAGGTAAGGCCTCACTTCCCAATATGTTTTTTTGTTTCCTGATCTTCTAATCGCTTTATTAACGTTTCCAGGCCCCGCATTGTAAGCCGCTAAAGCCAAATTCCAATCTCCGTATATGCCATGTAACTTTTTTAGATACCTACAGGCAGCATCCGTAGCCTTTTCAGGATCCATTCTTTCATCAATATATGAATTCTCTTTAAGACCAAAATACAAGCCTGTTCTATACATAAATTGCCAAAGACCTAAAGCCCCAACACGAGATTTAACAGTGGGTCTCAATCCGCTTTCAATGACTGATAAATATTTAAGTTCAATGGGCAATCCGTAAGCCGCTAATTTGGATTCGAACATTTCAAAATAGAGCGGCGACCTTCCGAGAACTACTTTAATAAAACCTCTTCTCTTTTGTAAAAAATATTTTAGTGTTTTGAGCGTACTCGGGTTACAATCCAAATGAAAAGGACTCATTTCATTCATTTTATCGAGCCGCTGACAATACACATCATCAGAAAAGACCGGTAAGTCCGTCGGGACGTAATTCAAGGATTGACGAATAGAATCCACGTTTACTGTTTCACCATACGATTTGTAAAAAAGGCTTAAACTTTGTTCTACCGTATTTAGAAAAGGATCTTTATGTAAGGAATCTCCTATTTTCGGATCATTGCTTCCTTGAGAAAAACCTGAAAAAACAAGAACCAAACAAACAATTAAAGTAATCTTATTCATTCTAAAAGTATTTTTTTAAGAGCCCTGCATAATGTAAAAGGGCTCCTTCATCATTACACGAGGACATGAGCTGTAAACCAAAAGGCATGCCATTGCTATGAGTTCCAAAAGGAATGCTAATCGCTGGGTGGCCGGTAATGTTAGCATGCACTGTAAAGATATCTTGAAGATACAATTGCAATGGATCTGAAACAGCCCCCAATTCAAACGCAGTCGATGCCGTAGTTGGGGTTATTAAGATGTCTACATTTTTTAAAATCTCATCCGTTGCATCCTGTGCAAGCCGGCGAACTTTCTGTGCTTTTGTATAATAGGCATCATAGTATCCGTGTGAAAGAACAAATGTACCTGTCATTATTCTTCTTTTAACTTCTTTTCCAAACCCTTCTGATCGCGAGTTTTTATAGGTCTCTTCAACGCCTTTTGATTGTTCACTTCTGTATCCATAATGAACTCCATCAAAACGAGAAAGATTAGAGGAAGCCTCAGCAGTAGTTAAAACATAATAAGCAGGGACCAAGTGGTCCAAATAAGGAAAACTAAAATCATTTACCTCAATACCACTTCCTTGTAAATTAGATTTCAAATTCTCGAAGTGTTTTTTAATTTCAGGGTCGAGACCATCATGCCCCATATACTCTGATAGAAAGCCAATTCGCAAAGGACGTTGCTCATCAAAAACATCATAAGAGGCCTTACTTGAAGTCGAGTCTAAGGGATCTTTACCGTAGGTCAGCTCAAATATTGTTTTAATATCTTCTAAATCATTGGCAAATACACCTATCTGATCAAAGGATGATCCATAGGCAATAAGACCATAGCGGCTAAGCCTTCCATAAGTTGGCTTCAAACCAAAAGTATTCGTCCAAGATGCAGGCTGTCTAACAGAACCACCTGTATCGCTGCCCAATGAGACCGCGCACAAGCCTGCAGAAACAGCTACGGCTGATCCACCAGAAGATCCACCAGGAACATAATTTGGATTGATATTATTTTTAACCGGGCCATAAAAAGAGGTTTCGCTCGTACTACCCATAGCGAACTCATCACAATTTAATCGTCCTATAACAATCGCATCCTCATCCAGTAGTTTTTGAAGTACAGAGGCTGTATAAAGGGATTCGAAATTATTTAAAATTTTAGAGGCCGCAGAAACTTTATGGCCCTTATAGCAGATATTGTCTTTGATTCCTATGATCACGCCGGCCAAGCGACCCGCAGAATCCTCCTTTAATTTTTTATCGATTTCCAATGCAGCAAGTCTAGCTGAAGCACTAAAAACTTCCACGAAAGCATTGAGATGATGATGGGATTCTATTTTAATCAGGCTTTCTTCCACAATCGCGGATACAGATTTACCTGAAAGAATAGCCTCTTTTGTGTCGGCAATAGTACTATACATGAATCTTTACTTTGATTCCTGTTCGTCCTTTGATTCTTCTTCGTTCGCCACTCCGTCACCTTTCGAGGCATTTTTGAATTCATTGACTCCTTTACCAAGCCCTTTCATCAATTCAGGGATTTTTTTTCCGCCAACAAACAAGACGACAATAACGAGAACTATAATTGCAATTTGTCCTCCTCCTGGAAC
>TARA_B110000459_G_scaffold62949_1_pt1 | contig 13285 bp, 11 predicted proteins | sample TARA_B110000459 | Tara Oceans TARA_B110000459 (sample SAMEA4398296) | marine metagenome | biome: Polar Biome; feature: [SRF] surface water layer (ENVO:00010504); material: water (ENVO:00002006), including particulate matter (ENVO:01000060) such as... | depth 5 m | reverse complement strand
ACAACAACTACTACTGAGGCCGCAGGTTCACTGCTAGATAGCGTTATCGCTGCAGGCTCAGTACGTTGTGGAACTCGCGACGCCCTTCCGGGCTTTGCAGTTCTAAACGACGCCGGTGAGCATGTTGGGTTCGACTCTGACTTCTGTCGCGTAATTGCCGCAGCTGTCCTAGGAGATGCCACTGCGGTTGAAATGATCGACCTAGAAACTGCAGACCGCTTCACTGCTCTTCAGAGCGGCGCGATCGACGTTCTAGTCCGAAACACCACCTGGACTGCGACAAGGGATGGTAGCGAGGGTGCAAACTTCCTTCAGCCAACCTTCTACGATGGCCAAGGAATGATGGTGACCTCGGACAGTGGTTACATGAAGATCAGCGAAATGGATGGCGCCATCATCTGTGTAGCCAAGGGCACAACTACCGAGGGCAACGCCGCTCTTGAGTCGTCTCGCCTAGGTCTAGATTGGGAAATTCGTTCATTTGACGAGACCGACCTAATTCTGGAGGCGTTCCTTGCCGGCCAGTGTGACGGATGGTCATCAGACGTTAGCCAGCTAACCGGGCTTCGATCTGCTTACCCGAACGGAAGCGAATCGCTCATGATCCTTCCCGAGGTGTTCTCAAAGGAGCCACTAGCACCAGCAGTTCTTGACGGTGACACCGCTTGGGCACAAGCAGTCAACTGGGCCATACTGGCTACAATCCAGGCCGAGGAGTTTGGAATCACCAGTGCAAACGTTGACAGCATTCGCGACACAACAGAGGACGTCGGAATACTTCGCTTCCTTGGAGCTGACGTTCCAGGTAGCGACGGAGCGGCTGTTCTAGATCCGAACCTTTCATTGCCTACTGACTTTGCTTACCAAGTAGTCAAGCAAGTCGGAAACTACGGAGAGATATTTGCTCGTCACCTAACCCCACTGGGACTAGACCGCGGTCTGAACTCATTGTGGAACGATGGTGGAATTCTCTACGCACCTCCTTACCGTTAAATAAACACCGTCATTACGACAACAGGTAACTCAATTGAGGGCTCGGTAAAATGAGCCCTCAATTGAGCACACCTTCAAAAGCTCCATTTTTTAGAGACATAAGAACCCTCAAATGGGTACTGCAAATACTTGCCCTTTTCGCGGTGTTCGCTTTGCTCTATTGGCTCTATGGCAATTATCAAGAGAATGTAGCTAAGAGCAGCATTCAAACCGATCTTCGCTTTCTTGACAATCCCGCAAACTTTACGATTCCAGGAAACGACCTAGACCAATCGCAACCTGTTCGAGACGCCTTCGTCGAGGGTTTTCTAAATACCCTCCGCGTCGCATTTATAGGAGTCGTGCTGGCCACAATTCTGGGCACCTTGATTGGTATAGCCCGGCTCTCCAAAAACTTTATGGTCAGAACGCTCGGCACTGTCTATGTTGAGTTGGTTCGAAACCTGCCACTGCTTCTGCTGCTGACGTTCATGAACCTTGCAGTCGTTCTCCAAGCTTTCCCAAGAATCGAAAATGCCTGGCTACCACTTGATCTCTTCGTGGTGTCAAATAGAGGCATTGCCATCCCCTGGTTTATCGGCTCTCCCGCTCAGTTAGGAATCGGAATCCTAAGTGCAGCACTGCTCGCGTTCGTAGTGGCCAGAGTTCGAATTAAACAAGCAGATAAGAGCGGGAAGCAAGACCGCGCATGGCTCGTTGGAATAACGACATTCGTGGTCCTAGTAATACTGATTTGGCTACTATTTGGGTACGGCTGGGAACTGCCATACGTTGATGGCAGGGGAACCACCGGCGGACTAAGACTGGACCCGTCATTCTTTGCTCTGGTTGCGTCTCTGGTTATTTACACAAGCAGCCACATCGCAGAGATTGTGCGTGGTTCGATTCTTGCTGTGTCCAAAGGTCAAGGGGAAGCCGCGGATGCCATTGCACTAAGCGGCTCTCAAAAAATGAGACTGATCATTCTTCCTCAGGCATTCCGTATAGCCATGCCGGCGCTTGGAAACCAATACCTGAACCTAATTAAGAATTCATCGCTGGGAGCAACCATCAGTTACTTTGAGCTGACCCAGATCGCTCAAATTACGGTGGGTAATGGCTCCCCTGCGGTGCCCGCTTTCTCTCTAACATTGCTTGTTTATCTTGCAATTTCGCTAGTAACTAGCCTCGTCGTGAACTTTTTCAACAGAAGACTTGCACTGGTGGAACGATGATTACTTGGATTAGAAGAAACCTTTTTAGGTCGATTACCGACTCGATACTCACAGTAGTCTCGGCCAGCATCCTCGGTTTCGTTGTCCTTCAGGTATTTCAATTCGTATTCATCACTGGGCGCTGGGAAATTATTCAGGTCAACCTAAAAATTCTTCTGGTTGGTCGCTTTCCCGAGGACATGATGTTCCTTGTTGGTTTCTCGATTTTGGCGACCTGCTTCTCGATAGCGAGCCTAGCTTCGGGGGTCTCTCGCACGGTCGAAACCACGCCAAGACTTGCCGGCAGACTCTGGGAGCTATTTCAGCGCTTTGGCCTGATTATTGCCACATCAGCATTCCTGATCGTACTTGCTGGAGATCTTGATGCCATTCTGTTTGGCGCATACGTATTACTTGCGATACTCGGAGGAAGGCTTTTTGGCCGAGCCAGGCGCAACACTTCACTCAGGAAGTTACCCGGATGGCTGTGGGTGACAATGAATGCAACATTGCCGCTGGTACTAATTTTCCTGACAATGGGTCAGGCCGCGCTCGAAGAGTGGGGTGGATTCCTCATTAATTTCTACCTCGCCGTGGTCAGCATCGCACTAAGTTTCCCTCTTGGCGTGCTTTTGGCTCTTGGTAGGAGATCTACACTGCCCCTTCTTCGTTGGCTATGCACCGCATACATCGAGCTGCTCCGAGGCGCTCCACTTTTTGTGCTCCTGCTGCTAGCGGGTGTGGCACTGGAGTTCTTTATACCGGCGAGCATCGCACCCGATGCAATCTTCCGGGCGGTAACCGTCTTCACCTTGTTTACCGCGGCGTATTTGGCGGAAGTAATAAGGGGCGGATTACAGTCGATTCCGAAAGGTCAAGCTGAGGCCGGCAAGGCGCTCGGCCTTTCAACGTTCAAGATCACCTTCCTGATTACCCTCCCCCAGGCGCTTAGAAACGTTATACCTGCCCAGATAGGTCAATTCATCTCGCTTTTCAAGGACACCACTCTTGCCGGCGTCGCGCTTAGCGTATTTGATCTGCTAAATGTTGGTACAGCCATAACCAAGCAGGATGATTACCTCGGACAGGGCCTGATCTATGAATCTCTCGCATTTGTGGGCCTATTGTTCTGGGTTGGGTCATATGTAATGAGCAGGGAAAGCCAAAGAATAGAAAAGAAACTAGGAGTTGGTATTCGATGAGCAATGAAGTATTCAAGGACGCATCCAAGATGTCGGGTGGACGCGATTCCGATGATGCCATTATCGTCATAGACGGTGTCTATAAGCGCTTCAAGGAATTTGAGGCGCTGAAGAACATAAAAATGCAGGTTGGCCGTAAGGAAGTTGTCGTGGTAATCGGCCCCTCAGGTTCGGGTAAGTCGACCCTAATCCGCTGTATAAACAGGCTCGAGACTCATGACGCAGGCCACATCTTTGTCGACGGCACTGCGCTGACTACTGACATTAGAAACATTCAGGAGATACGAAGAGAAACCGGCATGGTGTTCCAGAACTTCAACCTATTCCCCCACCTAACCGTCCTAACTAACGTTGCAATCGGACCCAGAAGGGTTCGCGGTCTTTCGAAATCTGCGGCGGAGGAGCTCGCCATGGAGCTATTGACGAGGGTGAAGATTCCGGAGCAGGCAGATAAATTTCCAGCCCAGCTGTCCGGGGGTCAGCAGCAGCGCGTAGCGCTAGCACGAGCGTTAGCGATGACCCCAAAGGTGATGCTATTTGATGAGCCCACAAGTGCGTTGGACCCGGAGATGATCAATGAGGTTCTGGATGCAATGAAGGAGCTAGCCCAAGACGGCATGACCATGATTGTGGTTACACATGAAATGGGCTTCGCCCGCGAAGTCGCTGACCGAGTCGTCTTCATGGACAAGGGCGAAATCGTAGAGGTCGGAACGCCTTCAGAAATCTTCGACAGCCCGCAAGAAGAGCGGACTAAAAAGTTCCTGTCCCAAATTCTCTAGAATTTGTTCGCAATACTTCTCGCGATGTTGCTCATATATCGATCGTTAGGAGATTTTCCTCCAGACGCTTGTCGTAAGTAAATCAATGCCCTCTAGGTGACTGATCGATCTCGATCCAATAGTTGGCCGCGGGAAAACACGACCTAACCCCCAATAGGCCCAACACCAAGCATGAGTAAAATCGCATTCACTAAAGATGCCAGAACCAGCAATGGAAAGATCACCCGCGGTGGAGATTGTCGGAGGCATAACGCTGACGCGATACCCGCCAGCAAGATAGTTGCCACTAAACCAAATAGGCCAACAATGGACGCCAAGGTATCGCTTTGATAAACAGCAATAATGGAAGCAAAAATTGCCGTGGCGGCAATTACCAAGGCGGAGATCTTCTGGCCAACAATGTGCGGTAGCGCTCGGACCCCAGTCGCCTTGTCCTCTAAAAGATCGGGCAATGTATTGGCGAAGTGCGCGGATACTCCTAATAGAGCTGCAACAACCACCACCCAGGCGGGCGGAACCTGGCTTACCGGCAGGCTCAAGGTTACAAACACTGGCAAAATACCAAAACCAACCGCGTAGGGAAGAACTGAAAAGGCAGTTGCTTTCAGCCCGAGGTTGTAGGCCCAACCCACAACCAGCATGAAGACCATCCAGCCCAGGCTCTCCCACCCGAGCAAGCCGGCGACCAAAAAGGCCGCGCCGCCAGCTGCGAAGGACGAGTTTCGAACAAGCGAAGCCGTTAGTGAGCCCTTTGCTACAGGCTTGTCGGTACGGCCAGAAGCCCGGTCTCGTGCAAGGTCCAACCAGTCGTTGGATAACCCCACCGAAAACTGCTGAAATAAAACTGCAAGCCCAACAAGCGCGATTCTCTCAAGTCCAAGGCCAACGCCCACTGCGAATAACACTGAAAAGAGCGCCACGGCGAATGAGGGCATCGGGTGCGAGGATTTGAACAGCAAACCCAGCCTGCTAACGAGCATCGTCATCGGGCCAGGCGGTTGACTACCAAGCCAAATACCCAAGGAAGTCTGCTTGCGAGTGGAACAATTGCCATTCTGATCGGTGAATTAGCTGCCGAAATAAGGCCCTGAGTCAAAACCCTAAAATCTCTGCTTACTCGGCGCCAAGCTTTTTCGTAACTTTCAGGCTTCTCCCTCAAAATACATTCAATCGCTACTGTTGCCTGAGCAAAACCTAACCTCAGACCCTCGCCAGTAATTGCGTCTACGTATCCGGAAGCGTCCCCAACCAACAAAATTCGACCCTTGGTACGTGCAGTGGTTAGCTGAGGGAATGAACCGGCTCCACTCCGCTGCGAGGCCTGCGCAGCACCCACTAGTCTTCCTGCGAGCTCTGGGATGCCAGCTATGGTTTCATCAAAGTCGGTTGACTTTGGACCAAGGACTGCAACGCCCACTTGGCTATCTGAAACGGGAGTTATGTACACCTCAGCGGTCTTGGTGTAAAAGACTTCAATAAATTCAGACCAAGGCGCGACATGGAAATGCTGCCTGATTCCGAAGCGTTTTGACCGCCTTGGAGAAAGCGACTTCACCAATCCCGCTGCCTTGGCAATACTTGAATGCAATCCATCTGCGGCAATTAGGTACCGACCCGGAATGCTCTGACCATTTGAGCACGACGCAACCAGGCCGCTGTCAGCATCTGCAACTGAACTAACGGATGCCTCAACAAAAACCACACCAAGCTCGTCAGAGCGGGACCGAAGAGTGCCGTGCAACTCCGTCCGCCGAACGCCCATACCTGCGCCACTGGAAAATCTATGAGAGACAACGTGCCCACCGCTTCTATAGGTGACCCCGACCAGATCACGCCCCATTGGATAAACACCCAGCCTGGCTAATAGCGGAATTGCTCCTGGCATTAGCCCCTCGCCACACGCCTTATCTATGACACCGCTTCGTGGTTCTATAACAACGACCGATAGGCCGCTCAAACGGGCCTCAATCGCCGCTGCCATGCCCACTGGCCCTCCCCCGACGACAATCACGTCGTAGTTTGTCATCTAAGACCTTTCAGTGCCTTATTTTCTGTAGGAATACGGAATCCAAGAAGAAGTACGGCATTAAGAGCAGTGAAGACTGCTGCCGTTATCCAAGCGGAGTGAACCATGGGCAAAGCTATACCCTCGATCGCTACAACCCAGTAGTTGGGGTGACGAAGCCAGGAGAGTGAGTACGGACCTTTTTTGACACGCTGGGCGCCTGGAATGACAATCACTCGGGTATTCCATTGCGGCCCAAGTGCCCAGATAAACCAATACCTAGCCGCTTGACAACCCACAGCAATAGCAAGGAACGTCCAGCCCTGTGCACCCAGAAACTGGCGATCAAAAACAATAACTTCGATTATTGCTCCAACCAATAACGCAGTGTGCAGAGCAATCATGGCCGGTAGATGACCGCGGCCGTACTCAACACCACCTAATCCAAAGGCTCGGTTCGCATTTCTAGTTGAGACAGCAAGCTCGTAAATCCGCTCTGCACCTGTTGCCAAGACCAGAAAAATGAATAGCATCACGCTGATTGTCACAATCATGTCCACTCCAACAGCACAAGCTCCAGCGATACTCCCGGACCAACAGCAAATAGAACGCCAACTGTTGAAGCAGGTTGCTGGTAGAGATCGCTCAGCACATGCAGGACCGCGGCCGAGGACATGTTTCCCGCTTTTGCCATAACGTCCCAGCTGGCGGCAAAGTCAGCATCGACTAAATCCAGCGATGAGGCAAAGGCTTCAAGAATCTTCGGACCACCGGGGTGTGCTATCCAGACATCAATATCTTCGCGGGAGAGCCCTTGCTGACCAAGAAGCGCGTCAACCTCGCCTGCAAAGTGCTCGATTATCATCTCGGGCACTCCGGCCTCAAGCATTAGCGAGAGGCCGCTTGCGCCAATCTTCCAGCCAATGAGAGACTCCGTGTCCGAATATAAAGTACTTCTGGTGGCCTTTACAGAAATGCCAGTCAAAGATTTGGGATGTTCATTACCAACCATCACAACCGCCGCTGCACCATCACCGAAGATCCCCGTGCCAACGTAGTTGGCCATGGACCGATCTTCCCATTGGATAGTTAGTGAGCAAAGTTCAACAGAAACAACTAAGGCCACTGCCTTTGGGTCGCCCAAAAGATAATCCGCAACTCGCGATATTCCTGCTGCACCTCCAGCACAACCGAGGCCAAAACTAGGAATCCGTTTAAGGTCTGACCGGAACCCCATTCGAGCGGCAAGCAGAACATCCAGAGCAGGAGCGCCAACCCCTGTCACCGTAGTGAAAAAAAGATGATCCACCTCTTCGGCCCTTAGCCCGGCCTTTTCAAGCGCTTTTGTGGTGCAGTCCTCAACCAGTACTAGGGCGTGCTGCGCAAAAAGTGTATTCGCCTTCGTGAATGAGTCGATGTCTGTGTATTCCGAGATCGGTAACACGAAGTGACGTTGTTCGATTTTAGTGTTGCTGTGGAGTCTCTCTAATACGGCCCTAGCTCCGTCGGTCGGTGCAAGCCTCGGTGCCAAAGCTGCGGTAACTTCGGATTGTGAATGAACATGCTCAGGTAGGGACGTTTGGACTTGAACGATCCTTGCCGACATTCATCTACTCCCAGCTCTCCCTCCAAGTGTAACTAGGTGAGAGACGGTCAAGTCTTCCCTGGGTGACCCAGTTGCGAGGAAAGACATCCGAAAGTGGGGCGTGCGGGACTTGAACCCGCGACCGAACGATTATGAGTCGTTTGCTCTAACCAGCTGAGCTAACGCCCCCAGCATTAATAGAGTCTAGCTAATCCAACGAGCCCGGCGTGTCCAAAGAGCCATGGGTAGAGGCAAATCTACAGCAGGTTCGGTATCTTTTGCTCCTCCGCGACATTCGCACGACGGAACCAGAAAGTGACGGCCGTAGAAACAAGCACGATAAACAGCGAGTAAAGTGCGGGAACAATCAGGATGAGCCCAACGTCTGCGGTGCCGCCGAAAGTCAAAAGAACAATGGCAATTGCAAGGGGGCCATTTTGAATCCCTGTCTCGAGAGCGATAGTCCTGACGTTCATTGGGTGCAATTTGAGTAATTTGGCCAGCACGAAGGCGATTGCGATACCAAAGAGCCCAAGACCAATGGCTACGACGTATGTTTGCCAAGGAGTATCAGCCAGTAGTGCCCAGTTCCTTGGAACCCAGGTCGCGAGCAGAAATAGGATGAAAAACAATCCAAAGAAGCCACCCATAAGCTCCAGAAACGCGCCTATGTTCGCGCTAAACCTTCTCAAAATCATGCCGAACAGCACAGGTATCAAGAGCAAGAAAAGAGTCGCCACGATGTTGGTAATCGGTATTTGAAATTGCTCGTCATCCGCAAAAAGAAGCATCCCGTAAAAGGTAAGTACGAGCGGAGTCATGAGTAGTGCCCAGAGCGTGGAGTTAGTGGTCATAATGACGCTGAGAGCCAAGTTGCCCTTCGAAAAATACGCGAAGATATTTGAAGTAGTTCCAGCCGGTACTGAACCCATAAGTAGAGCGCCCAAAGCAACAGGTGCCGCGTACTCCATCGGCAGCTGGAAAAGCAGCGTGGCTATGAGCGTAAAGGCTAGAAGCGGCATTATCCCGAACTGGGTAACCCACCCAATTATCAGACCCCAAGGTCTTCGAATTGCAAGTTTAAAATCTCTCGGTGTCAGACCCGAGCCAAGGCCAAACATAATCACGAAAACCATAGCCACCAAGAGATTCTGCTCGAAGGGTGTTACAACGTCCTGCTCGGAGACAGTAACCTGCTCCAATAAAATCATTGCGATATTCATTAGTTGCCGTTCTTATCGATTAGGTCGATCGGTTTAGTCTCGGTGATTTCACCTGCGAGAGCCGCTGCACGAAGTTCACGGCGCAGTATTTTTCCTATGGGGCTCTTGGGTAGCTCGTCCACAAATATGACTTGCTGTGGCACCTTGTAGGCGGCCATGTGCTCGCGGCAATGGGCGAGGATATCGTCGGAGGAAGGAGCCGGCTGCGAAGTTACTACATAAGCCCGAACCTTTTCTCCGCTTTTCTCATCTGGTACCCCAATGACCCCGACTTCCAGTACTCCGGTTACCGCTGCAATCTGCTCTTCAACCTCGTTGGGGTAAACATTGAACCCGCTGACCAAAATCATGTCCTTTTTTCGATCAACAATTGTGAAGTATCCGTCGTGGTCGACCTGGGCGATGTCACCGGTATACAGCCAGCCATCTTGAAGTGTTGAAGATGATTCGTCTGGTCGCTGCCAGTAACCCTGCATAACCTGTGGCCCCTTGGCAATTAGCTCACCAGGTTGGCCGACCTCCACTTCCACTCCCTTATCGTCGACACAACGAATTTCTGTAGATGGAACAGGAATGCCAATCGTGCCGTCCTTTTGCAAACCACCCAAGGGGTTGAAAGTCAGAACAGGTGATGACTCGGTAAGGCCATAACCCTCGACAATCGGCGTACCGGTTACTTCTCTCCAGCGTTTTGCAACGGACTCGTGCAAGGCCATACCTCCAGCGGCGGATGCCCTTAGATGCTTTGGCGAACCGTCCGTGAACCAGCGTTCGTTCAGCAAAGCGCTAAACAGGGTGTTCACTCCTGACAGCCAGGTCACCTTATAGTTTTCGAAAGCGCGTTTTAAGTTACTTGGTGGTCGCGGCGACGGAACCAAGATGTTCCTGGCCCCGAGGTGATAAAAACCCAAGAGGTTTACCGTGAAAGCGAAGATGTGATACAGCGGCAGAGCTGTCAGGACAATTTCCGCCCCGGGCCTCATATAAGCCCCGCACATGGAAATCATCTGAAGAGTGTTGTTCACTAAGTTCCCGTGCGTCAGCATCGCACCCTTTGAAACGCCAGTCGTTCCGCCGGTGTACTGGAGCGCCGCGATGCTCTCGGGACCGACAGCGTCAAGATATCCAGGGGATTCCTTGTTCAACGTAGTTTTTTTGCCTAAGGCCAGAGCGTCTCTAAAGCTAATGTGCTCGACCGTGATTTTAGGGAGCGTCTTGCTCCAATACTTCTGAGTCAGTTTAATAATTCCGGCGACAGGGCCAGGGAAGAACTCGGAAAGGCTTACAGTGACGACATTTTTTATCTTTGTCTTCTCGATAATCCCAGGTAGCCGATCGGCGAACATGTCGATGACGACCAATGCAGTCGCGCCCGAATCAGCGAACTGATGCAACATCTCTGTTTGAGTGTATAGAGGGTTAGTGTTCACCAGAACGCACCCAGCCTTCAGGACACCAAATGCAACTATTGGATAGCTCAAGCAATTGGGCATCTGAACCGCAACGCGTTCGCCAGTTACAAGCCCTGCCTCCTCTCGAAGATAAGAGGCAAAGTCATCGCTGAGCTTGTCAACCTGCTCGAAGGTCAAGGAACCGTTCATGCCATTGGGCATGCACTGCGTAAAAGCAATTGTCTTTGAGTACTTTTTTGTCGCGACTGCCAGTAAATCCGGGAGGTTACGGAAAGAGTGAGCCTCTAACTCGTGAGGCACGTCCGACGGGTAGTGGTTTAGCCATGCGTGCTTTGACATGAAAGCCCTTCGCCTAAGTTGCCAGCTTCGGGACAAAAGCCCCGGCGCTGGAGAGTTCCCTCAATACTAATTAGGTTTTCGCTAACTTTGTCGAACATTCAAACTGCCTGACGAAAATTGAATTCAGACCAACCCGAACTTTAATTTAGGGACTACGCCAATTAGTCGTCGCGCTTGCGTCGAAACTTCTTTGCAGCATCGCCTAGCTCGCTCCGAAACTCGGATAGTTGCTCCCTCACCTCTTCACGCACCTCGCTTAGTCTTTCCCTGGCCTCATCGGCCGCACCGGTGAATCTTCCTCGCGCGCTCTCTGATGCACCCTCTGCGCGGCGTCTAAGGTTTAGGGCCTCGACTCTAAACTCCTCTACGCGCTTCCTAAGGGAAGCCGATAAGCGACCAATTGGAAGAAGGTATTCGGGCTGATTATCGGCTGTAGTCGGAACATCGGCACCAGTGCCGCGATAGAGATCCTCGAAAATGCTGATGGTTGTTGCAATGTCATGCGACTGAATCAAATGCAAAGAGTTCTCACTGAGCCTCGCGAGCTCTTTCTCGTCAGCCGAAAGCACGAGTTCCAAGCGATCCCTCAAAGCATCCGCGTCATCCGGGGAAAATAAGTAACCGTTATCTCGGTCGTGAACCAGGTGAGGAAGGGCCATAGCGTCCGCGGCTATGACTGGGCGTCCGGAAGCCATTGCTTCCATTGTCGCAATGGACTGCAACTCAGCTATAGAGGGCATGACAAAAACAGTACAGTCCTCGTAAATCCCCGGTAGCTCTTGGTCAGTAACATGCCCCAAAAACTCAACCCGGTCCGAAATGCCCAGCAAAGCGGCCTGACGCTGCAGGCGCTCGCGCTCGCCCCCATCACCAACTAGGCGCAGTTTTAGATTTGGAAATTTATCCAATTTGCTTATCGCGTTTAGCAAAATATTGATTCTCTTCTCGTTGTCCAATCGGCCAACGAAAAGAGCTACCGGCTCTTTATTCTGAGTTGGAGTTCGGTTGGCGAACTTTGTCGCGTCTATTCCGCAGCTAATCGCCAGAACACCCTCTACGCGAGCCGAGTTCTCTAGAAGATCGGCGGCGCGTCTTGTGGGTGTAGTCAAAGCATCCATCTTCCGCAAAACCCGGCCTGCATCCCACCAAAGAAACTTGATGGCAATCGGGTGCATAAATTTTGGCACGAAGGAATATTTGAGAAGATTCTCAGGCATCGTGTGATTAGTGGCAATCCTCCGGAGCGACATTCCTCGAGTCGCACGCATGGCAAATCGTCCAACCATCAGGTGTGACTGTATGTGAAGAGCGTCCGGCCTCTGCTCGAGAATAATTCTCTCCAACTCCCTGGATAGCCCAAAGGGAGACGTAAACCGCTGACTCTTATGGTTTGGCATCTTATGACTCTTGAGTCGGTGCACGGTCATTTTGGCGCCGTCGTGTTCTTCCACCCTTGTGCCAGACCAACCGTCGAGACTCGGAGCAATAATCGCCACTTCGTTGCCGTTTCTCACAAGACCACCGGCTAATCGCTCAGCAAACTTGGCCGCTCCGTTAATGTCCGGTGCAAACGTGTCGCAAGCGATGAGAACCCTAATCGGTTGGCTCACTGTTACCCTTCTCGGTCAACTGCGGGTGGAACCTGTTCAAAGCAAGCACCCCAGATACAGCAATAGTACCCGCCAGGGCGTAACTAAATATTTGTCCGACACTTGACGCTTCGGCTTCGCCCAGAATTGCGATGCCGATCATGACCGCAACCGCAGGATCGATCACGGTCAGCCCCGCAATGACCAAATCCGGAGGTCCAGATGCGTAAGCGTTTTGAACGAACCAACCACCCAACACCGTCGCGCCGACGAGGGAAATCAGAGCAAGCAGGGTGAGCAGGTCGTAGTCCTCTTGCAGGATTCGCTGAATCACAACCTTCGCGAGCGATGCCACGAAACCGTAGAGCACCCCTGCTCCAAAAATGTACTGGAGTGCGCTCACTTTGCCCTTAGATCGCCAAAACAACAGACCAAACATTAGAAGCAAGACAAAGAGTATGCCAACTACCTGAAGTAGTTTTTCGTTGCTCATTTCGACAGCCACAGCGCTAGAAGCTGCGACTGCAACAAATCCGCCCACGCCAATTGTCGTGAGAGCTATGGCAATAAAGGTGCTCTTATTAAGTCGAACCCTATAGATCCTGGCATTTAGCAGAGACGTCATAATAAGCGCGACTGCGCCGATCGGCTGAACCACGATTAAGGGCGCCAGCGCCAGCGCTGAAAGCTGAAAAAGAATCGCCAGAACCAAGAAGCTTGTCCCAGTCAACCATCTTGGTCTTCTCAGAAGATCAGCGATCTGCTTGAGACTCAAAGATCCCGGCCTTGGCCGGCTTGGCGCGTGATGTTTAGTAACTGCGTCATTTTGAAACTGCGCACCAAGTGAGAGAAAAATCGCTCCGATAACAGCAAGGCCAATAGCAAATGCCCTAACAATCTCGGGTGAAAACAAACCTTTTCTCCTGTCGGACTGGAAGCCCTAAAAGCCTAGACCACCAAGC
>TARA_B110000459_G_scaffold48815_1_pt1 | contig 13346 bp, 9 predicted proteins | sample TARA_B110000459 | Tara Oceans TARA_B110000459 (sample SAMEA4398296) | marine metagenome | biome: Polar Biome; feature: [SRF] surface water layer (ENVO:00010504); material: water (ENVO:00002006), including particulate matter (ENVO:01000060) such as... | depth 5 m | reverse complement strand
AGTAGTATTAAGTTTGGCCATATTGGCCAAAAAGAAGGGCTTTCGCAAAGTGATGTGTTTGCCATAAAACAAATGAGTAGTGGTTTAATGTGGTTTGGAACTCAAGACGGGTTAAACTCTTACAATGGATTTGAGTTTAATGTATACTCTCATGACTTACTCGATTCAACATCAATTTCTCACAATTTTATACATGTAATACTTGAAGAAAACGACAGTATAATATGGGTAGGAACAGAAAATGGATTAAATCAATTCAATATAGCAACACAAGAATTTACTAATTTATTTAATCAAAAGCCCTTTAACACCCGAAAGGTAAACGTTTGGTCTTTAGCTAAAGATTCGCTAGGAAATTTATGGGTAGGAACGGATAAAGAGCTGTATAAGGTGGATAAGAACACTTCGCTTCCCCAAAAAATTAACCTCTCACTAAGCACTCAAAACAATAGAATAAATATCAGAAAAATTTTATTTACTAAAGAGCATCAATTGCTAATAGCAACCGAAGGAAATGGACTGTTTTTGTATAATATTGAAACAGAGCAGACGCGCCAATATTACAGAGGTAATAGTTTACTCAAGAGTGATGTTGTTTGGGACTTAAATGAAGACTCTGGAGGTAAGGTTTCAATAGCAACAAATAAAGGCGTTAATTTTTTTGATACAGGGAAAAAGAAAATAGCAACTATTAAATTACTGGATGATGTTATAGGTGAGGATGTAATAAAAACCATTTTTGAAGATAGGTCTGGAATCGTTTGGATTGGAACAGAGGGTAACGGATTTTATAGGTTAAAGTCGCTCTCAAATATTGATCATTATTTATCTGATGCAAACAGATCGACTAGCATAAGTAGTGATAAAATAAATACTATTTATGAAGATGCTTATGGTATAATTTGGATTGGATCGCAGTTAGGCTTAAATAAATTTGATAAAGGGAAGCAATATTTTAAACATCATCAACATTGGGCCAATCAACCCAAAACGATTAATAGCAATATAGTTTGGTCTATATTTCAGAATACGGATGAAAATATTTGGGTGGGTACTGATAAAGGAGTTAATATTTTTGATAATAAAACAGGAATTGCAAAAAATATTAAACCAGATTTTTCTTTTACAAGCAAGCAGAAGAACAATAGTGTTTTTTGTATCTATAAAGATAGTTCAGGTGTTATTTATTTAGGAACAGATGGAGGTGTTTTTTATATAGACGGGGATAATATGACGCATATTTTTGGTTTGGGACAAAACGAAAATAGAACTTATGACGTGCTTCAGGATGATAAAGGTAGATTTTGGTTTGGCACAAAAGAAGGGCTGGTATTGTTTGATAAGGAGAAGGGATTGTTCCATACCTATACAACAGAAGAGGGATTACCTAGTGAAATAATAAGAACCTTATTTAAAGACAAACAAGGGAATGTTTGGGCTGGAACAGATGACGAAGGATTATGTAAAATAATAGAAAAGGGGAATCTAATTTCATTTAAAACATATCGAAATGATCAGGATAAATTAAACACGATAAGTAACAATACGATTCTCTCTATTTATCAAGATAAAAATGATTTTTTATGGATAGGAACTTTTGGCGGGGGATTAAATAAGTTTAATCTTAAAACAGAAAAGTTTAGTTTTTATTCAGAAAAAGATGGACTTTCTAATAATGTTGTATATAGTATTTTAGAGGGAGAAGGGAATGATTTATGGATGAGTACCAATAAAGGAGTATCTTCTTTTAATACTAAAACTGAGGTGTTTAGGAATTTTGATGAATCTGATGGCTTGCAGAGCAATGAATTTAATACTGGAGCCTATTATAAAGACGATTCTGGTAAAATGTATTTTGGAGGAGTAAATGGGTTTAATTCGTTTTATCCAGAAGATATAAGTATCAATACCATTAAAGCAAAGCCGATAATTACAAAATTTTATTTATTTAATAAGCTTGTAAAAATTGACAAGAATAATGTTCTTAAAAAACATATATCAAAATTAAAGGAATTGGTATTGGAGTATGAGCAAAATGTAATTTCTTTTGAATTTGCAGCGCTCCATTATTCATATCCGTTAAGAAATGAACATCAATATATGCTCGAAAATTTTGATGAAGATTGGGTTAATATAGGTAGTGGTAGAAGAGCAAATTACACAAATTTAGATCCAGGAGAATATGTTTTTAAAGTAAAAGCTGCTAATAGTGATGGTGTTTGGAGTGATGAAGTGGCTCAGGTGAAAGTGGTGGTAAACTCTCCTTTTTGGAGAACCATTTGGTTTATTATTATTATCTACATATTGCTTCCGTTATTAATGGTTTATGGCGTGATTCGATACCGTATAAATCAAGTAAAAGAGCAAATAGAATTGGTGGAGGTTCAGGTAAAAGAACGGACAAGAGAGGTTATAAAGCAAAAAGAACTGTTGGAGGTGGAGAAAGAAAAAACAGAAGCTTTGCTTTTAAATATTTTACCATCAGAAACTGTTGAAGAGCTTAAATCTAAGGGTAAAGCTACTGCTAGAAAATATAGAATGGCCTCTATAATGTTTACCGATTTCAAGAGTTTTACTAAAATTGCTGAGGAAATAAAACCAGAGCAATTAGTTGCAGAATTAGACAATTATTTCAAAAATTTTGATGAAATAATTGACAAGTATGATATTGAAAAAATTAAGACTATTGGGGATGCTTATATGTGTGCTGGGGGGCTTCCAATTAGAAACAAAAGTAACCCAATAGATATTGTATTAGCAGGATTAGAGGTTCAGCGCTTTATGAAAGGATACAATAATGCTAAAGCTGATGCTGGCGGAGAAGGTTGGGGTTTAAGAATAGGAATTCATACAGGAGCTGTAATTGCAGGAGTAGTTGGGACTAAGAGGTTTGCATATGATATTTGGGGAGATGGTGTAAATATTGCCAGCCGAATTGAAACGGCAGGAGACGTGGGCAAAGTAAATATTTCTGGAGTGACGTATGAATTGGTAAAAGAGTTTTTTACATGCGAGCACCGAGGGGAAATTAAAGCGAAAAATAAAGGGCGAATAGATATGTATTTTGTACATGCTATTAAACCAGAACTTTCTGTTAATGGAGAAGGGATTGTCCCGAATGCATTGTTTCAGAAATATGTGGACTTACATATTTACAGTGGAATTCATTATAGAAAGGCTGAAAAGTATATCGTTGAACGGTTAAAGAAAGAGCTTCCAGATAATTTACATTACCATGATTTAATGCATACAACAGATGTTTGTGCTGCTGTAGAACGTATAGCGCTAATGGAAGGAATTGAAGGGGATGATATCTTTTTATTAAAAACAGCAGCTTTGTATCATGATGCAGGGTTTGTGCATCAATATGCTAACAATGAAGATTTAGGCGCTGATTTGGCACAAGAAGTATTGCCTCGATTTGGATATACGCGAGAACAGATAGATGTAATTAGAGGATTAATACAAGCTACAAAAGTACCACAACAACCTAAAACGCATCTACAGCAAATTATTTGCGATGCCGATTTAGATTATTTGGGCGGAAATGAATTTCATCCTATTGCAGATAAGTTGAAGCGTGAATTAATGGAAAGAGATATCATTAAGTCTAATAAACAATGGGATGAGTTACAGGTTAAATTTTTAGAGGCACACACCTATTTTACCAAAACGGCAATTGAACTCAGGAGAGCGAATAAACTAACTCGAATAGTCGAGGTAAAGGAGCGTCTAGAAACTTATACTTGATTCAAACTGTTTATTGAACCAACTCAAAATCGAGTTGTTTTTTCACTAAATCAGCTCTTCGAACTTTAATTTTTACTGCATCTCCCATACGGTATTCTTGTCCGCTATTCTTTCCGACAGCACAATAGTTAGGTGCATCAAAACTGTAGTAATCATCTCCGATATCACTTAATCGAACCATTCCTTCACACATGTTCTCGATAATTTGAACATAAAGTCCCCATTCGCTCACACCAGAAATTACACCTTCAAATACTTCACCAATTTTATCTTGTAAAAACTCTACTTGCTTATATTTAATAGAAGTTCTTTCTGCTTCAGTAGCAGAAATTTCCATTTGAGAAGAGTGTTTACACTGCTCTTCAACTTCTTGCTGATTAACAGAGGATCCTCCATCTAAATAACGTTGAAGCAGACGATGTACAATTACATCAGGATATCTTCTAATAGGAGAGGTAAAGTGTGAATAATGCTTAAAAGCTAACCCATAATGCCCAATATTAGCACTAGAATAAACTGCCTTTGACATTGTTCTTATAGTCAATTGCTCAATCATATCTTCCTCATTACTTCCTTTTGCTTTCTTAAGCAAAGTATTAATTGAGTGTGCAACTTCGTCCTCGTTAATTTTTAAATCATAACCGAATTTTTTCACAAAGTTCGATAACGATAATAATTTTTCTTGATTGGGCTCATCATGTATTCTGTAAACGAATGTTTTTACTTGTTCTCCTTTTGCTGGTTTACCAACAAATTCAGCAACCCTTCTGTTCGCCAAAAGCATAAATTCTTCAATCAATTTATTAGCATCTTTACTTTCTTTAAAGTAAACACCTAAAGGAGCTCCAGTTTCATCTAAATTAAATTTAACCTCTACTCTGTCAAAAGCAATAGATCCTTGCTTAAATCTTCCGTTACGAAGTAATTTAGCCAGCTTATCTAATTGTAATATCTCTTCAGATAAATCACCAGTTTTAGTTTCTATTCGTTCCTGAGCTTCTTCATAAGTAAATCTTCTGTCAGAAAAAATAACTGTTCTACCGAACCATTCGTTCAGTACATTCGCTTCTTCATCTATTTCAAAAACTGCAGCAAAACATAGCTTAGTTTCATGTGGTCTTAAAGAACATGCTTGGTTAGATAAAACCTCTGGAAGCATTGGGACAACTCTATCTACTAAATAAACAGAAGTAGCTCTTTTATACGCTTCGTTATCAAGAATAGACCCTGGTTGAATGTAGTGTGAAACATCAGCAATATGAATCCCAATTTCCCAATTTCCGTTCTCTAATTTTTTGAAAGATATAGCATCATCAAAATCTTTAGCATCTTTTGGATCAATTGTAAATGTGGTGGTTGTTCTAAAGTCTCTTCGGTTTTTTATTTCTTGAGGAGTAATTTCTAAATTTAAATCATTAGCTGCTTTTTCTACATTAGGAGGAAACTCATAGGGCAATCCAAATTCAGCTAAAATAGCGTGCATTTCAGTTTCGTTGTCACCTGGTTTTCCTAAAACTTCTATTATTTTTCCGAAAGGATTTTTTTTATCTAGTGGCCATTCCGTTATTTTAGCAATTACTTTATCACCATCATTCGCATTTTTTAACTTGTCGTTGGATACAAAAATATCAACAGGCATTCTTGTACTATCAGTAACTACAAAAGAGAAGTTTGCCGATTTTTCAATCACTCCAACAAATTCTGTTTGTTTTCTTACTAGAACTTCTAAGACTTCACCTTCACTTTTATTACGATTTTTATTAGCGAAAACATTTACCTTAACAATATCCCCATTCAACGCTGTATTTGTGTTTTTTGGATCGATATAAATGTCATCATCACTTCCCTCAACAACGATGTATGCCGCTCCACGAGAGGTCATATCTACCCTTCCTTCCACAAAGTCTTCAGAGTCATTTAAACTAAATTTTCCACGCTGTATTTCACGCAACTTACCTTGGTCAACTAGTTCGAGCAGGATAATGGTAATTAGTTTTTTATTGGTCATATCTTTAAAGCCAAAAGCACTACTTAGTTGCTTATAGTTAAAAGATTTGTTAGGATTTTTATCAAATACAGAAATTATATTCTGTAACAGATCGTGCTTAAATGATCCTGATTGTCTTGAGCTCTTATTTTTTTTATGTCTTGTCATGTTGTTGACCAAATTAATAATAAAAAAGCCTCCGAATATTCGAAGGCTTTAAATTCTATTACTCTTTTATTAACGAGTAACTTTTATTTGATTTTATGTTACTTATAAACTTCAATCCCATTTACTTATGAGGCGATACATTTCTGAATGAAGTTTTACCAATTCTTCATCAGGACGAAAATTCGGATGCCCCCAAACAATTTTGTTTATGGAATTTCTTCCGTAACGTATATCAATATATTTAGTCATGTTTCCAGGGTGGTTCATTTCCATTCCATCCAAACCTAAATCCTCTATTGTTTCGAGAAAATAGATTAAGTCTACCTTTTTTAAGTCTTTAAAAAAGACTTCTCTATCATATTTAAAATCATACTTATGAACCTGTCCGGTTTCACTCAAAATAAATTCGGAGTAATTACCAGTAAAACCACCACCTTGTCCAATGGCATATCTTTTGCCTTCAGGTAGCTTAGTTGCAGCAACTTCTTGAGCCGATTTACAACTAATTAAAAATAAAGCTGCCGATAAAGTAAATATAAGACCTTTCATATTATGGAATAAGAATATTGATGACATCTAAGAAATAAAAGTAAATAAATTCAGTTATATAAATTCTACTAAACCCCTAAAATTAATACTATGAACCAATTTAAAAAAACAACTCAAAAAAGAGAAAAACATAGAGGGATCTATTTTCAATTAGGATTAATTATAGCTTGAGGGTTAACGCTTGTCGCTTTTGAATGGACAAGCCATATTAATATTAATGATTTGCCAAAGCCTTATGATACGGATGAGGTGGAGATTGATTTTCCTATAATTATGCCTGAGGTTAAAATTGATAGACCAGAGGTAAAACCTATTGTAACACCAAGAAAATCAGACATTATTCAAATTGTAATAGATGTATTTAACCCAGAGCCAAATATTGAACAAACGCCAGAGCTTAATTTTGATCCTAATGACTATAAGGTTGTTGAGAAAGGGATAGTTGATCCAAAAATTTTTACAGTCGTAGAGGAAATGCCAGAATTTAAAGGGGGACTTAAAAGCTTGTATAAGTTTTTAGGTGAAAATATTAAATACCCCGCAAGAGAAGAAGATGCAGGTATTCAAGGCGTAGTGCATTTAAGGTTTGTGGTAGGAAAAGCAGGAGAGATAAGAGACGTTGAGGTTTTAAGAGGAGTGAGTGAAGCAATTAACAATGAAGCAATTCGTGTGTTAAAAGCGATGCCCAATTGGAAGCTAGGGAAACAACGAGGTAAAAAAGTTAGCGTTAGCTACATGTTGCCTATAAGATTTAAGCTTACTTAGGCTTAATATTATTTAAATGAAAAGAGCCCTTCTTTCTTGTAAAGAAGGGCTCTTTTTTGATTTCTAATTTTATTGGGTTAAAGTGCTCCTCGCGTTATTCGCATTATGTTTTTATAAACTCTTTGTTCTACCGCCATCAACAGGAACGTTAATTCCGTTAATGTAGCTTGCCGCTGGCGAAGCTAAAAATGCAACAGCATTGGCAACTTCTTCAGGTTGTGCAATACGCTTCATAGGTACTTGGTCAGCCATTCCTTGTTTAATTGCAACAACATCGCCACCAGTTTTAGCAGCTTTGTTTTCTATAATAGATTTTAAACGAACAGTATCTGTAGCTCCAGGTAAAACATTGTTTACTGTTATTCCAAATTCACCTAGCTCATTAGCCAACGTCTTTGCCCAACTTGCAACAGCACCTCTAATAGTGTTAGAAACGCCTAATCCATTCAATGGTTGTTTAACCGAAGTAGAAATAATGTTTATGATTCTTCCATAACCACTATTTTTCATTCCTTCTCTCACTGATTGCATCATGATATGATTACAAATTAAGTGATTAGAAAACGTATCAATAAACTCATCAGTTCCGGCATTTTCTATTAACCCTCCAGCAGGGCCTCCTGTGTTGTTTATTAAGATATTTACTTCAACATTGTTATTCGTAATGTATCCTTCTACAACTTCTTTTAGTTGAGTAGGTAAAGAGAAATCTGCAACAATAAAGTTGTGATTTTGTCCTTTTGAGGTGTCTAATTCATTACAAACTAAACTCAGTTTTTCTTCATTACGAGCAACTAAAATTGTGTTGGCTCCTAAAAGCGCTAACTCTGTTGCTATTGCTTTTCCTATTCCTTGTGTGCTTCCGCAAACAATGGCATTTTTTCCTGTTAAATCTAAATTCATAAGTTGTTGTTTTGGAAGAGTAAAAGTAGCTTATTTTACCAACAACGGAAAACCATTATCGTATTAAAATAAGTCTAGAAGAGAGTTGGGGTACTCAACCCAAATTGATTTTTCATATACGGTTTTGCTTTTATATATGAGTTTCTTAGTACCTTTCGGAAAACAAAAAACTAGAGTTATGTCAATAGCAATGCCTTTTAATTTTAATCAATGGATTAAAGATAACAGAGACAAATTGAAACCGCCCGTGGCTAATAAAAGCATATACCCAATGGGTAAAGATTTTATTGTAATGGTTGTAGGGGGTCCTAATGCTAGAAAAGATTACCACTTTAATGAAACAGAAGAGCTGTTTTATCAATTAGAAGGAGATATTGAGGTAACTATTCAGCAAGATGGGAAAGCCATAAAAGTGCCAATTAAGGAGGGTGAAATGTTTTTATTGCCAGCTAATATTCCTCATAACCCAAGGAGATCAGCAAACTCTATTGGATTGGTAATAGAAAGAGTAAGGAAAGGAACAGATTATAAAGATGGTTTGATGTGGTTTTGTGATGAGTGTAATCACAAACTTTATGAAGAACGATTTACTTTAAATGATATTGTTGTTGATTTTTTAGATGTTTTTAAAAAGTTTTATAGTTCTGAAGAGCACAGGACATGTAACAATTGTGGATATGTAATGGAAACAGACCCTAAATTTACAAATGACAAGTAATGAGAATTAACGGACACGGACATATTTTGCCAGAACCACATCAAATCCCTCAATTTATGAAGGATAAGAAATTGTTTTGGATAGACGGGGATAAGAAATTTATGCGGCAGGGAAATTGGTCTCGACCAATAACTGACCCAAGTTTCTTTTTGAAAGAAAAGTTAGAATGGATGGAGAAAAACAACATCGCTCACGGAGTGATGCTTAACCTTTCGCAAGTCTATTGCAATGGTTGGGAAAAACAAGATACAAAGGATGCAATTGCTTGGCAAAATGATTTTAATGCTTCTGTTCAGAATGATAATCCAGGTAAATTTACCTGTGGATTTGTAGTCCAACCCAGATTTATGGATGATGCTTTAGCAGAAATAGAGCGTTGTGTAAATGTTTTTGGAATGAAACTTTTGTGTTTGCCAACCCATTATTTAAATGGAAAAGAAGAATGGATTTCTGTAGCAGACGAATCGTGTAACCCAATATATGAATTGGCAAATAAATACGGACTGGCATTAGAAATCCATCCTTACGATGGTCCAAAAATGATTAAATTGAAAGATGAAAATTGGCGTTTTCATTTAATTTGGATGATGGCTCAAAGTGCAGACACATTGCACTTGTTTACATTAAAAAACATACCTAATAAATATCCGAACATTAGAACTTGTTTTGCGCACGGATGTATGTTGGGCCAAGCAAATTACGGAAGAAGAGTGCAAGGGTTCAATGGTAGACCAGATTTGTTTGAAGGAACAGAAAGTCCACAAACAACATTAGGTCATCCAAATTTATTTTTCGACACCTTGGTGCACGATCCTTATACATTACAATTACTGAAGCATAGAGTTGGAGTACCACAAATTATTGCTGGATTGGATGATCCTTATCCGCTAGGCGAAATGGAATCTGTGGCTGATTCTTACCCAGGAAAAGTAATTGACGATGCCATTAAATTAGATATTCTTACAAAACAAGAAGCAAATGCTATTTGGCATACCAATGTTTTAAAATGGTTGGGGTAATATTTCTAAACAAGCAATGCGCAAAAAGCTATTAGTATTAATTTTTATTTGTTTTGTTCTTACCAGTCTAAGAGCACAAAGCCCCGTTGACACAACTTATAGTGAAGACTTTAAGCCAGGAAGACTTGGTTTAGTTGCTGGAGGTGCCGGTTTATTTTATGGCGGAATGCTAACTGGTTTAGCAACGGTTTGGTATGAAGATAATCATTGGATAGGCTTTCATGTGAAAAATGATAATGCCGGATGGATGCAAATAGATAAATATGGGCATGCCTATACCACATATCTGATGGGGAATTTAGGAATGAATGCTATGCGTTGGAATGGCGCTAAACGTAAAAAGGCAATTTGGTGGGGAGGTGCTTATGGTTTTATTTTTATGACATCAGTAGAATTACTAGATGCCAATTATGTAGAATGGGGATTTTCTCCAATGGATATGGTTGCCAATGCTGCTGGTAGTATGTTGTTAATTGGACAAGAGTTAGCGTTTAAAAAGCAAATACTAACGTATAAATTTTCCTATCATCATACTGAATTAGCAGCTCAAAGACCTAATGTTTTGGGAGATACAGATCTTTCACGAGTGGTGGCAGATTATAATGGACAAACTTTTTGGTGGTCGTTAAACTTAAGGTCGATATTTAAACATCAAGAATTTTTACCTAAATGGTTAAATGTTGCTGGCGGGTATGGAGCTTACGGAATGTTGTCATCAGAAAATAACCCAAGGATTTATAGTAATGGAGCATTTTTGCCTCCAGTTGAGCGATACAGAAGTTATTACTTGTCGTTAGATATTGATTTTGAGAAAATTCCTACGCGTTCAAAGTTTTTAAAATCGACCTTTTTCTTTTTGAACATGCTAAAATTCCCATTACCAACTGTAGAGTTTAATACTTTGGGACAACGAAAGTTTCATCCTTTCTTTTTTTAGAATCCTTTTTTTATAGGCAACTTGTTTTCAGAATGAGAGAAACAGAGTTTAAATTTCTTTCTGATAAGAAACAACATCCAATGCTTTTCCAAATTTTATACCAATGTTTTTTAAGTGGCCAACTTTAAAGTATCCATATTTTTCAAAGAGAGAAATACTTACTAAATTGTGTGCTGTAATAACGGCTATAAGGTTGTTAATTCCGCTGCTTTTAGCAACTTTTTCTAAGTAAGTTATGGTTTTTTTACCAATGCCTTTTCCAGCAAATTTCTTATCTAAGTACAAAGTGATTTCTGCCGATTTATCATACGCTTCTTTATATCTGAATTGAGAAAGATAGCAGAAGCCACAGGCTTCACCACCATGAAAGATAAGGTAAGATCGATATTTATAATGACCAATAGAAACCATTTGCTCCAACTCTTCGCTAGCAATGACATCTAAATGAAAAGTGGCTGTAGAATTAAGCACGTACCAGTTGTAAATAGCGAGTGCTTGGTTAATATTTTCTTTACTAATTGGTTTAAACTCAATATCCACAGTTCAAAAATAATATTTTATGTTTTAAGGATTGCTTTAGTGTTTGCATTTTTATGACGAAAGAATTTAGGTATATTTGTTATTAGCGAAAAATATGAGACACTTAACGGTCATTATTACATTTTTAACATTATTCTGTAATGTTTCTTTTGGACAAAACAAATTCTCTCACCAAGATACTTTGAGAGGGACTATTACGCCAGAAAGAGCGTGGTGGGATCTTACGTATTATCATTTAAGTGTTGCCGTTAACATCAAAAAGAAAACAATTTCTGGAAGTAATTTGATACAATATAAAGTGTTGGAATCGAAACAAGCACTTCAACTTGAATTACAAGAACCACTTAAAATTAATAGAGTTGTCCAAAACGGTAAAGAGTTGGAGTTTACGAAAGATGGCTATTCTTATTTTGTAGTGTTAAACCAAAAACAAAAGGTTGGATCAGTTAACGAATTAACTGTTTTTTATGAAGGAACTCCACAAGAAAGTAAAAACCCTCCTTGGAGTGGAGGGCTTACTTGGGATAAGGATAAAAATGGGAATGATTGGGTGGTAACAACTTGTCAGGGAGATGGAGCAAGTCTTTGGTGGCCAAACAAAGATCATGCTTATGATGAACCAGACAGCATGTTAATTAGTATTATAGTTCCCAAACATTTAATAGATGTTTCTAATGGTCAGTTAAGAAGTGTGGTTGTAAACGGAGAATTAAAAACATATAACTGGTTTGTGTCAAATCCCATTAATAATTATGGAGTAAATATGAATATTGGGGACTATGTTCATTATGGAGAAATCTATAAAGGATTAAATGGAAATTTAAAATGTGACTATTATGTGTTACGAGAAAATCTCAAAAAAGCGAAACAACAATTTAAAGAAGCACCAAGAATGCTTGCTGCTTTTGAGCATTGGTTTGGGCCTTATCCATTTTATAAAGATGGGTATAAGTTAATCGAAGTGCCCTATGCTGGAATGGAGCATCAAAGCTCTGTTACATATGGAAATGGATTTAAAAATGGCTATAAAGGCCGAGATATAAGTGGGACTGGCTGGGGAATGAAATTTGATTTTATTATTGTGCACGAGTCTGGTCATGAATGGTTTGCTAATAATATTACCCATAAAGATGTTGCGGATATGTGGATCCATGAAAGCTTTACTTCTTATTCGGAGAATTTGTTTCTCAATTACCATTTTGGTAAAAAAGCAAGTTCTGAATATGTAATTGGTAAACGAAGAACTATTCTTAATGACAGACCAATTGTAGGGATATATAATGTCCATTATGAAGGTTCGGAAGATATGTATAACAAAGGAGCAAACATGTTACATACCTTAAGGCAAAGGGTTGATAATGATGAGAAATGGAGAGCTGTTTTAAGAGGATTAAATAAATATTTTTATCACCAAACTGTTACTTCAAATCAAATTGAAAACTATTTGAGTAAAAAAATAGGGGTTGATTTAAATGCCTTTTTCAATCAATATTTAAGAACAATTAAAATTCCAATTTTTGAATATAGGTTAAGTCATTCAGGAATGGAATATCGCTATAAAAATGTTGTAGAAGATTTCGAAATGCCTATAAAAATAATTGTTGGAGATAAACCTCTCTGGGTTTTGCCTAAAATAGAATGGCAAAAATTAGAGATGGGACAAACGATACGGTTTGATCAAAATTTCTATGTTAATTATCAAGAGATAAAAAAGGAGTAGGCACACCATCTTCCATTTTATTTTTTTCGGAGAAACCTGATTTTAATTAGCTATTTCTTTTTTACTGTCTATGAGATTTACTGGATTAAAGAAGCGATGGGGGTCTGTTTTTAAATATATTGATTAAGGCTAACATCCATTTTGTCCAACATTAAGCATAAACTCCTGCTTAATGTTTACACCATCCTTATTTTTCGCTGGTTTCCAATTGGGCATATTTTGTACTGTTTTTATTAAAAGCGTATCAATTTCAGCATCCCTAGATGTCGTTTCTAACTTTACATTTTCTA
>TARA_B110000459_G_scaffold204110_1_pt1 | contig 13355 bp, 19 predicted proteins | sample TARA_B110000459 | Tara Oceans TARA_B110000459 (sample SAMEA4398296) | marine metagenome | biome: Polar Biome; feature: [SRF] surface water layer (ENVO:00010504); material: water (ENVO:00002006), including particulate matter (ENVO:01000060) such as... | depth 5 m | reverse complement strand
TCATATATGATTGCTGAATCACGGATATTACTGAATACGTTATAGTCTGTAATATGTTGATCTGAACGTAAATCCTTGAGGTATGCTTCAAACATTGAGCGCACTTTATTTGCCCCACGTGGTTTGTTTTCGAGGATACCATCAAATGGGGCTGTAATCTTAATAAGGTCCCATTTGATGTCGTTAATACTTACTGGTACAGTCATCTTATTTCCAATATATTAGATAGTAAATCTATCTTGGTGCGTATTGTTGTTGTAGATTAATATTGTCAAAGAACTCTTTTTTGCATCCAGGATCATTATGGAAGCTACCTTTGAGTACAGTTGTTTGTGTTAATGAGCTATGTGCCATAATACCGCGATTCTCGCAACAGCCGTGTGTTGCCTGAATGTAGACGCCTACGTCATTACTTCCAGTTGCTTTCATAATTTCACGAGCAATATCTGTTGCCAATTCTTCTTGTAAAGTGCCACGTCTTGCACACCACTGTGCAATTCTTGTATATTTACTTAGCCCAATTAATTTATCAGAGGCAACAATGCCTATATATGCAACTCCAGTTACTGGCTGATGATGATGTGAACACATGCTTCTTAATTCACTACGTACAACTAGCATACCTTCATAACGTTCAGCACTATCATTTGGAAATGCTGTTGCACTGGGTGCTGGCTCGTACCGTCCACTCATTAATTCATTAAAATACATCTTAGCAAGACGCTTGGCAGTTCCATGACTATTTGGGTCATTATCCCTATCAATAATCAATGAGTCTAATACATCTTCAAAACTAGTTGTCGCTTCATCAATAAGTTTTTGTTTATCACCATCTTCTAATACTGAGCTAATGTTGTCACCAGCCCAATGTCTAATGTTTTGGTCTTTAAGTCGTTGCCTAATTAAATCGGAAGTCTTTGTCATATACTATGTTCCTTTTATTGTAGTATGTTGTCTATCATAACATTGCTATTTAGATAATTTTGAATAAGAATGTTACGTTGTTTAGCCAATACGTCTTGGTATTTGTCAAACATGATTAGTTTTTCTTTTATAAATCCTACTAGTGAATCCTTGTGTTGTTTGTATGATTCAAAACTTGCAGTCCATTCAGATGGGTACTTAAATTCTGGCAAATACATCTCATGATAGCTTGCACGATCTGGCACAATAGGAATAGCACCAGTTAGTACTGCTTCCATAACACTGATACCTAAGTTTTCATGTAATGCACAACTAAAAATTAATTTACTTTCTCCCATTTTAGCATAGTACTGTTGTTTGTCAAGGTTCATTTTTTGTGTAATAACCATATCAAAATCTTGTGCTAATGCTAATGCAATATCCGGTTGCTTGTCATCATTCCACCTATGTGGCCACATAATTTTATCACTCTTTGGTGTATTTTGATGCTTTACTAAACTATCAACAATAAGCTCGTGCGGTTGCCCACTACGTATAGCTCTTCCATGATCTTCTACTGGAATATCCAAGTTGCGTAAAAACATATTTTTGTGAAAATTTGTTGCAAAGTAATTATAATCACTACTATAATACCAACTTTTTTCAACATGTGAAGGCCAAGGCTTACTCATTTTATAGCCAAGTATGTCTGTAGGATCATATGCACCAGCATGCCAAATGCTATGTATTTCTACTGGAATATCTAATAGGTCACTCATGTATTTGATTGGAGTGATAATAAAGTTCCAAGCATCAGTTATCAGAAATTTGTCACCTGCTTTAACTTTGCCATTACTAAACATACGACTTACTTCTGCTGCCTGTGTTGCTTTGTATACATTAGTTGCACCAAAGTCAAGAAAGGCACCTTCAGTTCTCACATCAGGTTTAAAATCTTCACCATCAATAGTTTGTACAAAATAATTAAGTTCACGTTCTGCAATTTTTGCTTTTAGTGTAAGTGGAATGTTATCGTACCATTGTTTAGTATAACGCTGGTCAATAGGCTCAATTGGTATAATCCAAATTGTGTTCATTAATCTCTTCTTTCAATATCATCTTCTGTTAATTCATCGCCCATCCAAACTTCAATAACTTTTGCTGTTGTGCTACCAATGTTAGTCGCTTTGTGCCAAGTTAAAACAGGAATGTCGATACTTTCGCCTGATGTATATATTGTACTAGATTTTTCGCCATTGTCAAACTCTAAATCCATTTGTATAGTGCCTTCAACTACATGCCAATGCTCACTACGAATAAAATGTCGTTGATCACTTAGTGGAGTTTCAGTACCAAATGCTAGTTCTTTTACTGCCCATCCTGGTCCATTATGAAGTACGGTATAAGTACCCCATGCTCTTTTTGTAGTAGGTTGGCTCCAGTCTTTTAATATCCAACTACTAGAGTTCTTTTTATCTTCACCACCAACACCAAACTCAAACACAACATTGTTAAGCTCTGATGCAAATTCTAATTCTGGGGTAGTGCCTTTTTTTCGATCTCCGCCATTTGCAAAGATGATGTTATCATTCGGATATTCTGAAATCATTTCGGCAATTGCCTGAACGGCAGTGTCATCATCATCGTTAAATCCAATGACTTCATCAACGCATTCAAGTTCACCTACAATAGCACTACGCTCATTCCAAGACATGAATGGCTTACCCTTTTTACGGGTAAGCCAATTGTCACTATTCAGTCCAACGACTAGTATATCACCTAGCTCGCGGGCTGCTTTAAAATAAGCAATATGTCCTGAGTGCAGTGGATCAAATCCACCAGTTACTAAAACAATATCACGCATTTAGTTCTCCAATGTTTCTAAAAAATCCGCTGCCTCAGCTTCCTGTGCAGATGTCATTTCATCTGAACCAGTTGTTGGAGCATCATCAACTTCAAACAAATTATTAAAACTACCAGCACTTGATGTTTGTAGTTTTTGTCCACTAAAGTTAGCAAGCATTGACTCTGCTTCGTTTAGCATTGTCATAGGTGTTTCACTACGGAATAGTTGATCAATAAATTGTGTCATATAAACAATGTTACGTGGCACATATGGACTAAACACTTCATCTTTACTTGTGGCTTTTAGTTTACGCCATTGTCTGTAGTCTGTACTTACTGTTGCATTTACCATGTCAGTTAATGCATTAGCACGTTGTACGCTTTCAATATGACTGTATACATTGTGCGACATCAATAACATATAACTAAAACTGTCCCAACTTGTTTTGCCTTCTTTGCCAATTTTATTAAGCATACCTGGCGCATAGTGACAAATGTCACCCAAGTTAAGTCTTTCACCAATTGGACTACCAAACGGAAACTGTTGTGTGCTACCAGCTAGATTTTTATTATCCATTGCCTTGTCCATAACATAACCAAATCGGTCATTTTTATGTACATGTTGTGTATACATTGTACCATTTGCAGTTGCCAAAAACGGACTTGCGCAGTCAAACATAACATTGATGTCTTCATTTACATGTTCACGCAATGCACGTTGTATTGCTGTATAGGCAGTTGCCCATTCCAGTCTACCAATACCCAAGTAGTGTAGCACATCACGTTTACCACGCTCTAGTTGTTGATCATCACGCATCTTAATAAGTGTACGTAATACAATGTTGATGTCGTTCTTAGCACTACCACCAAAGGCAAAGCCTTCAAGATCATGATGCTTCATAGTCTCATACCAGTGTTCTGCTTCGGCCCAGTTGCGCCCTTGCATAACATTAAGATACTTTGTCTGGTATTTGCGGTTCTTCTTAAACCAGTTTACATTAAAGTCAGTGTAGTCCAAACATTCGTTGAATGATGAAATACCTGTGCGTTCTGTAAACGTAGGGTCAGCAGCCAGAGTTGGAATATCCAGGATCATGCTATAATCACCTGTGTGTTCCAACCAGTTTAAAATCTTCTGACGTAAACTGTCATCAGTTTTAAAGTTATCCCAATCACACTGGATAACACCTTTAATAATCTGGAACCCGCCACTATCACAAAGCATAAACGTCTTATCACGATCACGGCCTTGTACCATTGCATCACTTACATCTGCTTTATCAAGATTAAGTTGTGCATGTCCAGCACTATATAGTCCCCATTTGTAACTGTAATAAGCATCCTTCTCATTCAAAAAATTCATGCCCTCCATGCCAGTTTCAAATCCTGCTGGCATACGATCTGGTGTAATATGTGTGCCACCAGTTGATCTCTGTTTAGCAATATAATTATTATAGAATGTGCTAATACTAGGCAAAAATACTGCGTAGTCTTTGTTACGTTCTGTTAAATTAACTCGAGTTGCGTCCATTAGATAATCCGTTTCTGATACACACCTACATGAATCTTCAGTTTTTTATCGCTACGTTCTTGACTCATCTTTACAGAAACGTCATAAGTGATAGCATTATTGCGGATTTGGCTTCTAATATTAAAATCAGACAACAGCCCGGAATACTTGAGATCACTCAAATATCGAATAAACAAGTGACGTACAAGTCTGTCACTTCCTTCGGTTGTTGCTAATACGCCATCATGTGGCTCAATAATCTTAATAAGATCCCACTTAATGTCGTTAATACTCACACGACCTTGACGAAGGTCACGCATGTCTGTACCTGTACTATTCACAGCTATATTCCTTTATGCTGGGTAAACAATTTGGCAGCCGTTTTCACCATCTTCGGCGATATCAATTACAACAAACCGGCCTGGATATTTGCTGTTGATGTGTACATATAGATCATCTGCAATCATTTCACATGATTTGTAATCTAGTTGTAATAAGTCTTCTTTATACAAGTTTTCCAACCAACGTTTAAATTGAATAAATTCAATATCTCTGTCGTTGTGTGTTACTTGAATCTGTACTTTAAAATGAAATGTGTGACGATGCGGATAGCCTAAAAAGCTCACATCGTACTCATCTCCTGTCGCTAGTGCTGGATCTTCTAGTGCTGCTGGATATTTGTGAATACCTTCTTTAGTGAAAGTTACCCAAATACTGCGCTTTGCATTAATCATCTTAGCATCCTCTTCTTTTGATCGTCTACGCATGAAGTCATAATAAGATTCATACTTAGACATGATGGCATCAGTCATCGTCTAAGACAACGCCAGCGTTAAGTTTCTTTTCGAAACGTTGTAGGATTTGTAAAATTTCCCATAGCTTCCAGTCCATGGACTTTGCTAATTCCATCATTGATCCATCGTCGGCGCCGTCTGTCGCATCGGTTACATCGGGTTCGATAACTCTAATTTTCTTTACCATTTGTGTTCTCCATATCGGTAATTTTATCTTTAAGGTCTAGCTTTTCAACTTTTAATAGTTTTAAAGTACGTTCGCTATTAGTTGTATTATACAGCTTTTCAATACGTTTGTCAAGGTCTTTATGCTGCTTACGTAGTTTATTTAGGTGCGCTTGTTTTTTGGCAGGGTGCATTTTCAACTCTCTTCCTAAGATCACTAGTACTAAACCTATGATCTCGCTTGTTAAAATATAGTTCGATTTCTCTTTTGCGACAAACTTCTTTTCCAGTAAAATCTTTTTCTCGATATTCTTCTCCAAGGATTCGAATATCAATGTGATACATTTCAAGTATGTCAGTTAAGTCCTGCTCGGTTTGATAAGGTATTATTTCATCAACATATTTAGTAGCTGCTAATTGTGAATATCTTTCTACTAAACTCTGTACTGGTCTATTCTTCTGGTCTGGTCTGTCAATAGTTGGGTCAGTTTGTAACCCAACTATCAAGTAATCAACATGTTCTTTAGCTTCACGTAGCATTGCAATATGCCCTGCATGTAGCAGGTCAAATACACTGCATGTGAACCCAACTACCATTAACTTTGGGCCGGGAAGATGTATTCATAAACAGCCATGCCATTATCCACATCAATTTTAAGTGCGCCGTTGTCACTAAACCGCATAGTAATATCTCCATTAATATTCAATACGTTTAATACTTCAGCAACTGGATATTTCCAGCTTTGTTTTAGCGAACCAGTGACACCTGCTTGAAATACAAGATTTCCAGTGTGGCCACTGTCGTCACCAAAATAAAACTTTAAGTTATCATCTTCGGTTTTTGCAATAAACACACTCTCTTCGCTGTTTGCTTGGCTCTGGAATTTAAATCGCTGTACACTTGCACTATGTGGTTCAAATTCTACATCCCAATTAGCACCTTTAAATCTTACTTCTGGAATACGCTGAGTAACAAGCTCTTTGCTCATAAACCGGAAATCGTTTTTAAAGTCTCCACTTGCATTTTCAAACTTCATACTAAATGGTGTTTCTTCACCATTGCGTTCACGATTTTCAACACTAATTTTGGCATTCTCTTTATACTCAGGAATGTTAAGAATAATGTTTAGCTTATCTAGATTTGGTAATCCAAGCACGCCGTTCAATTCTGGCGGTGCTGCTTTGTAAGTTGCTTTCACAATTACTTTATTGTCGTCGTCTTTTGCTTCAACAACTAGACCATCAGTAACTTTAACTGCGTCGATGTTGCCTACACTTCGTGTATGTTTTACAATGTCGAGAAGATAATCTCTCATAGTTATTTCCTTTTCTTTAGTGTTATATTGTAGCTGCCTTGTGTGCGATTATTAAATCTAAATTCTCTTACATGCTCATTGTTATGAAACCAGACTTCAATTTCATTCCTAATGGCACCTTGTCCGCAAATAATTTCACATCTTTTAATACCTTTATAATAACAGTCATTAATGAATCTGTCAACAAATTTCCAGGCTTCGTGAATATGTTTTCCGTGTAAATCTAGTTTCATCATCATCGCCTCTTAGCGTTTTTTGCTGCTTCTTTATCTTTCAATGCTTGTTTTATTTTGTCTGCTTCTATTTCTCTTTCAAGATTCTGCCCAGCCCATAGTCCGATAAAATAGACAATGATTGCAACAATTGATACAAAAATCAAAAGTGAAATGGGAGTCCAGTGTGGGACCATGTCTGTCATGTAATAGAAGTCTCCAAAAATGTTAAAATGTCTAGATGAATAGTTTCATCCAAAATCAAACAAACTCTCAAACGTAGTTTTGTCCTCTGCTTTGGATAGATCAATATCAATTACACCTAGTAAGTTTTCAATCTTTTTAGTAATAATACTCTCCTCCATAATATCAGTATCAAACGGAAGTTCTTTAAACCAGTCTGGAATTCTGCCTTCGTCAGTAGGATATCCAATACTAGTAAACCCCATTGGATTTGGCTTTAGCTTACACACAATAGTTTTCATACCATCGATTATTCCCAAGCTAAACTTGTCGCTATTAATGTCACGCAGACGATTATAATTAATCGCAGCACGAACATGCCCTGGCATATTTGCTTTACCTTTGTAGCTTCCCTTCTTGTCCCATTCTAAATTATTATAATATGTTAATTTGTTAACCCGCTTGGGTGTGCCAATTTCCCATGCTGGTTTTTCTCTAAACTCACGTCTAAACTCAATAATTCGTTCAATAAGTTCATCATTTGGGACACCAGTAAGTGTTTTTAAAAGTAGTTCACTTAAAAAGTCTTGCATAAAAGATGGGGTATCACTACGTTTTAGGTCCAACCCCATAGCTTTAATTTTACCCTGCTTGCCGTCATAGTCTTCTCTGAATCCTTCGTTATCGTATACTAGGATTGCATAACGCTTCTTCTTAATAAAGATTCCACTTAATGCACACATTTCACGGGCGGCAGCAATGATCTCTCCTTGCTTACGATCTTGTACATTGTGTGCATTTGCCATATACCCAGGAAAAGTTTCGTTAGCTTGTTCACATACGGTATCATATAGCTCACTAACTTTGTCTTTATCCCATGCAAATTCACCGTTATCTATTTGTTCCTTGAATATAGGATACGCACTAAAATAGATACTATCAGTATCTCCATATATAATGCTGGCCCCGACATGGTCATACTCTCCTGTAAATAGTTCATTTACTTTAGCCCCCATATGTCTAGCAATAGTACGCCCTGTTAATGTTGTTGATTGTCCCATGCGTGGATCATTGAATCTACTACCAGGGTTAAGTAACGCACCATACAAACTGTTTAAGTTAATCTTTTTAACTAGCTGTCGCTTATCCCAATATGTGAATTTCTCGTCATCTACGCCCTTAGCTTCTTTGGCATTTGTTTGTAGTATTTTACGTTCAGCATACCAACGCTCTAGTAATCCAGGAATGATACCTTTTTTGTCTTGTTTAATAATAGTAGCATTACTTGATATAACCCAAGGCTGTCCACTTTCAAAGATGATTTGATATATCTCTGCACCAGTGGCCATCAGCTCTTCGCCATTTTCAAAGTCGATCCACAACTGAGTTTCAGTATCTTTTGCCATTACTAGTTCATATTCTGGTGCGGCAAATTTGCCTTCCCATGCTCTAGCTGCTTCCCATTTATGTTCTTGTAACAGTGGAACAGTTAATGTATGTCTAACTTGTCCTACAATTGTTTCAGTACTCAAATTAAGCCCACGTAGAATACTTGGATACAGGCTGTTTAAGTCCATACTACCAATCCATTCATGTCTGCCTCTTACTGGTGTAGCCACATATGCACCAGCAGCTTGCGTTGCTTGTGGATAATGTTTTTGTACTTTGTCGTGTTGTTTATCAGGAACAATAAGTCCATTACGATGTGCTTCATTAATAATAGCTTGGTCAGTAACTGCAACCGCACCCATTGTTGTTTGTATTAGTACCGTGTTATCATGTGCAATAACATTTGCTAAGTCAATAAATTGTAGCTTTGCATCTAGTTTAACTAATAGTTCTACATCTTGACGGTTGTAGTCAAGGAATGTTTCAAAGTCATTATTGTATAGTGCATCTAGTGTTCCTGAATATGCAATCTTACGCTCGTTAAGTTCATATTCACCGATTGCGTCTAGTGCATAGCTGTGCATTTCATGGTATGTGTATTTCTGATACAACTGCATATAGTCTAAGTGTAGCCGCCCAATAGTATCAAATGTCTCTTGTGACTTGCCGTAACGCTCAAACTCTCTACGTTTAGGAAATTGTCCCCACAAACAGAATCGACGAGTCTCATCCTTGCTTAGTACACGAGTAATACGATTAACAAGATATGGAATGTCAAAGCCTTCACTATTCCATCCGCTCATTACGTCTGCATCTTCAATTAAATCCAAGAATGTTCGTAACAGATCTTCTTCTGTATCCATAAGCAGAGTATCGGGAAACCGCTCACATATCTCTTGTGCGTCTTCCTTACTAAGAGTGTCTGGTTTACACGCAATACAAATAGTCTTACCAATCCAGTTTAAATTAACTGCAATAGCAGTAACTGGATTAAACGGATCTTCTGGCGGCGCAAATCCTAACTCTTGATTAAAGTCTACCTCAATATCAAAAAATGCAGTGTTTAGTTTGGGCGGCTCCTGTCCCAAGTAATTGTTTTCCAAACATTTAAAAACTTGATTAACATCACTTTCAAATAATGTTTGTCCACCAAACATCTTCTTTTCTTTCTTAAATGCCTTCCCGTTAGTTGTAGAATATCGTGACAGCTTGTCGCCAAAAATACTGTCGTACTTGCCACGCTGGTCCTTATAGTAAAACATATAATTTGGCGGATAATCACGAAACACCCGTTCTCCATTAATACGCTCTGCAACATGAATAATATCTTTGTTGCGATCAAAATGTGCGTCTACATACATTAGCTAACAAAAGCCCTTTCTTGTACAAATGTTCCTTGTGTCTTCTTATTACCTTCGTCAAATCCTAGTGAGTTAAAATAATCTTTAAGGTCGTTATTGAAGTCGATACTTCCACATAACATTATACGTTGTTCTGCAGGATTGTCAATCTTTATAGTACCGTCCTCCATGAATATTTGAATACGTCCTTGCAGTTCTGCTGGTTCTTGTGTAACTGTACTGATATATTCTATAGGCATTTCGTTTAAAAAGTCTCTATAACAATCCTGTTCAGCATGTAGCCTAGTAGTCCAAGTTACTGTAATATTCTCAAACAAGTCATATATTTCTGGTTCACGTAGTAAACTAATAAACGGAGCAATACCAGTACCACTTGCCATCATTACTAGATGTCCGCCTAATGTTAGGTTTGCAAGTAGTAATGTGCCAGTTGGCTTTTCACCTACCTTGACTGTATCACCAACAACGACATGCTGTAGTTTACTAGTGAGTGGACCGTCTTGTACTTTAATTGAATAAAATTCTAAGTAATCATCGTATGGTCCGCTAGTAATACTGTATGCTCTACTAGGTGCATCTTCTAATCCAATCATAACAAACTCCCCCGCAGTAAATCTATAACTGCGAGGTCGCTCTAGTCTGATTCGAAAAAGTTTATCGGTATAGTGCTGTACTTCGATAACCTCCAAATCCAGCATTAATTATCTCTGCCTACCGCCGCCAAAATTTCTTCAACTTGGCTAAAGTTATCTTGTGTTTGTGCAAACTCATTTTTATATGCAATGCGAATTGCCTTATTAAGTAATGCTGGCTTCATATCCATCTCTTCTGCGATAGCTTTGACGGTATCTTTAAGCCCTTCTTTAAGTGCTTCAAGTTCACTTGTTACTTGAATTCCTTCGCTCATTACTTGTTTTAGTTTTGTAATTTCTGAACTACTAAATGATCGTGTGGGCATATATGTTTCCTTATCTATGTTTCTTAGTCTATATGTAATGTAAATTCGTCAATGTTAAAGCTCATACTGATCCTGGTAACATTACTTTTAAATGGATATACTGTGTGTTTGAGCCCTGCATGAAATAAAAGTATATCTCCAGTTGCTACTGGCGATGACCAGGTTCCCCACGATCCGAGTGCGTCAGGCCCATGCACAAAATCTATTTGACCAGGTGCTTTCGGAAATCCACTATCGTTAGTTATTTTTTCTTGATGTATCTCTTCTGGAACGTCTATGTAAACAACAGAACTAACTTTACCTGTATGACTATGGATAGGATTAAATTCCCCTGCTTCTTGAAAATTAATCCACGGGCGATCGCGTATATTATACGATACTTTTTTTAAATCTGGCCCATCGACATCTGTTCGTCTATTATGTTCATATGTTAAATATTCTATGATATAAGGATCCAGTATACTATAAAACTTATCTTCTTCTTTTTTGCTTTTAAAAAAAGATGATAGTTGATCCTTGATGTTTCCTACTAAATGTTTCCCTACATTGTTTCTTGCTTGTCTTGTTGTACGTGCTATATCTTGCAAAAATAATATTTCGTCTTTTTTAAATTTGCTGATATAAATTGTAGGACCAAATGGTCTGATAAACTCTGCCATACAGTTATCCTTTCCTTGTAATCTTACTACAGTATAGCAGGGTTACATGGTAAATGTCAAGTTAATAATTACTATTTTTCTAGTTTACTAATACGGTCTTCTAGCTCGTCTATCTTTTTGGTAATATGTGGATACTTTTTACGCCATGCATCTTCAGGTTGCTGTAGCCAAGTCCAGCCATACCGAGCAACTAAAAAGTCCATGCATCTATCAACTTTTGCATAAACCCATAACCCAATACGTGTAGTGCTTAAATATGCCAAGCATATTGCACCAAGAATACTACCAGCTATGCTAGTGTAAATCCAGACTGTATCGGCGAATAGTATTTCAATCATTCGGCGTCTTCTTTTTGCCAGATTGTCCATGCGCCGTATATAATGGCCCCAACTGCCGCAATTTTAATAAAACTGGTTGCAAATAATGCAATCAGCCCCATTGTGATCATCACACCACCGTCCCATGTGGTACGTTCTGCCAGTCTACTTGTTATCCAGTTCATGTCTGTTCTCCAATATTTTTTGTAGTACGTTTGTTGTTGTTTTTGTAAAGTATCTAGGTGCAACACTGTGTATAATTATTACAGGCACCAAAAGTTGCAATTTAACTGCAACCTTCAATGCCTGTAACATGTGCTGTAACGCAGTTTCATTTACATCGCTAAGATGTGATTTGCACTGCTTGCTAAACATTATTCAATGCCCATCTTTGCCAATGTTTTTGGACCTACAATACCATCAGGTGTTAGACCATTTTCAGCTTGCCAAGATTTAACTGCACGTTCTGTGCCTGGGCCAAAGTCTCCATCAGCATCAAGTCCAAGTACTTCTTGCATTGCTTTAACAAGTGCGCCCTTGCTGCCTTTTTTAATAAGTTTAATATCTAGCTTCTCTTCTACGTGTGGTGCTGATACTCCAGTAAACAATTCCATTGCATGATTCCAATGTTTAATACGATCTTCAAGACCAATTGTACCACCATTAACACGCTTAGACAATGTTTTGATGTCATTATTATCGCAGTATTTGTTTAAGTTATTTGTTTTCCAGAACCAACATGCGCTCTCAAGTGCGCCCTCTTTTGTGCGTACATAGTCAGTTGCTTCTTCAGCACTCATTCCGACTGATTCTCCAAATCTTGTATAATTGCTTCTACCTGTAAGTTGCAGTATGCCACCGCCCCTAAATCTCCACCCATCACCGGAATCGGTATTACCGTTGTCCATTCTACTTGCGTAAATAACGTTCGCAATTTTCTCAGGCTGTCTATGATATTCTTGTGCATCTCTACCTGCCCTTTTAAAATATTTTCCAAATATAGCATCAAGTGCTTTTGCACTATAGTTTAAGTTTTCAGTAAGTACCTTATACCCATTGGATTCATGCCCAGTTTGAGCCATAAATCCAGCAACTCTTTCTGGAGTATTAATGTCATACTTAGGCAACACATCTTGCATTGCAGACAGCCATTCCATAGCATCATCTTTTCCAAGATGTAGAATGTCCGCTACATATCTTCCTTTAAAGTCAAATGTAAATTTACTCATAGTTTTTCCTTTTTATACTAAGTGTATTTATTTTATAAACGCTCCTATACGTCCATGTATGTCTGGATAATCTCTATATTGATATCCATTTGGTGGAGTAGTGTCTTGTCCTTCCCATACTGGAATAAAATGTGAAATATTACCAGTGAAATCTTCATTACGTCTTAGATGTACTTCAATAAGATTGTCACCAATAAATTCACAGTTTACCCATTCATAACTTTTTAGTAGTTCCATTAGTATAGTTGGACGTGACATATAGTATTTTGTTCTTGTCCATTCGTTCCATCTAGTAAATGTATCTAATGGTTTAATCCCTTCAACACATAAACGCTGCAATCCATAGTTATAATCTACGCTAAGATGTCTGCCTTCAAAGAATTCACACCAAAAGTGGCCTATTGGCAAATGCATAGTTTCTTTTTCTATCCATACTCGCTGCGTTCCCAACCCTAGCCCTAACATGTTAACACATGGTCGCACAATATAATATCCGGGTGTTGGAACATCAAGC
>TARA_B110000459_G_scaffold23967_1_pt1 | contig 13400 bp, 8 predicted proteins | sample TARA_B110000459 | Tara Oceans TARA_B110000459 (sample SAMEA4398296) | marine metagenome | biome: Polar Biome; feature: [SRF] surface water layer (ENVO:00010504); material: water (ENVO:00002006), including particulate matter (ENVO:01000060) such as... | depth 5 m | reverse complement strand
AACAAGAACAATAATACACAAACTAGGCCAGAGCTTTCAACGTCGCGACGACACCGCCAATCGCAATCACCCCCAACGCGACCGGCACGACCACGTTCATCATCCCTCCTTTCGTCGTCGCGTCCTCCTCCTCCGTGTACCCGTCGTTGTTCATAAATTTCGTCGACAATGGGTTTCCTTCGCTATCTTCCAAGTTGTTCGCTTCCAACTCCATCACCACCGCTCTCGAGGCGTTCTCTTTGTCGAAGTTAATCTCCGTGATATCTCCAGAGATGGCGCCGAGGCCCATTTTCACGAGTTGTGACATGCCTTTTCCGGTCATGCCTTTCGGGTTTCCTTTCTCGTCCAATTCGTTCGAGAGTTGCTCCTCTTCTTTCTTCCAATTTTTAAGGAACGCTCCAGGACTCTGAATCATCGTCCGTCTTCTCCTCCTCTCGAATCCCGATCGGGAAAGCGCAAAAGAACGACGACAGTCGTTCTTCAGAGTGAGAAGAGAGCGCGTTTGGTGCGTCGTCTGCATCGTCGTCGTCATCATCATCAGCGCTTAGTTAAAGAGGAAATTTGTGATGATCCAAAAAAGATACGGAAATTTGTGGCTCTCATTTTGCTCTTTTTCTCTTCTTCTTCAACTAAAAAAAAAACTCCTAAAAATTAACTACTATTTGGTTGCTACTACTTATATACGCTTTTGCGCTAGAGAACGTTGCTCACTAATATGCTAAATCCGAACGCGACGAACGCGCCGTGGAAGAATAATGTTTGGTAGGAGTGCGCGGACAAGAAGGAGGAGGATGTTTTCGCGGCCCCGCTTTTTTTGCCACGTTTGCCGCGTCGAGCCGCCCCGCGAGTTCTTCGTCGCTCCAAAGGCGGCGCGCTTTCTTCGTTGTCGGCATCTTCTTCTTCTTCTTCTTCTTCTTCTTCTTCTTCTTCTTCTTCTATGATCGCGTGTCGACTTCGGAGCGGGTATCGGTGGTGTGGCGGTTGAACAGTCTCTCTCCCGATCGCTTCGTCTTTCGTGGCTTCTAAGCGAATCATGGACGGGAGTAAAAAAACGTAGACGAAACCGAAGCAGGCACCACAAACGCTCACGACGCCACCGACGTCTATGTTTTTATCCGCGGCACACAGCGTGCCGATGAAAAGACACACCGCGTTGATGACGGCGATACCACCCAGAGTCGTTTTCGATTCCGCGCGGCGACCGAAGAATAATCCGTACACGCTTGTTCGCAAAATGAAGAGTAAGAGAGGACAAATGGTGAACATTTGCAACGCCGCTGCAACGTGGGCCGTAAACGCGAACAGCGCCTTATTCGGTTCCGTCGGAAATGCGTTCAAAAAGTTCTCCGACGGGCCTTGTAACCCTATTTTTTCTCTTTTTGCTTCCGAAGCAACGTACGTGGAACTGAAATTGCCTACTATTCCTACGCACATGTACGTTCCTACGGCGAGGATGTACGCGAAGACTAAATTTCGCATGTTGTTTTTGCTTTTCTTATTCGTTTTAAGCACCGGGACGACCGCGTGGTGCACGAAAAAAGCCGAGCTGCACGCGCCCAAAAGTGTGGCGACGCCACGAAACGCCGCCTTGCCTCCACGACTCGGGAAGAAGTGTCTCGGTGCGACAACATTTTCTACGACGAGGCTTTGCAGAAGAACAAATGCGACGAGGTACGTCGTAAATGCCGGCCCAAACGCAGATAGTTTTACGAAAACGTCCGCGGATGTTCTCGTGGACATGCCGAAGAGCATCAAAGCGACAATTACCGAGGCCGTTTTGGGCGTAAAACAGTCGCCGTTCAACGACGATCGCCACGTGATTGTCTTTTGACAATTAATGTGGAGATCGTTGTTTTCGTGATGGTCGTTATCGTCGTCGTCTTTACTACTACTGGAAGGAGCGAAAGGGGAAGGCGGTGCTGCGGCTGGCAACGGAGGAGTCGCGTATATCGTCCCATTACCGCCGCTATCATTTGCATCGTCGTACATTAGGAAAAGAGCATCCTGCAGTGCTGTTGCCGTGCCGTTCACGCCGCCGCCCCCCGCGTCGCTACTATTCCTACTACTACTATTCGCATCACCACCACCTCGTACGTTTTTCTTCTTCTTCTCCCATTCCTTATCGTACTGTTCTCGCCAATCCGAGTACCCTCCACTCACCAACCCAAACATCACATCCGACAAAATCATATCGTACACGACGACGGATTGCATCATGAGCAAGACGATACCTACGCGCGCCGCCCGCTTCCATTTTTTCCCAAACCATTCTCCAACCACGTCGGAATAGTCCGTCGGCGCGTGCTGAACACTGCTCCTCCTCGTACTATTACTACTATTACTACTTTTCTTCGTATTCACGGAATGTTCCACCAATCGACTCGCGCTAAACACGCAACAGAGGAACCCAAAGGTTGGACTTATTATCGCCCCTAAAAAAACACCGGATTGACTCATCGCCCACGGGAACACGAGCACGCTACCGGCGCCAACCATCGCGTTCCAAAGCGCGAAGACTATTTTGATGTCGTGCGTGGAGTACGTGTCGTCCACGTCCGTTTCGAGATTGTACCCGGGACTGTTTCCCGAAGGAGTGAGAAAGGAATCTTCCCCCGAGAGATCAAATTCTGTTCTTCCGTCGTTCGGAAGCAGCAAGACTTCTTCATCATCATCGGAAGAAGTATACTCCGACGACGACACGGAATGATCTGAGAGCAACCCCTGCGCGTGTTCTTCTTCTCTCTCGTCGTCTGGGTCGTCGTTCATCCTCTTATAAAAGTGAAGAATTTGCTCCACTTTTTATAACGGTCTTGGGGAAAACGAGAGTGAATTTAAGAAGGATGTGGCGGAGAGTGTTGTCATCCTCCACAATCTCTGCTCGGAGCTGCTGCCGTCGCTGCAATTATAACTCTTCTGATTCTATTTATTATTATTCAACGAACGTGTCGAGTAAAGGAGAAGATGGAATCGAAGCTTCTTTTGAGAAATGCGTTACGGGGAAAAATGTCGAGAGATTGTATCGCCAAGGGTACGCGGTTTTCGAGGGCGGATTCGACTCGAACGTCGGGAAAGAACTTCGGAAAGAGATAGACGCGTTATTCCTTTCCTCCCCGGAACGGTTCGTTCCGAATTCCACAAGGTTCGTGAAAGACGGTTTCCAAACAGAGTTGGTGAAGAAAAATATTCTTGAGCTTTCGGCACCGTTCGTTGAAGAGACCGATGGAAGATATTTGCGCGCGTTGCAGAGAGATCGCACGTTGTTGACGCTGTTGAACGTTTTAAAACCGAGCGAGACGCCGAACGAGATGTTATTCAACGTCTCTTTGAAGGTGCAAATGAATTTCGGCGAAAACGCGAGGTTTCCGATTCATTTCGATAGCGATAGCAGCACGGACAACAGGCGTTGGACGTGTCTCGTATATCTTAACGACGATTGGGAAGAGAAGGATGGCGGGGAGGTGGTCTTGTATTTACCTTTTCAAAAGGAGAAGATAGTTGTCGTGCCACCCAAGTTGGGTACGATTGTTATGTTTAATTCGAGGTACGTCGCGCATTCGACGTTACCTTACACGGGCAAACGTCGCGTTATGTTTACCCTTTGGCTGCACGCGAAAGGTGGGGAAGATGATAATAATGCGGAGAAGATGAAAGAGTCGAGTATTGTTAGCAATGAAAAAATAGAAACGGACGCGCAAGAGCAGTTGGAAAAACTTCTCGCGCCGGAGCAACGGAAACATCTCATGAAGTTGATCCTCGCGGAAGAGTGGGCGACGTCGATTGCGGAAGCTCACGACCGTTCCTCTGAACCCACGGCCAAAGCATTAAAGACTCACTGGGAAGAAATCGATATCATAGCCAGAGTCCTCGGGCAAGCTTTTCCTCTCGCGTTTGAGAAATTAGAAAAGTTAATGAAAACTGGGAAGATATCCGAATTTCCTTTGAAGTTTTAGAAAAGGAAAGGGAACGCGCGCTTGGAACAAAGAGAGAAAACTTCAACAAAGTATAAAACTGTACCGGTACCATACGGGTATATTTATTACAATACACATAGTTATAGATTCTTAGTACCTGGTAGTATATAGGCTAATATAGTATAGTATAGCAGTAGCATTTGCTAATTACAGCGCATCACCAGTGCCGTACGACGCTCCTTTAATCCCGGTCATTTTTCCCCTGCTGCCCGGAGAATCCGACGATAACGGCGAGTATCCTCTCTTCCCTCGTGGTTTTCTCGGAGTAGAAAAGAACGAATTCCATTTCGTGTTGTTCTTTTTGTGAAATAAACCACTATCGGTGGTTGGAGTGTTCTTTACTGGTTTCAAATCAGCATCTTCCATGACGTGCCTCGCCGGCCATCCTTGCCAGATGGCTTCCGCGGCGACGTCGTCGCCAACCATCGCCAACGTGTGGTCGAGCAAAATTGCGTCTGGACCAATGACAGATCCGCCCATAACTCGAGACTCCGAGCATAACGTTGCGCGTTCGCGAATGATAACCGTGTTCAACGAAAAAGTGCCCAATGTATTCGTATGTGCGATAACATGTGCAAAATTCACGCAAGCGCCGTCGCCGATGGAAATCAAATCAGGTTCCGGCATCGGAGGATCCGCGCCGGTTGGATACAAGCACACGTTGTTTCCAATCTGGCACCCTTTAAAGCGATAGTACGCACACAAGTGCGCAGAGCCCCGAAGTAGCTTCGGATAGTCGTTCCAACTCAGCTGATCGGCAAGTTTCCATCTGAAGCAATAGCTAGACTTATCCCAGGCGTACATTCCAGGTTGACGTTTCCCGATGAGCAACCATTTGTTCATCAAACCTAACCCAATCGAAAGCGTCGTGTGTACCGCTTTGATCGCGAGAAATAGCACGTACAACAACGAAAAGTATTGCCAAGCTGGTATATCCTTCCACTCGACGTCCATCACGGACGCTGTGAAAAACGCGGTGACGTACCACGAAAAATACACCGGCAAAATGTTAAATGCAGTTTTCAATACTCTCGCGGAGATCCCGATGACCGGCATGACTTGCCACGGAATCACAGCGTACGTCGCTAAGCCTAGATATGTTGCACGACCAAAAGGTTTCGCCTCGACCACGCGCAATGATACCTCGTCGTCCAAGTGACTCGATTTACCCGGGTTGAGCATGACTGCGCGTCCGTCTCTGGACCCGACGTGGATACTGCCCGCGTTCAACGTCGTTCGTCTCGGAGCGACGCCACCAGATCCCAACAAAGCTTCCGGGTGTAACGTCACGCCACCGTAAATGATGCACCGATCCGCAACGTTTGCACCTCTGGCAATGTGGATGGGCAAAGAACCTAAAGCATCGCTCGGGTACAAACGAGACCGCGATCCGAACACGACGTCGTCACCGATTTCGATTAAATCGTACATCCCATCCGCCACGTGAACGCCGCTTCCCGGCCAGAAGATACGTTCGCCAATCTTCGAACCTAACGCACGCCAAATGAAAGTCGTGTACTTATAATGTTTGCCAAGAATTTCCCCGGCGCCACAAAATTTACCATCCGGTAGCAAGCGCGACATTAAGAAACGACGTGTGTACTCCCACTCTCGAGCGAAATACCCGGTTGGATTCGCTCCGGGCTTAAATTTACCAACGTACACGCGTTTGACTAAAATGACAGCGGTGATTTGAAGCAAAGGACCAATGGTCTCGTGTAACAAACGCGCCATGACAATACACGTCAAACGGAATGGATCCATAAACCACACGATGCAGTCTTGCCACGAGAGTCGAGCTAAGAGCATGACGAACACTTCCATGGCGTCCGTATCGTCGCCGATGCGTTCCAGCTGTTTTTGCCAGTTGACCATGCCGGCGTTTGCTAAGATGTTATCGTCTTTGGCCGCAGAGGAGTATAAAAGCTTCAATAGAAGCGCCCATGGTGCCCAACGTACGGTGTGTACAAACATGATTGCCGGATAGCCTAGAAAAAGCTTGAAAATCATCGACGGTCCCGGGAGACGTTCTCTGGCGCAAACTTTGTGCGTGTGCACGTTCACATTCGGATCGCGCTCTCTCCAACTTGTGTATGGTGGTAAAGTGGCATTCGCGGGAACAATGCCACCTGGGCCAATAATGGCGTGAACGCACACGGTTGCATTTTCGCCGATGTACACTGGCGACAAGCGCATGCCCCCGCGTCGCGCTTCAAACGCGCGCACTTTGGCAATCTCATCAATTGTCGCACCGTTATTGATGGTGATCAAATCAAACTCTGCAATATCTGTTGACGGTGAAACAGAAACGTTCCTACCAATATTCGCTCCCATTAAACGCATGTACAAGGTAAACGTTTGCGAGTTTGTTTTGAAGACGCCCAAGCCGCACATTTCGCGAACAAGATCGGCGAGCCACCACCTCAAGTAATACGAACCCCATAACCTATACGTCCCTGGTCGTAACCTTCCGACGCAAAGCCACTTGAAAATAATGGCAAACATCGGAAACGCAATCGAGCAAATCAGTTCGACGCAAATTAACGCCAAGAAAAAGGAGAAGAGCTGCACGGAACCATAGTGTCGTAATTTCAAAACGCTCGCCGTGCCTTCGTAGGAAGTACTCGTCACCATCAAGTGCAACGTGTGACGCAACCAGTGAACGCTCGGTGCTAACGTGTGAAAAATTGTACTCCAAGTCGTCAAAAACACCGTCCATCGAAACAAAGTCAAACTTGGTCGAATGATGAACAACGGAATTAACTGGATGAGCAAAGTCGACTGCGCGATTGAGGAATGCGGCTCCACCCAATTCACGGGACCGACCGGAACTTTCTTACTCTTATCGTCGGCAGCAGAGCCGCCTTTGGAGTTTCCACCGGATTTTTTCGCATCAATCTTCTTTGCAATCGCTTCGATGGTTCGTAGCTCAAACATATCCGCTCCAGTCATCGCTTTCATCCCAAACGCTTTTCGAAGCTTGAACGCCAGCTGACCGGCGGAAATAGACGTGCCTCCGACCGCGAAGTAATCGTCCTTTACGTTGACCATTTCTGGATCGACGCCGTGTAAGGTCGCCGCCCAGTACGGAATAATCAACGCCTCTGTGTCAGATTTTTTTCTCCCGGCTCGCGCTTTCGTTGTCAAACCTAAGATATAATCGTAATCGACTTCTCCCGTTTCGGCGTTCCTCGGAATCACGTTCGTCGGAACGATAACTTTCGGGTGGAAGCATCCAGCTAGTTTCGGTTTAATGAGCTTTAAAAGCTCCGTGTCTTCGTTTTCATCTTCGCCAACAGTTCGGTTGGACACTTTCACTACGCCAACGACAACACCGGAAGAATCTACCATGGTTTCCGCCTCTTCAACGTTGGCCAACGCTAACATCGCCGTTGTCACGCGATCTTTTGCAATATCGCTCGCACGGATAACTTCAACGTCTTTCGGAGATCCAGGGGTATCATCCGTTCCATGGTTCATATCTACGGCAAAATACGTTCGATCTAACTCGTTATCGTTTTCTTTCACTTCTGGAATGGATAATGCCTTGGCAATTTTTGCACGAGAGACTTTCCCGGTGAATCCTTTCGGGATGGAATCGGCGATGACCAAAATACTCGGCCATTTTGACGGTGGTAATCTATCTTGGACGTGCTCACACAAATACTTCAAACCAGCCGCAAAAGATGCCTGCGCAGGAGCGTCTTGCGTTGGTACCACAACAATCCCGACGCACTCTTGCAACGTCTCGTGCGCCACAGAAATACAGGCGCATTCAGAAACGCCCGCGTGCGATTGAATAGCGTCTTCGATTTCAATCGGCGAAATAATCTCACCGCCGCGATTGATTACTTCTTTCGAACGACCAGTGATGAATAAAAATCCATCGCTATCTAAACGACCGATATCGCCGGTATCGAACCAATTACCGTCAAAGAACTTCGCAAGCGTCGGTTGCGCGCCGCTCAACGCCGGTGACGATTTTCCCGACACGGATCCTTCTCTGGCTAAAGACGATGCGTCGGCTTTATCTACTTCATATTCGCTCATGACAATCTCGCCTCGGACGCATACCGCGCCAATTTCGTCCGTTTTACACTCCTCGCCGGTGTTTGGATCGTAAATGGCGATATCCGGACACATCGCTCGACCGGAACATCCTGGTTTCTCCAAAGCGTAATTCGCCGGAGGGCACGAAATAGGCATACATTCTGTCATACCGTACGAAGGCAACACCACGGCTCCGTTGAACGTCTTTCTTAACTGTGTGGAAAGCGTGTGCGGCAACGGCCCCGCCGCCGCGGCGACCAGGCGAATCTTCGAGTACTCCAAAAACTTGGGGTTCTCTTCGCCGGACTTTTGAATCAACGCGTGCATGGTCGGTGCGCCGTAATACCACGTCGATTCTCTCGCTTTCAGCGTCATCCAGAAATCTCTGGCGTCGAAAAACGCCATCGCCGCTAACGAGCCACCAGAAAAGATTGGCGCCAACACGTTCCGACAAATCCCTCCGACGTGAAACAAAGGCATAAAGTTACAACACTTATCCGTATCGTTCAGCTCGCACGAAGATGCAATCGCAATTGCCCCGACTGCCAGCTGTGATATCGTAATCGGTACCACCTTTTTCTTCCCACTCGACCCGCTCGTATGCAACACCAATCCGACGCGCGCTCTGGGATCTTCCATAAACGTCGACTTCAACTGCCTTCGACTGAACACTTTCCGTTTAATTCGCGTCGCGTCCACCCGAAACGGATCGCCTTCCATCTCGAACATGCCCGATTTCTTCTCATCTGGAACGATTAAAATCGGAATCAACCCTAACTGGTCCACCACGCTTTTAATTTTCTTCTCGCTATCTCCCGTATCTCTTTGGTACAAAATCACGCTCACGTTTGTGGACAAACACTCCGCCACGGTCTCCTCCACCGTCGTTTGCGGGTTAATAGGTACGCAACAGTGCTTGTGCATAGTCGCCAACAAGCTCGTCACCAGCGTTGGCCCGTTTGGAACGCACACCGCGATACGCAACGAATGTGCCGTCGCGCCGCACCTCTCGAAATCCTTCTGACAGCGCGCGATAAATTTCTTCAACTCCTCGTGCGTCAAAGCCTGTCTCTGGTCCATGTGCCCGCCACTCAGCGCGACTTTATTCGTTTGCGGTAAAAGTTCGGTCAAGCTCATGTACGGCGGCAAATTGTCGATGATCGCCTTATCTCTCAACCTTCCTTCTCTGTGTAACTTTTCGCACTGATCCAACAAAGGCCGAAGCGGCACCGAGGACTCCCTCGCCGTGTGCAACGTCTGTTCTGTTCCCGGCGTCGACGACGCCGCGCCGCTTCGGGGACTCCCTCCTCCACCACCACCGGCAAACGGCCCGAGCTTATTCCTCAAAAACGCTTGCGCGCGACCTCTCGGCGACGACGCCGTGGACAAAAACGTCTCCGCCGATCTAAACGGAGGCGCAAGAGGTTGTTGATTCGGCAATTCTTTTTCCCCACCATCGAGAGAGGAAATGGTGCCCGCGGTATTCTTCTTCGCATCATCCTCCCCAGCGTTTGCAGTAGTATCAGCAGTAATTAGTGTCGTCCTCTCCAAGCTCATCGACTGCCGCCTCTCCATCTGTAAATCCTCGATGAGGTGTTGCGTCGTTTCCTCCATCGACTCTCTGTGTTGTCGTTGTTGTTCTTCTCGTTCTTCTTCTCCTAAGAGAGGCGCTTCATTTTGTTCCCATTTTTGTTCCGAGGAGGAGGACATTTTCGTTTATTAAAAACAAATCTCTCTCTTTCTCTCTGTGTTCTTCCGAGCGCGTTCGCTCTCTCGCGCGCGGAAACGAAGAAGTGTCTTTCCCTCTCTCTCTCTCGAAAAGGAAACGCTCGAAAAGAAAGAAGACGAAGAAGAAGAGATGAGAAAGCAAAATCAGTGTGCCGCAAAAAGTCTGGTTTTTCCTTCGAAAACAACACTTGCGACCGATAGATTTGGTAATTAATAAGCGATTTAACCGATTTTGAGGACGAAACACGACGTGTTTTCGTTGAACAAAAAGCTCTGTTCGTCGTTTTGTTTGTTTGTGCGGAGTGATGAGAGAGGAAAAAAGAGCGAGAGAGACGCGAGAAAACACACGCGCGCAAAAAACACGCATCATCGCGAGTGTACCAGGAGGGCACGCACACAAAATCAATCATGGAGGACGAGGAGGAAAAAAACGAGTCGTTCGACGAGGCGAAGAAGAACGCGAACTGCGTGGGCCCATCCGCGACGACTGCGGGGAAAGCGTCGGCGTGCGACGGATGCCCGAACCAAAAAGAGTGCGCGAGTGGGAAATTTCAAAACGTGAACAACGGGGAAAAGACGGAAGAGGAACTCGCGATTGCGAGTCGACTCGCGGAGTGTAAACGCGTCGTCTTGGTGCTCTCCGGGAAAGGAGGGGTTGGGAAATCGACCATGGCGCAAGCGATGGCGAGAGAGTTATCGGAAACGAGCAAAGTTGGGCTTTTGGATATCGATATATGCGGGCCGTCGGTGCCGACGATGACGAAAAAAGAAGGTGCCGACGTCCACAGAAGCAACGGCGGGTGGCAACCGGTGTACGTGACGGAGAATTTGAGCGTCATGTCGATTGGATTCTTGCTGCCGAATAAAGACGATTCGGTCGTGTGGAGAGGTCCGAGGAAGAATGGTTTGATTAAGCAGTTTTTGTGCGACACGGAGTGGGGGGAGTTGGATTATTTAATCGTCGACGCGCCGCCGGGGACGAGCGACGAACACTTGAGCATCGTGCAGTATTTAAAAGGAGGGGCAAAGATTGATGGTGCTCTGATAGTCACGACGCCGCAAGAGGTGGCCATGGCAGACGTGAGAAAAGAGGTGAATTTTTGCGAAAAGACTGGGGTGAAGGTTTTAGGGGTGGTTGAGAATATGAGTGGGTCAGATTTGAGGTTAGGGGAGGTGACGTTTAGTTTAGACGACGGGACGGAGGATGTGACTGCGTTGGTGAGAGAAGCGTTAGACGCGAAAGGGATAGATTCGAGTCGTTTAACGATTGATTGTCCAGTATTTGCGGCGACGAGAGGTGGAGCGGAGCACATGTGTAAAGAGAAAGGAATTCCTTTTCTAGGGAAGGTTCCGATAGATACCGGAATCGGGAGAGCGGGTGAAGATGGGGATTCGGTGTTTGGAGACGCGTCGATGGCAACCGGGAAGTCGAAAGCGGCGTTGAGAGCAGTCATTAGAAAACTAGTCGCTAATTTACAATAATACATTCTACACCTACTAATAGCTATTGAAACCTATTTCTATTAATACTACTTTCATAATAACAGACGAGAAAGGACGAGTCGTCGGAAGAAGCCGCTTCTATTTTTAGCCGCCTCGATTGCTTCTCTTTCGATGGAGGAAAGCAAAAGAGACGACGACGACGAGTTGCGTTTCTTGCGTTCGACGTGCTCAACACACAACTCCTCCCATCTTTCGTTCTGAGCGCTCAAACGAGCCGCGCGCTCCTCGTTCCACTTTTCTCGCTCCGCGTTTGATGCTTTCATTTGCAACGAAGGCGACAATTTTTCGTCGAGAGTTCTTTGCGCTTTGTTCCTTCTCTCGTACACGGTCAAACGATCAAACGCGTTTGGCCAATTCGGAATGGATACCGCATCTTTCATTTCAAACTGCTCGCGTAACTTCTCGCGAAATTTCTCTCCATCTGTTTCTCCATTCGCGCCTTCCCCTATGTGCAACACGCAGTCGCCTTTGTAATGCGTCAACGCCTTTAGCGCGAGGTACCGAGCGATATCTGGCGCGTTGCCGCTCGCGGCTTCGGGCGGTGGCCAACAAAGAAATAAGGATTGCTGCTCGTGTAACGTCGCTTTCTCTACGCCTCCTTGCTCTACTGTACAAAATGGCGGCGGCGCTCCTTCCTCTTTTGACGCGTTAAATCCTCCAGCCACGTATCCGTTTCCTTCTCCTTCATTCGCGAATACGTCGTAGGCCCAAACGTCGACGCCTTCGTCTCGCAACATCTTCGCCCACAATCCTAATCCCGCACCGATTTCGCAAACACCACGAGGTGAATACTTCCGTACGGTCTCCAACGCTTCTTTGTTCGGCACTGCCCACGAAAACATCCTCCGCAACGGCACTATATTTGCTCGCAAATAGAGCAAAAACAACACCTCGTCCCCGGTGGTTTCTGAAATCTCTCGAAGCCGTTCCATCCGCTCCTCGTACAAACGCTCGTACTCCATCCTTTTCTTCATTTCTTTTTCTTTTTTGAATGCATCGTGTCCACGTCCGTGGTCGGATCGTACCCGACGTCTTTGCTCCCGCTGTTCATGAACACGCCTCTTCGTATCGCCGCCGAGGACAAGGCTTTTTCGCTCGTGGAAAGAGGATTGGACGGGTTGTGCGACACGTATAAAGGGAAGGCGAAGGTGAGCGAGGCGAAAAAAGTTAACGCGAACGCGAGTGGTACGTTTGATGAGGACTTTTTCGGTTTCGGGAGGTTCATGTATGCCTCGCGTCGTGCGTGTGTGTGTACTATATGTGCGCGTGTTTATGACGTAAATTCTTCCAAATGACATCACTTTTTGCCGTCACGATAATACGCGGTCGGTCCATATTGACCATAAGGTCCGCCACACACGCAACTTTAATAAGATGATTTGAAGTACACATATATATATCGCGCGAGAAAAGAGTGACGCAAGCACGAATTGGAAGTATTTTCGTCTATACAAAACTATACGTTTTCTTTTCTCTCTCCGTCTCTCTCTCTCTGCTATACTTATTTGGAGTAATCTCGGGCACCGAAGATAGTGGATCCGACTCGGACGTTCGTGCTCCCCATCGCGATTGCGTTTTCAAAATCCCCACTCATGCCCATGGACAACTCTAACGCGCGCTCGTAATCCTCGCCGAGACCGAGCGCGTCGCACACGCGTTTCCTCTCTTCTTTCAAGCGGTCGAAATTTTCCGGTTTGGACGTGTAGTCCGGCATACCAATCGTCATCAACCCAATTAATTTCAGCTCCTTACAGTTATCGCGAATGTGTTTGGCTAAATCGACGACGTTTTCCCCAGGGGCGACGCCGTACTTGCTCTCCTCGCCGCTCGTGTTCACTTGCACCATCACGTCCAACAGCCGTTCCTCGCGAAGCGCTTTGCACTGCTCCACCGCGACGTTTAATTTATCCGCCAATTTTTTCGAATCCACGGTTTCCACCACTTTCAAATTCGGCACGCCTTGCACCAGAGCTTTCGCTTTGTTCGATTGAATGTGCCCGACGAAATGCCAGCTGATATCGTTCGGGAGTTTCGGCGCTTTTTCCAGAATCTCTTGGACGTAATTTTCGCCGAATATTTTGTGTCCCGCGTCGTACACTTCCCGGAGTTGCTCCACGGGTTTCGTTTTCGAAACCGCGACTAATCGAG
>TARA_B110000459_G_scaffold37137_1_pt1 | contig 13424 bp, 14 predicted proteins | sample TARA_B110000459 | Tara Oceans TARA_B110000459 (sample SAMEA4398296) | marine metagenome | biome: Polar Biome; feature: [SRF] surface water layer (ENVO:00010504); material: water (ENVO:00002006), including particulate matter (ENVO:01000060) such as... | depth 5 m | reverse complement strand
TTTTTTTTAATAAAACTAATTTGAAATATACCATACTATTGAAAATACCAATAATTTCAAAAACTCCTTAAAATATTCAATAAAATTACATCTCACGTTTTTTACTAAAACACTGCAACTGAATTTTAATATTGTAACCAAACCATGACTAATAAAATCTCAAGCTATTTAAGTTAACCGTTTTAACACTTTAGTGCTAGTGTGATACCTAAGTATACTTTACCATCTCTCAATATCACCTATTAGTAATTTCTATTAACCATTTACACCTCCTACAATATTGTATCCAAAATACTCGACTTCTTCTTCTCTAAAATGAATACCATACTCTTCTAACTCATTCAATATAGGAGTATAGACTTCTTTGTTTATTGGTCTTTGAACACCAGGAGTTATTATTTCCTTATTCAGTATTTTGAGTGCTGCCATTGCTACAGGAAGACCTACTGTCGCCGCCATTGCGGTATAAGTTTGATCTTCTCCTATCAAAACCATTTTGCTGTCAATCTGATGTTTCTCTCCATTCAATTCATAGCCAAACTTATGATACATGACGATCATATCTTTGTCATTAGGATTCAATTTCCACTTCTCCATTAATATTTTTTGAAGGGCTTGAGCTGGAGTAGCATTTTTAATGCCGAGCTTCTTTACTTCATTAAAAATATCAAGTTCTAATAATTTATACCACATCAAATCATCTTGATCAATTCTCAAGGCATGCCTCATTTTCAACTCTACCGAATCTGTAGGAGAATATGGTAGAAAAAGATTGATATAATCTCTATAAGTCAGATCTTCAGAGTTATCAATTTTATAAGAATCATCTGTTAGTCCAAGTTGAACAAACATATTCCAAGCCTTACTAAATCCAACTCTTCGCATCGTTCCTCTATACAATGTAAGGACATCTTCTAGGCCATAAATGCTTTTGTATTTCAATGAATTCCTATTGGCCAATGCTTCAAAACGTCCATATCCTTCAACATCCAAAAATTCCGTTCTTCTGAAAAGTCTGTGATATGGAATATATTTAGTTCTCCCCTCTTGGATAAATTCAGCTGCCCCTCCTTGTCCTGCAAGAACAACGTTTCTTGGATTCCATGTAAATTTATAATGCCAAAGATTGTTATCACTTTCTGGAGCAATTAGTCCACCAGTAAAAGATTCAAACATCAATATGATCCCTCCTGCATCTCGAATCCGATCTATTACTTGCATCGCACTCATGTGATCTATTCCAGGATCAACCCCAATTTCATTCATAAATACCAACCCGTTTGCTTTAGCATCTTCATCCAAAGCTTGCATTTCATCACTCACGTAAGAAGCCGTCACTAAATGTTTCTTGTATAAAATACAATCCTTTGCAACTTCAATGTGAAAGCGAGCTGGCAACATAGAAATAACTAGATCCGAGGATTTAATAGCCTGACTTCTTTGAGGAGCATCAAAAACATCTAGTTTGATTCCTTTTGCATTTGGGTGTCCATTACTAAACTTTTGAGCACTTTCTATCGATAGATCACCTATTGTAATGAATAGGTCTTCTTTTTCAGATTTGTCCAGTAAATATTTTATCAATGATGTAGCAGATCTTCCTGCACCAATAATCAATATATTCCTCATTTCTATTTCGTAACTTTAATTAATACGAAAGTAGCGTTTAAATCTCATATCTTAACAGCATCAATGCATTCAGTATAGTGGTTAGTAAGAATGTCACTCGCCCTGAAGCAATGACGAAATATGGATAAGTACTTTAGAGTAGCACCATCAATATTTAAAATTCGTTTAACTCTTCTACTAAGACAGAAAAGAACATAAAAAAAGCTCATCAACAATGTTGATGAGCTTATATCATTTCAGAACTGAAGTGATACTTATGACATAGTCACGTTTACCGCATTCAACCCCTTTTGTCCTTCTTCTACATCGAAAGAAACTTTGTCTCCTTCATCGATTGAAAGCCCGTTAAGACCGTTAATGTGTACAAAAACATCTTTACCACCGTCGTCTGGTGTGATGAATCCGAATCCCTTTGCGTTGTTAAAAAACTTTACTGTACCGTTACTCATTGTAATGTTATATATATTGTTAAATAAGCGAAATATTAGAATTATATTTCTACTACAGTACAAATAAAGGCAACTTTCCACATTTCGTTTAATTTTTAATCACTTTTTTTCATTTAAAACAAAAAATAATCATATTAATAATAACCTTTTTTGCCCTAAATTGCCGCAATAAGGCACTTTGGTCACCGTTTCGATTGAAAATCCGCTAAGTCCTAAATTATTAAAAAAAATATCATAACCACCATCGTACGTTCCGATATCACTAACTTGGCGTTTGAAACAACATTATATTATGAACATTATCAACCTCATTTCTGACACTATCACTAAGCCATCTAAAGGCATGTTAGATTATATGTATTCTGCGGAAGTAGGGGACGATGTATTTGGCGAAGATCCTACTATAAATAGATTACAGGAGAAGGCTGCTGCAATGTTTGGTAAGGAAGCTGCTTTATTCTGTCCATCAGGAACCATGACCAATCAAATTGCCATCAAGGTGAATACTAAGCCGCTAGATGAGATAATTTGTGATCATTATTCTCATGTATATCAGTATGAGACTGGTGGATATGCATTCAACAGTGGAGTCGCTGTAAATCTTATTCATGGTCAATATGGCAAGATCACCGCGGATCAAATTAAATCAGCTGTCAAGCCAGTATACGATTGGCTACCAATTAGTAAGCTCGTTGTACTAGAGAACTCATGTAACAAAGGTGGTGGATCATATTATACAATTGATGAGGTTCAACCTATCAAAAAAGTTTGTGATGATAATGGGCTAATCCTACATTTGGATGGTGCGAGACTCTTCAATGTAATTGTAGAAACTAATGAAGATCCAAAAGACATTGGTGCAGAATTTGAAACGATATCAATATGTGTCTCTAAGGGTTTAGGTGCACCTGTTGGTTCTCTCCTACTCGGACCAAAAGGTAAAATCACTGATGCCAGAAGATTCCGTAAAGTGATGGGTGGAGGAATGCGCCAAGCAGGATACTTAGCAGCAGCTTGTGAATATGCTCTAGACAATAATATATTACGTCTAAAAGAAGATAACAACAGAGCTAAAATATTAGGAGTAGAGATAGAGAAACTGCCTTACATTCAATCTGTGTATCCAGTACATACCAATATAGTCATCTTCGAACTAGGAAGCGGACTGCAATCTGAAGAAGTAGTTGAAAAGCTAAAGACAAAAGGAATTAACTGTGCTGCTTTTGGACACACAATGATAAGGTTTGTTACACATATGCATATCGGTGATGACGAAGTAAATGATGTAGTGGGTATTATGAGAGGCTTATATTGACAATGAAGAATTCAGGGTAAACGCGCAAAGTCCTAGTAAAATATAACTTTCGCAGAATACAAATGGACTCGGCAAACCATTGGACTCCGTTAAAAACAGTAATACATGGACTCTTTTCCAGTTGGATTCTTCACACAGGAAGTCATAAGAATGGCTTTACCTTTTCCATCAGACAGTCATAAAATACAAAAAACAAGAAATTCCATTAATTTCGAGAGCTAAAGGGATTTATATTTTTAACGTCCTAAGTAATGCATAAGAATTCTCTCCTTTAAAATGGCTTCTCCCTCTCCTACTGGTTCGTCTCTTCTAGTTAAATAGCTATCAACTACTACTAAGTTATAGAAAAAGTATAGTGGGACTTCATTTCAAATAAATCTTCCTAAAGAGCTTTTGAAATTTGTCCACCATTTATCACTCTGAGTTGCTACAATTGCAGGGGCATTCAATACTCTTTCTTGGGCTACTGTAATACTCTCATCAGTATATACTATAACATGCCTGAATGGTATATGCTTTAGATGATGCCATTTTCAAATAGTACTATTCCTCTTCTTCGAATAGATCGTGAAGATCTTCTTCTATGTTACGCAATTTCGATTTACAGGCTTTAATAAGCTTTTGAGCTCTCTTGACCTTAATACTTAAATCGTCTATGCCTATCTCGTCACTATTGAGTTGAGCTATTATATTTTGTAGCTCTTCGAATGCTTTTGCGTAATCTGATTTTGCCATATTATGTATACTTGTGATGTAAAGATAGTAATGCAAGACTTAAAAGCATGTTCAGACTAAACGAAAATAAAGCTATACATTAGTTTCCAATGTATAGAAATAACAATATGAAAAAGATAGGTCTAATCTCTGACAACCATAGTTTTGACGGCAATGATATGATCAAGCATCTGCGAGATTGCGACGAGATCTGGCATGCTGGTGATATAGGATCTCTTAAGAGTATCAAGGAGATAAGAGACCTTTGTACTTTCAGAGCTGTATATGGCAACATCGATGGTCTTGCTGTCAGAAATGAGTTTGATCTTAACTTATCCTGGGAATGTGCAGGTATGTCTATCTTTATGACCCATATTGGAGGATACACTCCTAAATATTACAAGAGAGTTAAAAAAATACTAGAAGAAACTAAACCAGATCTGTATATATGTGGTCACTCCCATATACTTAGAGTAATGCCAGACAAAGATCTAGATCTTTTACATATGAATCCAGGAGCATATGGTCATCATGGATTTCATAAAATAAGGACAATACTCAAATTTGAAATAGAAGCTGGAGGCATTCAAAAAGCCAATGTGATCGAACTTGGACTCCGAGGAAGATAAAATCATCAAAAGAATAGTCACAATGTTGGTAAAGAAACAAAAGACTTATTTGTGCGACATTCAAAATCTTGACCAAAAGGAAAAGGCCTTCAGCGAAATCTCACAAAATCACAGAAGGCCAGTCCTAACGGATATTCAAACTATAACAGTAATAAATTACCTAGAAACATATCCATTGGTCAATACACCTGTAGTAAACGATATATTTGCATCACCATTTTCATATACTACATGTGTAGTACTCTCTGAAGAAAAATCAGGTGTAGTTCCTATATATAAAGCACCATGATTACCATCATATCCTAATCCGTAAATTGTTCCAGTGATATTAGGTACTAAAACTACCCCACTGATTGTTGGGCTATTCACATTTACAGTTTTGATTTCACCATTCTCTACATAATATAGATTGACGCCATTAGCATCTATTATTAGATCACTAGGAAAACCTGCTAAAGTCATACAGTTTTCAGAGATATTATTTTTTATTTGACAAAGACTAGCACCATCACCATCAGTATAGCTGCCACCACTAAGCACCCAGATGTCATTGTTTATATCTTGAACCATATCAATAGTACGTTTACCCACAGGTATCTCAATTTCCTGGACTAAATCAAAGCCATGAACAGATACTACATTTGACTCTCCAAATCCTCCAGAATTAGCAACAAATATCTTATCATCAGAAATTACCATTTGTTCAGGACCAGATACAGATACAGAATCCGTAACAGTCATTGTGGACAAGTTAATTTTTTTCAATTGACCTGACAAACCATCTAAACCCCACTCTGATACTACCGCTTCGTTATTATTTAAGGCAACTATATACCTTGGACCGAATACTCCTGTAATTGTATTCTTATAATCCATAGTTATCGCATCCACTACTTCGATCTTAGCAGAATTGTTTACGACTAAATACGCATTGTCTCCTATTACAGTTACGGATTGTAATATACTACCGATTACTTGCCCATCATTCACAGTACTGTACACATTTCTTAAGAGTGTATCTTTGCCTATATCGTGAAAATCTAATGAAGCAGATCCTCCACTAAAAGGCCCTTCATTTACGATAAGTACACCATTATCATATGTCTGCTCTTCAGTCATTGGGTCGGGATTAATAGTTGTTATCATTTCATCATCACCGCACGACAAAAACATAACACTCAATAAAGAAAGACCTAACAGGTAACATTTAAATAATTTCATATTGTATTTATATTATTAAATTGAAAAAATAACTCCTATATATATTGTCCGCAAAGGCTGCGGAAAAAAACTCACCAACTCAAAGGTTTCATCAAATATATTTCTTGCTCCGAGATATATTTCTGCACTGTACTTTTGATCCTTGTTCCATTTATAATTAAGCTCTGCACTGAGCAAATTGTAAGGATCCAATTTATCTTTATTGTCAAGTGTTTGGAATCTTCGCCCAGTATATGATCTATCTATTGAAAGCGAAATTTGTTTGTACTGAAAAACTCCCCTCAATCGAAATTTAAACTTTGGATTGTAAAGAAGTTCGTTGCCTTTATTTACACCTTCTGTAGAATTAATAGTATGATTATAGTTGACCATAGGTGTAAGTGTTACTCCTATATTTTTCCTGATATTGAGCTTCCCATTATATTTGATTTCAAACCCTGAAGATTCAGTGTTTGATACATTTTCTGGGGTCCAGACTGCCTGCTCATTTGGAGCCCATAAGATTTTATCAGAAGTATTGATTTTGTATACCTTTACTATCAAACCATAAAATGATATCCCACCTTCAATTTGCCAAGATTTTTCAGTAATGAGATCAGGATTGCCACCAGTCGGCCAATACAAGTCATTGAATCCAGGATAGCTGTAATGTCTGCCCACGTTTAACGTATAACTCAAGCGATCAAATTGATCAAATTTTAGCGCCAGTTGTCCAATGGGTATTTGGACATCATCATCAATGGACTCCTGACGTAGCGAAAGGCTTATCGTCGTCTTGTCTATTTTAACTGTACCGTTGTAATAGACAGCAGAAGTTATTCTTTCTGGAAAAAATGATTTAAAAGAAGGATTGATTGTATCTACAAGTTCTCCATTCTCATATCTAATTGCAACTCCAATTAGGTGATCTACATGACCATTAATCTTCAGTTTACTATTAAAATTTACAATATTACTTTCAGCCAAGCTTTCTATCCCCGGTTGCATATAGCCAATATATTCATTCATATACGCCAGCTTAGTCGACCAATATAACTTAGGTGACCATTGCCAGTCATGACCTATTGAAAATCTATGATTCCGATCTTTTTGATAAGCCAAATTAGACGCTATTGTAGATGGCGACAACATACGTTCTAAATCTTGGTACCAGTAGTTGACATTAGTACGCATACTATCTGACCATTGTACACTAGCACGATATGTTAAGTCTAGTTGATTATGATCACTGTTTCTTCTTTTGGCAATTATATCTCTAGACTGATATCGAAATGCATTCTCATTATCCAATAAATTGGCTTGTAGAGTTTGAAATAGTCTGCCACTTTTTTGATGTACTCTAAAATTTATCCGCCGATTACCTTGATCGCTGTATTTCAGTCCAGCAGATATTAATGGTTGACTATTATCATACGCGAGCATAAGTGCACCTGACATCGCTGCGGTCCCAACATTAGCACTCTGTCCACCATCAAACCATTTACTATTAGAAAATAAGATACTCGGTATTAAACCTAAATCATAAGTGCCATTAAAACTATTCTGGATATTAACTCCTTCCCACAAAATCGCCATATGCCTGGCTGACTGTCCACGATATAGAGCTGTACGTAAATAGGGCCCGCCTTGTGTCTGTATTTGTATGCCAATGTGCTGTGATAAAGGATCAGATACCGAATTGTCCGATGATTTTGTCAAGAGTATTGTGCTAGCTGACAATACACCTTCGATACTCACTTCGGGGCCGATAGTTTCAATGAGATCAATACTATCATTCTGTGCGTAAAGTGAACACTGAATTAACCCCATAAATATGACAATCCACTTAATCAATACCTATCTAAAACATTTTAGTTATTCAATATGAAAGCTCTAGAAAATAAAAGAAAGATATAGGTAGATACACCTAGGACACAACCTAGTGTAAATATACCTGCACATCTTTCCTTCGAAGACTTCCAGTTTATGTAGATTTGGCAGGTATTCTGGCTTATCCAAGTTTTGATCTTACCTTCCCAATAGACAATTCTATCAGTGGTTTGCATGAATATGATCAAGACTTAATATTGGACTTACAGCTTCGAGGAAAGCTCCGAATTTGAATCGGATTCCCTTTTTAATGATCAGTAGTAGTAAACTACCTATCAACCTAAATCTAGTCCAAAGATAGACTAGTATTTTATTTATTGTGTTATAAAGAAGCAAAAGAAAAATATTGCTCTCCAAATCTATTAAGCCTCAGATCTAGCAAATAATTTCTCGACCCAATTAACTATTGCATTTAAACCAATGAACTTAGAATCTCTCATCGCTTTAATGGTCAGCCACGCAGCTATTGGAGCCAATACGACACAAGGCATCCAAGCAGCAATCTCAGGACTTAATGTCTCGTTACGATTAAGCTTTTGGCCCATGATCGTCATAATCATAAATACCATATAAAAAAGAATAGCTACTAGTAATGGATATCCATATCCGCCTTTACGTATGATACTTCCTAGAGGCGCTCCAATAAATAGGAATATGATACATATCAGTGCCCAGCTATAAGACTGGTGCAATCTCAACTGATACTTTTTTTGCTTCTTCCTTAATTGATTTATCTGAGCCACGTATCCATTCACATGATCTTTTCTACTAGTAGCTATACTCGCAGCTTGTTTGACTATTTCCTTCTTCTTCGACGGTACTACCATATCTAATAAAGATATAACGTTATCTACTGTTCCCACATCAGCTAGGTAGTTAATTTTGGCCCTACTTTTAATCTTACTATTCTTACCTTGAGTTTTGTTTCTTTTTTCTTTGTTAAACCTATTTTTCATCTCAAGGACTCTGTCTTGAGAGCGTTTGGAACTGTCTATATTTAGCCTTGCTTCATTATCTTCGTCAAACTCAACAGAAGATTTCTCTTCCTTCAACCTCTCTTGCAATTGTTGGTACTCATCGACAGAATAAATATCTAATACCCCATCAAAGTTGGACAATATTTTTAGTTGTACATCTTGAGACTTTATCTTAACAGAATCTATCGCCGACAATAATTGAGGTGTGGTCAACATGTCTTCCTTATTTGGATTAACATTGGTCGAATTAGCGTCAAATTCAAACTCACTCATATCAAAGACCTTACTCCATGTATCAAATTTAGTCCTCATAAAAGGATACTTAGATTTGTTTGCCGAACCTTTACCATAGCTAGAAGCCAATTCACGATACTGATATCCATCTTTAAGGTTCATGACAAAATAGCCACCATCTTCGCTAGTATACATTTTACCAGACTGTGATTTTATGAGGTTGATTTTAGTTTTATCATTATCCGTATGATCGTAAATAATTACATCATTGATCGTCTGATCGTCATCACCCTTAGAAGCTACTCTAATCGCAAAACCTTTGAAGTCCTTATTGAATATTCCCTCTTCGATGGTCATTGCCGGCTTCTGCTTACGCAAAGCAGTGAATCGCTTGAGAAACATATAGTTAGCTCTAGGCTTAAGGTAATTAGAAGCAAATATGGAAAATATAGCTGTCCCCAATGCTATATACATGGCTGGACGCATGATACGAAATAGTGATACTCCAGCGGACTTAAGGCTGGCCAGTTCATGTTTTTCTGACATGTCACCATACACCATTACCGAGGATATTAATATGGTAATGGGTACTGCCATAGGTATGATCGTCACACCATAGTAAAAAAGGAGCTCTAATATATCGAACATAGTGAAACCTTTACCTAATATCTCATCTATGTACTTCCAGAGAAACATCATAATAAGCACAAACTCTGCAACGAAAAACGATAGCAGATAAGGGCCTACAAAACTCCCAGAAACCAATTTATCTATCTTCTTCAAAAACTATGGGTTTTCTTTACTCTAGAATAACGATCAAATCTAATTGATATCAACCTATTGATTGTGATTTTAAGAAGATAATATGATTTATTCTATAAATTATGCTGTAGTAAAGGAACTTTATTTTGATATAATGCCAATACATAATTCTAGGAGCATCTATTTAAGTGCGAGATGCTAAATAGTGAACTTTATAAACCTTAAGTTTATGCTACAAAATGATACTCTAGGCCTTATATTGGACATTAAGTAAGGCTAAAAGGCCTCATTAAACTATAAATGCATAAAATCTGTAACAAATACAATCTTCTTCACGTCAATACAACGAAATGCAGATAAAAGAAGTCATGGATCTAGTTTTACCATATAAAGATAAATTGTTTCGTTTTGCGAAAAGCATGGTAGGCAATAGCTTTGATGCCGAGGATGTAATCCAAGAGCTATTAGTGAGAGTATGGAAAAAGAAAGATCAATTTGTTGACATCGACAATAAGGAGGCTTGGTGTATGACCGTGACGAGAAATCTCAGTATAGACAAAATACGTAGCCGAAAGAGTAAGAGTACTAGTAATATCGACGATTATTACCATATCTCAGATAATAGCGCAAGTCCAGCAGTAGCTTTAGAACAAAAAGATACACTAAACAACGTAATGTCAATGCTCCATGAGCTGCCTGAAAATCAAAGAAGTGTAATGCATTTAAGAGATGTAGAAGGATATACTTACAAAGAAATTAGTGAATTGACAGAATTGTCAGTCGATCAAGTAAAAGTAAACTTGCATAGAGCAAGGAAGGCTCTTAGGCGTCGATTAACAAATATTGAATATTAATAACAATTACTTAGATAGATATAATGAACACACATATCAATCAAATACTAGACAAATATTGGGAAGGAGAATCAACCCTACAAGAGGAGCAAGAGATCAAATCTTACTTCGCTAGCGGACATATAGCAGATGAGCACAAGGCCTACGCTCCTATGTTTGGATTATTTACAATGCAGCAGGAAGATCGCTATAATAAAGATCTCTCGTCTGTACTAATGTCCAAGCTATCTGCAAAATCAGTGGGGGAAGCAACTACCGATGCAGAAATAGCCCCTGCGAGTAGAACAAAAATATTTCAACTCAGAAAGTTTATCATGGCGGCGGCAGCAGTATTTGCTATCGTAATGACAGCAGTCATCGTTATGAATCAAGATCTCAACTCTATAGATACGACTCCAAGAATGGCTTCTAATATCATAATACTAGATGGATCTGATGACTCAGAAGAAGCCCTTAAAATTACCAAAGAGGCTCTCGCTTTCTTATCAGGAAAGCTTAAGAAGAATGGAAAAAAAATCAACTCTGGAATACAAAATTTAGACAAAATAAATGTTGTGAACTAGACTACATTCAAGATAAACAAGCAACTGACTTATGAAGTAGTTAAAACACTTCGATACTTTACAACACCTATTATTATTAAATACACAAACATGAAACATTACATCACACTATTCATTGTTGCTTTTATAGCAATGGCAGCCACTGCACAAAACAATGCAATAGATAGTTTTTTCGAAGACTACCAAGACGACGAAAACTTCTCAATGGTCTACGTAAGCCCTAAGGCATTCCGTATGGTGAGCAAGGTCGCAGAAGGTACCGAAGGAGAAATGAAAGAGTTGCAAGAAGTTATCAAAGACCTCAAAGCATTACGTATACTTCGTACTGAGGTTAATAGTCTGGTTAAATATAAAGAAGCTACTAAGAGAATCAATACCGGCTCTTACGAAATATTGTTGCAAGCAAGAGACAATGGTCAAAAAATACAATTTCTCACTAAAGACAAAGGTAATATCATAGAAGAACTATTACTTCTCGTAGGTGGAGAAAACGAATTTGTTATGCTAAGCTTTGTGGGCAATCTTGATCTAGACAAAATAGCTAGTCTCGCTGCCAAGCTAGATATAGATGGAGCAGAGCACCTCAGTAAACTTAAAGAAAAATAGAGTCTTTCTTCTTAAAGACACAACAATATCTGCAGTCTATCACAATAGTTAGACTGCAGATATCATTTCAAGAAATCATCATTATGAAAAACCTATTTATACTACTTAGCATAGTATTAATATCGTCATGCTCAAGATCACCTGTACATTCTTTTATAGATGAATACAATCAAGAGGACCATACGATGTCAATGACTGTTCCTGGTTGGTTAGTATGAGCAGGATCTAATGCCGCTTTTAAAGACATGGCTGATGAAGAAGATCAAGTTGGCCTTAAAGGAATATCCAAAAGTCTAGGAAAAATAAGAGTAATGGTAGCCCAAGAGGGTGTCGTACCAATGAATGCTGTCAAAGATCTCGTTATATCTGCGAGAGACAATAAGTACGAAGAATATGTAACTGTACGTGAGAAAAATAAAATCGTAAATGTAATGGTCAAACAAGACGCTGACATAGTAAAAAATATTCTAGTCTTGGTATCTTCAGATGATGAATTTGTAATCGCACACATAGACGCAGACTTATCAATGAACGATTTGCAAAACGCTCAAATCTCATGGAACAAGGAAAGAAATAAAAATAAACCTGAAGTGTCTAATTCAGAAAAGACTACGACCATCAAATATTAACCACTACCCTATAACATTAAGCAACAACCTAAAAAAAATAAACACAATCATGAAAAAATTTATTCTACTATTTATATTTAGTGTAAGTGTAATGAGCCTATCCGCTCAAAAAAAAATAGGACATGTACTACGTAAGTATAAAAACGATGAAAACGTAATGAACATCAATCTCAATGGCGATCTAACAAAGATGCTAAGTGAAGGTGATGTGAAAGTTGAAAGTAAAATAGATCTTCTAGACGTACTTGTATTTAGTAAAGGTACGGATGTCAAAGAGAAGCACAAATTAGATATCAAGAATACACTTGCTAGTCAAGGATTTGATCTACTGGTAAATGTAAAAGACAAAAACGGAAAATTAAAACTATATACTAAAGAGAACGAAGACTTCATAGAAGAAGTCTACGCCCATGTTTTCACCAACGAGATGAACATTCATTTCATCCTAGCTGGAGAGATCAAATACTCTGATCTTTCTAAGATAAATCTAGGTTTCGAAGGCAGTCAATTTTTTAATGATGCTGTTGGAAATGGTGATGATAGCCGAGATAAATAACACTCTTTTTTTTTTAAAAGTACGTAAAGCCACTCCGAATTGAGTGGCTTTTTTTTTGCAAACAATTATGTTCTAAGATAACGTTGAATCTCTATTCACCTTAATAAAACTCTAGCCCTGCCCCTCCAGAGTGGAGCATTTTTTTTACCTGGCTCAAGCCATTTACTACAATCCCTCTAATAGGATTCTAAGGAGAATCATCTCACTTACTTTATTATCATCTAATCGACATACCTCGCTAACAACTCTATTTGCCAGTTTTAATTATCTCTATAAAACAAGTGCCAAAATCACCTCCTATCAAAACAAAAAAACTGCCTTCCATCAAAAGACGAAAGGCAGTATAAATATTTAAAAGTCAGATGACTTGTTTTACATTTTTACAAATCTGTGGATAAACTGATCATCTCCTGAATG